>VFQO010002796.1_pt1 | contig 9997 bp, 9 predicted proteins | sample 3512331 | NCBI WGS metagenome assembly VFQO01 (sample SAMN10412371, study PRJNA504923) | tailings metagenome | isolation source: Replicate 3 from Balatoc abandoned mine | place: Philippines: Itogon, Benguet | collected 2017-08-28 | reverse complement strand
CGCACCAGCTCGACCATCTGCTGTCTGAACTCCGCCGGGTACGGCGGTCTGACCTGGGACATTTGCGGCTCCTTAATAACAAAGAATGATGCGTCCACGGAACCGGGTCAACTCCACCACAGCGATGCGTGGTACTAGCAATCGAGATAAAACGCCGGCTTGGCAAATGCCCCCCTACCCTTCAACGCCTAAGCCACTGGAATCAAGAAGTTGTTTTCGAGCCTCCGCTCCTTCTCGTACACGATACACAGATTGCGCCAGCCCGCTTGATGCAAACAACAAATTCAGCAAACTCATATGTTCAACCTCGGATCCGAGAGTTCAGCACTCGCAATGCATGAATGCCGAGCGATGGGAATTTCATTATTGACTTGACGGGGGCGAAAAAAAATGCACGCATTAGCAAATCCAGTCGAAGGTTAATAAAATTACGGAGATATAGCGATAGCATTACTTCGGCACGATCACGACGGCCCATTGTCGAGGGAATAGCGCGAAGTATTACATTTGTAGTAAGCGTTTGAATTATCGCCGCCCGGCTATTGGTCAGACTTCGGGGATGCTTGCGATACAGATATAGGTCTTCTGCTAGATGCAAGAATTTAAAGCGTGCCGATGCACGCAGCCAGAAATCGAAATCCTCAACGCCGAATAACTCGGCGTCATAGCCTCCGAGCTCATGGTCCACCTCTCGGCGATAGAGAAAACTTGCCCCGACATGATTGCCCATCAATAGCCCGCGGCGCCCACTGGTACTTACGAACTCGATCACATTTCCCTCGGGGTCTATCACGCTATAGTCCGAATGAACTATTGAGAACTGAGGGTTTGCATCAAGAGTATTTACAAGCTTTTCCAACATGGTAGGACGAAGCAAATTATCGTCGCTTGTCCAAGAAAAATAGGAGCCCCGCGCCATTGAGAAGCCATGGTTAAGCGCCGCAGGAAGACCGACGTTTTGCTCCAGATGAATAACGCGGATCCGTGGATCAGCGGCTGCGGCTGCGGTCAAAATGGCGAACGACTGGTCTGAGGATGCATCGTCTACACAAATAAGTTCATAATCAGTAAAGCTCTGCTCAGTCACAGAAGCAATCGCGTCAGCGAGATAAGTCGCTCCGTTATGCACCGGCAATATCAACGACACCTTTGGCGACGCAGTTGAAATTGACAGAATTTCAGTACTTTTCATCTCGATCCTTTTTGATGTCGCAGGCACACCATCCTCAATTGGAATAATTGACACATTTGACTATTCGAAGTCGAGCGACCTATATACTTCGCGCCATCAGGTTCTGAAACTTAAATCCAGCTAGATAGCCTCGCAAAAGCATGAAATACAAACGCACTTGGATAGATACGCCCGAACCAAGAGACTAATTGACCACCTCGCGGAAGGCACCGCAGCTATCTCTATGCTCTGCAGGTTCAACCCACACCCAAGATTTATAATCGATATCTACTAATCCAGGCCTTCAGGTATTTGTACCGGCCTCTCCAACAAATTACGCCCAGTTTGGAAAGTTGCGTGCCAATCGCGCTTGGCCCATGGGGTGAAGCGTGGGATCTGGAACGGCGATGTCGTTGGGTTGGCGACGCCCCAATGGGTGGTGACCGCATAGGCGTAACCGGCACGTCGCACCGCATCCACGTGGCGACTGGAGAAATCGGCATTGGGCCGACCATTGGGGTACGCGAATCCAGCAATAACCCCTCCCACAATAGACTGTAATTGCTCGCGCACACCCGCCACTTCTTTCACAATCTCCTTCTCGTCGCAGAGATTAAGAATTGGATGATTTATGGTGTGGCCACCGACTCCAAAACCAAGGCTATGCAGGTGTCGCAACAGAGCCTCGGACATACGCGGCAGCGCCTCAGGTTGCACGCCAGCGGCAGCCTCCAGCCGCAGTAGGGCCTGCTCTCTAGCGGCCAGCGTGAGGTATTTCAGCTCTTGCTCTAGCCGCACCACCAGCGCTTGCCGATCAGTCAGAGTCGCCGTGCTCAGATTTGCCATCGAGGGAATACCGAGATCGAGCAAAGTGCTGGGCAGCGAGCGCACCGCTGCCTGAATGCGTTCATGCCATAGCGGCAGCCCGCCAAGCTGGCCGGTGGTGATAAAAAAGGTAGCGTGGAGGTTGCGCTTTTGTAAAGCAGGCAGCGCACCGGTCATCCAGTCGGCATAGCCGTCGTCAAAGGTAATGCAGGCGGCGCGTCGCGGCAGTCGGCCACGCTGCAAGCGCTTCACAGCCTCTTCCAGTGGCAGCACATTGAACCGGGACAAGGTGTGATCCAGCAGATACTCGAAGCGGTCCAAGGTCAGGTCATGGGGCACCAGCGGATCACAATGTAGGGGCACCTTGTGAAACAGAAAGACCGAGAGTTTGTCTTTGGATAGGGATTGCAGAAGCAGTTGGGAGATCAAGGTTTCCTCCCAAGTCTGGCTGCAGCATGCGCGCGCGACACATGCAGACGGAGCAATTCCATGAGCATCACGATCATGTAGATCACTTCTAAGTAGGCAAGGCTTACCGATGCCCCACCCACCAAGTACGCCAACACCGACAGCATGAGCATGTCCCCCATATCGCGCGCCCACTGAAACGCCGGCCCCAACTGGGCGACCATACGCTTTATGGTGAAGCGGCTCCAAAGGGCGCGCAACATCATGAATAAAAACAAGCCTAAACCCACAAATCCCAAGTCACCCAATACCTCGAAGTAGATACTGTGCGCTGCCTTAGCAGCATAGTCAGGCACAGGAAGATTCAAGAAGCCCAGCAAGCTGGGCGCAGTCTTGAAGGTGTCCCAAATGGACTGCACCTGCACTGCATGGAAGCCGCCGCCAAACACGGGATTGGCTAAGGCGATGGCAGAGCTGATTTTCCAGGCCATTACCCGGCCCATGAATGAACTGTCTTCGTCCGCCTCTTTGATGGTGGACAGACGGCTGGTGACGTCTTCCGGCGCAAGCGCCAGAAAACCCACCACGGCGGCCACCACAAGCGTCAGCGCGAGTCCTTTGCGCCGCGTGGTCAGGACCAGCCATAGGCCCACCACCGACACGGCGATGAACCCGGCCCGTGAACCACCGCTCAAGATGGCCAACACCAAGAGGCAAAAACTTCCCAAGTAGGCCAATCGCAGGAATCGATTGGCTGCGTAAGTCTGCAGATAGAAAAGTATCGGCAAAGCCAGGGCCAATGTTGTGGAGAGATGGTTGCGGTCTGCAAGCATGGTCCCGGCAGGCCCGAGCATATTGTGCGCGCCAGCCGATGCCACTGATTTCAAGCCGTTCAATACACCGTGGATACCGAGACCCAGCGCAATGACGAGAAACATGGCATGAAGATGCACGCGCTCCCTAACGAAGAAAGGCATTACCAGCGCAAACAACAGCCCTTTGATGAGGATCTCATAGTACTGAGCGTTGTTGGGGTTGTTGCCGTATCCAAACAAGAAGCTCAGCGTGGCGAGCAAGGCCCAAAGCAGATAGAGCCAAGTAACCCGGTTGGGCTGGTAGTCGTGCCACCTCACCTTGCCCAGCAAGATAAGGCCCAAAGTGAGTACGGCGAACGTCAGGTTAATCCTGGCATTGGTCATGAAGCCGTAGAAGTAGGCTGAGGGCACAAGTAGCCCTGTCCAACCCCAGAGAAGGTAGGCATTGAAGGGTCGCAATATAGCTAAGGGAAAAACGCAAGCCACCATCAACGCAAAAACAGCATCACGCATGCTGAGCTCCGACGCCTGACGGCGATTGCCCCTTATGAACGACCATCTTTGTCGTCCCGATAGGAGAGCAGGCCAAGATCGTCGCGCTTGGTGTCATCAGTTTCAAACTTGAAGACACGCCAGCAGAGATAGGCCATAACGAACATGTCGGCCACCAAAATTATGGCTTCCATTAGGCGGTACCTTTTGCAGGATTAATCACCCGGGTGAACAAACGCAATTGCCCTTGCGTGGTCGCGTCCCAAGAGAAGGTCTCGGCGTGGGCACGCGTGTATTCCCGTCTATGCAAATGGGTATGTAGGTCCATCCATGCAGCGGCCAGCGCCGCGGGGTCGCGGCGGGCCAGCAGTGCGCCAGCGGCGGGGGTGCTCACCACCTCAGGTGTGCCCCAAATGTTGGTGGCGATGACCGGTGTGCCGCAGGCCATGGCTTCCAGCAGCACGTTGGCCCAGCCTTCGCGGCTGCTGCACAGCGCCAGCACATCGGCCGCGCTGTACCACCATTTCAGTTCCGTCTGCGGCACCACGCCAGCCCAGCGCACGCGATCGGCCACGCCCAGGCGGGCGGCCAGGGTCTTGAGTGCGCCCTCCTCCGGCCCCGCACCCACGATGAGCAATGTGACGCCGGGCAGGCTGGCCAATGCTTCGATGGCGATGTGGTGACCCTTGCGCTCGATGAGGTGGCCTACCGACAGCAGGTATTGGCCTTGCGCGGGCAGGCCCAGCCGCTCACGTGCAACGCTGCGGTCTTCGGGTACGAAGCGCTCCAGATCCACGCCGTTGCGCAAGGTGTGGAGTTTGTCGGGCTGCGCGCCGAGTTCACGCAGGCTGTCCATCAGAGCTTGGCAAACCCCGATGGAAGCGCTGGCGCGCTCGGCGGTTTGCAGGATCCAGCGGCGCGGCAGGGCATATTGCGGAATGAGGTTCAGGTCTGTGCCACGTGCGGTCACCACAAAGGGCTTGCCCAGCCAGCGCGCCAGCAAACCCGCGGCCACGCCATCGGGGTAGTAGTAATGGGCGTCGATAAGGTCGAAATCAAAGCCCTCACGCTGCAGGCGGCGAACCGTGGGCAAGGCGCCCAGGGCCATGGCCAGCGGGGCGAGCGTCATGCCGACTTTGGGCAGCAACAGATAGCGCGGGTGGTGCACGTCGATGCCGTTGCGCACCTCATGCTTCGGCGTGGCGGCAAACTGCGCGTACTCGCCAAAGCGCTTGTTCGTGGACGGAAACCACGGAACGGGCGCAACCACCTTCGCCTGCACCTCCCCCGTCTTCAGCAATTCACGAAGACGAGTCTCCACAAAGATGCCGTGAATGGGCCGCACGCTGCTGGGGTACAACGTGGAAAACAGCAAGGTCTTCATGGGAATGGCTTGGCGACAGGACGCTGAAGATCACTCAGCGAAATACGCCCTTGGTGTCGATGACCACCTTGTCCTTGATGACCTCGGGGTCGATCTCCTTGAACTCCTCGTGATCGACCAGCAGCAGAAGGATGTCCGATTCCTTCAACACGTGTTTGAGGTCATACAGTTCAAATGGCGCTTTCGCGGCCGATACATTGGGATCGCATGCAAGGATTCGCCCAATGCCGCTGTTCACCAGCTCCTGCACGATGTCCATGGAAGGTGACTCCCGCATGTCATCGATGTTGGCCTTGAATGTCAAGCCCAGGCAGCCAATGACAGGCTCACGAAACCGACGCGCTTTGGTTCGTACTTTGTCGATGACCCAGTGGGGTTTCGCGTCGTTCACTTCGCGGGCCGTGCGGATCAGGCGCGCCTGCTCCGGCGCGCTGGCCACGATGAACCAGGGATCGACGGCGATGCAATGACCACCTACGCCCGGACCTGGCTGGAGGATGTTCACTCGGGGGTGGCGGTTGGCCAGGGAGATGGTTTCCCAGACGTTGATGCCCAGTTGATCACACACCAACGACAGCTCGTTGGCGAAGGCGATGTTGACATCCCGAAAAGAGTTTTCCACCAACTTTGACATTTCCGCTGTGCGGCTGTCTGTCTCGAGAATCGCGCCGTTGCAGAAGGTCTTGTAGAGAGCTTTGGCCTTGGTTACGGCGGCCTTGGTGGTGCCTCCGATGATGCGGTCGTTGTCCACCAGCTCGCGAAGTATCTGGCCAGGCAAAACCCGCTCAGGGCAATGGGCTGTGTGGATCTTTCCTGCGAGTTCCGGACGCATGGAAACGATGATTTCCTCGATGCGCTCGGTCGTTCCCACTGGCGACGTGGACTCCAGAATCACCAGGTTGTCTTCACGCAGATAAGGCGCAATGGCCCGGGTAGCGGCCTCCACGTATGCCAGATCGGGAGCCTTGGGGTTGCCGTTCAATTCTTTGAATGGTGTAGGCACCGCCAGGATGAAGGTGTCACCCTCCTCCGGCGTCATCGACGCCTTGAGATTGCCACTGTTGACGGCAGACTTCACCAGGATGTCAAGGTCGGGCTCAACGATGTGAATACGGCCGGAATTGATGGTGTTCACGGCTTGCTCGTTCACATCGACACCCAACACCTGATGGCCTTTTGTGGCCAACATGGAGGCAGTGGGGAGCCCGATGTAACCGAGACCCATCACAACGATTTTCTGAAGTTCACGCGCCATGGAAGCGCTCCTTTTTTATGCTCGATACGGACTGAACAATTCGCTGAACAGCATGACCGTCGCCATAGGGGTTGTGAGCGCGGGCCATGGTGTCGTAGGCGGACGGGTCGGCAAGCAGGCGCACGGCTTCCGCCACAATCTTGTGACGGTCGGTACCCACCAGGCGCACCGTGCCGGCATCCACAGCCTCTGGCCGCTCGGTGGTTTCGCGCATCACCAGCACTGGCTTGCCCAACGACGGGGCCTCTTCTTGCACACCACCCGAGTCCGTGATGATCAGGTGCGCCCTGTCCATCAGGTAGACAAACGGCAGATAGTCCACCGGGTCGATCAGGTGCACGTTGCCGAGACGCCGGGCAGCCAGGATGTCTTGCACCGGTTTGCGGACGTTGGGGTTCAAATGCACCGGGTACAACACATCGACTTCCGGATGCGCTGCAGCAATGTCGGCCAGTGCCAGGCAAATGTTCTGGAAGCCCTCACCAAAGTTTTCGCGTCGGTGTCCCGTGACGAGGATCAGCCGTCGATCGGCCTTGAGGAATGCAAACTCGGTATCCAGACGCTGCCGCAACGACTCGTCAGCACGCAACTTGGCCACCACAGCCAGCAGCGCATCGATGACGGTGTTGCCGGTGACGTGGATGTGGCTCTCGGGGACACCCTCGCGCAAAAGATTGGCCTTCGCTGCCGCGGTGGGCGCGAAATGAATGTCGGCCACCGCACCCGCGACGCGGCGATTCATTTCTTCAGGGAACGGGGCCCATTTGTTGCCGGTTCGCAGACCTGCTTCCACATGGCCCACGCGCGCCTGTGTGTAATAGGCAGCCAGGCTGGCGGCCAGCGTGGTTGACGTGTCGCCATGCACCAGCACCAAGTCGGGCCGCTCTGCCGCCAGCACCGGCTTCATACCTGTCAGGATGTTGGCCGTGATGTCAAACAGATCCTGGCCTGGCTTCATCACATTCAAGTCATGGTCTGGCTGAATGTCGAAGAGGCGAAGCACCTGATCGAGCATCTCGCGGTGCTGCGCTGTGACGCAAACAACCGTCTGAATCTCGGGCGCTGCCTGCTGCAGGGCCTTCACCAGCGGCGCCATCTTGATGGCTTCCGGCCTCGTGCCGAACACCACCATCACTTTCATGGGGGTCATGCGCGGGCCTCCGATCGGGTGATCCGCTCGAACACAGGTTTGTAGTTGGCCACGCTGTTCTTCCAGTTGCGTACCGCTTCCACGAACGTCCGCCCGTTCGCTTTCAGGTTTGGCCAGATGTCGGGGCGGGCCAATAGATCCAGCACTGCGCGCGCAAGCGCATCCTTGTTGTCGGCCTCAAAAAGAACGCCTGTCTTCATGTGCTCCACCAGCTCACGGTGCCCGCCCACGGATGAGGCGACAAAGAGTTTTTGCTGGGCCATGGCCTCCAGCGGTTTCAGTGGCGTTACCAGTTCGGTGAGTCGCATGGAATGCCGCGGGTAGGCCAGAACATCGATGAGGTCGTAGTACCGGTTGACATCTTTGTGGGGCACACGCCCGGCAAACCTCACATGGGCGTCAAGCTTCAAGCGGGAAACTTGTTCACGCAGACGACCTTCTTCAGGCCCCCCGCCGACGAGTAGCAAGGCCACAGCGGGGTTGGATTCCAGAATGGTGGGCAGAGACTCGATCAACAGGTCCAGCCCCTCGTAGGCATAGAAAGACCCAATGAACCCAAGAACGACCTTTCCCTCCAGACCGTGCGTCCGCTTCAATGCCGCATCCGGCGGCCGGGAGGCCTGAAAAGTCTCGGTGTCCACCGCGTTGGGGACAACGGTAACCTTGGCGGGATCAATGCCCCGACGCGCAATATCGGCACGCAAACCTTCGCAGATTGTGAACACATGATCGGCTTTGCGGATGGCCCACGTCTCGAGTGCCCGGGTCAGGCGGTAGCGCAGGCTTCCCTCGCGCGTGGTGCCATGATCAACCGCGGCGTCCTCCCAGAAGGCGCGGATTTCATACACCACGGGAATGCCCAGTTCACGCCCCACCCGAATGGCAGGGACCGCATTGAGAACAGGGGAATGGGCATGGATGACATCGGGTCTCACCCCATCAGCCACCTCGCGAAGCCGCCGCGTCATCTGGGCGATGTGCCGCAGCTGCCCCAACACGGGCCAGGCATCCGTGGCGCCGGGCACCATCGGCGTGCGAAAGAAGTCCAGACCGTCCACCGATTGAAGGTCGGCCTCCGTCCTGCCCTGCTTGGGTGAGGTCAGGTGAAAGGTCTCCCATCCCAGTGCGCGCTGCTCGCGCAACAGGGAGACTGTGCGAAAGGTGTACCCGCTGTGCAACGGTATGGAATGGTCAAGGACGTGAAGGATTCGCATACGAAAGGTGCGTCATGCAAGCGCGTCGCCACCGAACAGATGCTGGTATTGCCGCACCATGCCGCTCATGCCGAAACGCCGTGTGGCCTGATCGCGGGCAGCGATTCCTTGGCGTGTCAGCACGTCGGGTTGATCAAAGGCCTGTGTCAAGGCCTGCGCGAGAGCGAGCTCGTCGTCGGGCGGTACCAAGTGGCCGGTGACGCCTTCGTTCACCAGATCTGGTGTTCCTCCCACAGCGGTGGCCACCACCGGCAGGCCGCAAGCCATGGCCTCCTGCAACGTGCAAGACGTTCCTTCGGCCTGCGACGGCAGCACGAATAGATCGAGCGCCCGCAAAACGTCAGCCACGTCGTGCCGGGCGCCAGGCAGCCACGCAAGATCGGCCATGCCGGCCTCGGCCAGCACCTGTTCCACCTCGGCGCGCAGCGGGCCCTCGCCCACGATGACCAAGCGAGCGGTGCCGCGCATGGCGGGCTTCTCGCGCAAGGCGCGCACAAAAGCGCGGGCCAGCAAGGGTTGGTTCTTGACGGTCTGCAGGCGGCCCACGGTACCTACCAGCCAATGGCGACCGGGCTGGAAAGGGCAGCCAGACACAGGGTGACGTTCGCCGCGGGCGGGGGCGAAAGTTTCTGTGTCCACGCCGTTGGCAATCAGTCGACGCCGGGTGACGGGTACGCCAATGGCGCGGGCCAGGTAGTTGTCCAGGTCGCGCGAGACAGCCACGTACTGACTGACGAAGGGCTTGTACAGACGGCGCAGGCGTTGGTACCGCAGGTTTCGGCCATTGGGATCGTGCGCATCCCAGCCATGCTCGGCGTGCACGCGCAGGGGAACGCGCGCCAGCCATGCGAGGGGCACGACTTCCAGCGCGGCCAGATTGCAGGTGTGGAGCACGTCGGGGCGCAACTCTCGCAGCAGTCGATAGATACGCGGATAGAGCGAAACGGCGTGGCCAGGTGGCTTGTTCAGTTCGATGAAGCGCACATCTGGGCGGCACACGCGCTGCTGAAACTCGCTCACGGTGGTGAGGGCCACCACGGTGTGCACGAAGCGATCGGCAGGCAGGCGGTTGATGAGCTGAACGATCACGTTCTCAAGCCCGCCCACGCCGAAGCTATAGACCAAGTGCACGATCTTCAGGCGACGGCCATGGCCCTGTGTGTCAGCCATGAGTCGCGCCTCCCACGCCCACGCGCAAGAACGCCTCGAACATGACCAACATCCACAACGGTGTGGCGTGGTCGCTGGTACCTGCCTGGTGCTGGTCGAGCAGCTTGCGCAAT
>VFQO010002794.1_pt1 | contig 10001 bp, 10 predicted proteins | sample 3512331 | NCBI WGS metagenome assembly VFQO01 (sample SAMN10412371, study PRJNA504923) | tailings metagenome | isolation source: Replicate 3 from Balatoc abandoned mine | place: Philippines: Itogon, Benguet | collected 2017-08-28 | reverse complement strand
CCAGTTGGATTTTCATGTTGAAAATTCCGACTTGGAAAAAACCACAACCTTAATAAATCCGTAATCACACCCAGTTAAACCAAATAAACATGATTATTCTAATCGTAGTCGTTTTTGCCATTTTAGGGTTTGTCGTCAGTAGCAGACTCAAAAGCAAATTCAAAAAGTACTCTCAGACTCCCCTTCAGGCCAATCTTTCGGGTGCAGAAATCGCCAAGTTGATGCTCGCCGATAATAACATCCATGATGTACAAGTGGTCTGTGTAGAGGGGCAGCTCACTGATCACTACAACCCAATGAACAAAACGGTGAATTTGTCACCCGATGTATACTATGGAAGAAATGCCGCCGCAACCGCTGTGGCAGCACACGAGTGCGGCCACGCAGTGCAACATGCGACCTCCTATACATGGCTCAACTTAAGATCTGCCATGGTGCCTATTCAGAATATCTCCGGCAAAATCCTCAATGTAGTTTTGATTGCGTCATTATTCGGTGGATTTGCTCTCGGACTACCAGTTCCGATCATTGGATATATCGTTGTCGGATCCTATTCAGTCATGACTCTTTTTACTTTGGTAACACTTCCTGTAGAATTTGACGCGTCAAACAGAGCTTTAGCGTGGGTTCAAAGCCGAAATGTCGTGACCCGTCAGGAATATGATATGTCAAAGGATGCGCTGAAGTGGGCGGCGATGACTTATGTGGTAGCCGCACTGGCTTCTTTGGCCACTTTGGCCTACTACATATTTGTCTTCTTCGGAAATCGCGATTGATCCAAATCAAAATAATATTGGGAAAGGGGCATGATTTTGCCCCTTTTCTTTTTTTAGGCTATCTTTTCGAGCTGAATTTAAACCCAAAATTTTACGACATATATGAATTTCCAACTGACAGAAGAGCATTTGGCCGTACAGGAAGCCGCTCGGGAATTTGCTAAAACCGAACTGCTTTCCGGAGTGATAGACCGCGATACCGAGGCGAAATTTCCTTTGGAGCAAATCCAAAAAATGGGCAAATTGGGGTTCATGGGCATGATGGTGGATCCAAAATATAATGGGGGTGGGATGGATACTATTTCCTATGTCCTCGCTATGGAAGAGCTTTCTAAAATTGATGCTTCTGCTTCGGTGTCCATGTCTGTAAATAACTCCTTGGTCTGCTGGGGGCTAGAAAAATACGGTACCGAAGCCCAGAAGCAAAAGTATCTGACTCGACTAGCAACTGGTGAAATCTTAGGAGCCTTTTGTCTCTCCGAGCCTGAGGCAGGTTCTGACGCTACTTCGCAGCGAACTTCCGCCGATCTAGCAGGGGATCACTATCTCCTCAACGGCACCAAAAACTGGATTACCAATGGCTCCACGGCCAGCGTGTATTTGGTCATTGCACAAACAGACGCCAGCAAAGGACATAAAGGCATCTCGGTTTTTATCGTTGAAAAGGGCTGGGACGGTTTTGTTATTGGAAAAAAAGAAGACAAACTCGGAATTCGAGGTTCAGATACCCATTCGTTAATGTTTACCGACGTCAAAGTCCCAGTGGAAAACAGAATCGGGGATGAAGGCTTTGGATTTACTTTCGCCATGGAAACACTCAACGGCGGGCGAATCGGAATTGCCGCCCAAGCTCTGGGAATTGCTTCCGGTGCATACGAGCTCTCCTTGGCCTATTCCAAAGAGCGCAAGGCATTTGGCAAGCCGATTAGTCAGCACCAAGCTATCCAGTTCAAACTAGCCGATATGGCCACTCAGATCGAAGCCGCAAGACTGCTGGTCTACAAGGCCGCTTGGCTCAAAGATCAAGGGCTTGACTATGCGCATGCCTCAGCCATGGCAAAACTTTACGCTTCTGAAGTTGCAATGAACGTCACCGTCGAAGCCGTACAAGTCCATGGAGGATACGGATATGTCAAAGAATACCATGTCGAGCGACTGATGCGGGATGCTAAAATCACCCAAATCTATGAAGGGACTTCTGAGATTCAGCGCATTGTGATCTCTAGAGGAATTCTCAAATAAAATCGACTTTAATTTAAAGGGTATAGATGCAAAAATTTATACCCTTATTTTTATTTTGATGATGAAAAATTGGAAAAATTATCTTTTCATCATAAGAAAAGTCATATTTTTGGACTTTACTTTTACGTTAGTATGCTATGGAATATTACAACAAGATCATTGAGTCAGTTCATGTACGATTTTTAAAAGCCAACAACTTCAAAATCGATCGTCCCGTACTCGTGCAGGAATATCAGGAGCAAGAAAATGCGCTGATTCTACTCCATCACGGCACTTTGAAATTTGGCGAAGATCAAGAAGTAGTCAATGAGGGTGAGGTGATTTTTTTACCCAAAGGACAAAAGAAGACCATCACTTTTGGGTCAGGAAACAAACGAACAGAAACGAATCTAGAAGGCTTTCAGGAAAACCGACGAAAGCATCTCCAAACATTGAGCTTCAAGGAAATCAATCAGTCTGATGAGGATTGTATTTCAGTCATCAATTTCGAATCCAAAGTCTTCGATGTAGTCAATTTTTTCAATTCGCTGGATATCCCTCCGTTTATCATCCGGTTCAATGACCGGATCGCGATCCTGATGGAAGACATCATGAAAGAAATGGAGTCACTGCATGTCGGTCGGGAGCGATCTCTGAAGGCACAGACAGAGGTATTGGTCATCGAGCTACTTCGCCATATTCTCAAAAACAGACTCTTCACCGAGGAGCTCTCTACCAACTCCACGTACTTCAAGGACCCTCGCTTGATTGATTTGTTCAACTATATCAAAAACAATATCAACGGGGATCTTTCTAATAAAGTCCTAGCCAAAATCGCCAACGTATCGGAGGATTATGTGGGTCAATACTTTAAAATGCTTACCGGAATCAACCCGCAAGATTACATTGAATACCAGCGAATGGAGGCTGCATTAGAGTTGCTTCGCACCACCAAAAAATCTATCCGAGATATCGGAAAAGAAGTGGGCTACAAAGACACCGCTTATTTTTGCAGACGTTTTAAGATGATGTACGGAGTCCCTGCTGGGAAAATGCGAAGAAGAGATTCGCTAATTAACGTTCAAGGATAGATTTACCATTGATTTATAAGCCAAGACCTCGACCAAAAAGTCGGGGTCTTTTTCTATGGCATTGCCGATGACTATCAGGTCGGCACCAGCTTCGAACGCGCTACGCACGGATCTCGAATCCTTCATGCCCCCTCCCACTATCAGCGGAAGGCCGACAGCTTCTTTGATAGAGGTAATCAGCTCAGGAGAAATCGGCCGCTGTGCACCACTGCCCGCATCCAAAAAAATGTAATCCATTCCCAAGTATTTGCCTGCCAAGGCGACATGGATTGCCCTTTTGATATCGGCCTGATCCAAAGGAAATGTGCGACTCTCACGATGAACGCTGAGAATCTCCCCAGAATTGACAAGAATATATCCTGTAGGCAAGACCTCTAGCTGCGAAGTCCTTATTTTCTCAGCTGCCAGTATATGTTTGGAGATCAAATAGTCCGGATTGGTGCCAGAGATGAGGGAAAGGAAAAAGATGGCATCGGCCTGATCCGAAATCTGATCCGCCGCGCTTGGAAATATCCCCACGGGAATGTGATCTGAGATAGATTTGACTTGGGTTAAACACTGCTCAAAATCATCAGGATTTACTTTACTCCCTCCGACTAGGATCAGATCCAAATCTGAGTGGCCAACCCAATTGAATGATTCCGGATCAAAAATTTTATCCGGGTCTACAAGCCAAGCGAGCCCTTTTTTTCCAGATTTGGCGAGGCTTTGCAGCAGCTCACTTATCTTTTTCACCTTCCTGGCTTTTTTCCTGCAATGCAAAAAAATCACTAAATAGTTTTTCTTTGGCTACGGCCAAGCCCAAAATCAATAGACGCTGTCCCATAGAAGGCCAAATCGAAGACTTTTGTTTGGAGGTCAATCTTTTCTTGATGTCCTCATTGAGGAGACCTTCTTTTTCTAGGACTTCTATAGCTTTCTGAGTATCTTTTTTCTTTTTCCCTTTGGCTAATTTGACGATTCCATAGGTCAATAATGCGCCCGCGGCTAATGCAGCACCTACCTTGAGCCAATCCTCACTATCCTTTTTCAAGACTTCCAGTTGCTTGGCTAAGGTTTGCTCCAGTTCCTCTGACTTTTTCTCCAAGTCTTTATTCATCATCTTCAGAATTGTGGTTGACCTTGAAAATAAACAGCTTCAATATTGACTGAACCCATTGTTGGATACCCAGCGAGTCTCTACTCATAAATAGCACCATCACCAGCAGTAAATACATCAAGGCTACGATCAAGAATCCAAGATATGGACTTTGCGTAATCTGACTTAAATAAAATGCCAAGGAAAGGGACAAAAACAAAAAGGCTAAACCAACTAGTGCACCGATCACCACCAACAGCATCAGCCGGGAGATAATCCCCACAAACTCCTCTTGGATATCTTGCTTGATGAGACCTATTCTGGTCTCAATGAGCGACTTGATCGTCTGAACGATTTCCCCAATATTGAGCATATACAGTGGTTTAGATGTGTTCTCTGGTTTTTTATTCAAAATCGAATATACTGGAAAACAAAAGACCAAAAAAATCAGAATGCCGGCTAGTTCTCTGATTCCTGATAAAACTTATAGCGCAAAACCAGCTCCAGAGCCATCAGTATTGCTTGATTAACAGGGTATTGCTGATTGAGATATTCATCGATATCAGACAGTCTCGTGTAGTAGGATGGTGCCATGGGAATTTCCATGGCTTCATTGATATTTTGAGAAACTGTGACGAAAGCCTCCTGCTTTTGAACCTTAAGAATCTTGCAGGTGATCAGTTCCTTTTTCTCGGATTTACTATTTCTCCTGGCCGAAGCTCCGAAAAGTCTGCAGATCAATCCTCTATTGGCATAATTGCCACAATAACCTTTGCTCCCTTCCTCGGAGGTAGATCGGTAGGCTATGCATACTCCAGGCTGATCTTGTAGCGCAAGCTGATTTGCTATGTCATCGGCTATTCCTTTTTCGTAGAGATCAAATGCCAGCGGTAAAAACTCCAGTGGTGATGCGGGCACTTTTGGATTGTTGCAGCAAAAACCACAGCCAGTGATACACCCCATTCCTGCCTCCTCGTGAAATTTTTTCGCTTCTTCTTCCAATTCCTGGAAGACTTCCTTCACTGCTTGTGATTTCTGGAAAAGATTCATTTTATTGATTTACAAAGACAAAAGTAGAGAGAGAACCACCCATAAAATCCAAGGGACAAATGATTTTTTTTCTCTGGAAATCAATCATTTAAATCAAGACTACTTTTGACATTACCCCAACCACTTCATAAATCCGTTAGTTAAGTTCTTCAAAACGAAAATATCATGAGCCATATAGACGAAAAAAAGTCTGAAGAAAAAATCCGAAGAGCCTTCAAAGAGCGTGACTGGAGCGAAATCAAAAGTGCTGACTCTTGGGCTATTTTTAAGGTCATGTCGGAGTTTGTCGAAGGATTCGAAAAACTCGCCAAAATCGGACCTTGTGTATCCATCTTTGGTTCTGCCCGAACTCCAAGAGATCACCATTACTATAAAACCGCCGAAGAAATCGCCGCCAAATTGGTCCGTCATGGCTATGGTGTAATCACTGGCGGTGGTCCGGGTATCATGGAGGCCGGTAACAAAGGAGCCTATTCCGAGGGTGGAAAATCCGTCGGGTTAAATATTCACCTACCATTTGAACAGTTTAACAACATCTACATTGACCGGGACAAGCTCTTGACATTCGATTACTTCTTTGTCCGCAAAGTCATGTTTATCCGTTATTCCCAGGGATTTGTGGTGCTTCCGGGAGGATTTGGTACCCTGGATGAGTTTTTCGAAGCTTTAACGCTGATCCAAACCAACAAGATCGGGAGATTCCCGATTGTACTAGTAGGCAAAGATTACTGGGGAGGATTGGTGGACTGGATCAAAGCAACTTTGCTCCGTGGTGATCCCAATTACATCAGCGAGTCAGACTTGGATCTGTTTTGCGTGGTGGATGATGCCACCGAAGCGGTCAAAGTCATCGACGAATTCTACAGCAAATACCTGCTCAGTCCAAACTTCTAGAAAAAACGAAACCCGCCATATCCGCGGGTTTTGTGTTTTAAGAGACTTTCAATCGAAGCTCTCCGTGTCGCTTAACTACCTTGAGCTCAAATTGCTGGTTGATGAAGGCTTTGCAGTGATTTTCTGCCCATTCGGCTCGCGTCTCGGTATCGTATAGCAAGGTCATTCGAAGCATTGTTTTCACATACTGTTCGTACTGACCCAACTGTTGAATGTAGCTTATCAAAGCCTCAGACCAGTCTTCCTGAAACTTTTCAAAATGAGTTCTGCCGTCAAAAAGCAATTCCAGCTGATTATCTCCATGCTTGTAGCGGTAGATTCCGCACAGTTGCCTATAAATTAGCCGAACTCTGTCCTTGGGAAATTCGAAGGTATCCAGGATTTTGGCGTAGGTGTGATCCATTAATTGGAGAGGATTGTATAAAAAAGTATAGGATCGTTTCAATTCAAAAATCATCCGGTCAATCAACTGCTCCTCTAGCGAGGACTGCGCCTGCCTAAGGATGTAATTTTTGTCCAATGGGAATAACTTTTCGATCATCAGGGCCTGAATATGGCGTAAAAATAAAAACTTATCTCATGGAAAAACACAAAACAGGAAAAGACCTTGCAGACTTTCCCCGTTTTTTCAAATTTTTAACGGATTAAAAGAAGGATTCCATGATTCGGCCTTCTGTCTTCAAACTTCCTGCTTAATCAAACATCTCTTCGATCAGCTGGGTGTAAAACTCCCTCACTTCCATACCGATTGCTCTCACCTGCTGAGAAATCAAGCTCGTTTCGGTCTGGCCAGGCACGGTATTGATCTCGATAAAGTAGAACTTACCCGTCTCATGCTGGAGGAAATAATCGATACGAACAGCCCCTTTGCAGTTCAGTTTTTCATAGACTTTGGTCACAATCCGCCCGACCCGCTCGACTTCCTCTTCGGTCATTCTTCCCGGAGTGATTTCCTCACAGACGCCCGGTACATATTTCGCTTCGTAGTCAAAAAACTCCTTGCTGCTCACGATTTCAGTGGCGGGAAGCACGGTGATTTTTCCTTTTCCTTTGAAAATCCCGATCGAAAACTCCCTTCCTGAGACAAATTCCTCCACGAGTACTTGCTTGTCCTCTGCAAAGGCTTTTTCCAAGGCTTCGGGCAATTCATCCCAAGTTTTCACCTTACTCATCCCGATGGAGCTTCCTCCATTATTGGGTTTGATAAAAAGGGGCAGCGTGAGTTCGGATTGAATCTTGGATGCGTTTTCTGGGGAGTTTTCAAAAAGCTGAATTGATCTCGCCACGTTCAGTTCGGGAATGTCCTGGACAATGGCCTTGGTATAGCCCTTGTTCATGGTAATCGCTGAAGTCAGCTGATCGCAGGTGGTGTAGGGAATACCGAGCATATCGAAGTACCCTGCTAGTTTTCCATCTTCACCCGGTGAACCGTGAAGAATGTTAAATACTCCGTCAAACTTCACCTTTTCATCCCCGATCATGATACTGAAATCGTTGAGGTCCACGGGTACTTTCTCCCCTGAAGCACAGCTAAAATGCCAATCGCCCGGGTAGACCAAAATCTTATACACATCGTAGCGTTCCCGATCGATGGTCTTTTCGACGACAGCGGCACTTTTGAGGGAGATGACGGACTCACCGGTAAAACCTCCGGTTACCAAGGCGATTTTTTTCTTCATGGCGGGGAAAAATTCAGTCTACGAAATAGCTAATTTTCCATTTACCCTCCAAGATTTTCCAAAAAACCCTCCAAGGGTTTCGAACCCTTGGAGGGTTAAAATCAAGCTTTTTATATATTCGCCCTCGTTTCAATCAAGAGTTTTACCCAAAATCTGGAGGATATGATTAAAAGTTGGAAAGTGCTGAGCCTAGCCTGGATCGCGATGATCGGAATGGCCCTCAGTACCCAGGCGCAAAGCCTGAAAAAAGTAACTCTGGAGGATGTCTTCAAAAAAGGCACCTTCAACCAAAAATCAGTTTACGGCATCAACTGGATGAAAGACGGGCAGTTTTACAGTTCGCTCGTACAGCGTGGCGGAGCACCGGCTGTGGTCAAAATCAATTTGGCCAGCGGAGAAGAAGCAGGAGTATTGCTGGATGGCGCCAAGCTCGGAGTAAACTTTTCCAGCTATTCTTTCAATGCAGATGAGTCCAAAGCACTCATTGCTACCGATGTGGAGTCCATCTACCGCCGCTCTTCCAAAGGCATTTTCTACGTGGTGGACATGGCCACTGGCCAAAAGCAGCAGCTGATGAACGGAGAAAAAATCTCCTACGCCACGCTTTCTCCGGACAATGACAAGGTGGCTTTTGTCAAAGACAATAATCTATTCATGGTGGAATTGGCTACCAACAAACTAACCCAAATCACTACAGACGGAGAATGGAACAAAATCATCAACGGTGCAGCCGACTGGGTATATGAGGAGGAATTTTCCATGGCTCAGGCTTTCAAGTGGTCGCCTGACGGCAAAAAGATCGCTTTCATCCGATTCGATGAATCCCAAGTACCAGAATTTAACATGCAGACTTGGGGACCGCTTTATCCTCAGGATTACAAATTCAAATATCCTAAAGCCGGAGAAAAGAATTCTTTGGTGAGTATCCATGTCTACGATTTGGCGACAGCCAAAACTCAAAAAGTCGATGCCGGCACTGAAACGGACATCTATCTACCAAGAATCTATTGGACTCAGGATGCCAACACCCTAGCATTTATCCGCATGAATCGCCTGCAAAATCAGCTGGATATTTTCCATGCAAATGCCACTTCAGGCGAAAGCAAGCTGATCATTTCTGAGACTGCCAAAACTTACGTGGACCTCGACTACAACGATGATTTGCAGTACCTCAGTGATGGAAAAACCTTTATCCGCACTTCAGAGCAAGATGGCTTCAAACACATCTACCACCACAATCTGGACGGTAGTCTGATCCGTCAGATTACTTCTGGTGCTTGGGAAGTGAGTTCCATGGTGGGAATCGATGAAAAAGCAAAAAAACTCTATTTCATCTCCACGGAAGCCTCTCCGCTCGAGCGCAACTTCTACGTGATCAACTTGGACGGAAAAGGCAAAAAACTCCTCACTCCGGCCAAGGGCACGCATACTATTAACATGAGTCCGGATTATAAGTTCTTCATCGATTACTACTCCACTGCTGATACTCCGGTAAAGGTGACTTTGAACGATGCTTCTGGTAAGGAACTGAAAGTACTGGAAGACAATCAGGCTCTGAAAGAGCGTTTGGCGGGTTTTGCTCTAGGGAAAAAGGAATTTTTCACCTTCCCTACAGTGGATGGTACTCAGCTGAATGGCTATATCATCAAGCCGGCTGACTTTGACCCGAATAAAAAATATCCGGTGCTGATGTACGTCTATGGCGGGCCAGGATCTCAAAATGTATTGAATTCTTGGGGTGGAACGCGCGATTTCTGGCATCAGCAATTGGCAGCTGAAGGCATCATCGTGGCATGCGTAGACAACCGAGGAACCGGCGCACGAGGGAGAGATTTCAAGCATTCCACCTATGCCAACTTGGGCAAACTGGAAACCATCGATCAGATCGAGGGGGCGAAGTATTTTGCGAAAATGCCTTTCGTAGATCCTGCCCGAATCGGGATCTGGGGATGGTCTTATGGAGGCTATATGTCTTCGCTTTCCCTGATGATCGGAAATGACGTATTCAAGACTGCCATAGCCGTGGCACCGGTTACCACTTGGAGATATTACGACACCATCTACACCGAGCGCTACCTTCAGACTCCCCAACTCAATCCTTCTGGATACGATGATAACAGCCCAATCACGCATGTGAATAAGCTGAAAGGAAATTTGCTTTTGATCCATGGAACCGGCGATGACAACGTGCACTTCCAAAATGCAGTCGATC
>VFQO010002793.1_pt1 | contig 10001 bp, 8 predicted proteins | sample 3512331 | NCBI WGS metagenome assembly VFQO01 (sample SAMN10412371, study PRJNA504923) | tailings metagenome | isolation source: Replicate 3 from Balatoc abandoned mine | place: Philippines: Itogon, Benguet | collected 2017-08-28 | reverse complement strand
CGCGCACGGTCTGGGCGAAGGTGCGGGTCATGCCGGTGATGATCCCGTCGCCGTGACCCAGCGCGACCAGCAGCGAAGCGAAGACGTTGCGATCCTGGTTCACCATTCGTCGCACGTCACGCTGGGTGAAGCCGCGCCGCTGGAGCCGCTTGTAGAGATAGTCGACCATCGCCGGCACATGCTCGCTGTCGGCCGAGTTCTGGATCTCGAAGCTGCCGGGATCGCTCACCGAAAGCTGGTGCAGCTTGTCGAGCACCGCCTTGGTGCGCCCGACGAGGATCGGGGTGCCATAGCCGAAATCGCGGAACTGGATCGCGGCGCGCAGCACCACTTCCTCTTCCGCTTCGGCGAACACCATCCGCTTGGGATTGGCCTTGGCGATCTCGTAAACCCCGCTCAGCACCGAGGTGGTGGGGTTGAGCCGCGAACGCAGCGCCACGCGGTAGGCATCGAAATCCTCGATCCGCGCCTGCGCCACACCTGAATCCATCGCTGCCTTGGCGACGGCAGAGGACACCACTTCGATCAGCCGCGGATCGAACGGGGCGGGGATGATGTAATCGGTGCCGAACTTGTGGTTCTTGCCATAGGCGCTCGCCACTTCCTCGGGCACCTGCTGGCGCGCGAGCTCGGCGATGGCCTGCGCTGCGGCGACCTTCATTTCCTCGTTGATCGTCGTCGCCTGCACGTCGAGCGCGCCGCGGAAGATGAAGGGGAAACCGAGGACGTTGTTGACCTGATTGGGGAAGTCCGAACGGCCCGTGGCGATGATCGCATCGGGGCGCACCGCCTTGGCTTCATCGGGCATGATTTCCGGCACGGGGTTGGCCATGGCAAAGATGATCGGCTTGTCGGCCATCTTCTTGACCCACTCGGGCTTCAGTGCACCCGCCGCCGACAGGCCGAGGAAGATATCCGCGCCCACCAGCGCTTCTTCGAGGCTGGTTGCCGAAGTGGCAACCGCGTGCGCGCTCTTCCACTGGTCCATGCCCTCACGACCCGGCGTGATCGGGCCGGAGCGGTCGCACATGATGACGTTGTCGTGGCGCACGCCCATCGCCTTGATCAGCGCGGTGCAGGCAATCGCCGCCGCACCCGCGCCGTTGACCACCACCTTCACGTCCTTGAAGTCGCGGCCGGTGATGTGACAGGCGTTGAGCAGGCCAGCGGCGGTGATGATCGCGGTGCCGTGCTGGTCATCATGCATCACCGGGATCTTCATCCGTTCCCGCAGCGCGGCCTCGATGATGAAGCATTCCGGGGCCTTGATATCCTCAAGGTTGATGCCGCCGAAGGTCGGCTCCATCAGCGCGACGGCGTTGATGAAGGCTTCCGGGTCTTCGGTGGCGAGTTCGATGTCGATCGAGTCCACGTCGGCAAAGCGCTTGAACAGCACCGCCTTGCCTTCCATCACCGGCTTGGAGGCGAGCGCGCCGAGATTGCCCAGCCCGAGGATCGCGGTGCCGTTGGAAATCACCGCCACCAGGTTGGCCTTGGCAGTGTAGCGTGCGGCCAGCGCAGGATCGGCGGCGATGGCTTCCACTGGCACGGCCACACCCGGCGAATAGGCCAGCGAAAGGTCGCGCTGCGAGGTCATCGGCTTGGTTGCGACGATCTCGAGCTTACCCGGGCGGATCGTCTCGTGATAGAACAGCGCCTCGCGCGCGGTGAAGCCGCCCTTGTTCTGTGTGGCGTTGTCTTCGGCCATGGTGCTCGATCCCCTGTGCAATCCCTAAGGTCAATCGCCCCCCGCTTAGCGAGGCGCGCGCCGCTGCGATAGGCCGGAAATGACGCGACTTCGGGGAAAGCGGCGCGTCCAGCCATTTCCGAATCGCCGGCGGCAGGGCTAGGCGTGGACTATGGCTGCCCAGCACGAATCCCGACCGACCCCGATGATGGCGCAATACCTCGCGCTGCGGGAAGAGGCGGGCGATGCGCTGCTGTTCTACCGGATGGGCGATTTTTTCGAGCTGTTCTTCGACGACGCACGCAAGGCCGCCGCCATCCTCGACATTGCGCTGACGACGCGGGGCGAACATAACGGCGCGCCGATCCCGATGTGCGGGGTGCCGGTGCACTCGGCGGAAAGCTATCTCGCGCGGCTGATCAAGGCGGGCTGCCGGGTGGCGATTGCCGAACAGGTGGAAACCCCCGACGAGGCCAAGGCACGCGCCAAGCGCGAGGGTACGCCATCATCAAAGGTGCTGGTCGGACGCGCGATCGTGCGGCTGGTGACGGCAGGCACGCTGACCGAGGAAGCCCTGCTCAATCCGCGCCGTGCCAATGTGCTGGTGGCGCTGGCTGACTTGCGCGGGGGCATCGGGATCGCGTCCTGCGATGTCTCGACCGGGGCGATGGTGCTGGAGGAGTGCTCCCCCGACATGCTCGGTGCGGCACTCGCCCGCATTTCCCCGAGCGAGGTGGTGGTGCCGGAGGACTGGGCGCATGGTCCGGACGAGGCGATTTTCCGCCCGCGCAGCACCTTTGCCAGCGATGCCGGGGCCGAGCGGCTGAAGGCGATCCACGGCGTGGCGACGCTCGATGCCTTCGGCGCATTCAGCCGTGCGATGCTCGCGGCGGCGGGCGGATTGCTGGCCTATCTCGATCATGTCGGGCGCGGGAAGCTGCCGCTGCTGCTCCCTCCCGTGCTGCGCGAGGCGGGCGGCGGCATGGCGATGGACGAGGCCACCCGCGCGAGCCTCGAAATCCTTGAAAGCACCACTGGCGGGCGCGCAGGCAGCCTGATCGGCGCAGTGGATCGCTGCGTGACAGGGGCGGGTTCGCGGCTGCTGGCCGAAGACCTGTCGGCGCCCCTGCTCGATGTCTCCGCGATCGAGGCGCGGCTGGCGCTGGTGCAGTTCTGGCGCGATCGCCCGATCGAACGTGCACAATTGCGCGAAGCCTTGCGCGCGATCCCGGATCTGGGCCGTGCGCTGGGGCGGGTGGTTGCGGGACGCGGTTCGCCGCGCGATCTCGGCCAGCTGCGCGACGGGCTGTCCGAAGCGGCGCGGCTGCATCACTGGCTGTCCGGTGCGCCCGACCGGCCAGCGCTGCTCGACGATGTGCTTGGCCGCTTCACCGGCCACGGCGCGCTGACCGACTGGCTCGCCCGCGCGCTGGTGCCTTCGCCGCCGACCGAGCGTTCGGGCGGGGGCTTCATCGCCGATGGTTACGACGCCGCACTGGATGAACTTCGCGCCACCTCGGGCGATGCGCGCAGGGCCATCGCCGCGATGGAAGCGCGCTATCGCGACGAGACCGGGATTGCCACGCTCAAGATCCGCCACAATGGCGTGCTGGGCTATTTCATCGAGGTCTCGGCGCGCCATGCCGACCGGCTGATGGCACCGGACAGCGGCTTCACCCATCGCCAGACGATGAAGGACGTGGTGCGGTTCAACTCGTTGAAGCTGCACGAGGAAGCCGCACGGATCGCCGAGGCGGGCGGCCATGCGCTGGCGGCTGAGGAAGCCCATTTCGAGGAGTTGGTCGCCGCTGTCGTCGCTGCGCGCGAGGCGATCGCCGCGACCGCCGCCGCGCTCGCGCGGCTGGATGTCGGCGCGGCCAATGCCGAGCGTGCAGCCGAAGGCGACTGGTGCCGTCCGGAGATTGGCGAAGATGCCGGCCTCGCCATCATCGGCGGGCGGCACCCGGTGGTCGAAGCCGCGCTGGCCAAGGCGGGTGAGCGGTTCGTTGCCAATGACTGCCTGCTCGCCGAGGACAATCGCCTGTGGCTGATCGGCGGCCCGAACATGGGCGGTAAATCGACCTTCCTGCGCCAGAACGCCCTGATCGTGCTGCTGGCACAGGCGGGATGTTTCGTCCCGGCTTCGGCAGCGCGCATCGGCCTTGTCGATCGCTTGTTCAGCCGGGTCGGCGCGGCCGACAATCTGGCGCGCGGGCGTTCGACCTTCATGGTCGAGATGGTCGAGACGGCCGCGATCCTGGCGCAGGCGACGACCCGCAGCTTCGTCATCCTCGACGAGGTCGGGCGCGGCACCTCGACCTATGATGGCCTCGCGCTGGCCTGGGCAGTGGCTGAGGCGGTGCATTCGCAGATCCGCTGCCGCTGCCTGTTCGCCACCCACTACCACGAACTCGCGCGGCTGGCGGAGACGTGCGAGGCGCTTTCGCTGCACCATGTCCGCGCGCGCGAATGGCAGGGCGATCTGGTGCTGCTGCACGAGTTGGCGCAAGGCCCGGCGGACCGCTCCTACGGCCTTGCCGTCGCGCGGCTGGCAGGGGTTCCCGCGCCGGTGGTCGAGCGGGCCAAGGCCGTGCTCGCAAAGCTTGAAGCCACCCGCGAGGCGACCGGCGGCATCGCGGCGGGGCTGGGCGATCTGCCGCTGTTTGCAGCGCTGGCCGCCGAACCTTCGCCAGCCTCGCCCGAGCAGCAGCTCGCCGATGCGCTTCAGGCGGCCGATCTCGACGCGCTGACCCCGCGCGAGGCGCTCGATCTGCTGTATGAATGGAAGCGTGCGCTGCCCCGATCCAAGGGCTGACATCCACCAAAGCTTAATCACCTTCGCGATACCTTATGGCGCATGTCGAGAACCCTGTTCGAAAACAGCAAGGCTGCCCTTGTCTTCGCCGGGATGACGATTGTCGGCGCACTGGCGATGGTCGGGACCGAGGATGGCGGCGGCGCGCTCGACAAGACAGTCGATCGCTTCGGGCAGCAGCGCGAAGCTGTTGTCGAGGAAGCGCGCCCGGTTTCGGAAGAACGCGTGCAGATGATCGAACCGCTCGATCCGGCCAGTGGCTGGGGCGGCACCGGTAGCGCGGTGTTCGGTGAATACACCGAAGAGGTGGTCACGCCGGAACCCGAGGAGGAGGCCGCTCCTGTCGCGCCGCCCGTCCGGTCCGAGCCGCGCACGTTCCAGCAAACTGCTCCGGTTGGCGGTCCCGTGACGGCCGATGCCCCTGGCATTGCCGTGCCGGGCGAGGACGATGCCCGCGACAGTGCCATCTCGCGGGCGACCCCGGTCGTCACGTCACGCACGATCAGGGTCGCGCCGCAATAGCGGCGGGCGGCCTCGTCAGCGGGTCGGGACCGGCACTTCGCCCGAATAGTCGTAGAAGCCGCGCCCGGTCTTGCGGCCGAGCCAGCCGGCCTCGACATATTTCACCAGCAGCGGCGCAGGGCGATACTTGCTGTCGCGCGTGGTCTTGTAGAGCACCTTGATGATGTCGAGGCAGGTGTCGAGCCCGACAAAATCCGCCAGCTGAAGCGGCCCCATCGGGTGGTTGAGGCCGAGCCGGCAACCCTTGTCGATGTCCTCGATTCCGGCGGTCGATTGGCCGAGCACGAACACCGCCTCGTTGATCATCGGCAACAGGATGCGGTTGACGACGAAGCCGGGCTCGTCCTGGCTCAGCACCACTTCCTTGCCGAGGCCGCGCGCGAAGGCGGTGACGCGGTCGGTGGTATCCTGCGACGTGGCGAGGCCGGGGATGACCTCGATCAGGCCCATCACCGGCACCGGGTTGAAGAAGTGCAGCCCGATGAAACGCGCCGGATCGGGCGAGTGATTGGCCATGCGCGTGATCGGGATCGACGAGGTGTTCGATGCCATGATCGCGCCTGCACTGAGCACCTTGCCGGCGCTTTCGAAGATCGCGTTCTTGATTTCCTCGCGCTCGGTCGCCGCTTCGATGATCAGATCGGCTTCGGCGAAGGGCGCATAGTCGGCCACCGGGGTGATCCGGGCGAGCAGCGCTTCGGCTTCGGCGGCCTCGATCTTGCCGCGCCCCATCAGCTTGGCCAGTGCCTTCCCGATGTTGGCCTTGCCCGCTTCGGCGCGGGGCAGGTCGACGTCGGTAAGCATGACCTTCATGCCATGGGCGGCGACAGTCTGGGCGATCCCGGTCCCCATCTGGCCGGCCCCGATGACAGCGATGTTCCGCATGGCTCAATCCTTCGCAAGTGCAGCAATTGCCGCGCTGTTAGCGGCCACCTCGGGCAAAAGCTAGCGATTAGCGCCCGGCACCCATTTGACGTCCCGCCGGCCATTGTCGTTCACGACGCGGGCGAGCACGAACAGATAGTCCGACAGCCGGTTGATATAGGCGAGCGCGGCCGGGTTGACGGGCACTTCGGCGGCCAGCGCGACCATCGCCCGCTCGGCCGCACGGGTGGTGGCGCGGGCGACATGGAGCCGCGCGGCGAGTTCGGTGCCGCCGGGCAGGACGAAGCTGGTCAGCGGCTCAAGCTGTTCGTTACACGCATCGATGCGCGCTTCGAGCCATTCTGCCTGTGCCGGGACCATCCGCAGCACCATCTCCGACGGGGTGAAGTCCTCGCCCGGCGTCGCCAGATCGGCCCCGAGATCGAACAGATCGTTCTGGATGCGGGTGATGTCTGCGCCCGGCGCGCCCGCCATCAGCACGGCAGCCAGCCCGATCGCGGAATTGGCCTCGTCCACCAGCCCCATCGCGTTGATGCGTGCCGAATGCTTGGGGCAGCGCGAGCCGTCGACGAGACCCGTCGTGCCGTCATCCCCCGTCCGGGTGTAGATCCGGTTGAGCTTCACCATGGCGAGGCAGGCTCAGCCCGCGATGGCAAGGATCAGCGCCACCACCACGATCGCCAGCGCCTGATACTTGATGCGCGCGAACATCGCCTTGTTCTGCAAAAGCTGCATGTCGGTGGCGGTTTCGCCCTCGCCGGTTTCGAGATCGATCCGGGTCGTTTTGAGGAACGCGATGATCCCGCGGACCAGCGAGAAGACGACGAGCCCCATCAGGACCAGCAGCACAGGCACAAGCACATAGTTCATGTGTGCATAATGGACCTGTCTGCCTCAGGTTCCAAGTCGCAAAAGTCGCAAGCGCAATTGTTCGGCAAGCATCCTGCCGTCCTCGCCCGCGGCGCGCCGTTCGGCGAGGGCGGGCGAACCGCGGCGCTTGGCGAGCTTCTGGCCGGTCTCGTCGACCAGCAGCGGGTGGTGATGCCACCGCGGCACAGGCAGGCCGAGCAGCGCCTGGAGCGTGCGGTGGACATGGGAGGCTGCGAACAGATCGGCCCCGCGCGTCACCAGCGTCACCCCGTCGGCGGCATCATCGAGGGTGACGGCGAGATGATAGCTGGCGGGCAAGTCCTTGCGCACCAGCACCACATCGCCGAGGCCTGACAGATCGACCGCCTGCGGCCCTGCCAGCGCGTCGTCCCACACCAGCGGCCCGGTTTCCGCGAGTGCCTTGGCCGCATCAAGCCGCCACGCTGCGGGCAGGGCGGGATCAGGGGGCGTGCGCTTGCAGGTGCCGGGATAGATCAGGCCATCCGAGCCTTCTTGCGCTCCTGCCTCCTCGATCTGCTTGCGGGTGCAGGTGCAAGGGTAGAGCAGCCCACGCGCCTTCAGCGCTTCGGCCGCCGCGGCATAGCTGGCAAGGCGGGTGGACTGCGCCGGCACCTCCTCCCAATCCAGCCCCAGCCATGCGAGGTCGCGGCGGAATTCGTCCGCGAGTTCGGGGCGCGAGCGCGGGCCGTCGATATCCTCGATCCGCAGCAGGAACCGCCCGCCTCCATTGCCTTCGGCTCCCTTCGCCAGATCATGCGCAACAATTGCCGAAAGCGCATGGCCGAGATGCAGCCGTCCGTTCGGACTGGGCGCAAAGCGGGTCACGAGGGGGGCGGGGTCAGGCATCGCCATGCCCATGCCACAGGACATATCCTTGCGCTATCCACAGCCTTTGCACAGGGTGTGAACCGTTTGGGCCTGTGGATACCCACCCTGTCACGGGTTTGACTCTTTGCCCTGCCACGTCAGGATGCAGTCAATCAGGGAGGAACGCGCACCGTGTTCAATGCCGAACTGATCGAGAAAGCAGCCCGGTTCCGCGGCGTCGATGAAGACCCGACCCGCAACCTTTCTGCTTGCCCTGCGCTGGTGCTCAACGCCGACTACACTCCGCTGTCCTATTACCCGCTCAGCTTGTGGCCGTGGCAGACCGCGATCAAGGCGGTGTTCCTCGACCGGGTGGATATTGTCGCCAGCTACGACCGCGAGGTGCATTCCCCCTCGCTCGATATGAAGATCCCGAGCGTGATCGCGCTCCGGCAATATGTGAAGCAGAGCGAATTTCCCGCCTTCACCCGCTTCAACGTGTTCCTGCGTGACCGCTTCCAGTGCCAGTATTGCGGCAGCCACGAGCACCTGACCTTCGATCACGTGACCCCGCGCCGCCTTGGCGGGCGCACCACGTGGGAGAACATCATCACCGCCTGCGCACCGTGCAACATGAAAAAGGGCGGTCGCACGCCGAAGCAGGCCGGGATGCCGGTGCATCAGGCGCCGATCCGTCCCACCAGCTGGCAGTTGCAGCAGGCGGGCAAGCTGTTCCCGCCCAATCACCTGCACGAAACGTGGCGCGATTGGCTCTACTGGGACGTCGAGCTCGAGGCCTGAGGCTCCTCGCTAGCCTGCCGCCGGATCGCCCAGGGCGAACAGCTTGCGCACCGCTTCGTGGGGGCGCAGGGTTCCGGCCGGGTAGTGGCGCTGGTGCAGTTCGCGCAGGCGCGCCATGTGTTCCTCGCCGAGCGGGCTGGCGAAATCATCGACAATCGCGCTTTTGCCCCAATGCGGCCGGACACCGGGAAAACGGCGCGTCACCGCGCGCTGCAAGTCTGCAAGCCGCGCATGGTCGCGGACTTCGGCGAACAGGTCGATCGCCGCCACCGGCTGGCCGAAATTGCCCGCAAACGGCAAATCGCTGGCATCGGCAAGTTCGCGGACCGAGATCATGCTTTTCAGCACGAAGCCGAGCGGGCGCAGCCTCTGCGCCTCCTGCATGATGAAGCGCACCACCTCGTCGGCGCGCGCGATCGGCACGAAGAAGGCGAGGTTGTAGGCGGTGTAGGTGGGCGAGAAGAACCCGGTGAGGAGATCGGGCGGCCGCTGGCTCTTCAGCCCCGGATCGGGGTCGTAGAGATAGTCGAGATCATCCTCGGCGGTGATGATCCGCTTGTGGCTGCGCGGGTTGTATCGGTCCGCCGCGCGCTGCAGCCAGTAGCGGAACACCGGCACCATGCGATCGAAGGCCCACAGCCGGCGCAGCAGCCATTCGGCGAGCCCCTTCTTCGAAAACACCGAAGCCTTGCTCTGGCGCGCGGCCTTGCCCGGATTGGCGGGGCGCAGGGTGTGGAGCATGATCAGCGGATCGGCAGGGTCGCTATAGGGCACGAACGTCGTCGTCACCGCCAAGGCGCCGCGAGCGAGGGCGGCCTTCTTCGAAAGGCGTGTGACCCACGCGTCCGACTGAAATTTCTCCAGCGGTGCGGTGCGCAAGGTGACGCTCATGATCGGGCCGATGGTGCCGAAAGACAGCGCGGCATAGGGAAAATCCGGATCGCCCTGCCGCAGGGTCACTTCCGCGCCGCGCCCGTCGAGGAACGTCAGCGCCACCACGCTCTGCGCGATCACCGCCTGTGCGCCGTAACCGTGCGTGCCCGCAGCGAGCGCGCCGATGACGGTCTGCTCCATGTAATTGCCGCTGTTGAGCATCTTGCGGCGGTGGCTCAGCAGTATCTGTTTCAGCTCGACGATCTTGAGGGATGGCCCGCAAGTCGCCGTATGGGTGGCGGGATCGTATTCGCAGGTCTTGAACTGCGAATGTCCCATGTGCAGCGCGGTGATGCCGGGGATCACCTGAATGCCGTTATAGCTGTGCGACTGGCCAATGCAGCTATAGGGGCGGCCGGGCAGGGCGGCGCTCAGCGCGTCCCTGTCTGCCAGTTTGCGGACATAGGCATGGGCGGAAAACACCCCCATCCATGACTGGACGGGCTCCATGCCCGGCGTCTGCGCGCTGTTTGTGAACCACCCCATCGAAACGCCCCCGTTTACGGCGCTCTCATCCGATGCCGGGCGTGAGATGGCAAACAAAAAACCCCGGTGGGGTGAGCCACCGGGGTTTCGTGTCTTGGTGCTTGGGCCGACTCCGGCGGAGCCGGAGTCGTCAGACGGGGCGCGGGGCGCCCCGCTGGCCGGCCTTGGGCGAGG
>VFQO010002792.1_pt1 | contig 10003 bp, 7 predicted proteins | sample 3512331 | NCBI WGS metagenome assembly VFQO01 (sample SAMN10412371, study PRJNA504923) | tailings metagenome | isolation source: Replicate 3 from Balatoc abandoned mine | place: Philippines: Itogon, Benguet | collected 2017-08-28 | reverse complement strand
TGGTGCTGGTGCTGCGCGCCGACAACGCGGGCGAGGGCGGCCTGATCGCCATGCTCGCGCTGGCCGCGAACGCGGTGAAGGACAAGCCCGCGTTGCGCCGCGCGCTGCTGGTCATCGGCATCTTCGGCACCTCGCTCTTCTACGGCGATGGCGTGATCACGCCCGCCATCTCGGTGCTGTCGGCGGTGGAGGGCCTGACCGTGATCTCGCCCGCGCTGCACCGCTACGTGGTGCCGCTCACGCTGATCGTGCTGTTCGTGCTGTTCGCGGTGCAAAAGCGCGGCACCGGCGGCATCGGGCGCTACTTCGGGCCGATCACGCTGGTGTGGTTCCTCACGGTGGCGGTGCTGGGTGTCTCGCACATCGTGCACCACCCCGAGATCCTGGGCGCGCTCAGCCCGCACCATGCCTTGCGCTTCATGTGGCAGCTGCCGGGCACCACCTTCATCATCCTTGGGGCGGTGGTGCTGGCTGTCACCGGGGCCGAAGCGCTGTACGCCGACCTTGGCCACTTCGGCAAGAAGCCGATCCGCCTGGCGTGGTTTTCGGTCGTCATGCCCTGCCTCACGCTCAACTACTTCGGCCAGGGCGCGCTGCTGCTGGCCGATCCAAGCGCGGTGAGCAACCCGTTCTTTCGCATGGCACCCACCTGGGCACTGCTGCCGCTGGTGGTGCTGGCCACCATGGCCACGGTCATTGCCTCGCAGGCGCTCATCTCGGGCGCCTTCAGCGTCACCAAGCAGGCCATCCAGCTCGGCTACCTGCCGCGCCTGAACCTGTTGCACACCAGCGTGCGCGACACCGGGCAGATCTACATCCCGTTCGTGAACTGGGCGCTGTTCAGCGCCATCGTGCTCGCGGTGGTGATGTTCAAGTCCTCCAGCAACCTGGCCGCGGCCTACGGCATTGCCGTGACGCTGGACATGCTGATCACCACCACGCTCACCTTCTTCGTCATCCGCTACGGCTGGAAGTACCCGCTGTGGCTGTGCGTGGCCGCCACCGGCGTGTTCTTCCTCATCGACCTGGCCTTTTTCAGCTCCAACCTGCTCAAGCTGTTCGACGGGGGCTGGTTCCCGCTGCTCATCGGCGGCGTGGTGTTCATGCTCATGATGACGTGGCAGCAGGGGCGCAGTCTGGTCTCGAAAGCGCAGCAGGATGAGGCGCTCGACCTGCGCGGCTTTCTCGACGCGGTGTTCGTCGAGCCGCCGCTTCGAGTGCCCGGCGTGGCGGTGTTCCTCACCGCCGAGCCCGGCGTGGTGCCCAACGCCATGCTGCACAACCTCAAGCACAACAAGGTGCTGCACGAGCAGAACCTGTTCGTCACCGTGCGCTCGCACGAGGTGCCGTGGATCGGCCTGAACGAACGGCTGCAGGTGGAGCCGCTGGGGCACGACTGCTGGGCCGTCACCATCCACTACGGCTTCAAGAACGACCCCGACGTGCCAGCCGCGCTGCAGCCGCTGCGCCTGCGTGGTTGCGAGATCGAACCCATGACCACCAGCTACTTTCTTTCGCGCGACGTGGTCACGCCCACGCTGGGCAGCGGCATGGCGCCCTGGCGCGAAAAGCTCTTCGCGGCGATGCACCACAACGCGGCTGCGGCCGCAGGCTTCCTTAACCTGCCGGCCAACGCGGTGATCGAGCTCGGCTCGAAGGTGGAGATCTAGGTCCCTCGGTCGCCGGGCGCCCGGCGCGAGGTGAGTTCGCTTGGGGCGTGCCCCCAGTAGGCCTTGAACGCGTGTGTGAAGCTGGTCGCGTGGGCGTAGCCCGCCCGCCATGCCACCTGCTTGATGGACGCGCCGCCCTCCAGCAGCGCACGCCGCGCGGCCTCCAGGCGCGCGCGGTACAGCGCCTGCTTCAACGGCTCGCCGTGCTCCTGTTCGTACAGCCGCTGCAGGCGCCGCAAGGGCAGCCCCACGCTTTGCGCCAGCGCCAGCATCGTCACCGGTGGGGTGGGTGCCTCCAGCAGGCACTCGCGCGCGCGTCGCAGCCGGGTGCGGTCGGCCGGGCCGATGTGCGGGGATGGCGCCTGCAGACCCAGATGCCCCAGGCCCTCGGCCAGCAACTGCAGCGCCAGCGACTCGCATTGCAGGCGCCAGGTCGGCCCGCGCGGGTGGTCGGCGTGCAGCAGTGTGCGCAGTTGCGCGTTCAGGCTGCGCAGGTGGCCCAGGTCCAGCACGACGGCCTGCGCGCGGCCAAACAGCAACTCATGGGCCTGGCGGCTGTCGCACCAGTGCCCCAGCGCCGACGCGGTGACATCCAGGCTCATCAGGTGCACACGCGCGCGGCGTGGCAGTTGCCAGGCCACGCCCCCCGACGGCGGCGCGAACAGCATCGGCGTCTCGGGTGCGATGTCGTGCTCGCCCAGCGGGTCGAGCAGGCGGCCCGCCCCATCGGCGAGGAATTGCCAGTGCACGCGCGGCTCGCTCACCGCCGGGGCTTCGAGCGTCAGCGCCTGCTCGCTGTGGCCCTGCACCTGGCACAGGGCCAGCCCCGCGGTGAGGCCGATGCGCTCGCAGCGCAGGGCGCTGCGCGTCTGGCGCAGCAGGCTGGCCCCTTCATGGGGCGCCCGGGCGCGTGCGGCGCGCCAGTCGACGCGCCATGCCGTGTCGTCCATGCCGTGTCCTCCTGAACCTGTGTCTGTCCATCACAGCAGTCGGCGGTGTAGCACAGCACCGCGGTCGCAACATCGCCATTGATCGCATGGAACATCGGCCCGTGGTCCCGTGCCCGGGGCTCTCGTGGAGGTGGGCGGTGAATGGTGCATGGCGTGGAGCGCAATGGCGGGTATGGCGGCGTTGGCTGCACGCCGCACTGTGGTGCCTGGGTGCCGTTGCCGTCTTGCCCGCCCTGGCCGAACCCATGGTGGCGCCGGGCGACAAGGTCAAGGCGCGGCAGGTGCGCCTGGCCGAGCGCAGCGGCGAACCCGGCCAATGGGGCCGCGTCCAGCTGCGGTTGCAGGGTGATCGCGAGCAGCGCGTCTTCGTGCGCGGTCTCAACGTGGCGGCACCCTTGTCCGTGCAGGTGGTGGCCGAGCACGCCGAGCGGCCGGTGCGCGTGAGCCTGCACCGCCATGCCTGGGCGCAGGCGCAGACCGAAGGCAGCACCGAGAGCGGTGGCGTGTTTCGCTTCGACGGCCGCGCGCACGGGGATGTGGGCGTGAGGCTGGTCTCGCTCACAGGCGAGCCGGTGCGCGCGACCGTGCTGTTCTGGCAGGGCGAGCCGGTGCCGCGCTCGCTGGCAGCGGTGTATGCCGCGCCGGGCACCGCGCGCGCGGCGCAGGCCGGCATGGCCGACGGTGCTGCGGGGGCAGGTTCGAACACCGTGCTCTGGGGCGCGCTGGCCCTGGGTGCGCTGGCCCTGGGTGCGGCGGGCTGGTGGTGGGGTCGCCGCGGGCGCGCCCCGCTGGCGTGGGCCGCGCTCGCTCTCGCCGGCGGCGCGCTGCTGGCACCGCCGGGGCCCGTGCTGGCCCAGCCGGGTGCGCCCAACCCGTTCGATGTGCAGGGCTGGAAACCGCCCGGTGGCCCTGGCTCGCCCAAGGAGTCCAAGGACAAGGAGGACGTGGTCGACAAGGACAAGGCGGTGGACAGCGACCAGCCCGCCGACAAGGACAAGGACGCCGCCCGCGACACGGCGGCCAACAAGGACAAGGCGGCCGAAGGTGAAAGCACCGGCGACAAGGACAAGGACGCCAGCGCCGGCGCGCCCAAGGACCCCGCCGAGGCCGACAGCGGCGCCGCGCCCGAGGGCGACTACCGCGAGCGCATCGCCGCCGCCGAGAACCACGCGCGTGAACTCGCCCGGCAAGTGGCACGCAACCGCGCCGAAATCGAGCGCCTGAAGCTGCTGCTCGAGTCGGACCGCGACGCGGAACCCCAGCCGGATCGCTTTCCGCCAATGCCGCTGTCGTGTCGCCCGCCGAGCATCGAGGGCGATGGCGTGCAGCGCTCCGACGAGGCCGATGCCGCGTGGGCGCATTTCGAGCGGTGTCAGCAGTGCTACGCGCAGCCGCTGGCCGATTTCGAGCGCCAGCTGCAGCTCTACGAACAACTGCGCGTGCTCTACATCGGCACGCGCGACTACGTCACCAAGGTGATCGACCTTGGCGACAAGCTGCCCAAACCGCACAGCCTGCTGGAGGGCGCCTGGGCGGCGCAGAAGCTGTCGATCCGCCAGTCCTTCGACGGCACGAAGAAGGCCTACGACGCCAAGCTCATCGAGTTCAACGACCGGCTGGCCGATATCCTCGATCGCATTGGCCGTTGCGAAACCGAGCTCAACAACAACCCGATGTGGCGCCAGACCTCGGGCGTGTTCTTTCACCAGACCATGGCCAACAGCTACAAGCGCAGCGACTGATGAGACCGCCGAACCACCGCCTTCGCCAGGCACTTCGCCATGCCTTGATCGCCCTGTGCCTGGCCGTCCTGGCGCCGGTCTGGGCGCAGTCGCAAAGGGTGCCGATTCCACCCGAGGCCACCGTGCTGCTGGACGACGGCGAGCGGCGGGTGTGGGTGGTTCCGCGCGGCGGCGGCCGCTACCTGCTGTACGAGCAGCGCGGCACGGGTCCGCTGCTGGGTGGCGGGGGTCGCCTGTCGGCCCTGCGCGAGGCCTACCCCGACCTCGACTTCAGCGCCCTGCCTGGCGCCGATGCACCGCCCGAGACGTCGTCGCGGCAGGACCGCCAGCGCCGCGCTGCCGAACTGCGCGACGCGCGCGACCGCCTGGCCGATGCCACCCCCGGCGCGCGCGAGGCGATCGAGCGCGCGCGCCGGGGGCAGGTGATCGAACTGACGGCCAGTGCGCTGGAGCACATGGTCAAGGGCATGGGCGGCAGCCTGGCGATGCCGCGCGAGCAACTGGATGCGCTGCTGGCCACCAACGGCAACCGCATCGGTCTCACCACGGCCGACATGAAGCAACTCATGAAGGAGGCCGGGCCGAATGGCATCTCGCTCGCGCAGATCGAGGCGATGATGCCGCGCAGTGCCGACGAGCGCATCAAGCCCGACGCGCCCTCGGGCCGGCCCGACAAGGACTGCCCGGGCCTCGTCTACGGCACCGGCAAGCGCGCCATCTGCCTGCCGCTGGGCCAGCTGTCGTTCGCCGATGTGGCGGTGTCGTTCAAGCCCGGTGCCAAGCCCTCGCGCACGCCGTTCGACTTCCCCGGTTCGGCGCTCGGCGAACCCGATTACCGCAGCACCACCAGCGCCGATTTCATCTCGCTCGGCTGCGACGGCGAGCTGGTGGTGCAGTTCACCGACAACGTGCTGGTGGACGTGGAAGGCGTGGACCTCTACATCTTCGAGATCGGCCCCATCGTCGAGCGCACCGAACTCGCGATCTCGGTCGACGGGCGCGAGTGGGTCGAGGTCGGCGTGATCGAGGGCGCGCGCTCCGACGTCGACATCCGCCCGTTCGCGAAGAAGGGCGAGCGCTACGGCTTCGTGCGCCTGCGCAACGCGGGCAAGGCCTGCGGCGGCAACCACGCGGGCGCCGACATCGACGCCATCGCCGCGGTGGGCGCCGAGATCCGGCTCTCGCTGGACAGCGCGCTGCTGTTCGACGTCGGCAAGTCGGTGCTCAAGCCCGAGGCGCTGGCCGCGCTCGACACGCTGGCGCAGCAAGTGCAGGCCTACGGCAAGGACATCCGAGTCACGGTGGAGGGCCACACCGACAGCACCGGCGCCGACGCGGCCAACCTCGCGCTGTCCGAGGCGCGGGCGAAATCGGTCTGGACTTACCTTGGTCAACGCGTGGCGCTGCCGGCCAACCGCGTGAACCTGAAGGGCTATGGTGAGACGCGGCCGGTGGCGACCAACGACACCGAGGAAGGCCGTGCGAAGAACCGCCGCGTGGACCTGCTGATCGCACCCGCTGCCAGCCGGCGCTGAGAACCCACGGAGCACGCCGATGTACACCCTGCTGTCACACCCCTTGCGCCATGCCTGCTTCGTCGCCGCGGCCCTGCTCATCCCCGCTGCCGCGCTGGCGCAAGCGAGCGCCGCCGAGCGCTGGGAGGCGTTGATCCGGCAGTCGCCCTGCGATTGGCTGCCCACCGCCACGGTAGCGCCCTTGGTCGGTGAGGGCGTCAAGGCCCAGTTGCGCACCACACGCGCCGACGTCTCCTGTGTCTGGCGCACCGCGAAGGGCAACCCGGTGCTCACCGCGTCGGTGGTGAAGTGGGACACGCCCGCCAACCTGGTGGCCGAGCGCGACAGCACGCTGCAGCAGATCGCGCAGTACGGCGGTGGCCGCTTCTCGGCGACCCGATCGCCTGGCGGCGCGGCCACGTTGGTGATGCGCAAGGACCGCGGGCGTCTCACGCTCTTCCCGCACACCAGCGGTGCGATCGCGGCCATCACGGTCAACCCCCACGTGGTCCTCAAGGAAGACGAAGCGCAGAAAGAAGCGCGGCGCGAGCGCGCCAGCGCCTTCGCCGACGCCCTCGTGAAGGCCCACGGACTCTGAGGGGACGCGGCGGGCGGCAGAATGCCGCATGTCGTTTTTCAAGGACCTGAGCCTGTCGGCCGCCACGGCGGGCTTCGTTGCGGTGCTGGTGGGCTTCACCAGCTCGGTGGCCATCGTGTTCCAGGCCGCGCAGGCCTTCGGCGCCACGCCGGCGCAGATCACCTCGTGGATGTGGGCGCTCGGCCTGGGCATGGGCCTGTGCACGGTGATTCCCTCGCTGGTGCTGCGCCAGCCGGTGATGGTGGCCTGGAGCACGCCCGGCGCGGCGGTGCTGGCCAGCGCCGGCCTGGCCGGCGGCTTCTCGATGGCCGAAGCCATCGGCGCCTTCCTGATGTGCGGCGCGCTGATCACGCTGGCGGGGGCCACCGGCTGGTTCGAGCGGGTGATGAACCGCATCCCGATGGCCATCGCCGCGGCCTTGCTGGCCGGTGTGCTCGCGCGCTTCGGCCTGCAGGCGTTCGGTGCAGCGCAAACCGCGCTCGGACTGGTGGTGCTGATGCTGGGCGTCTACCTCGTGGCGCGGCGGTTTGCGCCGCGCTACGCGGTGGTGTTCACGCTGGCCGCGGGCATCGCGCAGGTGGTGATGGCCGGTCGTTTCAACGCCGGCGCCATTTCGCTCGAATGGGCGGTGCCGGTGTTCACCGCGCCGGCGTTCAGCGTCGCGGCCTTCACCAGCCTGGCCCTGCCGCTCTTCATCGTCACCATGGCCTCGCAGAACCTGCCGGGCGTGGCGGCCATCCGCGCCGCGGGCTACGACATGCCGATCTCGCGCATCCTCACCGTCACCGGCATCGCCACGCTGGTGCTCGCGCCCTTTGGCGCCTTCGCGCTCAACCTCTCGGCCATCACCGCGGCCATCTGCATGGGCCCCGAGGCCCACCCCGACCGCAACAAGCGCTACACCGCGGCCGTGGTGTGTGGCGCCCTGTACGGCGCCATCGGCCTGGTGGGCGCGCTGGTCACCGGCCTGCTGATCGCGTTCCCGCGCGAGCTGGTGATGGCCATCGCCGGCATCGCGCTGCTGGGCAGCATCGGCGGTGGCCTGCACACCGCGCTGCAGGACGAGCGGCACCGCGAGGCCGCGCTCATCACCTTCCTCGTCACGCTCAGCGGCGTGGTCATCGCCGGCATCGGCTCGGCCTTCTGGGGTGTGATCGCGGGCGCGATCGCGCTCTTTGTGCAACAGTACCGGACGCAACCGAAAGCACCATGAACGTTCTCTTCGTCGCCGACCCCCTGGCGAGCTTCAAGACCTACAAGGACAGCACCTTCTCGATGATGCGCGAGCTGCAGCGGCGCGGCCACACGCTGGCCGCCTGCGAGCCGCAGCACCTGCAGTGGCAGGGCGGTGAGCCGGTGACGGCGTTGGTGCGGCGCATCGAGCTCACCGGCGCGCTCGACGACTGGTACCGCGTGACGCACCAGGGCCGCGAGGCGCTGAAGGATTACGACGCCGTGCTCATGCGCAAGGACCCGCCCTTCGACAGCGAGTTCTTCTACGCCACGCACCTGCTGGAGCAGGCCGAGCGCGAAGGCGCGCGCGTGTTCAACAAGCCTGCGGCGCTGCGCGACCACCCCGAGAAGCTCGCGTTGATGGAATTCGCGCAGTACGCGCCGCCCACGCTGGTGACGCGATCGCCCGAGGCGATCCGCCACTTCCACGCCGAACACAAGGACATCATCCTCAAGCCGCTTGACGGCATGGGCGGCATGGGCATCTTCCGCGTCGGGCCCGATGGCATGAACCTCGGCTCCATCATCGAGACGCTCAACCACGGCGGCCACACCAGCGTGATGGTGCAGCGCTACCTGCCCGAGATCGTCGAAGGCGACAAGCGATTGCTGCTCATCGGCGGCCAGGTGGCGCCATTCGTGCTCGCGCGCATTCCGCAGGGCAGCGAGGTGCGCGGCAACCTCGCCGCCGGCGGCAAGGGCGTGGCCCAGCCGCTTACCGACGACAACCGCGCCGTGGCCGAGGCCATGGCCCCGGTGCTGGCCGCGCGCGGCCTGCTGCTGGTGGGGCTGGACATGATCGGCAACCGCGTGACCGAGATCAACGTCACCAGCCCGACCTGCTTCCAGGAGATCCAGCAGCAGACTGGCTTCGACGTACCGGCCATGTTCGTCGAGGCGCTGGAAGCGGCGCTGCGATGAGCAGCGCACCCAGCGCCCGCGCCGCGCCTGAAGTCAGTGCCGGTGCCGCGCCGGCGGTGGATCCGCTGTTCCTGGCCACGCCGCGTGTGGCCACCTTCAATGGAACGCAGCCGCTCACCAACGCCAGCGGCTTCTTCTTCCAGCGCGGCGAGCGCCTGTTCCTGGCCACCAGCCGGCACGTGTTCATCGACGAGGAGAGCGAGCACCGCCCGGACCGCATCGAGATCACCCTGCACCTCGATCCGCGCGACCTCACGCGCTGCACCGGCTTCTCGATGCCGCTCTATGCCAAGGGCGTGGCGGCGTGGCACCAGGGGCAGGACGGCGGCGGCGACATCGATGTGGCGGTGCTGGAGATCCAGCGCCCGGCGCTGCCCGCGGGTGCGCTGGTGTTTGCCTTCACGCCCGCCCACCTGGCGCGCGATTTCAAGGCCGTGCCGATCGACGCCACGCTGTGCATCGCCGGCTACCCGCTGGGCTTTCAGGACACGGTGCACCAGTTGCCGGTGCTGCGTCACGCCGCCATTGCCTCACCCTACGGCATCCGCTTCCAGGGGCGGGGCTTCTTTCTTACCGATGCGCGCACCCACCGCGGCACCAGCGGTGCGCCGGTCGTGATGCGCGATGCCGCGCTCGCCACCGATCCCTTGCCCTGGCGGCTGCTGGGGGTGCATTCGGCCCGGCTGGACATGGGCAACCGCGACCGCGTGCTCGACGAATCGCTGGGCCTGAACTGCGCCTGGTACGCCGACATCCTGCTCACGCTGACGCAGGATTCCGGTGCGCGACGCACGGCCTAGTACAGCCGCACCGCGGTGTCGAAGTGCCAGCTGCGGCGGATCTCGATCACGTCGTACAACCGATCGAGCGTGGGTGGGAAGGGCAGTTGCACGGCAGGGCTGCGCACGATCGGCTCGATGGCGGCGTCCAGCGCCGCCACCCCGCTGGAGCGCAGCAGGGTGACGGACTCCACCGTGCCGTCGCTGCGCACCGCCACATTGACCACCGGGTCGACGTGGGGCTGCTGCCGCGCAGTGCCGAACGCATCGGGCAGGGTGTTGAGTTCGATGCGCCGCGCCCAGGCCTCGGCGTAGCGCACGAGTTCGGGGTTGGCGTCGTATCGCCCGAGCAGGCGCACACGGCGCAGCGGGCTGGCAGACGGTTCGCGCTGTGACTCGGCTTCGCGCCGCTCCTGAGCTTCGCGGCGGCGGTCGGCCTCCTCATTGAGTTGGCGGCCGATCTCCTGCAAGCGCGCCTCGCGCCGGGCCTCGGCGTCGCGCCGCTCGGCCTGCGCCGCCGCGGCCCGGTCGGCGGCTTCTCGCGCTGCGGCTTCTCGCGCTGCGGCTTCTCGCGCTGCGGCTTCTCGCGCTGCGGC
>VFQO010002791.1_pt1 | contig 10005 bp, 12 predicted proteins | sample 3512331 | NCBI WGS metagenome assembly VFQO01 (sample SAMN10412371, study PRJNA504923) | tailings metagenome | isolation source: Replicate 3 from Balatoc abandoned mine | place: Philippines: Itogon, Benguet | collected 2017-08-28 | reverse complement strand
GCGCACGCTTGTCGTGCCTTAGCGTGCTTTAATTTCCGTTTTCTGAGACGACCCCTCGTGGGGATGAGCGTGCGCTGCGGGCGAACGGGGGACGAGTGCGCCCCGGGCTCCTCGTCGTGGTCGCGGTGGACCAGCAGCCCATGCTTGAGGCCTGCGGAGCGCACGAAGCCGTCCTTGAGCGCGCTGGCCAAGCGGTCGTTGTTCCTGCATAGCTTGTCCAGGGTCTCGTAGCTCCAGGACCAGACCTCAGCCTTGTCGGAGGTCACCACGACTTCGCACGGAGACGAGTTGAACATCTCCGAGCCCAGCACCCAGGTGAGCTCACCCCACATCGCGCCGGCGCGCCGGCGAATGTCATCGGACTGGTCCGGGCGCCGCTCGCTCGCCTTTCCTGCCACCATCAGCTGCAGGCAATCGGTGGGCGCGCCTACCTGTAGGAGCACCTTGCCATTGTTGACTTGACGCTTCGTTGCGGCCTCACTGAGTGCAGCCCAGTCACGCGAGTGCGACTTGGGGAAGGCCGTGGCTTGGATCAGCCGCTCATGCGCGGGGATGGGCAGTTCCATGGCGCGGTTGACCTCGCGCACGCTGTTGATGACGTTTTGCACCAGGAACACCGCCATCCAGACCAGCACGGGCCACAGGTTTTGGTCCGGTGGCATGTTGATGTGCACGTAGGTGTTGTAGACCAAGCCGACGACCAGGCTGGCCACCGCGATCAGGCGCAGCTTGATCAGATTGCTCTGGGCGTAGGCCAGGAACGTAATGACGAAGGACAGGTGACCCAGCAGGTAGAAGAAGTCCTGTGTGGGGAGCACCAGCGCGCTCAGGCCCAGGGCGCACACGCCAGTGCCAGCCATCGCGGCTTTGCGCAGGACATTCGAAGCGGGACTCTTGATCATGGTCGTGGTCAGATGGGTTTGGAGGGGCTCGCTGTCTCGGCTTGCGTGGTCTTCGGACCCAGCCAGAAGCGCTTCCAGGCGCCCGCGGCGATGACTTCCCTGATGCCGCCATGGCTCCTCAGGAGGAGTTCACCTCTCACGGTGATTGCAGAGGTGGCGAAGTCCTTGGTCACGACGATGCCCGCCATGTCCTCGACGTGGACCGCATTGCTCTCCGACGCGACATAGATGCCGGTTTCCTGGGTGCTGCTTTTCAACCTCAACTCCTCGCACGCCCGTAGCTACTTATCCCTTTCGGGGCTCATCAAATTCTCTCCATGCCTGCCTGATCTGCACTCGCGTCAACGCGTCGATACGGCTGCGTTGGCGCGAGCTGGGCCAATGCCCCGACGGCCTGAGGCCCACCAACGGAAAAAGCCCCCCAGCTGTTGGCTGAGGGGCTTGGTCCGTGGCCAGTCCAGCTTAGCGCTGAGTGCCGTTCTTGTTGAGCGCGGTGCGTGCCCGCGGCAGTTCTTGCACGATCATTTCGCGCCAGTCCGTGAAGCCCAGTTCAGTGCTTCCGTCGGCAACGCTTTGCTCCCATTGCTCCTTGCTCACTCGCGCACGTGCGGCCTTCGCAGGGATCATGATCTCGTTGACTTCGCCCTGGTCGATGACCAGATCATCTCCTGTGTACTGCTCGATCGCATCGATGAGGCTTGCGTCGACCAGCACTTCGTCGCCTTCGTGCGAGTAGGTGAAGTACCGGGACGTTGCCAGTCGCTCCAGTGGCGCCTCGCCCCGAAAGAATGCTGCGCAGATCGCTACCGCCGCCGGGTGGCCGATGAGATCGTCGCCCGTGAAGGCGTCGACCTCGATCTTGCTGGCCTTGTCGGCGGTGACACGAAACAGGCCGTCGTCCGGAGAGTGCTTGTTGACTTCGATGGCCTTGGCCAGAAGTGCGGCTTCGTTGTCGAACGGTCCGATCAGGTTCGGTTCGACGTCTTCCTCAATGTGCAGCAGGTAGTGGTGAACGGCGTGGGTGTTGTCGCTGATGTCCTGAAACGCGGCGCTCTCCTCGTAGGAGCCATTCGCGATGTCCTGCTCGACTTCGGTGGTTGCCGGCAGAGCAGCATTCAGGTTGGCCAGCGTGTAGTCCAGGATGAACGAGTCTTGCGCGTAGCCGCTGCCCATGGGGTGCACGATGCTGCGCAACGCGTCGTTCAGGCCATCGGCGATCTGAGCTTCGTCGTTCGCGTTGACCAGCAGTTGAATGTTGACAATCTTCGCCATTGTGTTTTTCGCTTCTAGGGAAATGCCCCCGGCCGTCGCAATGACGGTCAGGGGCCGGTTGATGTGGGTTAGCTCGGACCGCAGCCGTTGCCGTAGGCACCGGGCGGCAGCGTCCATGGGTCCATGAACACAGAGCGGTTGAAGTGCTGGCTGTTGGCCAGCTCGACCCAGTACGGGTCGGTGTTGAAGGGCGTACCTTGTTCGGCTCGCACCTCGACAGAGTCTTTGCGGTGGATCGTCACCTTGAACTCACGCTCGTAGTTGACGATCTGGGTGAACTGCTGCGGGGCAATTACGCGAATGGTTGCCCACTCGTCCTTGCCTCCGAACACACAGGCCCTGCACGACGCCCTGCTCCAGCCGAGCCAGTAGCAGGGGTGCGCGCACACGCGCCAACGCTCGATGATCTCCCACACCTGTTGCTCACTCCACGCGTGGACCGCGCGCCAAACGTCGATGTGGCGTTTGACCTTTCGGCCATTGCGCAGGTCGCAGCGGTGCGGTTCGAACACTTGGTAGCGTGATCGCGCGCTGCTCTCCTGGGCACGCTCACCCGTGAGGACCAGCGTTTTGCCCTGCGTGAACTTGGGGTGGTTGTTCAGGTAGCGGCTGAAGCAGTCGATCTTGGCCACGCCGCTGCACCAGCGAACGCTCAGATCGGCCGACACCTGGGGAAACTTCCGCCTGGTGCCCGCCGGTCCGTCGCCGCCCAGCCTTCTGTGCCCCTCCCCATCGGGGATGAACACCGCGCCGGTGGCGGTCTGCTCGCGCAGCATCTCCTGCTCGATGCCGCCCTCGCGCCAACTGAAGCTCAATGGCACGCCAAACGCCTTGGCGATTTCCTCGCAGTAGCTCTCGGTGATCGGCCAATCCATGAGGGTTGAGCCCTCTCTGCCGTCCACAAGGTGGTGATGCAGTTCGATCTTGTGCTTTGGCACGCCCAGCTCGAGCACGTGCAGCAGCAGCGCGAGCGAGTCCTTGCCCCCCGAGAACGCGATGCAAATGCGATCGTAGGCGTTGGGGTCCACGTCCGCGGCGATCAAGGGCGACAGCGGCGCCGGCGTGCTGGGCTGGCCACCGCGCAGGATGCTGATGTCCAGCCCCTGCTCGGCCAACCAGTCGAGATCGTTGATCTCCTCGCGAAGATCCTCGCTCATGCCGGCACGCGCATTTCGGAGAGCACTTTGCGCGCGAGATGCTGGGCCCAGCTGATCTGCGGCGTGGCATACCTCATCGGGATACCCTCGCTGTGATCGGGCTCACGGAGGGCAAAGCCTGTGCCTTCGCACTGCGGTGGACGCAGCACGCTCCATAGGAACGGGCCGTGCCACACATAGCCGCTCGGCAGCTTCTTGCGCAGGTAGGGCCCGCGCTCGATGAGGCGGTTTCGTAGCTCCAGGTCGCTCTTGCTGTAGTGCTCGCTGGGCACATAGACCGGGATCAGGTTGCCGCCTTCGTCGCGGCCGAGCTTGCCCGAGCTGCGCAGTCGGTAGAAGGTCTCCGCGTGGAAGAACTTCGACTCGCGACCGCTTGGCGTGCTCGCCCACCACAGGAAGGTGATGGGCGCCCGATGCAGATCCGTGTGGATGTAGGGATGACGCGTGTAGCCCGATTCCTTGGCCGAAACCAGGGGGGAGCGCATCGCACGTTCGATTTCGTTCATGGGTTTCTCCAGTGAGGACAAACCCATGGCCCCACGGGCGCTTAGGGCCCGTCCGGGTAGGTGGTGATGGTGCTGGTGGCTGTTGAGAGCCCCGCACATAGCGCCGGTTGGCGATACAGGGGGGATTGTCCCAACGGGGGTAACCGAGGGCAACTCAGACGGCCCACGCCGCCCTACAGCTGGCCTGGCGAGGCGTCGCGGGCAAAAAAAAGCCGACCACTCAGGGTCGGCTTCCTTTCTTGTTTCTGGCGCTGGTCGCCTCGAGCGCAAGGCTCAGTAGTTGAAGGTCATGCTGGTGCGAACTGCGAAATCGCGGTTGCCCAGGGCACGCACCTGCACGTGGCGGGTAGCGCAGCCACAGCAGTCATGTTCATGTCTGCAGCGCGAGCCGCCGAGCGTGTCCACCAGGGCTTGTTTGACCTGCTCGCGGTCCAGTCCAGGTGCCACGCGGGCGCGCTGGATGAAGACAGGCCCGATGTCGTATCCGTTGCCTGGCCGCAGCACACGCGGCGCGGTCAACTTCATGCTGCCCAGGTAGCGGCTGCTGTCCAGGTGGTCCCAGCCTGACGCATAGCGCCGGCTGGTTCGCAGGGTGAGCCCGGCCTTGATCATCGCGCGGCTCCTTCGGCTTCGTCGTCGACGAGATCGCGCTTGGCGTCCTCGATCTGCGCCACGGCATAGCGCAACGCAGTGGCGAGTGCGCCGCGGCGCTCCCGCTCGCCAGAGAAGTACGCCCCAGCGAAGTCGCCGTGGTGCACCCGCAGATGGTTCTGGATGGTCAGGCTCATAGCGTCCAGGGCATCCTCGCAGGACTGCCGGACCGCCTCGTTGAGTTCCTTGAGCGCCTGGACGTCATCGGGGCTGAGTCCATAGGCTTGCGGCTCCACCTCGAAGCGGCTGCAGGTGCTGCGCGAGGGATCCTCGATCGCGACGCCCGAGGGCTCGTCCACGAAGCCGATGACGGGGGTGTCGTCGGCCTCGATCACGGTGAGCTTGTGCGGGAACAGGTAGATCTGCGGCGCGATGACGGTGAGCACCTGGTCTCTCGCATAGCCGACGTGATCGATGCCCTCGTAGCCGACGACCACCCACGCGGTACTTTCGTGTCTGACGAGGGTGACGTGCCCGTACATGTTCTGCGCGATCGGCTCAGTCCTCAGGTACGGGCAGCTTCTGAGGTCGACCAGATCGTCCTGCATCAGGTGCCGCGCCTGCTTCTTGAATACTTTGGTCATAGGGGATTGCTGTTGAAGCCCCCGGCAGACAAACCAGCCCTGCTGGATGGCGTGCATCCCGGGGCGGGTTGGTGAATGTCGGCGCATGGCCGACGAATTGGCTGGTGCCAATGCGCCTGGACGATAGCCCGGCCTTTCGGATGCGGCAACCGATCTGGCCCAGTTGCGTGGTGAAACGAAAAAGGCCGCACCCTCGCGGATGCGGCCTATCGGTGGTTGCTCGCCAGTGCTGGCTTCAGTTCCAGCACCAGAAGCCGCTGCCGATGGGATAGACCTTGGTGGTCTGGCCTTGCACGTCGATGGTCTCGGCGTGGAACTCGGTGCGCTCCAGGTTGTTGTCGTCGCAGGGATAGCTGAAGCAGTCCTTGGCCTGGTCATAGATCAGGCCGGGCATGTGCTGGCACAGCTGCAGGGCGCCTTCGTAGTCGAAGTACGGGCAGCTCCAGCCATTCCATCGCGTGCCGTTGCTCAGGCAGTCGATCACGACGCCGTCCGGTAGCCAGTCGCCGCTGGCATGAGCGCGCGTGAACTCGGGCAGGCCGGTCGGCGTGAATTGGGCGTCGAACTCTGCGGCAGGCAAAGAGCGCACGATGCCGCCACCTTGGGCGGTAAAGCGCACCGTGTCATCCGTTCGCTCCACGATTTGAAAGAGCGAGCCATTGGGCATCTTGTAGAGAGCCCACACTGGATCGTCTGAATTTTGTTGCATGGTGAGGTCCGATATCGGGCGGGCCATGACCCTCTCGGGCGCTTGGCCCCGTTGAGGGAGGGTGTCTGCATGGCCAATCCCATGCGGCTGCGTTTGCAGTTGTGAGGAAATTCTGCGGTGGCCACGCGCAAGCGTCCAGCAACCTGGCCCAGTGCTGAGGAGCGCGTGATTGGCGCGTGTTCTTGGCGCGCTGGCTGGCTGCGGTGGTGCTTCAGCGCACCACAGTCAACCCGGGCCCGGCGGTCTTGGGCTGACCTTCGAACTCGCGAAGCTGCTCATCCGTGGGCCAGGTGCCGTGTACCTTGACGTAGGCCAATCGGCGCTGGTCGGCGGGGAAATTGATCTGGCCATCCGGCCCGAACTTCATGTCCTCGCAGGCCATCGCCTGCATCCAGCCCACGCCATCGGTGTTCTCGGCCATGTGGTGCGCAGCGCCGAGCTCGCACATCGCGTTGAACTCTCGCGGTGTCCTGGGTTGCCACGGCGCGCGGGTGATCTGCTGAAACTGCAGCCACTCGTCCTGGCTCATGCTCAGGCGTCCGTTGGAAACGATCATTTCTCTCTCCTGCTTACCCGGTGGAGCCCGCGTTGCGGGCGTTCTTCATGCATGCATGGTAGCCCTGGGTGTGCGAGATTCAAGTCCGCCCACAAAGCAGAAAAGGCCACCCCCGAAGGAGTGGCCTTTTCTTGATGTGTGCTTAGTGCACAACCTTCTTGCAGAACAGAGCCGCGACTTGGCGGTTCTGGCCGTACAGGAAGACTTCGAGCTTGTCGCGGACCCAACCCGGCAGGGAGGGAGCGTTGAGCGCCTGGACCAGCACCATGCGGTGGCCTTTGTCCATCACGGCGTCGAACAAGGCCTGCACTGCGTCCTCACCACCGTGTTGGATGGCGAGGTCGAGAGCTCGACCCGGTTTCTCGGCCAAGGACTTCACGATGAAGTCCATGTGGTCAAGGGCGGAAGCGTAGTCCGATTCGTATGCGGCGTTCATCATTTCTCTATCTCCATTAAAGGGAAAGAGACGAGTTCCACATACGCCCCGTGAGGGAACCGTGGTTCCCGTCCGGGTGGGTGAATTTCGGCGTTTGCCGACGACTTGGAGTGATCTCCAAAGGTGAAACGATTTGAGCACAAGCGTTGCGCGCTGTCTGCTCACCTGGTTCACTTGCGCCGCCGCCGGAGCGCCTTGCAGCGATGCAAAGTGCAAAGCGGTTTGCGCCTGCTTGAACTGCGCCATGAGCCGCCTTACGCCCCGTTTTCCCTCTGGTGCGGCCCCTCGCAGGGTGCAGGAAAGCGCAAAGCGGTTGGCACCTCTTCGCGCCTGTAAGCGATTCCCCTGGCTCCAGGGTCGGCGCGTTCGTGCGCGATCAATCGCGCTGGGGGCCTTCGATGCTGCCGCTCAGGCGCGCGCCGCAGTGCACGTCCAGGCGGTCCTCGTAGCGGATCGTGCCGCTCACGCGCGCCGTTGGAGCCAACTCCAACGCCTTGCGTGCGACCAACTCGCCCTTGAACGTGCCCTGGATGTAGATGATGTCGGCCTGCAGGGACTTGCAGTCGAGGACCGCGTTGGGGCCGATGTGGATCGCGCTTTCCTTAAGCAAGGCCAGCGTGCCCTTGAATTCGCCGTCGATGCGCACCGCGAGGTTCTCCGTGGCGGACATCGTGCCGTCCATCACTGCGCCGTGGGGCACGACGGTGGTGGCGCTCTCAAAGCACTTCGCGTCGACGGTTCGCATGGAGGCGATGGCGGCCGAGGCGCTGGCGGTGATGGTGGGGTTGGTGGTCATCTTGGTGCTCCAGTTCTGCTCTGCGCTCAGGCGATCTTCTTCATGGTGGCTTCGACTTCTGCGCCTTCAGCCATGGACATGCGTGCGTAGTTGATGGTGCCGCTTGCGCGTGCGCTCTCACCGAAGCTGACCACGCCACCGGAGGCGTCGATCACGCCGTGAGCGTGGCCTTCGATTCGGATGTGCTTGGACGAGATCTCGCCCTCGATGCGGCCACCCTTGGCGATGACCAACTTGGACTGGCCGCTGAGCTCGACCCGGCCCTTGATCTCGCCCTCGACCGCGAAGTCGCAGGGGAAGGTCGCGCTGCCCTCGAAAGACAGCCCCGCGGGGAACGTGCATGCCGGCTTGGTCGCGCTATGGCTGCTCGGGGCAGCGCCTGCGGTCATCGCCAGGAAGGACGCCTGGGCGTTGGCCACCTCGGCGGGCAGTGCCGGGTTGTGCTGAGCAGCCTCATCTGTTGGCGCCTCATCCAGTGCGGTCTCGCGCTGCAGGAATCGCGGCAGAGCCGGATCCAGCGGCAGGTCCAGGGCGACTTCTTGGATGGCGGGACTGATGGTCATGTCCATGGGACTCTCCTTTCAAGGTGAAAAACGCGGGCTGTGCCCATACTGAAAATCGCAATCAGCGCTGTTGCTGATGTCTTGCAGGATCTGTTTGGCCTCGTGCGACGCCTGTTCGTCGGTGGGCGGCAGCGGTGGGACCCGGCGCTCTGCCCAGGCGCCGCTCGGCACCCAGTACCAGGTGGGCACGCCCTTGGTGGCCAGCGCGCGGGCCATGTCCTGGCGCACCTGCAGGTACTCGGGCGAACTGCCGCGATCGAGGACGTCTAGCGCGGCCCGCGCGACGGGTTTACCGTCTGGCCCGATCACATGGCGCACGAGCCAGTCCGGCGCGGTCTTCTTCATCGGTTGCACATCGGCGAGCACTCGCTGAAATGCGTGTCCGCGCTCAAGCAGCGCATCGACCAGCATCACGGTGTTGGGGCTGTTGGCGGGGATGAAGCTGCGCGGGTGGACGTTCATCAACCATGCGGCGCGCGCAAACACCGCACCCCGGCTGCTGCCCTCCACAATGAAGAAGCCCATGACCTCTGGATGGCGGCGATCTTGAACGGGCGCTGCAGGTCGCCCCGCAAGTGCTCGCTCGAGCCGATCCTGGTTGTCGTTTGCCTGTAGCTGGCGGATGGGCGCGCGGCAGTCGTTGCGCACGAACTCCAGGGCCGCGTCGGACAGGCCGATGGGGTGGCGCAGGTGGCGCAGGTGCATCACCGGGGGTCGGTTTGGCGGCACGGCCAGGCTGCGAACCGGCGCGACGAGCAGGCGAAGGCCGGCGTTGGCGCCGCCGCGCCTGTTCAGGCTGTCGACGAAGCCGTTCCACTCGGTGTTGACCTGTTCACGCGCGCTTTCGCGAAACGGGCGAGGCGCGAAAAGCAGTTCTTCCAGGGGCTGGCCGTTGACACTCATGGTTGCGGCGACCTGCTGCAGCTGATAGCGCGCGCGGCCCCAATCCCGGCGCCAGGAAGGGTGCCAGCGGCATAGTTGCGCCTCCTCCCACAAACCCATGGCCAAGGTCTTGAGGTTGATGACGCGCTGCCCATTGAACTCGGGCGCGCGCAGCCCAGGCACGCTCAGGGTGATATCGCGGCGCACGACAGGCGCTTGTGACGGCGAAGGGGCTTCGTTGCCTTGGGCTTGAGCAGCAGCAGGGGCTTTGTCCGCGGGCGCAGCCGTCTGCTTGGCGCGCAGGATGTTTGGTACGGACGCGGGGCGCGCCGGCGCGCTGGCGATGTGCGCCTTGGGCGGCTCGATCTGACTCAGGCCGGCCGACGCTGTGGCTGCGCCGAGGAGTTCGTCACGGAAGAACGCGCACTCGGAATCGTGCTGGGGCCCCTCGTTGGGCCACACCGCCAGGTGAAACTTCTCATCGCGGCGGCGGACCTGCAGCTTGAGCGGCTGTCTGCGGCACAGGCACAGGGCGTGGCCATACTTGTGCCGAGCATGTTCCATCGCCTGTTGAAGCTCTGCCGCGTGCTGCGCGCTATCCAGCTCGGCTTGCCCAAAGGCCTTGCCTCCGATCATCAGTCGGATGGCCTGCTGGGTGGCGTTGGGGGGGGTGTTCATACTTTGTGGCTCCGGCCACGGCGGTCTTGGTGTAGAGCCCAAATTGTTGGGCCGCCGCGCGCCGTGCTCGCCACCTCCAACGACCCCAAACCGGCTCGTTGGAAGGGCGAACCGGGTTTATCGCGGTACTTTTACCGCTTCAAGGCCAGATCGAAGACCGATGTGATGTGCCCGCGCCCGGCCGTGATGGCGCGCACGTTGGTCTTGGCCTCCTCGGGCGAGACGCCTGACAGGCCCTCGACCCAGACCGCCTCGTCGCCCCGCCCTTCCTCCTCCTCCTCGACCAACATCTCGTGGGCTTGCAGGATGGTGT
>VFQO010002789.1_pt1 | contig 10011 bp, 7 predicted proteins | sample 3512331 | NCBI WGS metagenome assembly VFQO01 (sample SAMN10412371, study PRJNA504923) | tailings metagenome | isolation source: Replicate 3 from Balatoc abandoned mine | place: Philippines: Itogon, Benguet | collected 2017-08-28 | reverse complement strand
CACTCAAATGATGTGGCCAGCATAGCGCTGTGTCAGGACCGCACAGAAGGTATTGTTCGCACCTTACTAACACTTGGCGTTGACCCGTCGCAGATTTTGACAAATAAAAGCCGCCTATGCGAAACGTCGAAAAATGCTGACTTCGTAGAACTTACTTACTGATTAAATCTTTTACAGAGTTCACCGACAGTCGCGGCCATGCTGTCGGTACCCACCACTTCGCGAACCTTAGACAGCTGCTGAAACACTTCATCTGTCACATAAATCGCACGAACTCCATGTTCTGACTTGTGTTTTAGCGTGCGTAAATGACGCTTAACTCCTTCCCAGGCAGTCTGATCAACCAATGTTGGGCATAAGTAATTGAGACTGATAGCTGCCTCCTTATCTGTGTCGTTCTGTCTGATGTCATCCAGCATTGCCATGAATTTTGGAGCGGTCTCTACATCGATAAGTACGCTTTTGCTTCCCGTAAGATATCTGTCTTTTTTCTGTTTCAGGAAGTTTATTATTTGCATTGAATTATTCTCTGTAGCGTAAACCGGCCGTCGGCCTTTAGTCGGTTTTTTCAGATACTGCGCCACAATCGCTATTAATTCATCGGCTTTGGGATGCTGCTGGAGGTTGAGCCACAACGCCTGGCACTGCAGCTCTATGACTGACCCCCGCAAAGCAAAAGGGTCCATAGGGATACATGATAAATTGAAGCCGTCGCCCAACAGTTCGCTAATTTCTGGGGCTGCTTTGTGAAGGGCAGCCACAAGTAAAGCGCTGGGATAGTTTTGTCCTTTCATGAATTGCTCAGCATATTTTTGTCAATCCTTAAACTACTCGAACTCCCCTTTTGCATAAACTCCCTTTAAGCCCCTCAAATTCTATGCCCTTATCAACCAACTTCAAGCAGGTGACAGGAGAAAATAGGACCGTCTAATAACACAGGATATTACTATGCTTCGGTTCACATTGGCGCTCGCTACATTGGTATGTAGCTATTTAATAGTGGCTCAAGAGTCTAAGGATTCAGAAGCGCTACAAACTGCGCAACGATACGACGTAACGATTGTGTCAATCAAGAATATTCTTGGCGACAACCTAAAAGACTCTTTGGTGTCGACGCTTTGTACAAACTGCTAATTGAATTAGTCTTTAAAATGTTGGCCAGGTTTAAAGGCAGGAACTTTTTTTGCTTTGAGCAATAATGGTTCTTGGGTTATTTGAAGACATTCGTTTTTTCGAGAATCTAAAGGGTTTCAGCAACTCTTCTCAACTGGCCAAATTTATTTAGCCACTACACTTTACTTGCTCAATGGATCGCATAAACAAAATTTTAAATTAAGTAGTACGATTTACTGAAACGTGGAATCGTTGTACTTGCTTATAGCAAGTGCGACGGTTCCAGGTTGACAGACTAAGCATCAGCGCAGGATGTAGGATCATTTGATCCTTATATAGTTATAAGGTTATGTTGCGCGAATTAAGCCTTATTTTGGATCTAAAGATCAGGAATAAGCTTAACTCTGATCGTTTATAGCATATTTCTAAGACAATAAAGCTTATTTCTGATCTGTTGGTGAAAATTTAAACCATAGTTTGGATCTATTTGGTCAAGTTAAACCTTATTTCCGATCTCTGCGCTTACGCTCATTAAATGCTCGTAACTTTTCACGATCATCATCGGTAACGAATTCATCTTCTTTTTCTTGCTGTACTCTTTTTTGAATTGAAAAAGTACTTAATGGCTGCAAAGCAATGGTAATTTCTTTAGGTTCTTCTTCGATAATTTCTCTTCTCGTTGCAAGAAGTTCAGCAACATCTAGTTCCAGATCTATTTCATCAGGTACGGATTTCGAAATTGATCTCTGCAAATGTTCATAATCCGCGTCAAAAGCTTTTGAACATAATAATGAAGAGCCAGTCCATGTAAGTGGGTATTGCTGTAAACGCTCTGCTTTGGGAATGTAATTTGCCTTGATATGAGAAAGTCGCAAAATGGGTTCATTCGGCTGCTTCTGTTCAATTTTTTCTAAATACAAATGCATTCTGCTATTGGCCTGAGTTCTTGAAAAACCTGAACCACTGACATTGGTTATCTTTTCTGCTCCTCGGATCACAGCTTTAGTCAAATGGTGAACAACCAGCACAGCGATATCACCCTTAACAGCAATTTCTTGAATGATGCTTTTGATTGTTTGATCGTCTTCGACTTCATCTGCGTTTCCAGCAGCTTCTCTGAGTGTATCGATAATGAGTAGATCAAAGTTTTGGCATGCAGTTATTAATTCATTTCTAGCGATTTCTGAGCCAGGAACTTCATTACCATTACGTAATTGGCATAGAGGTGTAGAGCTATCCCACAAACTTACATTGCGGCTAATTTCTTTTTTGATGTGCTCGGGGAAAAATTGCATATGTGAAAGCATCCGTTTTGCAACTTCTTCCACCCCATCCTCGATGGGCCAATACAATGTTTTGAGAGGCTGATTAGATGCCTTCAAATCCAACAAGTTAATATCGCATGCCAACTCGTAAGCTATTGATAAGCATAGATATCCCTTACCAACATCAGGACCAGAAACAATGAATCCAAGACGTTTTTTTGATAAACCTTTTAGTATGTATTGAGTTTCACTTGAACTGCAGATCTGTGAGAGAGTATCAATACTGGTGTCAACAATTGCCATCTATCCCCTACCCCCGGTTCATCAAGTTTTCTTGAGCGAATCTGTATATAAGAAGACATAGTCGACAGAATTTTCATTGTTTTTACGTAAAATGAAATTGAAATGGTCGAGTAATTTTTGTTTATCTTCAACGATTTGATCGAAAAGCTGTTTTTTCTTATGACGACGATTAATACCAAAAGTGGTCATTTTGTTGTCGAAATACATATCCAACAAATTACTCAGCAACTTTCCGTGAATGAATGTTCGCTTATGGCTGTCTAGGAATTTATAAAAATCTTCAATTGAATTTTTTCCGACTAATTCAACATAGTGATTTTTAAGTCTTTTTCGACTGATCATTCCTTCATGATTCAGACTTTTCATATAATATTCGGAAATACTGACGATCAAATCAGTTTGAGTTTCCTCATTATAAGTGTGATTCCGAATTTTCGATTTATCTAAGAGCGTGTAAAATTCTTTATCAATGAGAGATATATATGCTGCTTTCTCATGAATAGGCTGGCCATTTAGCACTGGAGTTAATGATAATTGCATCAGCGAGAGTCGTCGCAGCCGTTCTATAATCTTTGCTCGGTTTTGTTTTTGTGGCACTAACTTCATGCCATGGCAAATATCATTGAATGGTATATGGAAAAATATCCCTCGATTGACCAATTTCCGATCAATAGCATCTTGCGGCACATGATCCCAAATGACCTCCTTCAGCCCGACCCCTTCAGCAACTTGTCTAAGCGTATATTTTGAAGCATCGTTAATCATATTGCCGTGCGCAATGATGACATCTAACAGGTGGCGATCATCTGCAAGACAGACTGCCCCGTAAATATCGACATTAATAGAGTTGAATCCCCTACTCTTTTCATTCCAGTAAGGTTTTTCAATGACAGTCTGATATAGAGGTGTTGTTGCTAGGAGATATTGCTCTGCTTTTTCAGGGGATGAAGTAATGTTGGTGATCAGCTCTTTTGGAACACGATTTCCCATGATAAATATTTTATCGAACATGGAACTAGAAACGAGTTGTTCACCCTTCACTTCGGTCAGAAAGTCATTGTGTAAAAAATCGAGTTCGTTTATCTGTGTCATAAGAGGAAACTCACTGAAACTAACCTTAGTTCTAGTACATCATAGACAAATCGTACTAGAACTAAGGTTTAAATCAATCCTTTTCATGAATGTCCTAGAAATAAGGTTTGTTCAAGCGATATTTAAGGTTAACAAGAGAGTTTTACGTTTATTCCGTCTTGGAAATAAGGTTTACTGGTAGCCTTTTGAGTGATTCGGATTAGAAGTAAGCTTAAAAAAACACCATAGAATATCCATTAAGGAAAGGGTTGTCTTAAAAATAAGGTTTGTTCCCATAAGGAACTTTCAGATGTATCGAGACTAAGCTTAAATAACACCCGAATTCGCATTTTTAGGTCTAAATTTAACCTTATTTCCAAGATGGATTATGAATCGTATTAAAAATAAGCTTAAAATATGAACTTTGGTATCCTAAACAGAACCTTATTTCCAAGACGGATTTTTAAACGTATTAAAAATAAGCCTAAAATACGTACTTTGGTATCCTAAACCGAACCTTATTTCCAAGACGGATTTTTAAACGTATTAAAAATAAGCCTAAAATATGAACTTTGGTGTCCGAAACCGAACCTTATTTCCAAGACGGATTATTGGTTAGATCAGAACAAAGCTTAAAAGATAACCTATTTGATAAACAACCACCCTACTCCTGTCTCAAAACTAAGGCTATTTCCAAGATGGATTATTTGGATATGGATGACTCGCGAGCAAAAAAAGTTTAGAAATCGTTTAAATATTTGCTACCAGGAGCTATAGCATGAGATTTTTAGGATCAGAAATATGCTTTATTTATTTTGAAAGGTATTTTTACGCTGACGCCGACTTGATTAGTTGATCGACTCGAATGCGGCTAAGCCATCAACTGCTGTGTACAGAAATTTATTCTTTATTCCCCTTCAAAGTTAAAACTTCAACATCGCATCACTTGTTATGCTTATTCATACTGAACAAACAATTTTCAAATTGAACATTTTCTCGAGTTTTAGTTCGTTTATTTCGATTAAGCAAGCTGGATAACCCATATCATCTGTTGCAGCGTTTTGAACAGCTCAAAGCTCGTTCATTTAATCCCCCGATGATTGTGGGTTCTACTATTAATAGCTCTTCATTTGCATGCAGGTATTTAGTCAATTTCATACTTTTATACTTGAAGATTGATACGCTCGCCAAAGGAGGTATCGGTAATTGAGATTTAGGTTGAGAGCCAAACTTTGAGTTACTGCGTGCATTTGGAGAACAAGTGTAACTGAATTACGGTCTAATTATTTTAGTATCGAGCAGGACGTTGGTGAAGGCCTCCAATAAAATGAGTCATGACTTTAAAACTTGAAACAATAATTTTGATAGGGCGTCTATCTGAGAAAAATCTGGACGCATACTTAGGAGTTGTTCTATTCCTTGATTGAACTCAATCTGGATAGACAAGTTCTGGTACGTTCAAGTCTCTGACCATCTGAACCTCTTTAGCAGTAATTCGAGTGATGTAAACGGCTCGACATTCACTGTGGTTTGGATAAAGCTTTCTGAGAGCGAACATATGAATTGGTGTTCTGGATAGAACATCAATGAAAACAATGATTTATGTGCTGTTTATGGCTTTATCTATTTATTGGGTTACACACTTAAATATCCTTCTTTGAGGAATAAAAAAGAGTGTTGTGTCTATTGACAGCTTTTTCATTATATTTGACACTAATGGTGTCAAATATGCCGAAGGGGTATCAGTGTGAGCCATGCGATTATTAGCCTAAAAAAAATAACGCCTCAAATTAGAGAACATGAGATCTCAAGAGTTGAAGCGGTGCTCGAAAGCTGTAAAACGGAAGACGATATTAACAAGCTAATTCTGCATCATTCACTTTCTCAAGCAGACGCAGCTAGGGCTTGTGGGATCTCTCTAAACACTTTTAAGGAACGCGTTGCTGAAGCACTAGAGCAAGGTGTGATCCCAGAAGTATTATTTGAAAATAATAAGTATCGATACACACTCAGTCATATTCATGCCTTAATGGATTGGATGAATATCCCAAAATGGTCAAACAAGCATAAGGGTTGTGTCGTCCTCAATGTACAAAACCAAAAGGGGGGCTCTGGAAAAAGTACCACGGTGATCTCTCTTGCCGCCAGTATTGCATTAAGGTTGAACGAAAGACGCAGAGTTTTAGTCATCGATCTTGATCCCCAAGGTTCGTTACGTGTTGTTGCGGCCCCGAATCTTTCTGCAGATGACGGGATCTTAAGTGCGGTAGACTTGATGCTTGGTGCCGAGGAGTCTGGCAGTGATTATCAGGCTTATGTTGCAAAAGGTTATTCGCATGATGAAATTCTAAGAGGTTCTATTCTTTCGACGCACATCCCCAATCTAGATATTTTGCCTGCATTCCCAACTGATGAACGTTTCTCATCCGTTGCCTGGTTAAATTACGCTGAAACAAACGAACTGAAACATTTAAACTATTTTAAAGATAAGGTTATTGGTCCTTTAGTTGATGATTACGACATGATAATTGTTGATACTGGTCCTCATGTGAATCCTTTGACCTGGTCATCTTTAGAAGCCTGTAATGCGTTACTTATTCCTGTATCACCTCGCAAATTAGATTGGTCAAGCACAGGTCAGTTTTTATGTAATTTACCCGAGCAACTCTCTTACTTGCCAAGGCAAGGGGACAATATCAAATATTTTAAAGTATTGGCTGTAAACTACGATGAAGAGCAAAATCGAGATCTAGAAATGCTTAATCAGATTAAAGATGTTCTAGGTAAAGATATGCTAAATGCGACTGTAAAACGTAGTTCAGCATTTGAAGCAGCGAGTAGAAACTACAGAACGGTATTTGATATTAAAAAAGGCGATAATTTGTGCCCTGATCGTCAGCTCGATAAAGCGCTGTCAAGCCTACAAGATGTCGCGCGTGAGTTGTTATTATCTCTAAATGAAATCGATTTTAATGGAGAAAACGCGTGAAAAACGATTTTTATAAAGGCCAAAATCTGAATAAAGGCGCGTTGCTGCGTGAACCTCAAGCAAAGTTATCGGTTCTTTCACCTGTCACAGGTGAAAATATACCGCTCACTGAGATCCGCATCCCTAGTGAAAAAGTTATGGAGAGCATCTATAAGCTTCGCTCAAACAAACGCAGTTTGAAGTTGCTAAATAAAGTTGCTGTTTGCGATATTTTGCCAGAGATAATTAAAGATAAGCGGAACACAAAACCCGTGATTGCGGTGAAAGATAGCGAAGGGAAATATGAAATTATTGAGGGCTTGAGAAGAAGTTTTGCAGTTTCATTAGCACCTGGTGCTGAGTTAGTCATTCATTATGCTAATTCGATGACTGAGGAAGAGAAAAAACTCCTAGCAAAGCGGGCTGACACTTACAAAGCGCCTAGTATTATCGATTTGGGGCAATCATTACTCGAACTTGAAAATGAATTAGGGGATGAGTTTAGTGTACGTAAAGCTTCTGAAGAGTTCGGCGTTGCATTATCTAGAATCAGCGTTGCTCATCGTACTGCAAAAATTCCAAGTCAGTTCTATCAAATTTTCCCTGATATCGCGTATGTATCATTTAGTTTTTTGTCCGAAATCGTCAAAGGAGACGTTACTCCTGAACTTATTAATAAAGTGATTTCTGAATTCGAACCATTTGATGAACAAAATTTAGATTTAAATAGTGATGAAGTGGTCGATGTCGTCAAGCAAAAAACTAGCGATATTGAAAAGTCTGTTTTAGCTTTTGTACGCAAGGCAATTAATACGGCCAAAAAGGTCGGGGTATCGGCTAAGAAAAAGCAAACCGAATGGAGTCAAGCGCAATTACCTGCGGGTGTGTCTGCTGTAATGTCGGGTAAAGTGTTGAAACTGTCCATCAGCCAAGAGTTTCTGACAACAGAGGCGGGGATAAAGCTGAAACATTTATTGCTCTCAAATGAGAACGCTTAATGTTCTAGATAGAACACTATAAAAATTAGTCACTTAGAGCATTTAAAGCCTGCGTTAATTGCAGGCTTTTCTTTTAGATATTACTCATCAAAAATTTCTGATGGAATGAGAATGAAAGTTTACAATCTCCATGGCTATGCGACTGATGACATTTAACGGTAGGGTAGGGGGGCTATAAATAGGAATATCTGATGATCAATCCTAATGGACTAGAATTGCTTCAATACAACTGACTTTGAAATGAAATCGGCAAAAAAGCATTGTTTCAAAGGTGATGGCGTGTTGCATACCTCTGATCATTAATTACCACATCCTCATGAAAAACAGTTGAGCTTGGTAAAATCATTTTTTGCTGGTCTCAAAATGTTCGCACGTTTGAATCCCTCAAGTGCCTTTACCGGATTACAAATTCACAATATGAGTGTTCTTCACATCGACATACAACCCATACTTACGATTCCTGGTTTTGCTTATAGTAGGCACGGGCACAAAGTGTCGTTTGTAAAGCTGAGTAAACATATTCTCAACACTAATATTCAAATCAGTGATTAACATGCGTTATGCAAAACATAGGCGAAGTCGAAATTTACGGGTGACCAACACAACAAAATTAAAAATTTAATCTCTTAAGAATTCCAATGACATCTGTACGTCAACGGAATGCGATTTATACTTATTTATTGAAGTTCAAAAGGAATGTGAAGTTAATAAGGAAATGTATTTCTGTGCGGTCTTTATTCATCTCACAGGCCAAAATATCTCCTACGGCGAAACTTAGCTCAGTACACAGCTCATCAGGCAAAGGCAGAAGGTTATTATTGATAATTTCAACGGAGTAGCTCATGGGATCCCTCTGTGTAACAGCATTTACTAAATGATTAAACTTAACTCGAATGGTATGTTTTTAAAAGCTAGCGTAGACATGCGCTAACTGACAACCGCCAAGTCTGTCTATTTTGTTGTGTACTGGGGATAGCCGGTAATCAAAAAACAATTACTTCGTCTCGGTGACTTTATATCGTCTGTTCTATTTAAAAACCTAACTATCCGCATCTGACACTAAACAACTCTAACTATTAGCTACCTGACTTTGGGTAGAGCATTCCAACTAGTAGTAAAAGCAGGAGATAACAGCTCACGCTTCATCCCCCAGGACTGTTTGGTGCCTTTGCTGGCGAAGTAAAGAGAGTTTGGCATTTGCTCGTTGATTTGGTCCATGAGCCCCATTAATGCAGAGTTACCTCGCGCAGTATCGCTGGTAGCAAACAAGTCTTGCTGACATACGCCATGGGCATAGAAGTCTGAAAGCATGACTCCTGCCTTAGCATACCGAAAATCATCTTTCCAAATGGCATCCAGTAGCTTACTGGCTACATGCAGAAAATCTCGGGTATCGTCGGATGGGTAGCTTAGTTCTGCGCTTCGGCTATTTGAGTAGTAAGGGTCTAGTTGATGATCACTAAAGGGGCTAGTTCTTAAAAAGACACTGATACGTTTCGCCTGGCATCGCTCTTGTCTTAGTTTTTTACAGGCCCTATGCACGTATTCAGATATGGCCTCGTGCATTGCAGCCCGCTCTGTGACTCGCTCGCCAAAGGCTCTTGAGCTGACAATCTCTTTTTTAGTAGGCGGTATGTCTTCAAGCTCAATACAGGATTCACCATTCAACTCCATCACTGTACGCTCGACTACGACTGAAAATTGTTGGCGTATCAGCTTGGTAGGTGCATCAGCCAAATCAAGTACCGTATGGATACCCATCTCTTTCAGGCGCTTAGTAAGCCGGCCACCAATACCCCACACTTCATTCACAGGTAGTAAGGCCATCAGCTTACGTTGACGCTCCTTACTGGTTAAATCCACTACGCCACCAGTTTTAAGCCACGACTTAGCGCCATGGTTGGCCAACTTTGCCAAGGTCTTAGTTGGCGCTATGCCCACACAAACACTAATGCCAATCCACTGCTGAACACGCTGGCGAATTTGATGGCCAAATTCTGTCAGGTTGACTGAGCTGGCTACTCCTGATAAATCCAGAAAAGCTTCATCGATGCTATACACTTCAACAGCCGGAGCCATTTCTTCTAAAGTACGCATCACCCGAGCTGACATATCGGCATAGAGTGCATAGTTAGACGAAAAAGCCACCACGTTGTTTTTCTCTAACAGCTCCCTGATTTGAAACACCGGTACACCCATTTTTATGCCCATGGCCTTGGCTTCTTTTGACCGAGCTACTACACAACCATCGTTGTTCGATAGCACCACCATAGCACGATTAGCCAAATCAGGA
>VFQO010002788.1_pt1 | contig 10013 bp, 12 predicted proteins | sample 3512331 | NCBI WGS metagenome assembly VFQO01 (sample SAMN10412371, study PRJNA504923) | tailings metagenome | isolation source: Replicate 3 from Balatoc abandoned mine | place: Philippines: Itogon, Benguet | collected 2017-08-28 | reverse complement strand
GCCTGGGCCGCCAATTCCGACTACGCACGCGAGCAGAAATGGGCCGACGAAATCGTTCCCGGCGTCGTCGTCGGCGATCCGGTTTACATCGAAGCCCAGGGCCACAAGTTCCTCGGCCTCTATACCGAAACGCCCAACGCCAAGGCCGGACTGGTCATCGTGCACGGCATCGGCGTGCACCCCGACCACGGCCTCATCGGCGTGCTGAGGAGCCGGCTGGCCGACCTTGGCTACACCACGCTGTCGATCCAGATGCCCATCCTTGCCGTCGAAGCCGACAGCAAGGCCTACCAGCCGCTGTTCCCGGAAGCGGCCGAGCGCATCAAGGCCGCGGCCAAATTCCTGCAGGGCAAGGGCAACAAGAAAATCGCCGTCGTTTCGCACAGCCTCGGCTCGGCCATGACCAAGGGCTATTTCCAGAAAAACCCGGATTCGCCCTTCGCCGTGTGGGTGTCGATGGGCATCTCGTCCGACAGCTATGACGGCGTGAAGCTGCCGATCTACGACCTCTACGGCGGCGACGACCTTCCGGCCGTGGTGAAAGGCGCCGACGGCCGCAAGAAAACGCTCGTCAACGCCAAGTCGGCACAGACCATGGCGCCGAAGATGGACCACTTCTTCACCGGCTATGACGACGATCTGGTGAATTACGTCAGGACCTACCTCGACAAGTCGCTGTAACTTTCCGGAAGCGGGTCTTGCAGACCCGCCTCGTTCACTTCGGCCGCGGTGCGCTGTAGGCGACCGACTGCCGCACGAACTTCCCGTCCTTGCAGATGAAGGTATCGGTCCCGAACGGAAAGATCTGGTTCATCGACTCGGCATGCCACGCGATGAAGATCGTGTCGTGCCGGACATGCAGTGCATCGAAAGTCAGCCCCGGCGAGTCGCCGCGGTCGATTGCGCCGAACTCCGCCAGCAGGCCGCCATACAGCGCGCGGATCTGCCCAAGACCCTCGTACACGCCATCCGGCGTGACCACCACGGAATGCTCGCCGAAGTCGTTCAGCACGGCTTCGAGATCGCCGGCAGTGAAAGCGGCCAGATGCCGCTTGAAGGTTTCCAGGGCCTGCCGCTCCTGGAGTGTATGCACGTCTGAACTCATGTTCATGTTGCCTCCTGTTTGCGTTTGCAGGCAAAGGCGGCTGGCATGCCACCCTCCGCATTGCCCGCATGCGGCTATTTCCGCCTGATCACGACTTCGAGGTACTCGCTCGGCACGACCAGCGAATCCTTCCCGCCAAGGTTCCGGCGTTCGAGCAGTTCGCTGATGTCTCGGCTCAGGCTCGCTTGGCGATCGGGGTCGAGCGCGGCGTAGACCTTGTGCGTCGGCCCGTAGAAGTTGCGAAACACCTCGATCCAGTGAGCGGGCGATTCATAGCGGAAGCTGTAGTGGCGCCGCTCGCAACGGATCTCGCTCGACTCCGGCCCGAACAACTCGACGATGCGCGGCTCGGTTCCCCACAGCATGGGCGATTGCAGCCCTGCCGGCGGCGGCACATAGGCGGCAATCAGGCGAAACAGGTCGCCGATGAAGCCTTCGGGCGTCCAGCTCGCCAGGCCGATGCGGCCGCCGCTGCGCACCACACGCGTCAGTTCCTGCGCCGCCCGGGCCTGCTGCGGCGTGAACATCACGCCGAAGGTAGACAGTGCGGCATCGAACGCACTGTCTGCAAACGGCAGGTTTTCCGCATCGGCCACCTGGAAGCGGATATCCAGGCCGTTGGCCCGTGCGCGCTCGGCCCCGCTTTCGAGCAGCCCCGACACGTAGTCGGTCGAGGTCACCCGTGCGAAGCGGCGCGCCGCCGCCAGCGTGGCGTTGCCATTGCCGGCCGCCACATCCAGCACCCGCTCGCCGGCGCGCAGGTCCATCGCTTCTGCCAGGTTCTCGCCCACGATCTGCAGCGTCGTGCCGATGATGGCGTAGTTGCCGCTGGCCCAGGTGGCCTGCTGGCGCTGTTTGATCGCGCTGAAATCGACATTCGGTTGAGCGGGGATGGTCGCCCTGCCCGGTGTCGAAGGGGTACAAAGTTCCGTGTTCATTGCATTTCTCCTGAAGTTGACTTGACTCAAGACCAGCTCGCCATGACATGGCCCGTGGTCACATGCCGACAAGGCACGCATCGTATCCACGCGCCGTGACGGTATGAAGGATGTGTTGCGTGTCGGTCTGCCGGGGATCGAAATCCACCAGCACCAGACGCGAGGTGCGCGGGCTTATCCACGCACGGCTCACGCCCAGTTCACGGACTAGCTCGTTGACCAGATCGACGCCGGTTTGCGGGCTGAGCGCCTGCCTGACGTCAACCACGATGTTTGCCTGGGGTGTCTTCATGATGCGTCTCCTTTTCAAATGGCCAGGGACAGTGGCGGTGCTCACAGCCGATCAGCCAGTGTCTGCATTGTCATGAAGGAATTGCATTGACACTTCACCCGGCGTCGGGCAAATATGCTCGAGCGTCCGGAATTGGTGGATGAGTTGATTTCGCGTCCACGCTTCTTGATCGACCCTCCGCAGAAAGGCCTGGCCCATGGGCAGAGACACGCTTTCCGATCTGTTGCGCGTTGTGCGGGTACGCGGCGCGGTGTTCTATTACGTGAGCTGCCGCGACCCCTGGTCAACCGAGTCGCCGCCTGCCGGCGAGATTGCCGAGGCGGTGATGCCGGGCAGCGAGCACGTCATCATGTACCACATGATCGCCAAGGGAAACGGCTGGGCCGCTGTCACGGGCGAGCCGCCGGTAAGACTATCCGCAGGGGACATCGTGATGTTTCCGCAGGGCGACCGGCACGTGCTGTCGAGCGCCCCCAACGTCGAGCCGGTGCGAACCACGGCCGAATGGGTGTTTTCCACCCGCAACGTGCCCAAGCCCATGCCCATCGCCTATCATCACGGCGTCGTCGATGCGGGTGCGCCCCTGCCCGTCGACGAGGCCGACACGATTGCCGTGTGCGGCTTCCTCGGCTGCGATTTGCGCCCGTTCAATCCATTGGTTTCAGCGCTGCCGCGCATCCTGCACCTGCCGGCCGAGCGCGCCAGCGGCTGGGCCAATCGCGTCATCGAACAGGCGGTAGTCGAATCCAACAGCCCCAGGCCCGGCGGCGATGCCGTGCTGGAGCGCCTGGCAGAAATGATGTTCGTCGATGCCGCCCGCCGCTACCTCGACAACCTGCCCGCCGATGCGACCGGCTGGCTTGCCGGCCTGCGCGACCGCTTCGTCGGCAAGGCGCTTGAACTCATGCACGAGCGCCCGGACCAGGGCTGGACGGTGGATGAACTCGCCCGCGAAGTCGGCCTGTCGCGCTCCGCGCTGCACGAGCGCTTCATGCAATACCTGGGCGCCCCGCCGATGCACTACCTTGCCAACTGGCGCATCCAGCTCGGCAGCCGGCTGCTGCGGGAAACCAATCGCAACGTGGCAGCGATCGCCCTCGAGGTTGGCTACGATTCAGAAGCTGCGTTCTCGCGCGCCTTCAAGCGTTTGGTCGGCATGCCGCCGGCGGCCTGGAGAAAGGCGCAGAGTGCCCCATAGCGTTCAGGATCAGCTGTTTTCGCCCTTGCCAAGCCAGTGATGCGGAAGCAGGTCGCGCAGGCGCACGGTCTCGCCATCGCCGATGATGACCTTGCAGTCGAGATTGCGGATGTCGATCTGTGCCATGGTTTCGCGCATGGTTTCGCGGCAGCGGCCGCAGGGCGGCAGGATTTTTTCTTGGGTGACCGCCACCACCACATCGATCCGGGTCTGCCGGCGCGCCAGCATCTGGGTGATGGCGGAGACCTCCGCGCAGATGCCGAGGCCGCATTCGAGATCGATGCAGATGCCGGTGAATACACCCCCTGCATGGTGCGGATCGCAGCGCCCACGCTGCCGGCGGAAGCGCCCTTGCCGAGCTTCATCTCGCCCACCATGGCGCGGGCGGCGGCAATCAGTTCGCTGTCCGGATCGCTCATGCCTTCGATCCTTAATTAATGGCCAGCACCAGCTTGCCGCGCATGCCGCCGGCCTCGATCAGGCGATGCGCCTCGGCGGCGTCCTCCAGCGGAAGCACTTTATTAACCTCGACACGCAGCTTGTTCGCATCGAACAGCGCCGCGCACTGTTCCAGTATCCACGCCTGGTGCTGCTGTGCCTCGACCCAGCCGTAGAACATGGGCGAGAGCATCAGCTCCTGGGCGACGCGCAGGTTGCGCAGCCGCGCGATCTTCCAGTCGGTTTCCGGCCCCGGCTGCAGCAGGGTGACAAGATCGCCGTAGGCGCGCACGGCGGCAAAGCTGTTTTGAAAGATGGCGCCGCCCACGGTATCGAACACGATGTCCGCGCCCTGCCCGCCGGTCAGTTCCAGCACGGCCTGCACGAAATCGGTGTCGCGGTAAGGGATGGCTTCGTCCGCACCCAGCTGTTTGACGAACGCGGCCTTGTCCGGCGAACCGATGGTGGTGAGCACGCGGCAGCCCGCCGTTTTGGCGAGCTGGATGGCGACATGCCCCACCCCGCCCGCGCCGGCGTGAACCAGCACGGTCTGGCCGGCCGTCATGCGTGCGCGGTCGTAAAGCGCTTCCCACGCCGTGATCAGCACCAGCGGCGCGGCGGCGGCCTGGTTGAAATCGAGGCTCACCGGCTTGCGCGCGGCAAAGCGCTCGTCCACCACCGCGTACTCGGCATAGTTGCCCGGATCGCCGCCGATGCCGCCGTTGCAGAAATACAGCTCGTCGCCCGGCTTGAAGCGGCTCACGCGCTTGCCCACTGCTTCCACCACCCCCGCACCGTCGCAGCCCAGGATGGCGGGCATGCGTTCGGGGAAGAACGTGCCCTTGGCACGCAGCTTGATGTCGATGGGGTTGACCCCGGCCGCCTTCAGGCGCACCAGCAGGTCGGTGTCATGGCTGATTGCGGGAACGGACACGTCGGCGAGGCTGAGCACCTCGGGTGCGCCGGGGGCGGTCATCAGGATGGCTTTCATGCTTGCTCCTCGCCGATTCATGGATGGAAAGACAGGGCCGAGCTAGCAACAATTCGAGCCAGGCCCATTTGATCTCAGCTTACCCCTCGATTCCCGGCAGGTCCGCCACTGCCGGTTCGAGCTGGACCTGCATGCAAACATTGGTCAGGCCCCAGAAAACATACTGCGAGACAAGCGAGATCAGATCGACGAAGTCCCGCGGACCAAGGACACGCCTGGTCTGATCCCACAATTCTGGCGAGAGCGAGCGTTCGTTCATGAAGGCGTCGGTGAGTTCGAGGAAAGCGCGCTCCCTTTCCGCCGCGAAGGCGGTGCGGGAACCCTGCCGAATCGCGTCAAGCTCCGCGTCATTGATGCCGAACTCGCGCCCGACTTTGACATGGTGCTTCCAGACATACTCGCTGCGATAGAGGACCGCCATGCGAAGAATGACCAGTTCCTGCTCACGGACAGTCAGCCCCATCTTCGACTTCGACGTCACCCAATAGTCCAGGAACGGGCCAAGGGTCTCCTGATTGTGCATCAGAATCCCGAGGACATTGCGCGGGAAGCCCTCGCCCTTGAGGCCCTTGCCGGGCAGCCGCGCCAGGATCTCCACCCATTCGGCGCGCAGTTCATCGGTCGACAGCGGGGCAATGCGCGAAACTGGTTCGTTGGGAAACGTCATGTGACGAACTCCATGAACTTGGGGGTAATTCAGTATGAATCCGGGAGATTGGTTTTCAAGTTTTTTCAGCGGAACCCAGGCGATCTAACCCAGCCGGGAGTCAAGGGAGGCTATATCGGGATGGTTCATCTGAGCGATAAGTTAAATGAAGCTGACTCCTTTGATTACGGCATGCCCAATAAAATGTCGCATTAACAACGTCTAGCTTTTCCCATGTATCACTCTTTGTCCAACTGATAGGTTGGGCACAACAGAGAATGACTTGAATGCGAGGCGAGCCTTTGTGAGTTGAAGAGAATGTCCTTTGGGTAATACTGCAGAAATTTCTCGTTCTTTTAGCTGACAAAGTGGGCCATGAATAATGCCAACTAAAGTCACTCCATCTTCAAATGAGTAAAAGTGCAAACCATCTTCTTCTTGTGAATCATTCAGCCTTATGAAAACACGCACCTCTTCTTCATATTCCCATTGCTTGAATTTGGTCTTAAGAATGCAATCCATATCATTCTCGTCCAGCCCGCCACTAGAAAGTTTATTCCCGATATTCAGAAGCAAACGATCGGGCTTGTAGCTAACCTCATTTATAATATCTTCGTTGATGTCAAACTCAAGCGCGACCCCTTTATGCCTGTCTCCATAATGGCTCCAAAGCAATGGGCTTTTCCATGATTTGCTGAAACACAGCAGACCGAAACGTTTTGCCATTTCTTTCTTAAATTTTCGGAAGGCAATACGATGTTTCGGGTTTTTGAGTTCTGCTGCATAAAGCTCAAATGGATCATTGAGATCATCAAACCTAGACACCTTAAGCCGCTGCTTTTCAATTGCAGCCAAGGCATATCTTGCCGACAAGAAGTGGTACGCTCGCATCCAGAGTAATTAAATAACTAAAAAACAATAAAAGGTTAAGGCTCGTTTTATTTGCCCCTCAAAAAATCAAAGGGGTCAGCATGAACTGCCCCGGCTTTCTCGGACACCCTAATCAAGCAACACCATTCCGCTGCTCGAATTCTACCGGGCTGACATAACCGAGCGACTGGTGCATGCGGCTGCGGTTGTAGAACAGCTCAATGTAATCAAATATCGCCGCCCGTGCTGCATCGCGGCTCTCGAAATCGCTGTGGTGCACCAGCTCATTCTTCAGGTTGCCGAAGAAACTCTCCGCCACCGCATTATCGTATGCATTGCCCTTGGCGCTCATGCTGGGCAATAAGCCTTGCGTCCGCATCCGCTCCCGATAGGCACGGGCCGCATAGATCGGCCCCTGGTCGGTGTGGTGGATCAGGCCGCGCTCGGGCTGTCGCTGTTCCAGGGCCATGTTGAGCGCATTCAGCACCAGGGCCAGATCAGGCTTCTCGCTCATCGACCAGCCCACCACCCGCCGCGAGTACAGGTCCAGCAAGATAGCCAGATGCAGCCAGCCCTGGCGGGTGCGGATGAAGGTCATGTCGCCCACCCAGATGCGGTCGGGTGCATCCACCCGGAATTGTCGCTGCACCAGGTTGGGTGCCGCCGGCGCGGTGGCATGGTTCTCCACGGTCAGCCGGAAGCGGCGTTTGCGACGCGCCTCGATCCCAGCCTGTCTGCGCAGCCGCGCCACGCTGTGCTTGCCGCAGCGGATGCCCTGTTCATTCAATTCCAGCCAGGTCTTCTTTGCGCCATAGGCTTGCCGGGACTTGGCATGGACGCGGTGGATGTGCTGGAGCAGTTCACGGTTCCGTGTCATCTGTTCGCCCTCAGGGCGATCACGCCAGGCATAGTAGCCGCTGCGCGAGACCTGCATCACTTTGCACATGCGCACAACGCTGAATACGTCTTCATGCTGCCGGATAAAGGCGTACTTCACCCGAGTTCCTTGGCAAAGTACGCCGCGGCCTTTTTTAGAATGTCACGCTCCTCGGTGACCTTCTTCAGTTCGGCCTTCAGGCGTTCGATCTCGCTTTGCTGGCTGGCCGGCTTGCGGCCAGTGCCCCGAAACGCCCCTTCGCCCTTGGCGCCCAGTTCCTTCTGCCACTTGTAAAGCTTGTTTCTCGCAATGCCCAGTTCCATCGCCAGCTGCGTTGCGGGCTTGCCGCTTTGTTCCAGCAACCGCACCGCTTCCAGCTTGAATTCCCGGCTAAACCGTTGCCTCGTCCGCTCCGGATTGACCGTGCCTCTTTCCTTGCCCATCTGACACCTCCAAGTGTATTGTGACTCCACTTAAAAATGTCCGAAATATCCGGGGCAGTTCAGCATCAAGATAGTTTCATCTGATCGACAAGCAAAATGCAGCTGACCCTTTAGATTGCTCTTTAGATTGCTGTTCCGAGATATCGCTATCTCGTGCCCATTTATCGCGACACCCCCTGGGCATGCACGCAGCTGCGTTCCAGTTCGACCAGATGCGGCAGCAGTTCGGAATTCTTCTGTACGTGGAAAATGAATCGCGGCACATCCCGCTCGGTGGTCTGCGCCATGAACGGCTCGCCCCAGAAGCTGAGCAGCGCCTCTGCGCCCCCGCTTCGCTGATTGTCGGCAAGGATGAAGGATGTTGTCTTGCTCAGTTGGCACCAGCGCGGCTCTCTGACCTTGGCGCGTCCCGGACAGGCGGCAATCTTCGGCTGGATGGCCCCATCCCATAATGTCTTCTGGCTTTCATCGAGAACGAACTGGATGGAAGAAACCATGGGATTGTCGATGGCCGGCCGCAGCAGCGCGTCGAACAGTGGCTGGGGACGGTACATCGAAAGGCACAGATTGAACCAGACAGTGTCGCCGCTCATGTGCCTGACGAACTCTGCATTGACGGAACGCAGGTGGCGAGGGCCGACCAGGATTACATCGGAAGGCTTCAGCCCCGCCTGGATCCGCCGCACCAGTTGCGCCGTTTGTTCGACCTGCTCGGCAGTCAGCTCGTTGTTTCGCGCATGGCGCATGAAGTTGATGAACAGCAGCCCCAGGAGAGCCAGCACAATGGGCAGGATGACATGCTCGTCGACGACGTGCAGCAGGTGCAACACGATCGCGACAACCGCGGCCACGATGCCGGCGATTGCATCCCATTCGAAGCTGAGAAATCTCTTTATGTTCATGGACTCGATTGGCTCAGAACACGGCTTCCCCCAATATTACCCTCAATTGCAAATCGCCCGGGCAAGCAACCCGTTCAGCCGCCGCCGTGGGCATGGACACCACGGATCATGCAGGGCCTTCACACTTCTATGCGAGCATCAAATCGGGCTCGTGAATCTTCATTTGTTTCCACGCAACACCTTGATCTGAAACAGCGTATTGCGCTCGTCCTCCTCCAGCGCCTGCTTGATGTGCGACACGGTGACGCGGTAGCGCGGGATGATGTTGTACCTGAGCGCGTTGACGCGCTTCTGGGTCTTGCGCTGCTCGACGACGAAGCGGCGCAGGGCGTTTTCGGCCTCGCCCAGGCGAGCGAGGAAGGCGACTAGCTCGGTCATCCTGGCTCTTGCCTCGTCGAAGCTGGTGTCGGTCCACATCAGGCCCACGGGCTGCAGCGGCAGGGTGCGAGCCTCGACCGAGGGGTATTCGACGCCGACCGAGGAGCGGTGGGTGATGTCGACCTCGACCGAGGGGCCGAAGCCCATGCTGGCCTGGCGCAGGATCTGGCTGCCCATGCGCAGTTCGCAGATCGCCACCCAGCGGTAGGCTTCCTGCAGTTTCAGTTCGGCCTCGCGGCGCATGGCCTTGTATTCCTTGAGGCGGTCCTGCACCACGCGCGTGAGCAGCTCGCGCTTTTTCTCCAGCATGTCGTGGCCCTGGGTGAGGAATTTCACCTGGCGGCCGAGCTGCAAAAGAGCGTTGCGCGTGGGCGGGACTTTGAGCCTTTTCATCTCGAATGTTTACCGCGGAGTTCGCAGAGAACGCAGAGTTTTTTCAGTCTTTCCTCCGCGTCCTCCGCGAACTCCGCGGTTAAATGCTTTCTCCATTGGGCAACTGCCTGTTGGTAGTGCGCGTCGAGGTCTTTCTCCGACAGGCGCGTGAGCGCTTCCTTGGGCAGCAGCGACAGCACTTCCCAGGCGAGGTCGAGGGTCTGGAAGATGGTGCGATCTTCGCGTTCGCCCTGGCTGACGAAGCGGTTCTCGAAGGCCTCGGCGAAAGCGAGATAGCGGTTGTCCTCTTCCGACAGTTCCTCGGCGCCGATGATGGCGGCGAGGCTCCTCACTTCCTGCGCCTTGGCGTAGGAAGCGAACAGCTGGCTGGCGACGCGGGCGTGGTCTTCGCGCGTCATGCCTTCGCCGATGCCGTCCTTCATCAATCTTGAAAGCGAAGGCAGTACCGCCACCGGCGGCTGCACGTTGGCGGCGGCGAGCTCGCGCGACAGCACGATCTGGCCTTCGGTGATGTAGCCGGTGAGGTCGGGCACGGGATGGGT
>VFQO010002787.1_pt1 | contig 10018 bp, 5 predicted proteins | sample 3512331 | NCBI WGS metagenome assembly VFQO01 (sample SAMN10412371, study PRJNA504923) | tailings metagenome | isolation source: Replicate 3 from Balatoc abandoned mine | place: Philippines: Itogon, Benguet | collected 2017-08-28 | reverse complement strand
CAAGAACGCCGCATGAAACCCGGGCTAAGCGCTCCGAAATTCAGGGGCAACCTCAAAGGCTTGAAATCCCTTTGAAGAAGGCGAAACGCTGTAATCAGTAGCTGCCGCACACAACCCGCGCGATGGGACTTGCAGCCTTTTGCGCTCGACTACTCAGAGAGCGCCTGCAGCAACTCGGTTTCGATCTGGATTTGCCGCGCGTTGTTTTGCAGCTCTGAGCCCTGCAGCAAGAAGGTGTCTTCCACCCGCTCTCCCAGTGTGCTGACTTTTGCGAGTTGCACGCTCAGATGGTGCTGCGCAAGGATGCGCGCCACCAGATACAGCAAGCCGGCCCGGTCGCTGGCGGAAATACCGAGGAGCCATCGCTGCGCTTTCTCGTCTGGCTGTAGCGACACCCGGGGGGCTATGGGAAAGCTCTTCACTCGCCGCGACACCCTTTTTCGGGCGGGCTCGGGCAGGGGGCCGCCTGCTTCAATGGCACGGACCAAGTCGCTTTCGACCATATGCGTCAGCTCTCGGTAATGGCCAGGTTGCGATGACGCCACGACCTGGAATGAATCCAGCGCGTAATGGTTGTTGGCGGTATGTACCCTGGCATCCAGAATGCTGAAACCTGCACGGTCGAAGTAACCGCAGATGCGTGCAAACAGGTCGGGCTGGTCGGGTGCGTAAACCAGTACCTGCAGGCCTTCTCCCGCCAGCGATTGGCGGGCGCGCACGATAGGTTTGGTGGTGCCCACGTGACGCGACAGGTGGCGCGTGTGCCACGCAATGTCTGCGGCCTCGTGCCGCATGAAATAGCTCACGTCCAATGTTTCCCACAGGGCTTTGTGGGCTTCGAACGGAAGGGCGTTGAGGGCCAACTGCACGAGCGCTTCGCGCTTGCGGGCCTCGATTTCGGCCGCAGCATCCGGTGCGCGGCCGCCCAGGGTTCGGAGGGTGGAACGGTACAGGTCTTCCAGCAGCTTGCCTTTCCACGCATTCCAGACCTTGGGACTGGTGCCGCGGATGTCTGCCACGGTGAGCAGATAGAGGGCGGTCAGATAGCGCTCATTGCGAACCCGCTGAGCAAAGGCAGAGATCACCTCGGGGTCACTGAGGTCTTGCTTTTGCGCGACCCGGCTCATTGTCAAATGCTCGCTGACCAGGAATTCGATGAGCTGTGTGTCCTCCACGTCCACGCCATGCTGACGGCAGAAGCGCCGGACTTCTTTCGCGCCGATGTGGGAGTGATCGCCCCCTCGGCCTTTGCCGATATCGTGGAACAGCGCGGCAATGTAGAGAATCCAGGGCTTGTCCCAGCCCGCCGCCAGGTGGGAGCAGAACGGGTATTCGTGCGCATGTTCTGCCATGAAAAAGCGCCGCATGTTGCGCAGCACCATCAGGATGTGCTGGTCCACGGTGTAGACATGGAACAGGTCATGCTGCATTTGCCCCACGATGCCCCGGAACACCCAGAGGTAGCGACCCAGCACAGACGTCTGGTTCATGAGCCGCATGGCATGGGTGATGCCCGATGGCTGCTGAAGGATGCGCATGAAGGTTTGGCGGTTGACCGGATCGCGCCGGAAGGCGGCATCCATCACCGAACGGGCGTTGTACAGCGCTCGCAAGGTGCGCGCAGACAGGTTTTTCAAGCCCACCGAGGTCTGGTAGAGCAAAAAAGTTTCCAGAATCGCGTGCGGGTCTTTCTGGTACAGATCGTCGCTGGCCACTTCAATGAGGCCGGCTTTTTCAAAAAACCGCTCGTTGATCGGGCGTGGTTCGTGGGTCGATGGGTTCAGCCGCTCTTCAATGTTGAGCAGCAGGATCTGGCTGAGCTGGGACACCGCCTTGGCCGCCCAGTAGTAGCGGCGCATCAGGGTTTCGCTGGCGCGCATCGGCAGACGCGAGCCATCTGGTGCTTGCGAGCGGTAGCCAAACGATTCCGCCACCGTGGTTTGCAGGTCGAACACGAGGCGGTCTTCGTGGCGTCCCGCCGCCTGGTGCAGGCGCGCCCGTATCAGGCAGAGCAGGGCTTCGTTGCGCTCGATCTGTCGCACCTCAAACGGGGTGGCCATGCCACTGGCGGCCAGTTCTTTCCAGCTGCCGCCCAATCCTGCAGCCTTGGCAACCCACAGGATGAGCTGCAGGTCTCGCAAGCCGCCGGGTGACTCCTTGCAGTTGGGTTCCAGCGCGTAAGGCGTGTTGTCGTACTTGGTGTGGCGCTGGCGCATTTCCAGCGTCTTGGCGACCAGGAAGGCCTTGGGATCCATTTGCGCCTGGTACTGGCCCTGGAAGTGTGCAAACAGCGCCGCATTCCCGCAGATGAGACGAGCTTCGAGCAGCGAGGTTTGAACCGTCACATCGGCCGCGCTCTCGGCTAGGCATTCTGAGGTGGTGCGCACGCTGGAGCCGATTTCCAGCCCCGCGTCCCAGCAGCTACCGATGAAGCCCTCAATGCGCCGGCTCAGTGCGCTGTCCGTGTCTAGCTGCGTGCCTTCTGGCAGCAGCAGTAGCACGTCCACGTCAGAGAACGGAAAAAGCTGCGCCCGGCCATATCCGCCCACCGCCACCAACGCACAGCCAGAAGGCATTTCTGCGCGCTGCCACAGTGTGTGCAGCAAACCATCCGTCAGGGAAGACAGCTTGCGCAGCACTTTGTGAATGCCCCGGGTGGAGGCTACAGAGGCTGCCATGCCCCCCATGACGGCGGCTTTTTCTTGGCGATAGGCGGCACGCAGTGACTGGATTTCGGTCATGGGGCAGGGCTTGGAAGGAAGAGGGGCAAGAACCGGAGCTGGACAGTGCGACAGTGGTGCGCCAACCCGGCGCGCGGTTTCAGTTTGCGCACGCCCTGACTGCAAAGCAAAAGTCGTGCGCAGGCCTCTTGCCGCTGATTTCAGGTGCGCGTGGCAGCCACAAAACTAGGCAGTGGCGGAGACCCTGCCGACAACGTCATCACCTCGTAGCCCGTGGGGGTGACCAGCACGGTGTGTTCCCATTGGGCAGAGAGGCTGTGGTCCTTGGTGACGATGGTCCAGCCGTCGTTGCCATGGTTCTTCACATCGCGTTTGCCTGCGTTGATCATGGGCTCGATGGTAAACACCATGCCGGGTTGCAGCTCTTCCAACGTGCCGGGGCGGCCGTAGTGCAGAACCTGGGGTTCTTCGTGGAATTTCTGGCCGATGCCGTGCCCGCAGAACTCGCGCACCACCGAGAAGCCGTGCCCCTCGGCAAACTTCTGGATGGCGTGGCCAATGTCTCCGAGCCGGGCGCCTGGCTTGACCTGCAGGATGCCGTGCCACATGGCTTCAAAAGTCACTGCCGACAGGCGTTTGGCTGCAATCGAGCACTCGCCAATCAGGTACATGCGGCTGTTGTCGCCGTACCAGCCGTCCTTGGTGATGACGGTCACGTCCACGTTCACGATGTCGCCCTTTTTCAGGGGCTTGTCGTTGGGAATGCCGTGGCACACCACGTGGTTGACCGACGTGCACAGCGACGCAGGGTAGGGTGGGTAGCCTGGGGGCTGGTAGCCCACGGTGGCGGAGATGGTGCCCTGCTGGGCCATGCACTCCGCGCCCAGGCGGTCGATTTCTTGGGTGGTGATGCCGGGCTTGATGTGGGGGGCGATGTAGTCCAGCACTTCCGAAGCCAGGCGGCAAGCCAGCCGCATGCCCTCAATGTCTTCGGCGCTTTTGATGGTGATGCTCATGGGGCAATTATCCCATTGGGCCTCGCTTGGCGCAGGGCGGGTGGACATGCCCGGTAAAATGGCGGGCTTCACGGCTGCTGAACCCAGCAAGCCCGTGATCCATTTGACCCCCTCACACCCCAACAGGCCGCTACCGTGACCTTGCACATGACCACGCTGGCGGGCGGCAACGCCCTCAGCAACTTCCGCGCTCAGCAACTTCAGCCCGCCCTCGAGGCCATCCACCCCAAGATCAGTGGCATTGCCGCACGGTTTGTGCACTTGGTTGCCACCGATGCTCCGCCCACGGCCGCAGAGCAAGAGCGCCTGGCGGCGTTGCTGACGTATGGCGACCCCTACGCCGGGCCGCAAGACGGTGCGGCCATCGTGGTCACGCCTCGCCTGGGCACCTTGTCGCCCTGGGCCTCGAAGGCGACCGACATTGCGCGCAACTGCGGCATCGCCATCCGCCGCGTGGAGCGCATCACCGAATACCGTATCAGCCTGAAATCGGGCCTGCTGGGCAAGACACCCGAGCTGACCGCCGAGCAACTGGGCCAGGTCGCCGCCTTGCTGCATGACCGCATGACCGAATCGGTGGTGGCTGACCGCAGCGCTGCGGCAGCCCTGTTCACCGAGCTGCAGCCCGCGCCGATGGAGCATGTGGACGTGCTGGCTGGGGGCCGCGCTGCGCTGGAAGCTGCAAACACTCGCTTTGGCTTGGCTTTGGCCGACGACGAGATCGACTACCTCGTCAACGCCTTCAATGGCCTCAAGCGCAACCCCACTGACGTGGAGCTGATGATGTTCGCGCAGGCCAACAGCGAACACTGCCGCCACAAGATCTTCAACGCCGAATTCACCATCGACGGTGTGGCGCAGGACAAGAGCCTGTTCGGCATGATCCGCAACACCCACCAGCTCGCGCCCCAGCACACGGTGGTGGCTTACTCTGACAACGCCTCCATCATGGAAGGCCACCAAGTCGAGCGATTTGTGGCAAAAATGGCCTCTGGCGCTGATGGATCAAGCGCAAGCAGCTATCAAAAAAGTAGCGCAACGCAGCATGTGTTGATGAAGGTGGAAACGCACAACCACCCCACGGCCATCTCTCCCTTCCCCGGCGCCTCCACGGGGGCAGGCGGTGAGATTCGCGACGAAGGCGCCACCGGCCGGGGCTCCAAGCCCAAGGCGGGCCTCACGGGCTTTACCGTGTCCAAGCTCTGGGGCAGCACCGTGGGCAAGCCTGAGCACATTGCCAGCCCATTGCAGATCATGGTCGAAGGCCCCTTGGGCGGCGCCGCGTTCAACAACGAGTTCGGCCGCCCTAACCTGAACGGCTACTTCCGCGAGTACGAGCAGAACGTGGGCGGCGTGCAGCGCGGTTACCACAAGCCCATCATGATCGCAGGCGGTGTGGGCGTGATCGATGCCGAGCTGACGAAGAAAATCGAATTCCCTGCTGGCTCGCTGCTGATCCAACTGGGCGGCCCCGGCATGCGCATCGGCATGGGCGGTAGCGCGGCCAGCTCGATGGCCACCGGCACCAATGCGGCCGAGCTGGACTTTGACTCGGTGCAACGTGGCAACCCCGAAATCGAGCGCCGTGCGCAAGAGGTCATCAACCACTGCTGGGCGCAGGGCAGCAACAACCCCATCCTGGCCATCCACGACGTGGGCGCGGGCGGTTTGTCCAACGCCTTCCCTGAGCTGACCAATGACGCAGGCCGTGGCGCCCGCTTTGACCTGCGCGCCGTGCAGCTCGAAGAGTCCGGCATGAGCCCGAAGGAAATCTGGTCCAACGAGTCGCAAGAGCGCTACGTGCTGGCGATTGCGCCTGAATCGCTGGAACAGTTCAAAGCCTTCTGCGAGCGCGAGCGTTGCCCGTTTGCCGTGATCGGCACCGCCACCGAAGAGCGCCAACTGGTGCTACATGACCCCGCAGCCACGGCCGACGACCAGAAGCTGCCCGTGGACATGCCCATGAACGTGCTGCTGGGCAAGCCGCCCAAGATGCACCGCGACGTGAAAACCGTGGAGCGCCAGTTCGCGCCGATGGACTTGACCGGCGTGCCCCTGCAAAAAGCCGTGATCGACGTGTTGGCCCACCCTACGGTGGCGTCCAAGCGCTTCCTCATCACCATTGGCGACCGCACTGTGGGTGGCCTGAGCCACCGCGACCAGATGGTGGGCCCCTGGCAGGTACCCGTGGCCGATTGCGCCGTGACGCTGGCCGATTACAAGGGCTTTGCGGGCGAAGCGATGAGCATGGGCGAGCGCACACCGCTGGCTGCCATCAACGCACCTGCCTCCGGCCGCATGGCGGTGGCCGAGGCCATCACCAACCTGCTGGCCGCGCCCATCGAGTTGCCGCGCGTGAAGCTGTCGGCCAACTGGATGGCAGCGTGTGGCGAGCCCGGCGAAGACGCCGCGCTGTACGAAACCGTAAAGGCTGTGGGCATGGAGCTGTGCCCCGCGCTGGGCGTCTCGATCCCCGTGGGCAAGGACAGCCTGTCCATGCGCACGCAGTGGAGCGAAGGTTCGGACAAGAAAAAAGTCACGTCGCCTGTCAGCCTGATCGTGAGTGCGTTTGCCTCGCTGTCCGACGTGCGCGGCACGCTCACGCCCCAGCTCAACGCCACCGAGGCCGACACCACGCTGGTGCTGATCGACCTGGGCAAGGGCCAGAACCGCATGGGCGGCAGCATTTTGGGCCAGACGCTGGACCAAAGCGGTGACGTGGTGCCCGATGTGGACGACCCGAAAGACCTGGTCAACCTCGTCAACGCCGTGAACGCACTGCGCGCCAAGGGCCAGATCCTGGCCTACCACGACCGCAGCGATGGCGGCCTGCTGGCGGCCGCTGCGGAAATGGCCTTTGCGGGCCATGTGGGCGTGGCGCTGAATGTGGATCTACTAGTGACCGAAGGCGATGGCGTGAGCGACAGCCGCATGGACACGGGCGACGCCAAAAACTGGGCGGGCCAGGTCAGCGCTCGCCGAGAAGAACTCACCTTGAAGGCGCTGTTCAACGAAGAGTTGGGTGTGCTGCTACAAGTGCGCACCGCCGAGCGCAACGACGTGATGCAGACGCTGCGCGAGCATGGTCTGTCCAAGTTCAGCCACTTTGTGGGCAAGACGCGCCCTGTGTCGTCTGAAATCGACGCAGGCAAGGGCGAATTGCAGGTCTGGCGCGATGCCAAGGCCGTGTTCAGCGCGCCGCTGGCGGACTTGCACCAGGTGTGGGACGCGTTGAGCTGGAAGATTTGCCAGCAGCGCGACAACCCTGTCAATGCCGACGCCGAACACGCGGCCGCGGGCGAGCCCACCGACCCAGGTTTGCATGTGCACCTCACGTTCGATGCGGCCGACAACGTGGCCGCGCCATACCTCAACCTTGCCAAACCCAAGGTGGCCATCCTGCGCGAGCAGGGCGTGAACTCGCACATCGAGATGGCCTACGCCTTTACCGAGGCGGGTTTCGAGGCCTACGACGTGCACATGACCGATCTGCAGACCGGCCGCGTCAAGCTGGAAGACTTCAAGGGCGTGGTCGCCTGCGGTGGCTTCAGCTACGGCGACACGCTGGGCGCGGGCATTGGCTGGGCGCGGTCCATCACCTTCAATCCGGTGCTGGCGGCGCAGTTCCAGGGCTTCTTCGGCCGCACGGATACGTTTGGCCTGGGCGTGTGCAACGGCTGCCAGATGTTTGCCGAGCTGGCCGACATCATCCCCGGCGCACAAGACTGGCCGCGCTTCACCACCAACCAGAGCGAGCGTTTCGAGGCCCGTCTGTCGCTGGTGGAAGTGCTCGAATCCCCCAGCCTGTTCCTGCAAGGCATGGCGGGCAGCCGCCTGCCGATTGCGGTGGCGCACGGCGAGGGCTATGCCAACTTCAAGTACCGGGGCAACGCCGACAAGGCCATTGCTGCGATGCGCTACGTGGACAACCATGGCCGCGCGACAGAGCAGTATCCCTTCAACCCCAACGGCAGTGCTGGCGGCTTGACGGCAGTGACCACGGCCGACGGCCGCTTCACGGCCATGATGCCGCACCCCGAGCGCGTGTTCCGCAACGTGCAGATGAGCTGGACCAGCGAAGACCAGTCGCAGTACAGCGGCTGGATGCGCATCTGGCGCAATGCGCGCAAGTGGGTGGGGTAGCAGAGGCATCCCCCTGAGGCGCTTTGCGCCTTCCCCCTTCTCTTGAATGGCTGCGCCATTCGGGAAGGGGGACGCAGCCACTGCTGCGGGGCGGCCGTTGGGCGGCTGCCCTGGCGCTGTGGCCGCGCGCTTATGGCGGATGGTCGCAGGCGCTGCGTGCCGTGAAGCTTGAAGTCGCACGGATGTGCTTGTTTACGGCGGGGTGACTTTGAACGGGGCTTCGGCCCCGTTGTTGTTGCGGCCTTGTCTGGCACAGCAACGTCTTGGCGCGTTGCTATAGTCGGCGCTCTTCACCATTTCCAAGGATTTCCCATGGCCGCTGGCAGCCTGCTTGCCCTGCTCGACGACATTGCCACCATCCTCGACGATGTGGCCCTCATGACCAAGGTGGCAGCCAAGAAGAGCGCGGCCATGGCGGACGACGTATCCGTCATGACCAAGGTGGCGGCCCAGAAAACGGCGGGGGTGCTGGGGGATGACCTTGCGCTCAATGCCCAGCAGGTGACCGGTGTGCGCGCCGAGCGAGAGATTCCGGTCGTCTGGGCAGTGGCCAAGGGTTCGTTGATCAACAAGGTGATCCTGGTGCCTGCGGCGCTGCTGATCAGCGCATTTGCCCCTTGGGCTGTGACCCCCTTGCTGATGGTAGGCGGCGCGTTTTTGTGCTTTGAAGGCACAGAAAAACTGGCCCACAAATTTTTGCACCCTCAGGCAGCAGAGACCGAGCAAGAGAGTCTGTTGAAAGCCAATTCCGATCCCGCCGTGGACATGGTGGCCTTTGAAAAGGACAAGATCAAAGGGGCGGTGCGCACGGACTTCATCCTCTCTGCCGAGATCATCGCGATCACCCTGGGTACGGTCGCAACGGCACCTTTTGCGCAGCAACTGGCTGTTCTCAGCGGCATTGCGCTCATCATGACGCTGGGGGTGTATGGCTTGGTGGCAGGCATCGTCAAGCTGGATGACCTGGGCCTGTGGTTGCATCGCAAGGGCAGCAGCTTTGCGCAGGCGCTGGGTCGGGGCATTTTGTGGGCGGCCCCCTGGTTGATGAAAGGCCTGTCGGTGGCTGGCACCGCGGCGATGTTCCTGGTGGGGGGCGGTATTTTGGTGCACGGCATCCCGGTCGTTCATCATGCGGTGGAGGCTTGGGCTGTTTCTGCAGCCGCATGGCCGGCAGGCTCTTTGTGGTCCGTGGTCGTGCCAAACGGCCTCAATGCGATCTTTGGCTTGGCTGCAGGTGCGCTGGTATTGGTTGCCGTGACGTTCATTCAGCGCCTCAGAGGCCGCAGCGCCCACTGAAACGTCCCAGATGCGTAGAACCCGCGGCCTCATGCGTGGCGGTTCTGACCTTGCGGGTAAACACGGACTATTTGACCTGCAGCAAGGTTGACCATTTCGCTAACAGGCCCAATACATGCACGGGGGCCGTCCCCGTTCAACTGCATTGAGTTCTGTATGAAGAAAAACCTGCTGGCCGTGGCCGTTCTTTGCGCACTGACTTCTGGCGCTGCGTTTGCGCAGCAAGCCGAAGGCCCTTGGCTCGTGCGTGCCCGTGCCGTGAACCTGGATAGCGCCAACAAAGACAGCACCGGTTTGGGTCTGTCGGTGAACGACAAGGTGATTCCTGAAGTCGATGTGTCGTACTTCTTCACCCCCAACGTCGCTGCTGAGCTGGTTTTGACTGTGCCCCAAAAGCACGACCTGAGCTCTAGCGTTCTGGGTGGCAAGATCGGTACGCTCAAGAACCTGCCTCCTTCGCTGCTGGTGCAGTACCACTTCAACGCTGCCGGCTTCAAGCCCTATGTGGGCGCTGGTATCAACTACACCCGCTTCTCCAGCGTGAAGCTGCCTGCCGGTGTGGATATCGACCGCAACAGCTTTGGTGCTGCCCTGCAAGTCGGCGTGGACATCCCTCTGCAAAAGAACCTGTACCTGAACCTGGACGTGAAGAAGGTCTTCATCAAGACCGACGTCAGCCTCGCTGGCGCCAAGATCGGCACCTTCAAGGTGGATCCCGTTCTGGTGGGCGTGGGCCTCGGCTGGCGCTTCTAATGAGCCAAACGCAACAGCGATGTTGCGTGTATTCCTAGGTGGGGAAGAGCCAGCGCATGCGCTGGCTTTTTTTATGGTGCGCCCAGCATGGGCGCACACCTGCGGGTGCAAGTCCTGCTGCGAGCTGGT
>VFQO010002786.1_pt1 | contig 10030 bp, 9 predicted proteins | sample 3512331 | NCBI WGS metagenome assembly VFQO01 (sample SAMN10412371, study PRJNA504923) | tailings metagenome | isolation source: Replicate 3 from Balatoc abandoned mine | place: Philippines: Itogon, Benguet | collected 2017-08-28 | reverse complement strand
GGGTCTGCACGAACCGGCCACACTGGCTGGGCGGATCAGGGCGGGGTAGCGGGGCAGGGCGCCTCATGGCCACCTGGGGCCGCTGGAGCCTGAGTTACTACCTGCTGCACCAACCGGTGTTGATGGGGCTCGTGGGGATGTATGTCGCCCTGGCACCTTGACATGTCGTTCGGTCAGGGCGTTCGCGGGCGCTGCATCCGTTCGTAGGTCTGCAGCGTGGTCTCCATGCTGGTGAGGTTCTGGCGGGCCAGCATTTCGTGGTCGGGCTGGTACTGCGGCAGGTAAAAGTAGCGCCCGCCGGGGTGGTTGCCGATGCGTTCGATGAACGCCTTGAGCGCGTCGACCTGCTCGCGCAGCATGGCGGTCTGGGAGGCGGGGTCGGTCCGTGCGCCACCCATGCGCGCAGTCATGGCCTGGATGTCCCACCACACGAATGGCATGTCCGGGTCCATGTTGCGGGCTTGTTGTTGCAGGGTACGAGAGCGCTGGGGGTCGGCGGCATTGCGTGCGGCCACCACCAGCAAGGTGGCGTCCTTGTGTTCGGCGGCCAGACGCTCCATCTCGGCCAGCAGCTCGTTGCGCGCACGCACGTCGCGGCCGGAGGCGAAGTAGAGCTCGGCGGCATCGAGCTTGCGCGGGCCGAAGCGTTCGTAAAGTGCACGCATGGATTCGTGACTCTTCGCCTGGTCACGCTGGATGTTGGCGTAGATCCAGGCGTTGGCAAAGAAATCTTCCGGCTGACGCGGGTTGCTGCGGATGCGCTGGGACTGCGACATGTCGGTCAGCGCCTGTACGTTGCCCGAGATGGCCGCGACGTCGCGTTGAATCAGCCCCAGACGCTCGCCTACGGTCTCGGTGACGGTTTGCCCTTGTCCGACCAGCATGAACACACCGAAAGTCAGCGCCGCGAACAGACCGAAGCGCATGGCATCACAAGTGGGGCACTCCACCACCGCCTCGATGGCGTCCTTGTCGGCCGTGTTCACCCCGCTGGCCTTGCGCCAGCACAACACGGCCGCAACCACCGCAACCACGAAGAACATGCCGGCCAGCAACGGCGGCGTGAGCAGTTCGGTGAAAAAGCTCACCAGGTCTCCGGTGAGACCGATCGCGCCACCCACCACGGCGAACATGGACGCCTGTCTGGGCCAGATAAGGCGACGAATGAGTTGTGCTTTGCCCGTCACGCTGAATCCTTCCCCGGTTCAACGGTCCGCGCCGGACCTGCGCGCGCATGCTAACGGCGGTGGCGGCTTCTGGCAAAGCCAAGAAAAAAGGCGCGGGGTAACCGCGCCTTCGGGAGCTGGCCAGCCAGGAGGCGGGCTTACTGGATCTTCGCTTTCGCGCGCAGGTCCGACTGGAACTTCTGCAGCTTTTGCTGCGTGAGCTGCTGCACCACCTGGGGTTTGACGTCCTCGAGCTTGGGCAGCTCGGCTTCGCGAATGTCGTCGACGCGAATGACGTGCCAGCCGAACTGGCTTTGCACCGGCGCGTCGGTGATCTGGCCCTTGGCGAGCTTGATCATGGCCTGGGAGAACTCGGGCACGTAGCTGGCGGCGGGGGCCCAGTCGAGATCGCCACCGTTGGCGCCGGAGCCCGGGTCCTTGGACTGCTTCTTGGCGATGTCCTCGAACTTGCCGCCTTTCTTGAGGCTGGCGATGATGGCCTTGGCCTCGTCTTCCTTTTCGACCAGGATGTGGCGCGCCTTGTATTCCTTGCCGGCGTTGGCGGCCACGAACTTGTCGTACTCGGCTTGCACCTCGGCATCCGTCACCGGGTTCTTCTTCTGGAAGTCGGCAAACAGGGCGCGGATCATGATGGTCTGGCGGGCGAGTTCCATCTGGTTCTTGAACTCGGGGCTGTTGGCCACGCCGGCCTTCTGCGCTTCCTGCATGAAGATCTCGCGCAGCACCACTTCTTCCTTGATCTGGGCACGCGCCGCGTCATCGACCTGGCGGCCGCTGGCCTCGATCTGCTTGACCAGCGCCTCGACACGTTCCGTGGGCACGGGTTTGCCGTTGACGATGGCCACGTTCTGGGCCATGGCCCAGGGGGCAGATGCAATCAGCACGGCCGCGCTCAGGGTCGACAGGGACTTTTTCATGGATGTCCTACAGGGGAGTGAAAAACGGTTGGAGCCGCCGCACGCTGCGGGGTTCGATTTCAGCTTGTGACAGAAGGTTGTCAGCGCTGGATTTCGATGGCCAGGGCATGGAGCCCGGCGTCGGTGAACGGCTGCAGGGCATCATACACAAGGCGATGCTGCGCCACCCGGCCCAGGCCGACGAACGCCGGGGCGGCAATGCGCACACGGAAATGCGTGCCGTAACCCAGGCCGTTGGCGCCTGCGTGGCCGGCATGGGCGGCGCTCTCGTCGACGACTTCCAGCGCCGTGGGCGCCAGTTTTTCCCGCAGGCGTGCCTCGAGTGCGGCCGCGGTCGGCACGGCGGTCATGGCTTGGCCTCCGGCTCGTCCTTGAGGTAGCGCGCGATGTACAGGCCCTGGCCAACGATGAAGAGCACCGGGAAGATGTAGCCCCAGAGCTTGAAGTTCACCCACTCCTCGGTGGTCTGGTAGGCCGCGAACCAGGCGTTGATGCCGGCCATGAACAGGAAATAGCCGATCCAGGCCACCGTGAGACGCGCCCAAACCGACGCGGGCAGGCTCAACTGGGCACCCAGCAACATCTGCAGGAAGTTCTTCTTCCAGCCCCACAGCGCGGCGCCCAGCACGACGGCCATGCCGGCGTAGAGCACCGTTGGCTTCCATTTGATGAAGCGCTCGTCCTGCAGCAGCAGGGTGAGCGTGCCGAACACCAGCACCAGCACCAGCGTGATCTTGTGGATGTTCTGCAGCTTGCGGTCGATGGCGTAGATGATGCCGGTCTGCACCAGCGTGGCCACCATGAGCACCGCGGTGGCCAGATAGATGCCCTGCAGCTTGTAGGCGCCAAAGAACAGCAGGATGGGGAAGAAATCGAGCAGCAGTCGCATGCCGGGATTATCCCTGCCGGCGCAAACCCCGGGCGCGATGGGGAACCTTGCCAGGGCTTGAAGGCTCGATGAACGGCCGCACATGCCCAAGACGCAGAGGAGAACCCCACATGAACGCACAGGAACAACAAGCGATCCTCACGATTGCCCTCATGGCCGCGCTGGCCGATGGTGACAAGGCCGATGCCGAGCGCGAAAGCCTGCGCGGCATCGCCGAATCGCTGGGCGGCAAGGGTGGCGTGGCAGGCCTCGCGGCCGTGTATCAGGACGTACTGCTGCGCCGGGTCGATCTGGGCGGCACCGTGGCCCGCCTGGGTGACGCCGGCCAGCGCGAACTGGCCTACGAGATGGCCGTCTGCGTGTGCGACGCCGACGGGGCCCGCAGCGCGGCCGAAGCCGCCTTTCTGGCCGATCTGAAGGCCCGGCTCAAGCCCGATGCGGGCGAAGTCGCCGCCTTCGAGCGCACAGAGGCCGAGCTGGTGCAGGCCGCATCCGTTGCCGTGCCGGCCACGGCGGCCACCACGGCGGCGGCGGCACCCGAGGTGCGCGGCCTGGACAACGCGGCGCTGGACAAGTCCATCCTCAACTACGCCATGCTCAACGGCGCGCTGGAACTGCTGCCGCAATCCTGGGCGTCGATGGCCATCATTCCGCTGCAGGTCAAGATGGTCTACGAGATCGGCAAGTCGCACGGTGTCGAGCTCGACCAGGGTCACATCCGCGAATTCATCGCTGCGGTGGGCGTGGGGCTCACCTCGCAATACCTGGAGCAGTTCGGCCGCAAGCTCATCGGCGGCCTGCTGGGCAAGGCGGCGGGGCGCACCATCGGAGGCATCGGGCGCGCCGCCACGGGCATGGCGTTTTCGTTCGCCACCACGTACGCGCTGGGCCAGGTGGCCAAACGCTACTACGCGGGCGGCCGGCAGATGAGCACCGAGTTGCTCAAGCAAACCTTCCAGGACTTGTTGGGTCCGGCAAAGCAGATGCAGGCGCAGTACCTGCCACAGATCCAGCAGAAGGCCGCGACGTTGGACGCCGGGCAGGTGATGGCGCTGGTGCGCGGTCGCTGATCAGGCGGCTGCGGCCACGGCGCCTTCGCGCATCGCCACCGCTGCGATGTCGAGCGAGCGCAGGCGAAGCGCCGGATCGAACACGTCGCTCACCAGAATGAACTCGTCAGCCTCGGTGAGGTCGGCCAGGCGCTGCAGGCCGGCGCGCACCGTGTCGGGGCTGCCGATGACGGCGGCGGCCAGGAAATCGGCGATGCCCTGGCGCTCGTGCGGCGCCAGCGACGCCACGAAATCCGTCACTGGTGGCGGCAGCTGCCCGCGGCGGCCGGTGAGGATGCCCAGCACGCGCTGGTAGGTGCTGCTGGCCAGGTACTCCGCTTCGTCGTCGGTGGGAGCCGCGATCATCGGCACGCCGATGGCGGCGTAGGGCCGGGCGAGCACCGCCGACGGCTGGAACTCGCTGCGGTAAACCTCCAGCGCCTGCAGCAGCAGCCGCGGGGCAAAGTGCGAGGCGAAGGCGAATGGCAAGCCGCGCTGCGCGGCGAGGCGGGCCGAAAACAGGCTGGAGCCGAGTAGCCAGAGGGGCACGTTCGAGTTCTGCCCAGGCATGGCGATCACGCGCTGGCCCGGCTGCGCCGGGCCCAGGAAGGCCTGCAGCTCGGCGACCTCGCGCGGGAAATCAGCCTCGGTTTCCACCCGGTCGCGCCGCAAGGCACGCATCGTCAGTCCGTCGGTACCGGGCGCACGGCCCAGGCCCAGGTCGATGCGCCCGGGGTAGAGCGCTTCCAGGGTACCGAAGGCCTCGGCCACCACCAGCGGCGCGTGGTTGGGCAGCATGACCCCGCCCGAACCGACACGGATGCGGCTGGTGGCACCAGCGATGTGACCCACCAGCACGGCGGTGGCCGAACTGGCGATGCCGGTCATGTTGTGGTGCTCGGCCAACCAGTAGCGCGTGAAACCCAGGCGTTCGGCGTGCTGTGCGGTACGCCGCGCGATGGCGATTGCCTCGGCCACGGTGCCGCCTTCGCGCACCGCCACGAGGTCCAGCATCGATAGCTTGATGTCGGCGAGTTGACTGGGCATCGCTTCATTTCTCCTTCAGATCGATCGCCGCCGAATTCATGCAGTAGCGCAGACCGGTGGGCGCAGGGCCGTCCTCGAACACATGGCCCAGGTGCGCGCCGCACTGGCTGCACACGGTCTCGGTGCGCACCATGCCGTGGCTGCGGTCGGTGATCTCGGTGATGGCGCCGGGAACGGCTTTCCAGAAGCTGGGCCAGCCGCAGCCGGCGTCGAACTTGGTGCCGGCGTCGAACAGGTGGTTGCCGCAGCAGATGCAGTGGTAGCTGCCGTCGGCCCAGACCTCTTCGTATTTGCCGGTGAAGGGCCGCTCGGTGTGGGCCTGGCGCGTGACCTCGAAGGCGCCGCGCTCGGCGCCCTTGGCGGCCAGGATCTCGCGCCACTCGGCGTCGGTTTTCTTGATGGGAAAGTCCATGTCCTGCGGTCCTCTCAGGAAGAGCAGCTGATCTCGATCTGCTGTGCCCAGTCGGGCGGGAAGGCGGCGAGATCGTCCTCGCCTTCGCGTTCGTCGAACGGGGCCATCAAAGCTTTCAGCAGTCGATCCACCTCGCTGAAATCGCCCTGCTGCGCGCGCTCGATCGCCACCTGGCCCAGGTGGTTGCGCAGCACGGTACGCGGGTTCACGCGGCGCATGGCGGCCGCCGTGACCGAGCCATCGAAACCGGGCTGCGACTGCAGCCGCTCACGCCAGCGCGCGGCCCAGGCGTCGAAAGCCTCGCGCTGCAGGAACAGGTCGCGCACGGGCTCGGTGTGGCCCCCGGCCGCATCGCACAGGCGGCGAAAGAGGATGCTGAAGTCGACCGCGTCCTTGTGCATGAGCTGCATCAGCGCTTCGATGAGTTCTGCGTCGCCCTCGCGCACGTCGGCCAGGCCGAGCTTGGCGCCCATGCGGCGCGTGAGTGCGGCCGGGAACAGCGTCTTGTAAGGCTCCAGCGCATCCAGCGCCTGCTGCTGCTCGTCCATGAGCGGCAGCAGGGCCTGACCCAGGCAGAACAGGTTCCAGTAGGCGATGTTGGGCTGGCGGTGATAGGCGTAGCGCCCGCCACTGTCGCTGTGGTTGCAGATGTGTGCCGGGTTGAAGGCGTCCATGAACTGGAAGGGCCCGTAGTCGATGGTCAGGCCCAGGATGCTCATGTTGTCGGTGTTCATCACCCCGTGGCAGAAGCCCACGGCCTGCCAATGCGCCACCATCTCCGCGGTGCGTGCGGCCACCGCTTCCAGCAGGTTGGCGTAGGGGTTGCCATCACCGTCGCGGCAGGCGGGGTAGTAGCGATCGATCACGAAATCGGCGAGCCGGCGCAGCTCGCCGATTTGCCCGTTGGCCGAAAAATGTTCGAAGTGCCCGAAGCGAATGAAGCTCGGCGCCACGCGCGTGACCACCGCCGCGGTTTCCACCGTCTCGCGGATCACCGGCTGCGGCGAGCCCGTGACGCAAAGCGCACGCGTGGTGGGAATGCCCAGCGCATGCATGGCCTCGCTGCACAGGAATTCGCGGATGGAGCTGCGCAGCACGGCTCGCCCGTCACCCATGCGCGAGTAACGCGTGAGGCCGGCGCCCTTGAGCTGCAATTCCATCGGGCCCGCGGGTGTGTCGACCTCGCCCAGCAGAATGGCGCGGCCGTCGCCGAGCTGGCCGGCCCACACGCCGAACTGGTGGCCGCTGTAGACCGTGGCGATGGGCGCACTGCCGGCCAGCGCACGGTTGCCGCTGAAGGCCTGCAGCGCCTCGGGGTGGGCCAGCCAGGTGACGTCCAGGCCCAGCTCGCGCGCCAGTGCCGGCTGCGTGCCAACCCAATGGGGTTCGGGCAAGGGCGTCGGGCTGGTGCGGGTGAAGAAGGCTTCGCCCAGGGCGGCGAAGCGGTTCTGCCAGGTCCAGCCCAGGTCCAGGGCGGGGGCGTCAACGACAGCGTTCATGCCCCGCATTGTCGGACGCCGGGCCATCGCTCACAGGTCGCAGGGTCTTGGCGTCACGGATGTTGCCCCCGGGACAATCCCGCTCGCGCCATACCCGCGCTCGCGGCTAGCATGGCAGCTGATCCTTCCAACCACTACCGGAGACTTCCCCATGCTGGGCCAGATGCAGAGCCAACCGCTGCTGATTTCCAACCTCATCGTCCACGCCGAGCGCCACCACGGCAGCACCGAGATCGTCTCGCGTCGCGTCGAGGGCGACATCCACCGCAGCAACTGGGCCACGGTGGCGCGCCGCTCGCGTCAGGTGGCCAACGCCATTGACGCACTGGGCGACGTGGGCTTTGGTGACCGGGTGGCCACGCTGGCCTGGAACGGCTACCGCCATCTGGAGCTGTACTTCGGCGTCAGCGGCACCGGCCGCGTGCTGCACACCCTCAACCCGCGCCTGCACCCCGAACAGCTGGTCTGGATCGCGAACCACGCGGAGGACAAGGCGCTGTGCTTCGACATGAGCTTTCTGCCGCTGGTGAAAGCCGTGTGGAGCAAGTGCACCACGGTGAAGCACTGGATCGCCTTGTGCGATGCCAGCGCGCTTCCGGCCGACAGCGGCATCCCCGGCCTGAAGAGCTACGAAGCCTGGATCGGCGCACAAAAAGACAGCTACGCCTGGCCCGAGTTCGACGAGAACAGCGCCTCGAGCATGTGCTACACGAGCGGTACCACGGGCAATCCCAAGGCGGCGCTGTATTCGCACCGCTCCACGTTGCTGCACGCCTATGGCGCTGCGCTGCCCGACGCGCTGGGTTGCTCGGCGCGCGATGCCATCCTGCCGGTGGTGCCGATGTTCCACGTCAACGCCTGGGGCCTGCCGTACTCGGCCGCGGCCGTGGGCTGCAAGCTGGTGTTCCCGGGCGGTGCACTTGACGGCAAGTCGGTCTACGAGCTGATCGAGGCCGAGGGCGTGACCATGGCCGCCGGTGTGCCCACGGTGTGGCAGATGCTGCTGGGCCACCTGCAGCAGAACGGCCTGAAGTTCAGCACCCTGAAGCGCACGGTGATCGGCGGCTCGGCCTGCCCGCCGGCCATGATCGCCGCCTTCAACGACCTCTATGGCGTGGAGGTGCTGCACGCCTGGGGCATGACCGAGATGTCACCCCTGGGCACGGTGTGCAACCTCAAGAATTCGCAACTGAGCCTGAGCAAGGCCGAGCAGATGCAGGTGCGCCTCAAGCAGGGCCGCACCGTCTTCGGCGTGGACATGAAGATCGTCAACGAGGCTGGCGAGGAACTGCCGTGGGACGGCAAGAGCTACGGCGACCTGCTGGTGCGCGGGCCCTGGATCATCGCCAGCTACTTCAAGGGCGAGGGCGGGGACCCGCTGCGCTACGACGCCCAGAGCCATGGCTGGTTCCCCACGGGCGACGTCGCCACCATCGACGCCGAGGGCTTCATGCAGATCACCGACCGCAGCAAGGACGTGATCAAGTCCGGCGGCGAGTGGATCAGCTCGATCGACGTCGAGAACATCGCCATGGCCCACCCCGCGGTGGCCATGGCCGCCTGCATCGGCATGCGCCACCCGAAGTGGGATGAGCGGCCGATCGTGGTGGTGGTGAAGAAGCCGGGTGCCGAAGTCACGCGCGACGAACTGCTGGCGTTCTACGAAGGCAAGATCGCCAAGTGGCAGGTGCCCGACGACGTGGTCTTCGTCGATGCGATTCCGCTGGGCGCCACTGGCAAGATGCAGAAGATGACGCTGCGCCAGCAGCTCAAGGACTACGTGCTGCCGGGGCTCTGAAGCAGCTCGTCGAGCGGCGCGAAACCGCTCGTGTGTCGCCTGGGGGATAGAAGCGCGGGCATTCCCTGAAGCGGGGCGCGCTGTCTCGCTTTACGCTGCCAGCGTTCGTCCTCTTGGGCGACCCATCCAATCAAGGAGACAAGCGATGAAATGGTTCGTGAAGTCGGTGGCCGGTGCCGCCATGCTCGTGGCCGCAGGCGCGGTGCTCGCCCAGGCGGGTGAGACGGTCAAGATGGTCCGTATCGACCCCCTGACCGGGCTGCTCGGCCCGGTGGGCGTGAGCCAGTTCAAGGGTTACCAGTTCTTTGCCGAGAAGTTCAGCGGCAAGGGCAACCCGGCCGGCGTGAAGTTCGAGATCACCGCGATCGACAACAAGCTCAGCCCGGCGGAAAGCCTCAACGCGCTCAAGGCCGCCATCGACCAGGGCGCACGCTACATCATCCAGGGCAACGGCTCCTCGGTCGCGCTGGCGCTGGTGGACGCGGTGGAAAAGCACAACGCGCGCAACCCGGGCAAGGAGGTGCTCTACCTCAACGACTCGGCGGTCGACCCCGATCTCACCAACAGCAAGTGCAGCTACTGGCACTTCCGCTTCGATGCCGACACCTCGATGAAGATGGAGGCCATGTCCAGCTTCATCGCCACGCAGCCGGACATCAAGAAGATCTACCTGCTCAACCAGAACTACTCGCACGGCCACCAGGTGGTCAAGTTCGCCAAGGAGACCATCGGTCGCAAGCGCCCGGACATCCAGTTCGTGGGTGAGGATCTGCATCCGCTGGCCCAGACGCGCGACTTCGCTCCCTACATCGCCAAGATCAAGGCCTCGGGCGCCGACACCGTGATCACCGGCAACTGGGGTTCCGACCTGTCGCTGCTGATCAAGGCGGCCAACGAGAACGGCTACACCGGCAAGTTCTTCACCTACTACGCCGGTGTCACGGGCACGCCCACCGCACTGGGCAACAACGGTGCCGGCCGTGTCTATCAGATCGCCTACAACCACTACAACATGGGCGGCCAGATGGAGAAGTGGATGAAGGAATTCAACCAGAAGTACAACGACGACTTCTACACCGGCTCCACGATCCGCATCTTCGAGATGCTGGGTGCCGCCATGGCCAAGGCCAAGTCCACCGACCCGGTGAAGGTCGCCGCCGCCATGGAAGGCCTGAGCGTCAAGAGCTTCAACGGCGAAGTGCAGATGCGCAAGACCGACCACCAGTTGCAGC
>VFQO010002785.1_pt1 | contig 10035 bp, 10 predicted proteins | sample 3512331 | NCBI WGS metagenome assembly VFQO01 (sample SAMN10412371, study PRJNA504923) | tailings metagenome | isolation source: Replicate 3 from Balatoc abandoned mine | place: Philippines: Itogon, Benguet | collected 2017-08-28 | reverse complement strand
ATCCACGCCCGCAAGGCCTGGTCTCCGCGCTCCGGATCCCGCGTCAACCGCAAGGCCATGACCTCAGCCATCATCGACAGCCGTGACTTCCTCGACAAGCGTGCGCGGGAGAATGCTCGTGTGCTATTGCCTGAAGGCACGCGGATCGCGTTTACCGGTGGTCCAGACTGCAACGATCACGCGGCTATCTGGGATGCGCTCGACCGGGTTCATGCCCGACATGCCGATATGGTCCTGCTGCATGGTGCGACACCGACTGGTGCGGAGCGAGCCGCCGCTTGCTGGGCGGACACGCGCCGTGTCCCGCAGGTGGCCTTTCGTCCCGACTGGAATCGCCACAAGAAGGCGGCACCATTCAAGCGCAACGATCAAATGCTCGAAGCCTTGCCGGTCGGCCTCATCGTCTTTCCTGGCACCGGCATCCAGGACAATCTGGCCGACAAGGCCCGCAAGATGGGCATTCCGCTCTGGGATTTTCGGTCGCAACGATGAGCGTTACAACAAAACTCAACCATTGGCCTTCGCAACCATCGCGTCTCGAATGCACTGGAACGCAGGTCGTGCCTTCTCCAGTGTCTCTGCAGCGGTAATGATCGGGGTCAAAGCCTCAGCAAGCTCGCCGTCTCTAAACCCGTCGGCGAGCTTCGAAGCATCAAAAGAGATCGGGAGATAAATGTCATTCCCATCGCGATGGAAACCCGCTTTCTCGATCCTGACCAGCTCATCAGAGTGGGCGAGGAGAATGGCTTTGTAATCTCGGACGTAGAGGCATTGGTGATACCATTGAATCCCGATTGCATTGCGTTGCGAATTGGGCGCAGCAAATCGTGCAAGCCACGTCTCGAATCTTGAGCCATCACGGGCATTCAGTCGAAACCACGGATCGCTATCGCCATCTTCGTCCAGCCATGACGCTGGCGCAAACCAAGAGTCATTTAGATCTTCTCCATCCTCAAAATGGTAGCCGACATGTTCGAGAGACTGCTTCAGCGTATCCCACGCTAAAGTATTCAATTGCGGATCAATGGTTTTTTTCACGCGGTTCAATGCCGCTTCCAGATCTCCAATGTTGCTGGCGATGAGTGCATCAAGTTCACTTGCTTCCATATTCAACGCCCCAAAGTGCGACAAAACTCACCAAACTGCCCAATGAGCCAGCCGGCTTGGGTTGTGGCGGGAGCTTGGGCGGCCAGAGCCGCCAAAGTCTGCCAAGTGATGCTAGACACCAAATCGTTCGCTTCCTTCGGCTGATAAGGCGATAGGAAGATCACCTTATGCAAATTCCGCTGCGTCAGGCGAGCGCGGGTCTCAATGGCTTCAAGGTAGCGCGGGAGTTGCCTCTCTCCTTCGGCGGCCCAAATTTTCACTTCGACACCGACAATCGATGATTGTGTCTCGATTGTGATGTCCACTCGATCATTAATCGATCCATTAAGACAATGCTCGGTCTGCACCCGGTATCCATGACAAAGTTCGCGCTCGTCGGGGAATCCAGACCCTGCGCAGAGCAGGAACCGAGCAAGAAACGCACGACCGTCGTTGCCGTACTGTTGCCGATCCCAAAGAGCCGCCAACACCGCGCTAACCCGCACCTCATCGTGACCGAGGCGGGCCGCCACCCAAGGATTGTTGCAAGCTCTTGCCTCAGCATCATCGAGCGGTGCACGCACACACCTTAGAAAGGACGAGAGCCGATTGATATCGACGTGCTCTGGAAGAGTACTTTCTGCGGTCGGCTGACGGAGAAACGGGCGAGCCTGCTCGAAAAAGCTGGCAAGCCGAGGTCCAATTTCCTTATGGATCGGTTCCGCTTTCAAAATCTCCATTCCCAACTTGCCGCCCCGTCCACAATCAGCTGATTTGTGTATACATGACAAGCACATTAATGCTTGAATATCGGTATCTTCTGCGCCGCGCACACTGTTCGCAGTCATGGCAGGCTCAGGATAGGTGATGCCTCTCCTATCGGACGGAGAATAGCCCCACCCGGATCGTGAGTACACATTTGCCGTCGGGTTCGCCGACGCTGTCGGATGCCAAAGCCCGAAAACCACCCCTCTTTGTCGCCCGTCTACGGGTCTCGGATCGCCTTGTGCCGTCAACCCCATGCGGGGTTCGCCCTCCGCTGGCGCTGCGGTGACGGCGGCTCCCGGCCCCTCCTTTTGGCGCCATCGGGGATGGTCCCCGACCTTTAAGGAGAACCGACATGGCTACCATCGCAAACCTTACCGTGAAGTCCGACGACAGCTTCGAAGGCACCCTGGCCACCCTGACCGTGTCCGCGCCGATCGCGATCATTCCCAACAATCGCAAGGCCAAGGACAGCGAACCCGACTATCGCATCGTCAGCCGCAAAAACGGCTTCGAACTGGGCGCAGGCTGGAAGCGCTTCTCGCAGAACACCGGCGCCGAATATGTCTCGGTCTCGCTCTCGGCTCCCGAATTCGGCACGATCTATGGCAACATCGCCAACGCGCCCGGGGATGATCCTTCGAAGAAGGTCATCATCTGGAACCCGCCGAGCTAAGGCCCTCGCATTGGCCCCGCCTCTGGGCGGGGCCATTTCTGCAGCCGGCATGTATCGAGTGTCAGGCGGAATAATGTGACGGGCGTGCGCCAAATCCGGCATTTTGGCGCACGCCCGTATCCACCATGCGCGAAGAGCACGCATGCGGTCGGTCCATATGGCGGCCGACCTGGTGGGCTCCTTGCGGGTTCGCCGCCATTCCCACCACCATGCTCGATCCGCCCCAACGTGCGGCGTCTCCCATGGTCCCCGCGCTTAATGGGTCCGGGTCCCCGTTATCTCATTACTCTGGCGCAGGCGCCCCAACCGTTCCGATCGTCTCGATCTCCGCGATACGCTGAAACTCGGACAGATATTCCTGTCGATGGTTCGACAGCCAACGAACGATCCGCGCGTTGCTCAGCAACTTTGCGACGTAGCCGCGCGCAAAGGTGAGATGGAGGTTGTCGATGCCGTAGCTGTCTTCGACCGATTTCACCTGTGTCTGGAGAGTGGCAAGCTCACGCTCCATCCGGGAAATCTGCTGACTGGTCGGACCGACCAAATCGTTCTTGCGCGCCTTTTTCGCTGGCGCCGTCAGCTGATCTTCCGGCGTGGCCGCTAAGAGCGCGCGTGCGAAGATCAGCGAGTAATTGTTCTGCCCAATCATAAGGTCCGCCGCCTCGATCTGGCGCATCGGTGACATGCGGCGCAGCATGTCGAACACCCTCATCGAACAATTGGTGTCCTTGAGCATGTCCGCTGTCTCGTCGCAGATGCCGTCGAGCAGGCGGAAACGCGCGCGGATCGATCCCACCTCCAGGCCGAGCGCGTCGGCGATCACAGCCTCAGTGACGCCGCGCTCGACAGCTCTGACGATCATGCGGTGCTCCTGCACCGGGGGCAGGCGATTGACGCGCTTGTTGTAGGTGTAGGTCTCGTCATCATTGGCGACCAGACACTCTACCGTATCAACGCCGAGCTGCTTCAGCACCTCGATGCGCAGATGACCATCAAGCAGGAAGTACTGCTCGGCATTCTTCGGGTTTGGGACGACGGCAGGGGCTTCGACCAACCCGATCGCTTTGACCGAACTCACGATCTGGGCATATTTACGGCTCTCCCGTACGCCCTCCCGTAACGTTTTCAACGGCACAATCTGATCGATGCGCAGTGTGACAGACTGCCGCTCAAAGCCCAGTCGTACACGGTTGTCGGCGTCCGGATCCGCCGGCGGCCGGTCTGATGGTGGCCACTCAGTCATCGATTTCTCCCGCGATGCGCATGGCGAGCGCCCGGGGCATTGTTTCGAGCCCCTCCGCCCTGAGCAGGGTCAGAAACCCATCGTCGGCGAGCAAATCCTTGATCGCCTCAACAATGAAGAGAAGGCGGGTCTGCGTGAAATCAGATTTCTTCACGAGCAGACGCTGCTTTTCCGCCTCGCGCTGATAGACCTGCATCAGGTCGCCGGCCGTCAGCTTGCGATTGGTGCCTTTCCTTCCAAACTTTCCTGACGTCATAGACTTGCTGCGTCCGCGCATGCGGAGATCGAGAAGTCGGCGAACCGACGCCAGTTTCTTGCCGCGCAGCTTACCGGTCTCATAGGCATCAAGAAGAAGGTTTTGCGCCTCTTCGCTTTCGGCGCGCGAGATTTCCATGGCAAGGCTGATGGGGATCAGCCCCGTCTCGACAGCCGACAGCAACCTTTCCTCGCCGCGCTCGAGCAGGGTCACGATCATGCTGACCCACCCACTGGTGATGCCGATTTTGCGGGAGATCTCGGCTTCGGTGTAACCGCGTTTCCGCAGCGCACCGATCTCGTTCATGACGTCGATCGGACGCTGCACCCGGCGGGCAATGTTCTCCACCAGGCTCATGACGAGACATTCGCTCTCGCTGGCTTCGATCACCACCGCCGGTATCTCGGTCTGGCCGAGCATCTGAAACGCCTCGAGCCGCCCCTCACCGCAGACCAGATCGTAGCGGGTGCCGCCCGGACCATCGTGCTTGCTGACCGTGATCGGACGCTTGAGGCCGATGGTCTCGATATTGTTGACGATCTCGCGGTGCTGACGCTTGTTGCGCGCCCGGGGGTTGAGCACGGTGATCCGGGAAATCGGGATCATCTCGATGGTCTGGGGGCGGGTGACGGTCATCAGGCAGCCTCCGCAACTCTGACAGGCGCGGCGATCTCGTAGAAGAAATCGAGGGCGTCGAAGCGGTAAGCATCGAGCAGCAGGTCGTTGTCCTCGGCTAGCCGCACCCGTTCGGCCGCAACATCCAGCCTCGGGAAGAGATAGTAGTCGAAGGGCTGCCGGTTGCTGGCGTCCATGCGGACCACCAGAGTGATGTCGGGCATCTTGGAGGTGTCGAAGCGGATCTTCCAGCGCAGCAGGCCCGTCGGCGTGGGTGTGCAACGAACGATGACGACGGACAGGCTAAGCTCATCGTTCACGATGACCCGGTCTGATTCCAGATCCTGCCATGCTTCACTGCCCTGTGCTTTCAGGCCTTCGAGGACCTCGCGAAGAATATCAGGGTGCAGTCGGCGCAGCGCACGATTGACCGCGAGGTAGCGGTAGTCGCGATCCGGCGAATAGCCGACCAGGCTGTAGGCCCGCAGCAAGCTGCCAAACCGCGACGAATAGGCGCTGCTGGAGGGCAGGCCCTCACATTCGTCGATGATGATCCCTGAGAGAAGGCCCTTGTTTTCATAGACCGTGCGCAGCGCGTCGATCATTTCGGCATCTGAGAGCCTGAAGGACCGCGCGCCGATGAGAGCCTGTGCGGCATCGAACAGGTCGCGCTCGACGATCGCCTCAAAGGCGCCGGGGCTGCGAATCCACATTTCGGGGTCGTTGCGGACCCGCTTCTTCTTCAGCTTGAACGACTGCCGGTTCCACACATTGTCGCCGACGTACTTGCCGTTGATGAGGAGCTGATGGACCGTGCCGCGCGTCCACGGCCGCCCCAAATCGGTGACAATACCCCTGCCGTTGAGGTCATCGGCGATTTCGCGCTCGCTCAGCCCGTCATGCACGAAAGCTGCATAGACGCTGCGGACAACCGCTATTTCCTCATCCGGCCCGGGCGTCAAAATCACCCGGTCGGTCTGGATGCTCTTGTGCTCGCCCCGTGTCAGCACACCCTTTGTCGTGCCGGTTTCATCGATCAAGGTCCGGCGAAGCCCGAACCCGGCAGGTCCGCCTTGGCGATACCCCTTCTCAATCAAACGCCCTTGGCCAGCAAAGACCTTGGTCGACAGCTCCCGGCTGTACTCTCCGGCCATCGCGCGCTTGACGCCCTTCACAATGGTCGAGACGGGGCTCCCGTCATTCTCGAACTGCTCCGCGCAGTATTGCACCGCGATCCCGGCGCGCTTGCAGATGTACTCGTAATAGGCGCTTTCGTCGGCGTCCTGGAACCGGCCCCAGCGGCTGATGTCGTAGACCAGAACCATTGTGTAGTCGGCGGCGCCACTCTGAACGTCATCGATCAACTGTTTGAGTGCGTCGCGCCCTTCGATCTTGAGCCCGCTCTTGCCGGCATCAGCATAGGTACGAACGATCTCGATCCCGCGTGCGGCGGCATAGTGCCGGATCGCATCGGCCTGGTTCTCGGTCGAGTATTTCTGGTGGTCAGTCGACATGCGAACATACTCGGCCGCGCGCACGAGCCGCGGTGCCTGTTCCCTGCCGTCGCTGTCTTCGTAGTCCCAGTCCTGCAATTTCCGCCCTTTCGATGACCATGCTGCCGTGGCCAGGGCGACCAACCGCTGCAGCGCGAACCACGGACATCTCCGGCATCCCCGCACTTTCACCAGTATATGTGGGAAAGGAGCGGGAGATGTTGCCGAAAAAGGGCAGGAAGTTGCCGAAGTGGAAAGGGGCAATGGCGGGAAGGGAGGCCTATGCCGAAACCATCGCCGAGCTGTTGAAGCGGGAACATGGCGGGACGCATCGCGCCGTCAAACAAGTGATGAGGCTGACTGACGCGAGCGAGAGGACCGTCAAGCATTGGCTGGCCGCTCAACACGGGCCTGATACTGTTTTCTTCCTTCGACTATTAACGAATTCGCCGGTCATCAGAGCGTTTGTGATCGGGCTGATCGAAAGCTCGCAAGCAGTCGGTCAAGATTGGCAGGCGAGTGACCATCGACCCATTCGCCGATCATCGAAAACGCCTGATATGTCGCCGCTTCGGCAGGATCGGCGTCAGAATGACCGTATAAATGACCCTATAAGTGACCCAATAAATGACCCAATAAACGAAGCCCTGAACGAGAGACAGCGGTGGTTTCTTGACCGAGTCGCAGCGGGCCATCGGTGCCGTGCGGCGGACATTTGTGGGCATTGGAAGGTGAGTCCCAAGACCGCGCGGCGCGACATCATGGGGCTTTGCACAACCGGACGTGTTCGGTTCACCGGAGCCCGTCGGAATGGCCGGTATCGCATTGTTGATTGAGGATCGATCAAGCCCCTCGCCAAAGGCAAGAGCATTTTCTAGCTGGGGTTGGTCTATGGCAATTTTTCATCGACATATTCGTGGGTAGGGCTATGGTTGTGTTCAATATGACCGGCACCGCTGCACAGTAATGTGTACGTGCCGGTTCTCATTTTGATTGCCTGTCCGACAGATTGCGGCGTTGCTTCTCAGCCTTGTGACAGCCAATGGCGGCCCGCTATGCGAGCTCGGCCAGCGCCTTAATCCTACTATGCACCAGCTCAGCTCTGCCGTCGGGGCCGCGAATATTCCCATAGAGGAAATTCTCGAAGTCCGAATGTTGTAGTAGCGCTTGGAACTGCTCAGACAGGTAGCTGCGGACTTCGGCTTCTGCCGCCTGCACTTCGTTCAAGAGCGTTGGCCGTCCGTCGACGACATTGAGGATGTCTTCCAGATCATGGCTTCCGAGGGGGTCATTCTCGCCTCGGCCTGCATAGGCTTCGAGTTTGGTGGCCAGAAAGATCGGCGGTGTCAGGTGTTTGATCACACGCCCACTGGGCAGGGCATACTTGACTGCCGTGTAGATGCCTTCCTTGTACCAGCGATTGCTAAACCCAAGGATGTCCGGATCGTCCGGCATGAAGTCGACCTTGAGGTCGCCGAGCCGCATTCGGCAAATCACGTCATCTTCCCCTGACACCGTGAATCCCTTCTGGTGCAAGGTCTCCTGAAGCTTCATCCACTGCGCCATTCCTGTCAGGTCAATGATCAGGTCGACATCGTCTGTGGCCCGCACTTCCTGCAATGTGATTTCGTCAGTGATGAGCACTGCGGTCGAGCACCCGCCGACAAACACCATTCGTTGGCACAGATCGTCGCCCAATGCTTGGGCGACGGTTTCCAGCATTGCGAGAAGTTCGCCCTGCAGGCTCATGCGGATGCCATCCGTTCCTCAAAAGTGCGTTGAGCAAGATTTGCCTCGCGCTGATTTCCGGTTCGGATTGCATCGACCAGCGCCAGCAATTCGTAAAGTCGAGCGTCTTTGAGAGCTGCGTCGGGGACAGATTTGAACAAAGGTGCGATTGAAAGACCTCTTCGATTTCCTTCGGGATGAGGCCAGACGTAGATGTCGGCGCCGGAGCTTACGAGCTTCCCCTCCAACATAGGCGCAGCAAAGCCCGTGGCGACGCCGCGCTGCGGAGCGCCCGGCTTTGCGGGGAAGACGTATTTCAGCCCGTGCTGGACGAACTCGATGAGATTGCGCCGATTTACCTTGGCGCGATCATTGGCTTTTATAGCCAAGCTACACGCGAGACTGCGCCGGATCGATGCGCTGATCTCGGTTTTGCTGATGCCCAGTTCACCTTCAAGATTCCGCACTGCAAACGGATCCGAGATCGTCAATTCATTCAGATGATCAGACCTGATTCGGTCTTCTAAGCTTACGAGCTTGAGGAGTATGACGACATCTTGGCTTTTCATATCGATCCGTCCGCTGTCCTAGGACTGAGGACAGATAGGCCCTCGCCGATGATCGTGTCAAACGCCAAATCACCCTGGATCCCGAGTTTAAGCGCTTTACTCGATCGCCGATCTGATTGGTCGCAGAGTAGCGGCGCCCTCCGCCAAGAGCCGTGCAATCTCATCGGAAGTCTTGCGAACCGCTAACTTCAGCGCCTCATCTATATGAATGTAATCCTGGGTGACATTCTGTGAAGCGTGGCCGAGCATGGCGCGGATCGTGAGCTCAGTGAACCCGAGTTCAGCAGCGATGCTGCCGAAGGTGTGGCGCAGCGTATGCAGAGTTGCCCCTTCTATGCCTGCCCATTGGCAAAGGCGCTTAAAGCACGCGGCCGAGGCTTGATAAGAGCCAGCGCCTGTGAGCGAGGGGAAAACGTAAGGATTGCCAACGATTTCCGGTTGCGAGAGCACGACCTTAAGTGCTTCCGGCCCTATCGACCGCACCTGCGCATCGGTTTTGGTGTCGGGAAAAGACACGAAGCCACCCTCGGCGTGAACCCAGGCGCGCTTCATCGACTGCGCCTCCTCCCGCCTGTATCCCGTCAAGGCCAGTGTCCTGACCACGGCAAGCGCTGTCGGGTTTTCTCCGTTGCGCTCACCATATGCCATGGCCTTCCCGAGCGCCACAATCTCAGCAGTGCTGAGGCGCCGGGTCTTCTTGTTGACCGCGAGCTTTTTGGCGCCGCGGGTGGGGTGGTCGGCAAGGAGCCCCTTATGCTTCGCATGGCCTAGAATGGCCTGGAGCGTGCCAAGGCAACGCGACGCAGCTCCTGGGCCCCCAGCGGGCCTGCCCCCACGCCCCATGCCCCTAGCCTTGGCGGTTTTGCCATCGCGCACGTCGGCCTGCATCTGCTCCACATCCGCAATTGTCAGTCTTCTAGCCATGCGGTTGCCAAGCAGAGGCTTGATGTGGGTGTTTATCCGGCTTTCGTCCATCGCAAGCGATGAAGCTTTGATCGGACGATTCTTTCGGCCAAGAATGTTGCCGGCGCGGGCCTCGACCAAATACCAGTCACAGATCTGAGCGACCGTCATTCCGCTACGCGCCTGATGGATTGCTTCAGCAGGGTCCTCGCCTCCCGCAACTGCACCCAGCTTGATCTTCGCCAGATCCCGCGCCTGTTCAGTGGTTATGACGCCATACCGCCCCAGATTGATGCGCCGCTTGATGCCTTCGATGTTTCTGTATTGGACAATGAAGGTTTTAAGGCCGGAAGGCAGTGCACGCACGCCAAAGCCTCTAATTTCGCTATCCCACAGGACAGCCTGCTTGTCCTTGGGCGCCGAAAACGCGTCCACATTGCGCTTGTTCAGCTTCGCCGTCGGCATATTCCAACCTCCATTTGGAGACAAAGATTTTTAAGGGGTACTTTGTCTCCATATTGTCTCCAGATATGAGCGTTTCGAGGGTATGGCAGGCGGAGACAGGCGTAAAGTGAAACTTATCAAACTACTGTTTTATAGTATCTAATCGTAACCAAGGGGATTTGGGGAAAGTCGTCGAAATATTTTGCCAAGGTTGGGGTCGAGGGTTCGAATCCCTTCGCCCGCTCCATTTTCCACCG
>VFQO010002784.1_pt1 | contig 10036 bp, 13 predicted proteins | sample 3512331 | NCBI WGS metagenome assembly VFQO01 (sample SAMN10412371, study PRJNA504923) | tailings metagenome | isolation source: Replicate 3 from Balatoc abandoned mine | place: Philippines: Itogon, Benguet | collected 2017-08-28 | reverse complement strand
GTACGATGGCGGCGGGTATTTCATGTTCCTACTGGGTTCACCTGGTACCGGCAAATGCCAGGGCGAAGACGTCGAAGTTAATCTGTTGGTGTCAGATGAATTGTATGAAAAACTCACTCATCTGACTTGATTTACCGATTCCAGGTATACCTCTTTAATAAATACATATATTGTAAGGAGGTTATCATGAACGCTGAATTCGAAGCACTATTAAATTCTACGGAGAAAAACCGGAAGAAAAAGAAATATTTTCCAGACTATTGGCTTTGTAGAAACTACAAACAAGATAGAGCGTATGAATTGGCTGAACAGTTTTTCTTAGGGACAGTTTCAGAAGATGTCATGAGACTCATCAGTTGTGAGACTGCATGGAAACTTGATTTTTGGTTAGCTAGAGGATATTCTCTAGACGAAGCGGTTCTAAAACAAAAAGAAACACAATCTAGAAATTCAAACCGTGTTTCTGAGAAATATACAAAGGAAGAGAGAAGACGCTTTCGTAATACTACACTCGAGTTCTATATTGAAAGAGGTTTCACGGAGTCTGAGGCACGAGAACAGGTGAAAGAACGCCAGAAAACGTTTTCACTGAAAAAATGTATTGAACGGTTTGGTGAAGAAGAAGGTCTTCGGATTTTCAAAGAGAGACAAACTAGATGGCGAAATACTCTTGACGCCAAATCAGATGAAGAAAAAGAATCGATAAGACGCAAACAAGGTATCACGTTAAAGAACTATGTTGCTAAGTATAGTGAAACTGAAGGTCCTATCAAATATCATGCTTGGGTAATAGATTACAAGAAACGTCTTACAAGAAACAGCATGAAAAACTATTCTGATGAATCTATCAAATGGTTTAAGTCATTCATACCAGAGGACATTCTGAAACATGCCAAATTCGGCGAAGACGAACATTTCATTCTTGATTCCGATAAAGTGTTCTTCTATGATTTTAGATATAACAACGTCATCATAGAATATCATGGTCACATGTATCACTATAATCCCAGAATACCCAATGAAAACTGGAGAAGCCCATTTGGAATTGACATAGAATCTTCTTTGCAAAAGGACAAATATAAACGCGAATTAGCGGAATCTAATGGATTCATATTCTTTGAGTATTACAGTAACGATTCTAAAGAACATGAGTCTAATTTGAAACAGGAAATCTTGAAAGCACTCAATGAAAAAACTCACGATTAAATTATCTGCGTTGCATAAACATTTCAATGTAAATGAATATGAATCTGAGTTTCATCCAAAAGAAGACATATTCATCGAAACACTTGACAAAGAATACGTGAAAATTAACGCATTAGTGTTAAAACATACGCCGATGATTAGTTGTGTAATCGAAGGTATAGACAAACCATATATTTGTGCAGAGAAACATTTAATCATGACTCCAGCTGGGTGGAAATTCATGATAGATGCAGATGTCGTAGTTGATAAACATGGCAATGAGCTCAGTGTAATTTCAAAGACTCAGCTAGGAGAACAAGACTCGTATGACGTTGCGCTCGACGATCCACATACGTATGTCACTAGTAACGGGTTAATTCATCACAATACATTCATTGCAGCTTATAAAGCTCTAGAGGAAGTGATGAGCAAGGATAATCCTTTCAAACAGGTTGTCATTGTCAGAAGTGCCGTTCAGACTAGGGACGTCGGTTTCTTGCCAGGGAGTCTGGAGGAGAAAAATGAAATCTATCAGTTACCCTATATTGAAATCTGCACGACATTATTTGGCAGGTCCGATGCTTATCAGAGATTAGTGGAACAGGGTGTGATTCGATTCATCACCACCACGGCTATTCGTGGTATCTCAATTGATGATTCGGTTATTGTGGTTGATGAGTGCCAGTCTATGTCATGGCACGAATTGTCAACCGTAGTAACACGGGTCGGTCATCGGTCAAAGATCATCTTTAGTGGGGACAGAGGACAGAATGATCTAATCAAGTCTAAATACGACCAGTCTGGTCTAGGGCAGTTCCTCAATGTCTCCAGAACAATGTCTGCATTTCAAGAGGTTATCTTTACACCAGATGACATCATTCGCAGTTCACTAACACGAGACTTCATCATCGCTTGCGACAAGCTTGGTCTATTACCTGGGAATTAAAAAATGGTGCAAGCCCTCTCAGAGAAATATATGTATAATGGTCAGATGTTTTCATTCATAGACTTCCTAGAGTTATCTGAGGGGGTTACACCAAAACCCGTGGCATACGGTTCTGATGGGATCAATGCTAAGTTTGAAAAAAACTCTGACGGTAGTTATGTGACTAGAATTGGTTCCAATAATGGGGACTATATAATTCTGATAGAACCGTCTTGGGTTTCTGGAACATGTGATATATCATTCGGGGCTCTCATACCAGGTAAAGATCCCAGAGTCATATCACCAGAAAATTATACGGTGACCGAACCTATCCGATCAAGAAATGCTATAGCGGCATTAGGTGAAGTCATATGGGTGATTATGCAGTTTTCTAAACAACACCCAGTATTTGAGACATTTAGGTTCACGGGCGGATATAGACGTGTAGCAGAATTCTATAGGACTCTATTGTCAAACAAAAAGTTCTTGGACTCACTATCGAAAAACGGGTTTCAGTTTGATCAAAAACGATCTGAAAAGTATGGCAACGTATTTATATTAAGGAGAAAAAATGGTACCAGTCATTAACACAGAACAATTCGGACAAATCTTCCCCAGACACAGAGAACCCGAGGTCTGGGCAGATACCCTCAACCACACTCTGTTTGAGTTTGGTGTCATCGATGTCCCGGACGTATCAATGTTCCTAGCTCAATGCGGACACGAATCTGGGGAGTTCACGGTATTCGAGGAAAACCTTAACTATTCTACCGATGGACTATTAAGGACATTCCCTAGACACTTCAGGGACCGTGCCCATGCGGAGAGATTCCATCGGCGCCCAGAGGCTATAGCCAATTGGGTTTACCGGGACAGAATGGGTAACGGACCAGAATCGTCCGGTGATGGGTGGAAATTCCGGGGGAGGGGCCCGATCCAGCTCACTGGAAGAGAAACGTATGGTCGTTGTTCCCGTAGTTTATATGGTGATGAAAATGTCCTATTGAACGACCCCGACATTCTACTGGAAAAGCGGGATGGATTATTAGCGGCACTATGGTTTTGGGAAACAAGAAGCCTTAAGGGTAACCACGATATACGTCAAGTTACCAGAATAATTAATGGTGGTTTCAACGGGATTAAACATAGAACGGAACTGTACGAACGGGCCCTTAAGGTTCTTCGGGAAAGGTAATCTATGTCCGAAAAGTGGGTGCTGTATATTATTGAACCAAATATGCCGCAACGGGTTCATGCTAAACTATTTGGGTCCAAGGGATCCGCTGCGGACGAAGCAATGAAGTTGTCGTTAAAGAACCCTAAATGGACCATTAAGGTTGATCGGTTCGATGAATCTAAAGTAGATAGAACAAACCAGACTTATAACTTCGAACAATGGAGAAAACATGTCAAGAAGAAAAATAGATCGATTAAAGTTCCCTAATTGATACTAAAGCAGGTAACATAACCCTAGAGCTTAATTGGTTCTAGGGTTTTCTTTTGTCTAGATTATATTCAACCGCTAATGATCAATAATGGGACTCGGACGGCACGTCCGCAAGCGGTGAAGCCGCTTGAATCGGCAGATAACGGTTTGTTGGTTTCAACTAGTTGATTCTAGTCTATATTGGACCAAATGGATCAATTGTTTATTGACCGCTAATAATGTAGTATGTACAATAGATATGGTTATCCATTGTTTATCTGGATATTTTCTTGTCTAGCCTCAATTAGATTTAACTTCTCATTACCGGACTAGGTCTTTCCTCAATCCTTTAGTTTCTAGTTTAACTCTAGGTACCCATCTTTTGATGCTGGCGCATCAAATTCGTCCGGGTGTTCCACCCGTCCGAACAGTCCAGTTGTTTCATATCGGATCTTTAGTTTCTAGTTTAACTCTAGAGTCAATTTTTAGTGACAGTTGCCCTTATGGGGCTGACCGGAAAAGTTTAGTCACTCTCCCCCGGCAAGACAAAAGGAACTCATGGTAGTATTATTACCATGTGGTGTCGCTGAGAACCTGTGGCGACTTTGCATCCTGCTCCGCTGCAGCCCTTTACCTCTGCATTCTCGGGAAGCGGATGACACTTGTCTTGGCACATCATCCGCTTTGGCTCGTGGTTAAGCCCTCTTTGTTTTAGTTTCGGAACTGTGTAGAGCAACCCCGTGACGGGCTGAAGTACAAATGATTTACCGCTCATTGTGCGGTCCTTAAGGAATTGTAACGGGTCGACTAAGATCCCCGCCTACTAGTATTTAGTCATTTTGACGTACTATTTTCGATCAAAACTGATTATATTTTTCTATCAACTACTGTACTATGATTAAGGAAATTTATGGACTACCAAATAATCTTGTACTGATCATAGTATATAATCCATCATATCACATATTTCTTGAAAATTAAATCCGTGCCAAACTTTATTCATCATGACACACCTAAACTGACTAGAGTTGATGGTCCTTCTGGAAGGTATTATGCCACACCTGAGGGTAACCATTATCCCTCTGTGACGGGAATTGTTGGTCTAGGCGGACAGAAATATATAGATGAGTGGAGAGACAAAGTTGGTCATGATGTAGCCGATAAGATTAGCAAGAGTGCCGCTGATCGGGGAACATTGATTCATGAAAACTGTGAGAGGTACCTAAGAGGAGAATCATTATCCTTTGGTATGTTCCAGCAGACAGAACTGAGGATGTTCAACCATCTTTTGCCAATCCTCAAGGATATAACAGAAATTCATGCCCTAGAAACTCAGCTCTATTCGGACAGATTAAAATGTGCCGGTACCGTGGATTTAATCTGTCGACTCTCTGATAATAGAATGGTTATTCTGGACTGGAAGACAAGTGGGAGATTTAAGGAGAGTAAGGATATTGAACATTACTTTTGTCAATGTTCAGCCTATGCGTATATGTTCTATGAACGTACCGGTATTGCCATCGGCTCGATTATCATAGCAATGACAACAGAAGAATTTGGTCTATTAAAATTTGAAGAAGGAACTAAGAAATGGCTACCAAGATTTATACAAATGCGAAAAGAGTTCGAGAATCAAACCGGAAAGTAGATGATGAGCCCAATCAGGATGACAAACCATTCATCAATTCTACACCATTGACAAGTAATCGGTACGATGTCTTTATTGATACTGATATCGGGCCTCCTGCGGCATACCGTGATCTGAATTTTCTATTGAATACAGCATCCGAAGATGATCACTTTAATCTCTATATCAATTCACCCGGTGGACAATTAAATACTGCCCTGATGATCATTGAGAGTCTGAAGGTCACCGAGGCGTCTACAACTGCTATTATTCAGGGGGAATGTCATTCTGCTGCTAGTATGATCACAATGTACTGTCAGGAAGTTCACGTCCTAGATTCAGCTCATATGCTATTACATACTGCCACTTATGGGACCGTAGGTAATACCAGTAACGTCAAGGCTCACACTGAGTTCACCACACGGCAAGTGGAGAAACTGATCACCGATACCTACTCTGGGTTCTTGTCTCCAGAGGAAATTGAGAAGGTGAAACTTGGTGTTGAGCTGTGGTTCGATGCTGAGGAAATCCGTGAGCGACTAGAGGATCGAATTGAGTACCTCAAGTCCCAGGAGGAAGACAAGACCGAAGGTCAACTACTGCACGACTAAAGATCGTGCAGCTTGCCCACTCCCATGACTAACTGGCAAGCATATGCCAGATCTCTCGATTTTATCAGTCATTTTCTGTAGGGCCACTGGAATTTTTAGTTCCAAGTCGCCTGTTGCTTGCGACTTTGTTGTTGCTTCTCCGTAGCAATCAATTTGACCAACACGAAGTACATTCCTTGCAGCATTATAATCTCGATCATGAAGTGTTCCGCAATTAGGACAGGTCCATTCTCTTGTCCCAAGATCGAGTTTTTCGAGTTTGTAATCGCAAGAAGAGCATGTCTTAGAACTTGGGTAGAACCGATTGATTCGGTGGTATGTTTTTCCTGCCCAATTTGACTTATATGCAATCATAGATGCCAATGTTGACCAAGCAACCTCATGTATTGCTCGACTCAGCTTCCTGTTTTGTAGCATATTCTTAGGTGACAAGTCTTCGACATAGATAGAGTCATAATTATCAACGAGGTATCTTGATACCAGATGATAGTACTCGTTTCTTTGTCTTGTTACTTTTGAATATGCTCGTGCCACATCTAATCTTGCTTTCTCGCGATTCTTGCTGCCTTTTTGTGTTCTTGCGAACTTTCGTTGCTTGATTTTTAGTAATTGCTTGGCTTTCGCAATATACTGCAAATCATCTGGTCTCTTGAATTTGATTCCATCACTGGTTATTAACAAATCTTTGAGACCCACATCACAACCAACTTCTTTACCAGTCATTGGTTGTAATTGTGATTCTGTTTCGACTAAAATGGAAGCATAATATCTCCCATCAGTGTTCTTCGAAATCGTTGTTGACTTGATTGTAGATCCATTAGGAATCGATCTATGAATAACAGCTTTTACCTCTTTCAGCTTTGGTATTTGTAATGACCCGTTTTCGTTTACTCGAACACCTCTTGTTCGGTATGATTGCCTAGAGTTCTTGCTCTTAAACTTGGGCGCTGCTATTTTGGGACCTTTTCTTTTACCTGTAACAGATTTGAAGAAATTATCATATGCAACAGATAGATCTTCTGCTGCCATCTGTAGAGCAATTGAATCGACCTCTCGGAGCCACTCTTTCGTTTCTTTGAGTTTGGTTATATCTTTGTTGATGTCGTAGTTGGATAGATGCTTTTGTTTGTTCTTGTATCTTTCTTGTTGCTCATTTAGGTAGTGGTTGAAAATCGCTCGCTTGCAGCCAAAGGTTTTACCCAGAAGAACTTGTTGTTCTTCTGTAGGGTAAATTCGGTATTTGTAGGCGAGCAGTTGTTTCATACTTTTATTTATACAAATTTTGAGGAAACATTTCTGGAAGAAGCATATATTCTGGCTGGATATTTTGTGTGTTCGACTCAGATACAATCGCAAAATACATAGCAGAACAGGGATAGAATACTCGCTTACATCCACACGACTAAAGATCGTGCGGTTTTACGCTCGAAGGATAAAAATGGTGAGGAAATTATTAACGGGTGGTGAAATTTATTCGGTTCCTGTGTTATAATAGAATCATAGACACTGAGGAACTAACATGATCGGCACACATGAAGACTCAACCTCTGGCTTGTATCGAGTGTCCATGCAAAACTTGATGCCTGCGCTGCGTGCGGCGGCATCGGGGAATTTAGACATGAATTTCTCGCATCTCCAGGCCCCAGAGGTCAACCCATTCGGCCCCGACCGGGCCGTGATGATCGACCCGGCGCCCGCCAGTGCCGCCCTGCAAGCCGAGCGCCGCACCCAGTGGGCGCTGGTGCTCAAGGGCGCGATCCTGTTCACCGCGATGGCGGTGAAGGCCCGTGACTGGGCAAAGGCCCGGCAGGGTGAAGAGCTGGTCACGTGGGCCTGCAACAACAGCGGCCTGGATGCCGCGCTTCTTCGCGGCATTTTCGGCGGCGAAGTGCCCGCCGTTGACATGAGCAATCGTCTCCTGGCGGCCTGTCTGAATGCAGGCAAGACCGCCACCGACGCCGAAGTGGCCAAGGCCCGCGAGGTGGTGCGGGCAAACAAAGCCGCCCGCGAGGCGGCAGCGCAGGCCCGTCGGCATGCCGAGCGTGCCGAGCGCGCAGCGCAGAACCGCGCCGAGCGCGTGGTGCGCGCCGAAATCCGCGCCAACCGCGACGCGGCCAAAGAGCTGGTTGAGCAGGCTCGTGCGCAAAAAAAAGCAGCCGAAGAGGCTGCTTACGCCGTCAAGAAGGCGGCATTTGATGCCGCCGTGGCATCCGAACCCGTCCGCGCCCTGATCGATCGCTGGAACGGATTCGAGGGCGCTACGCCCGAGGTAAAGACCACGGCAGAAACCATCGCCGCCGAGCTGCGCGCCGCTGGCGTGGCCGTAGACACCCTTTTGGCACTTTCCGGCCAGTGGGGCCGGATCAAGGTGCATGCCGGCAATTTGTCGGTGACGGTGTTTGCCGACGACCTGCGCCAAGAGCCGTCGCCTGTGCGCCGCGCCCGCCTGATAGACGAACACCTGGCCGCCGGCGCCATCCTGATCGATGGCGTGATTCTCACCGACGACGGTCAAGAAATCGCCGTTGAAAACCTGTAACCCCCTCCCAACCTGTAATCCCCAATGAAAAACCTCACACCCCACGACATCGTTCTGCAACTCCCCTCGGGCAAACGCGTCACGCTCCCGCCATCGGGCACCGTCGCCCGCGTGTCCACCATCGCCACCGACACCGGCCTAGCCATGGCAGGCGTGCGCGTAGTGCGCAACACATACGGCCCCGTGCAGGGCCTGCCCGCCGATGGCGGCCCGTGCATCGTCAGTGGCATGGTGCTGGCGGCACTGCCAGCCGGCACGCCAAACGTTTACGCACCGGCAACGGGTGCGACAGCCATCCGTGATGAGCGCGGCCAAGTCATCGCAGTGACCGAACTTGTCGCGGCCTGAAATCAACCCCTGCCCGGCAACCCTGCCGGGCCACCCCGCACCCAGCCGCCCGCCGGGTATATTCCCACCGACCCGGCGCCGCCGGGATCCACAGCCAGTACTTGACCCACCAGAATGGTGAGCCACCATAAGTGAAATTTATTCGGTTCCTGTGTTATAATAGAACCATCGCAACAAGGTTACATGAAGAAATCATCATGACAAACATGAACCCCGTCCAACAAATCACAGACTCGCTCGAAGCTATCTTTGCCCCCATGGACGCTGAAGTTCTGAGAGCGACCAAGGTGTGGGCCAGGGGGCGTGTCGCGGCGCTGAAGGAGTTCAAGGCTTCGGAAGAATACAAGGTTCTTAACGCCAAGGGAGCCTGGGGTGGAGTCTATGACAAACTGTTCATGATTGCGGGTGGAAAGACCTGGCACACCGTCTTCACAAGCCGTAACGCGGCAATGATCGACGAGTTTGTGGAGAAAAACTGCAAAGCTACAGCGGCGAAACGCAATGCAAGCATCACAGCCAAACTGGTCAAGGCTGGCGTCTCTGAAGTGTTGAGCCAGACCTACACGCGCACAAAGGACGGGTTTGATGGAACTTTTGTTGTGAATACCAACAAGGGTCGCAAGGTAGTGACAATCAATACGATTCGGGCAGGAGGTTATAACATCCAATGCCCGCACCTCCGCGTCCTTGTGCATGTAAAGTGACCACACGGCGCACTTTAAGCAGCCTGCGGAATCAGAACCAGTAGAGGTCCCAACCCGTGTTGTGAAGTACCACAAATCGAATTGTGATATCGCAGTACTGTTGAGCAAAGGCGAATACTGGATTGGGATCTACAGCCGGTACTTGTCCCACCAGAATAGTGAGCCACCATACGCGATTTATTCGGTTCCTGTGTTATAATAGAACCATCGCAACAAGGTTACACGAGGAAATCATCATGACAACTACACACCAACACAATCCGAACCAAGCAGGAATGAACATCTTGAAAAACTGCGAAACTTTCCGTAAGTTCCTGATGGCAAACATTGATCCTTTTCTTTCATTAGAAGCAAAGATCGAAGCAAAGATTAAAATTCGTGCAATGGGCTACAACGAACTTCGCGCCTCTGTAATTGCTCTCAACAAGTAAGGGAACATTAAATGGTTATGCTGAGCACTTATCAGCGAGTTGCCGAAACGTTACTGCGTGGACAGCCCAAGCCACGCAAAATCGCCCGATTCGTAAACGGTAAACTATTGACTGGTACTGCCAGTCTGCATCGAACTGAACAGAGCCGTCGTTGGCGGTTGTTCTGGCGACTGAAAGGCAATCGTGAAGTTGGCTATGAGACGATGTTTGGGAGTAAGAAATGAATGATTGTCTGTGGCG
>VFQO010002780.1_pt1 | contig 10048 bp, 2 predicted proteins | sample 3512331 | NCBI WGS metagenome assembly VFQO01 (sample SAMN10412371, study PRJNA504923) | tailings metagenome | isolation source: Replicate 3 from Balatoc abandoned mine | place: Philippines: Itogon, Benguet | collected 2017-08-28 | reverse complement strand
AATTTCCATATTTCTTTAAAATTGCGCTATATTCCTTAGTTTTAACAAAATCTTCCATGGCTTTACGCACTGAATCAACCACTGCATCATCAGTATCTTTATTAAAGGCTAAAGCGAATTCATTTGGGCTTAGCTTATAAATAACTTCATAATCTTTCATCTTCATACCATTATCCTTTAATTGAAATTGGCAAGATAAACGATTACAAACCGCTAAATCCGCTTTTTCAGCAGCAAGTTTAAGCACCACTTCTTTATCACTATCTTCTAAATCCATTGCTGAACTTTTAATTCCCATATTATTTAGCTGCTTAACTCCTCCATAACCATCTTTTCCAGTAATCTTATATTTTTTCAAATCATCATTTGAGGTGATTTTAATTTTTTTAGATTTTTTGGCATAAATCACTGGCTCATCCATAGAAATTGGCCCAACCCACTTGAAATATTTCTCTCTTTCCACCGTTTTGGCTAATGGAAAAAATACCGTATTTTCATCATTATTAATTCTAACAAAACTACGTGAAAAAATGCTTAACTCACAATTTTGAATTGATTTGGTATATCCTGCTTTTTTAAGCACTGCACTCACCACTTCAATTGCTAAACCTTGCTTTTTATCTCCCTCACCCACATATGAATATGGCTTAAAATCTTGGGCAATTAACCTTAAATCATCAACACTTGCTGCTAAAGTTGTGGTTGATATTAAACATGTTAAAGCTATAATTTTTTTCATCATATTTATTGTACTCCTCTTTGTGTTTGCGCATTTTTTATTTTTTGTCTAGAGGTGCGCCCTCTATGAATTTTTTGTATCTTAGTAGCTTCTACCTCTTCAATTAAGCTGGTCGTAAGTTTCTCAGGATTCACTCTTTCTGAATAATCAATAAATTTTTGCATTGTTTTCAATTTATCTTTATCTTTTTCCTCTACTTTAGAAGGAGGGCCAACTAATTCCTTTATCTCTTCTTTTGCTTGTGTTAAATCAACAATTCCTGCCTTAATTAATGGAACTATAAGCTCTTTTGCTTTCTCTAAAGTGTCAGCTTTTTCAATTATGTATGAAACCACACTTTTGCCTTCTTCTATTTTTATTTCTTTTAAATCTATTTTATTAGCAATAATTATATCAAAGCCTGTACTTCTTGGTGGATTCTCAAATAAACCATCAATAGCTTTTATAACATTCTCAGCGTTTATATTTAATCTTATATCTTCTCTTTTTACGCCAAAATGCTCAGAAACTTCATCAAGTGTTTTTATTGGTGATGAAACTCCATTATCGAGTTGTTTAAGTATACCTTGTTTTATTCCTCTCCTAATAGCTTCTTTAGCATTATCATCAGTAGCGCCTAATATTACTTTTTCTTCAATAATATACTTTAAATAAGAATCAAATTTTTTATCGAAGTCAGCAATAAAAGGTTTATAATCATAAAATAATCTCAAATCTGTAACTAATTTAGAACTTATTTCCTGAGGCAGTTCAGCGGGATCACTTTTAGATCTAGAAACATCTATTACTTCAATCTTATTTTGCTTTAGATCAACACTCCAATTATTTCCTCTAGCTGGACGAGTTTTTGGTGACTCAGTTTTAAATTTAACTTTGCACATGGCTTCATATAATGCTATTTCTGCAGCATTATATATATTATCTTGATTTTTTCTTAGCTTTACACCGCTTTTTTCCAATGCACCTCCAAGTGCTTGTCTAGCAGAGTCTTCCGCATCTTTAATTTTTTTTCTTTGCTCTTCTATGGCCTCTTTATCGTCATTAGATAATCCATTTTTATATTTCTGTGGATCATTATAATCTCTTATAATCTTTTGAGCATTTTCAATTATTCTTTCATTTTTTTGAGAACGATCACTGAATTCCCTTTTAGCTGCTTGTGGAAGATTAAACTCTATAACTAATTCATGGTTTTCATTATAAAATCCTGTTTTATGAGTTCGAGATTCTTCAGATGCACTTAGGCTACTCCCACTTTTTTTTACTAACGAGCTTTCAACTTTATAATATAATGTAGTCTTATCCATTAAATCCTTAAGGATTGTTTTAAGCTCTTGTTTTTTTGCTTCATCTGAAGATTGATAATAATTTTCCCAGTTATTTACTAAATGAATAAGCATAGTATTATAAGAAGATGTTTTTATTTGAGATTGGTCGCTTGTTGGGCGCTTAGTAGCAAAGCTTTTTATTTTTTGAAAATCCTCTTTAAATTCTTCTGAGGTTTGGATAGGAAGATCTTTATTACTATATTTTTTTTGTATTGTTTCTACATCTTTTTGAGTGATAGTGATTTGAGCGGGTCCATTAACCAAACCTTTTTTCTTAGCATAAGTTTCAAACATCGATTTTATATTAGCGACTTCATTACTAATTGTTTCAGGATTTCCTCCTTGACGCCCAATGGTATCTATAGCCTTCATAGCCAGGGCTCTAAATTGATTTTGAGTATCTTTATCTTTGGCAAGCTCATAATAATCTTGATATATCTTAGCCAAAGCTTCTGGAGTATCTGAATTGCCAAACTTAAGCCTTTTTAATATCCCATCAAATCTATAAAAAGCATTCTCTGTTAATTTTTCTCTGTCTTCTTGATTTTCAAGCTTATCAGAAGGAATTTCAGAAAGGATCGTAACCCCTCCCAAGCCTTTATTAACTGTACAAGAGGAATATTTAATTAATTCCTTTTTAATCCTTTCATTCATGGTTTGATTAAATGGTTTACTATCATCTAAAAAATAATCAACCATTTTTTTATAATCATTTTCCAAGGACTTCGCAAAAGCCTCATCTCTTGCCGCTTTTCTTGTTTCCCACCCTTGCTCATGAAAAGTAATAAATTCTTTTACTTTTTCATCTTGACTGTTTTTTCTTATAGCATCATAAGCTGCTTTTCTTACCTTTTCTTCCCCATATTCATCTGAATCTAATTCTTTTATCTTATCAAATAACGCAGATGGAATTTTAATATGCTCTCCTTCAGAAGCTTGTCGAATATTTGCATTATGATCTTCAACTTGAATTATTATATCTTCCTTTTTTTTATTTGAAGCTCTAAGTCCAGTAGCATTTAAAACTCCTTTAACCGCACTTCTAAATATACTACCCTTTTTTTCTCCTTGAGCATTTTGTTTTGATAAAAGTTCAATTAAATCTTCTTTCTTTTTTAATTCTTCTTGTAATCTTTTTATTTCGGGACTTTGCTCTTCTAACTTATGGAGGTTAACGCTATCACTTCCTTTTCCTTGAGAACTCTCTTGCGGATCATTATGGCCGCCTTGTAAAGAACCCTCTTGCTGTTGGCTACGCTGCCCCAAATTGGCTTGGGTTATGCTAGCTTGTAAGGCTGCTTCTTTATCTTCTAATTCTTTTTGGAGAGCTTGCAATTGAGCAGATAAGGTTTCTACTTTATCATCTTGCTCTTTTTCAGATTTTACTTCTGATTTTGCTTGATCTCTTACCTCTATTTGCTGTTGAGCATCAACTTTTGGTGATTTTGCTGCTTCTAATTCTTGTTCTAATTCTGCTATGCGTTGATCTTTATTTAGTATTAATTCCTGGCTATCAATTTTCGCTTCTAAATTCTTTTCTTTTTGAAGGACTTGCCCTCTAAACTTATCTTCTTGCGCAAATCTCTCTCTATCTAAAGTTTCTTTTAATTTTTCTAATTCTACTTTTAAAGCAGAATTTTCTTGTTCTCGTTTTGCTTTATCAAAAATATTATTTTCACTAAAAAAACTATCTAAACTTTCTTCAGATTCTAGAGACTTCTCCTTTTCTTTTACATTTTTAACCTGCACCTTGAGAGTATGTTCCTCTGCTTGGTGAGATAGTTCTCCAAGAGCTGAAGTGAACTCTTTTATAACCTCTTCTTGTTCTTTATTATCAGCTTCAAGCGCTTCAATCTTTTTTTCCTTAACGTTCAATTCCGTTTTTAATTTTTCAACCTCTTCCTGCAGTTGTAATTGTGAGTCAGAGAAACTAGGTGTAACAGTAGAAGAGCTAGAAACACTATGTATATCTAAATCCTCTTCCTTTCCAGATCTATTATATTCTCTAGAAAATTCTGTTTTGCCAAAATCATCAGGGCCTTTTATTATTCCATCTCTTTGGTAAGCACCTTTAAACCCAACCGGTGGAACAGAAGAATAATAAGGTGGAGTGCCATAAACATTAACCACGTTATTATTGCCAGTTATATTTATGCTTGGCATTGAATATGAATTAGGAACTGGTAAATTTGCACTTTTCGCTAAACCTTGAAAATGAGAAGCTTCATGATGGGAGTTATAAGAATTAGCAGAATCATAAGTTTTACTACGCCCAAATTGAGCTTGAACTTCAGGGGAAGATTGTTCGTAAGAAGAGATATATTTTTCATATTCTCCTTTCATAACTCCTTTTAACCAGGCTTGGCTTATTTGAGATTTCCCCTCTCCCTCTCTTTCATAATCAAGAAATTGTCCATTTTTATTAAAATATAAAATCTCAAATTGGCCCTCAAGTGCATTTCCTTTATCATCAACAAGAGGAACTTCAATCCTAAGCGGCTCACCCGGAAGGTCTTTTTCTATTTGAAACTCTACTCCATTATCAGTTTTTTTATAAGAAAAGCATGTTTGATCATCAAGCTTAAACTCATTCTTACCCTGATTTTGAAAATAAGAAAGTTCCCTCATCCCTTCTAAACATTTAGAGCGGTATGTTTTATCAATTTTAAATTTTTCTTGGTCTATTTCATCACCTGAAGGAGGAGCTATAAAGGAAGAAAGGGAAATTGATCTTCTTCTTAGTCGTTCTTTTTCTTCCTCCTCTTTTTCTATCCTTTCTTTTTCTTCTTTCTGGTGGCTTGGAGAGTTTGGAAAAAAAGCACCTCCTACCACAGTTACTGGAGTATCAGCATCTTCTTGTACCAAAGAATCGTCATCAGTGTGAATTTTAAGATTTTTTTTAGGTTTTTCTTCTGGCATTATTCTACCCTGTAGTTTTTATTAAATTTTAGAACTAAAGGGTTAAAATATAGTTAATAAAAAGGCATTTAAATAAGTGACGCTGTTGCAAATAATAACTCAACTTACTTTATATATTTAGAACAGCACCTTATGCAGTATCTTAAGAATGAAAGTTTCAATTATATCTTTAGTTTAATTTATCATCTGTAAATTTCATAAATCATGATGATTTTCAGAAGAAGAACTATCTCCAATATATGAACTCAAACTATCATAAGCATTCATAATACTATTACCCATAATATTAATAGATTCACTCACTAAGCCAATACTTGTTTTAGCAAAAATATCAGCTAAATCCACATTCTGTATAATAGGTGAAATATCATAAAATCTTGGTATATGACCATCTTTAATAGCTTGAATTAAATTTCCGCTTGAGGCCCCAACTACTATTATATCAATAAATTTTATTAAATTATATAATTTAGGGTCAGATGAATAACTTGCTTGGTTAGTTCTAGCATGGAAGGTGTAACATTGTGCAGCAGCTGAAGATGCACCTTTAATTGCCGCATTAGACAAATAACTTCCCGATATCATTATAAACCAAAACCAGAAGCAGCTACAATTATCACAGGCGTACCGCACTCAGATAAAAACACACTTAAAGAATCAATTTCCACTTTCTTATCATAGTTTTGCAAAATTATTTCATTTAACAAAGCTGTTGCAGAGTAAATGGAAGAATGTTTTAAAATAATCCTTACGATGCCCCTTTTGAATTGAAGATAAAGGCACTAACATAGTTAATTGCAAAATGAGCAGAAATCCTAAATGATAATTTTAAGCTTCAAGAAAGCAGGCCAAATGGTAATTCAACCACTTCCTTCATAAAATAGTCAATAGTACGTACTGATTCAACCATTTCTCTACACTGATCTAGCGTATAAAGTGGATACACTTATCCGGACAAATAGTTTAAATTAATTACGAGTTAAACTAGAGGAAGGAAAGAATGTCTAGCAAATTAAATCAATATTAATCAAAATTTAGAGAGTCAGCAATTAAACTAGCTTTTGAAGGAAGTAAATCAATTGCTCAAACAGCTGTTGATTTAGGAATAAAGAAAAGCACCTTATATACTTGGATTCATAAACACGCAGGCTCTAGACCAACAGTCACTAAAGCCAATTATAATGAACATATTTATGAGGAAAATAAGCCCTCAAGGAAGGAATTTGCTCGTGTAACTCAAGAGCCTGATTTATTAAAAAAGGCCGCAGCATAGCTTGCCAAAGAGTCGCAGTAAGGTATGCTTGGATTAAAGAACATAAAGACGAATTTTCAATTGCAGTGATGTGTAAATTTATGAGAGTGACTAGGAGTAGTTATTATGATTGGTTAAGTCAAGGCAATACTGTATCTGATAAATCAGCTACAGACAAATTATTGCTTTAACAAATTAGATTGGTATTCGTAAAAGTTAGAGGTAATTATGGTTCTAGAAGTGTTAAAAAGATTTAATCAAAAGATAATATAATTCCAAGTCGTCGTCGGATTGCGCGACTAATGAAAGAAGCCGGGTTAGTTTGTTAAAGTAAGCGTCAATTTAAGGCTACAACTAATTCTCGCCATAATAAGCCAGTTGCACCTAATTTATTGGATCGAAATTTTACTGTAACTAAATCAAATTGTTGCTATGTAGGCGATATTACCTACATCTCAACGGGTGAAGGTTGGTTATATTTAACAACAGTAATTGATCTTTATTCAAGAAAGATAGTTGGTTGGTCAATAAATAATAATATAAAAGCAGAATTAGTAAATAATGCGCTTTTAATGGCAATTTGGACTAGGAAACTTGCTAAAGTTTGCAACATTAAAAAATGAGTTAATTTACCAATAAAAATTTAAGACTAGAGAGGAGGCAAAGCAGGCAATATTTGAATATATCGAAGTATTTTATAATCGGATTAGAGTTCATTCGGCTAATGATTATCTGTCACCAGTTGACTATGAAACTAACCAAAATTATACGTAACTATGTGTCCAGAAAAATGTTGACAGTCCAGAGCATTAATTACTCTTACTCTTATATCATATACATTAGGTGAGAAACCATTTTCAAGTAAAGTTTTAATTAAACTTAATTGATCATCAAGATTATTCGGATTATTCTCAATAGCTTCAGTAACTCTTATAAATAAAGGTACTTCGTATTTTGAAAGGAACTCTTGGTTGATTCTTCTCTCCTTTACTAACTGTTTTAGATATGTAAATTTTCCTGTTCCCTCTAAAAATAAATTTGTGCTATTTATTAATATTGAGCCTCTTTTTTGCTTGAGTTGGGATTTAAAATTTTTGATATTTTGTTTATGAAATTCAGAATCTGCTTGAGGGCTTTCTATAGGGCTATGGCTTTCTTCTTGTTTAAGCTATGTAAATTCTGTTTCAAGATTTTTAGTTTTTTTTGATTTTTTTTAGGTACTTCACGCAGAGTTTTATCCTCTTGCATTACAACATCAGCTTTGGGCATTTTAACAGCAACAGCTGTTATTTGTACTGTTGGGGTTGGGTTGAGTGCTACATCAATATTTTTTTGTGCATTTTCATAAAATAAGTCATTTAATTTTGACTTAATTAAATACCGGTATGATTTTGAATGAAAATTATCAAATCTTAAAAGTTCATGCTCCTCATATTTTTTAATTATTTTACTATTAAATTCAGTTGTTGCTAAATATAAGTCGCTTTGATTATTAAAAAAATGCTTTGGACCATCTATTTGAACAAAAGTCTTGATAGAAGGAAGGAAAATATCTATGTGAGTGGCAAGTGGAGGATACCAATACTCTATTTGCGCATTTTGATCGTATTTTTTAAATATTCAGTTATTTTACCTTGAGGCTTGCTAATGGTGAATTCCGATTTTTCTTTTAAAGCCTTATCCCAAGCTTCTAATTGAGGTGAGATAGAAGTGAGTTTTACTTGATTTTCTTTATCCAAAGAATGATATGAAGCAATTACTTGTCTAATTTCGATTTCATCTTTTAAGGTTTTAACTGGTATCTTTTTTAGTAAATTAACAATTGTATTCTAAAGGTTTCTGTGATCATTATTAATAATAAAAATACTTAACCCATAAGCAGCATTAATTATCTCTCTTTTATTTAATTCGCGTTTTTCGCACTCTGTTGCATAACATTCAATAAGCTCTCTTGAATGATACCGATTTTTTGCCACAGCAAGTATTGATTTTGATAAATCATAGTTAGATAACTCAGCTAAATTATCTTTAAGGTGAGACTTATATGTATCAAAAAATTGCTCATCATGAAATTTAAGTTTGCTTAGGCTCTATTGGAGATCAACTAGCAATGAAGGACTTATTTTTAAAGTTTCACTAATGGTAGTTACTATTGTTTGGCAAATGCTTTTATTATATATATTATGAACAGCTAAGAAGTGTAAAAATTTAATTTGCACTTCTTGATTTAGTTCTTTCTGATGCTTTGTAAAAAATGGAATCAAATGATTATAAACGAAGTTTTCATTGATAGTTTTTGCTTTAGAATATATTTTTATTAGTTCTGAAGCAGATTCCTCGTTGAAAATAAGCTCAAATTTTTCAATTAATTTATTTAATCTTTCAAACTCATCTATATCAAGCGCCGAAGGTCTTTAGCAGCTTAAGCATTTCAAAATTTTCTTGAATTGTTTTTTACACTTAGAATGTCGATTAAAGATTTAAAAATTGCAGCTTTGAAATATAAATATTACACTTAAAGTTCAATATAAGCTTTCAGGAATCATGCCTTCCACTTGGCTAGACCATAAGCTATTATATAACTCACAATTTTTCAGCAGCTGTTTATGCGTTCCATCGCCCACAATTTTTCCTTTATCAAACACTAATATTCTATCCATAATCATTAAAGTTGAGAGCCGATGAGCAATCACTATAGTGGTTTTATCGCTCATTAAACATTTTAAAATATCTTGAATTATTGTTTCAGTAACCGAATCCAGCTGTGACGTTGCTTCATCAAGAATTAATATTGGCGAATTCTTTAGAAATGCTCTAGCTAGGGCAATTCGCTGACGCTGCCCACCTGATAGCTTCACTCCTCTTTCACCAACAATTGTATCATATTTATCTGGAAGAGAAGATATAAACTCATGAGCATGTGCATATTTAGAAGCAAGTATAATTTCTTCATCATTTGCATTTAATCGGCCAAATTTTATATTTTCAAGCAAACTAGTATGAAAAAGTGATGGATCTTGAGGAATCATTGCTATTGAGGCCCTTAAAGACTCTTGAGAAACTTTACTAATGTCTTGGTCATCAATAAAAATAGCTCCACTGTTAAGATTAAAAAATCTTAGCAGCAAATTAACAAAAGTTGATTTTCCACTTCCTGAAACCCCAACTAAACCAACCTTTTGCCCAGCAGGAATAATAATTGATTTTTGTTCAAATAAACGATGTTCTTGACGGTAAGAAAAATTAACTTGGTCAAATTTAATTTCTCCTCTTATTACTTTAAGTTCTTTTGCATTGTCAATATCTTTTATTTCTGGTTTAACACTAATTATAGTTAAAGCTTGACTCACTTTTCCTAAAAGCCTGGCAAATTGGGGGATATAATGTGCTAATCTCCATAAAAAATCTGCTACCGCAATATTAATGGTTAAAACCATCACAAAATCACCAGCTGTTAATAACCCCTTATTAATTCCATCAATTAAAAAATAAAGATTACAACCACTTAAAAGGATAAATAAATATCCATATCCAAGCCACTTGATAAAATAAAATTTCATGAAATTTTGCTCGGCAATAACTGACTCAGTAAAAACACTTCTCATCTCTTCTTCGGTTTCTTTTTTTCTTGCAAATAGGCGAATTGAGACAATGTTTGAAAGTTTATCCACCAACTTTCCGGTAATCTTAGAATTAATTTCTGACCAACTAAATGATAATTTTGACAATCTCTTAGAAAGTAAAATTGATCCACTAATAAACAAGAATGACCAAGTAAACATAATAAAAGCAAAGATAAAATTTATTTTA
>VFQO010002779.1_pt1 | contig 10049 bp, 7 predicted proteins | sample 3512331 | NCBI WGS metagenome assembly VFQO01 (sample SAMN10412371, study PRJNA504923) | tailings metagenome | isolation source: Replicate 3 from Balatoc abandoned mine | place: Philippines: Itogon, Benguet | collected 2017-08-28 | reverse complement strand
GGCTGGGCGCTCGACCAGATCCTCGTCATGCTCCACCCCTTCATGCCCTTCATCACCGAGGAGCTGTGGCACAAGCTGGGGCAGCGCGATTACGAACTGATCGTGGCGCAGTGGCCCAAGCCGGAAGCGGAAGTCTCGAAGGACGCGACCGACGCGATCGACTGGGTGATCGATCTCACCACCAACACCCGCTCGGCCAAGAACGAACTCGGCATCGCGCCGGGGGCAAAGCTGGCGGCCTACCTTGCTGCGCCTTCGGACGTGGCGGCGCGCACCATCGAGCGCTCCAGCGCCGCGATCGAGCGCCTTGCCCGCCTGACCCCGGTGACCATCGGCGAAGCGCCCGCTGGCCCCGCGATGCAGGTGACCGCGGGCGAGGATGTGTTCGTCATCCCCCTCGAAGGGATCGTCGACATCGCGGCGGAAAAGGCGCGGCTGGAAAAGGCGCTGGCGACTTCGCAAAAGGAAGCCAAGAGCCTCGAAGGCCGCCTGTCGAACCCCGCCTTTGCCGAGAAGGCCAAGCCCGAAGCCGTCGAAAAGGCCCGCGCCGATCTTGCGCACCACACCGGCGAGGTCGAGCGGCTGACGGCGGCGCTGGCGCGGCTGGGTTAGTCGCGCCCGGCCAGCCCCGTCAGGCCCAGCGGCGCGTAATCGCCGATGGCGAGCTGTTCGAACACGCCGAGCCCGGCCTCGCCGCCCGGCCCCTCCACCCGGCAGAGCATCTGCACATGGAGATTGTCGGGCCGCGCGGGATCGATGGCGGCAAGTTCGATATCCTCGCGCTCGACTTCCAGCGTGCCGTGGTCGAGCCCGTGGCCCCACTTGGGCGAGGTATAGCCCAGCCCGCGCATCTGGAACCGGGCGAGCGGCTCAAGCACGAAACGCTCCGCCCCGATCGTCAGTTCGCCGCGTGCGGGCCAGCGGGTGCCGGAGGCAAGCTGCGTTTCCATCTGCGGGTTGTGGTGCTCGGCGAAGGCTTCCGGCCCGTTGCCGTCGGGCGCAATCACCGCGCGGGTGTTCCACGCCGTGCCGTCGGCATGGGCATTGCGGTGATAGAACAGGCTGCGTCGCGGCAGATTGATCGGGGTCCACTGCCAGAAGAACTGCGGCAGGCTGCGCCCGGCAAATTGCGGATCGGCGGCGCCGACGGGCCGCACGCCCCAGCTGCGATCGCGCGTGCCCATGCTGCCCTCTGCGAGCGTCTCGCGCACACCATCGACCTCGATCCAGCCGGAATAATGGCCGTTCTGGGTGAGGCGCGTGTAATCCATCATCGTACGCGGGCCCACGCGCCAGGTGAAGCGCGGTTCCTCGATCGGGAAGGCGCGGCCGGTAAAGGTCAGATCGGCGGCGATGCCCTCTCCCTCGACGATCACGCGCAAGCGTTGCAGCGGCTCGATCACTTCGATGCGCACGGGGCCGCATTCCAGCGCCATGCGCTCCATCCCCAGCCGGCGGCTGGCGTGGAGGCAATGCTGGACGCCATCTCTCACCACGCAGAAATGCGCGTCCGCCACGTCGAGATGCGGATAGACCCCGAAGGCGACCGCAAAGAAGCTGCCGCCGTCGGGTGCATAGCCGTTGAAGAAATAGCGATCGTAGAAATTGCGGTCGGTGCCCGAATAGGCGACCGGATCGGGGGTCTGGTGGATCGGGTAATCATCCCCGCGGCTCAGAACCATCGCATCATCCCTTCTGCATCATCGCAAGGCTGCCGTGTTCGCAGCACAGGGCGCAGGCCCCGCGCGCCATCGACAGGAAATTGGCGTCCCCGCGCTCGGTGCGCACCACGAAGGCGGCGCTGAACACCGCGGTCGAGACCCCGTGCAGCGCGCCCACCACATAATCGCGCCAGATCGCCTCCACGCTCAGCGGCACGCCGCGCGCTGTCATCTCGGCGCAGTAGAGTTCGAGCAGTTCGCGTTCATGCGCGCGGCGCAGATCATTGCCGATCCCGCAGCCGAGGAAATAGCCGATATCGGTGAGGCCGTTGCCGATGGTGAGCGTCTGCCAGTCGAGCACCGCCACCGGCTCGCTGCCGCCCTTGATGTCGAACAGCACGTTGTCGAGCCGGAAGTCGCCGTGAACGAGGCTGGTGCGCTCCGCCACCCGCTCGGTGGTGGCGGTGATAGCGGCCAGCTCCTCGCACAGCGCCATGTATTCGGGTTCGAGGAGGTCGGCGTAACGCTCGCGGAACACCGCCTGCGCCTGGGGGTAGAGCGCCTTGACCTGCGCAGCGGCGGCAGGATCGGGCTGGAGCCAGTCGCAATCGAGCATCGCCGGATTGTGCCAGCTCGGCGCGTGCAGGGCAGCGGCCTGCTGCACCACGGCGCGGGCATCTTCGATGGTGCATCCGGCGATCTGGTTGCCGCCGCGCGCGGGGCCGATATCCTCGAACAGCAGGCAGAAACTGCTGCCGTCGGGCGCCATTTCGGCAACCAGCGTGCGGGGCGTGCGGATCGGCAGTTGCGGGGCCAGCTCGCGGTAGAAGCGCACTTCCTTGGCATAGAGGCCAAGCATCGCCGCCGTGCCGCGGCTGGTGGGATCAGCGGCGGCGAACTTGCCTGCCAGCGTGAGCGGCGCCCCACCATCGCCGAAATCGAGCGTGAAGCGCACCGAATCGCCCACCTGCCCGGTGCCGATCGGCTCCCAGCGCCAGTCTTCGGGCACGCGGCCCAGCACCGCGTCCCACCAATCATCGGTGATATCGTCCGGATGCGCCGGAAATGCGCTCATTCTGCCCTCTCCCCGATCAGGAATAGCAGCGGCGCGGACAAGGGCAACGGGTTTGCCCGCCGGGGCCGGGAATGGCATAGGGCTGCGCATGGACCTTGCGCTTGCAACCGACGACACCGGCGGGCCGGAGATTTTTGCCAGCCTGCAAGGCGAAGGGCCGAGCACGGGGCTTCCGGTGGCCTTCGTGCGTCTGTCGCGCTGCAACCTTGCCTGCGTGTGGTGCGACACCGCCTACACCTGGCGCTTTACGGGCGATAACCGGCCGCACCGCGACGGGGTGGCGTTCGATCGCCGCGCCAATCAGGTGATGCTCTCCCCCGCCGAGACCGCCGAGCGGATCGCGGCGCTGGGCCAGAAGCGCCTTGTCATCACCGGCGGTGAGCCGCTGTTGCAGGCTGGCGCGCTGGCCGAGATGCTCGCTCACTTGCCCGACATCGCGGTGGAGATCGAGACAAACGGCACTGTCGCCCCGCCAGCGCGGCTCGATGTGCGGGTCGATCAGTATAATGTCAGCCCCAAGCTGTCGCACAGCGGCAACCCGGGCGAACTGGCACTGATCCCCGAACGGCTCGACGCCTGGGCCAGCGAGCCGCGGGCGTTCCTCAAGTTCGTCGTCGCTTCCCCGGAGGACGTGGCCGAAGTGGTGGAGCTCCAGCGCCGTTACCGCTTCCGGCCCGAACGGGTGTTCCTGATGGCCGAAGGCACCGACAGTGCGACTTTGCGCGAGCGGCAAGCGTGGCTGTCAGACGAGTGCCTCAAGCACGGCTTCCGCATGAGCGACCGGCTGCATATTCACCTCTACGGCGATACCAGAGGCACGTGATTGTTTCGCGTCCGCGCCTCCGCGCGGACGTCCTCGGTGCTGGTCCCTCCGCTACGCTGCGGGGCACCTGCGGCGCGCGCGCGTGCGCTCGCGGTCGCTGGCGCGACCGAAATCAGCGTGACACTCAAGCGATAGCGGTGGCCCGGTCTGCCAACGGACAGACCGCAAGGCCGACCGGCCGCCCGCAGCGACGCGACCTTCAGATCGCATGAGCGAGGATTTCGCACCGCGGATGCGGTGCGGAACACAAAAACCCCCTACCCCTGACTTCTCCAGCGCATCACCACGCGCTCGACCAGTTCTTCCTCGCCGCCGTCCTTGCTCCACAGCTCGACGAAACTGGGATCTTCCGACGCCGGGCGGCGGTGTTCTTCGAGGGTGTCGAAGGTCACGCGGATCGGGATGGCCACACCCTCGCCGCAGATGATGCATTCGCGGTTGCGCAGCGCGGGGATCGAATCGAGGAAGCCGCGCGCACCTTCGGGCATGGCGGCCTTGACGAAGGCCTGGTCGCGGTCGTTGTTGAGGCGCATCGAGATGATCGTGCCGCACTGCGACAGCACGCCTTCGGCCAAATCGGACGGACGCTGGGTGATGAGGCCCAGCGAAATGCCGTATTTACGCCCTTCCTTGGCAATCCGGCCGAGGATCTTGGCGACCGAGGAGCCATCGGCGTTCTTCTCCGAGGGCACGTAGCGGTGGGCTTCCTCGCACACCAGCAGGATCGGCCGGGTCTTTTCCTCGCGCCCCCAGATGGCGAAGTCGAACACCAGGCGCGACAGCACCGCCACCACCGTCGAAGTGATGTCGGACGGCACGCCCGACACGTCGATGATCGAGATCGGCTTGCCGTTGCCGGGCATGCGGAAAATCTTGCTGATGAAGGCCGTCATGGTGTCGCCCACCAGCATGCCGGAGAACATGAACTGGTAGCGCGGATCGGCCTTCAGCTCGTCGAGCTTGCCCTTGATCCGCATATAGGGCGCGGACGAGGTCGCCTTGTCGAGCTTGCCCATCTCGTCCTGCAGGATGTTGTTGAGGTCCGACAGCAGGTAGGGGATCGGCGAATCCACGGTGATCTTGCCCATGGTCTGCGCCAGCCGGCTCTTGGAACGTGCGGCGAGCAGGCACTTGGCGAGAATATCCGCATCGACCTGCCGTTCGTTGCCGCTGGACGAGAGCAGCACTTCGCAGTGCTCCTCGAAGTTCATCAGCCAGTAGGGCATCTGCAGGTTGGAAACGTCGAGGATCTGCCCGGTCTGGCGGAATGCCGAGGAATATTCGCCGTGCGGGTCGATCATCACGATGTGCCCCTTGGGGGCCATCTCGCAGATGCGGTGCAGGATCAGCGCGGCGCTGGTCGATTTCCCGGTCCCGGTCGAGCCGAGCAGCGCGAAGTGCTTGCCCAGCATCGCGTCGATGTAGAGCCCGGCGCGGATGTCGCGGGTGGGGAACACCTTGCCGATGGTGATACTGGCTCGGCCGTCGCTGGCGTAGATCTGTTCGAGATCCTTGGTGGTGGCGGGATAGGCCATCGCGCCCGGCACTGGATACCGGGTGACCCCGCGCTTGAAGCCGTGGATGCGCCCGGTCAGCTTTTCCTCGCCGCCTTCGCCGAGGAAATCGATATGGGCGATGATCCCGCCTTCTGTGCGGCGGTCCTTGCGCTGGTCGCGCACGCTGGCGAGCAGCCAGGCATCGCCGACGCGGATCTTGATCTGGCTGCCGACCTGCCCGGCCAGCGCAACGGACGGATCGGGATCGGCCATGCATTCGTTGATGCGCTGCAGATCAAAGGCGATCTGCGATCCGGAACCGGACACTTCCAGCACCACGCCGATCGGCAGGCGCGAATTGTCGTGCACCGGGCTGGAGCCAGCGGGCGCATCGTCATCGCTCCCGACCGCGGGGCCGGTGAACCGTTCGAAATCCTGCCTGCCGTTGTCGGTCATGCGCGCCTTTCCCTGCGTCAGCGTGAAGAACTGGCTGAAGGGATAGGGCGCTCTGGGTTAAGATCGGGTCAACATTGCGCTTGCGCGAGGCCGGCGTCAGCCGCGGGCAAACAGGCGTCCGGCAAGCCAGCCCATCGCCAGCGACAGCGCGATCGCGCCGAGACCGTAGAGGAACGACCAGCGCTGCGCCGCGCTGACGACAGTGCCTTCAAGCCCGACTTTCTCGACCTCGATCCGCGCGGTCGCGCTCGCCAGCACGCGGCCGCGGGCGATGGCGAAGGTTTCGGCGGTGTAGCGGCCGGTGGTGACGTTGGAGGGCAGATCGATGCGCGCCTGATAGAGCACGCCCTCGCTGATGCGCACGCCCTCGGGGTTCTGCTGATAGAGCCCCTGCCGCTCGCGCAGTTCGACCAGACCCTGGGCAAAGCGGGTCTGCTCCTCCGGGTCGATCTGGCCCGAGGGCGAAAGCTGGATGAAGTCGGTGCCCAATTCGTAGATCGCCGCCGTGCGTTCATCGACGATCTCGGCGATGGGGCGCGAGGAGGCGACCGCGAAGAACGACGGCGCGGAACGGAAATCGCTCGCTCCGGCATTCATCCAGATGCCCGCCAGGCGCTCCTTCTCGCGGATCCGCACGGCCTCGGTCGGGCCCTTGAGCACCACGACAATGTCGTATTTCTCGCGCGCACCCGGCGGCGCGATCACTGCGCCGTAGAGCAGCAGGTTGGCACCGGTGAAGCCCTGGCGCACCTCGATCCGCGACTGGCTGACTTCGGGCACGAGGATCGGCTCGCGCTGGGCGGTGAGGAAGGGCGCCGCCAGCACCAGCAGCAGTGCGGCCAGCCGGCGTCTCACAGCGGGGCTACCGTGTAGATCTCGTCTGGCTGCACGCCGAGCCCGTAGAGCATCCGCAGCGCGATCAGCAGCACCAGCGCGGCAAGCGCAAGCCGCAGATATTCGGGCCGCGCCTTCAAGGCGATCTGGGTGCCGAACTGCGCGCCCATCACCGATCCCAGCAGCAGCAGCGCGGCCAGCACGATATCGACCGCCTTGGTGGTGAGCGCGTGGGTCATCGTCGTCACCATCGTCACGAACAGGATCTGGTAGAGCGAGGTGCCGACCACGACATTGCCGCTCATGCCGAGAATGTAGAGCATCGCCGGAACCAGCAGGAATCCGCCGCCCACCCCCATCAGCATGGTGAGAATGCCCACCAGCATCCCGAGGATCAGCGGCGCCAGCGGCGAGATATAGAGCCCCGAGGCATAGAACCGCCAGCGATAGGGCAGGCTGGCGACCAGCGGATGGTGACGGCGCTTGCGGACAGGCGGGGCGGCCTTGCCGAGCAGCGAGGGCTTGAGCGCCCCGATCGCCTCGCGCATCATCAGCGTCCCGATCGAGCCGAGCATGAGCACGTAGAGAATGTTGATGACGACATCGATCTGGCCGAGCGCCTGCAGCAGCCGGAACAGGATCGCCCCGATCAGCGCGCCGATCACCCCGCCGCCGACCATCACCGTGCCCATCCGGTAATCGACCCCGTTGCGGCGCGAATGGGCAAGCACGCCCGAAACGCTCGCCCCGGTCACCTGCGTGGCGGCAGAGGCCGCGGCGACCGTGGGCGGAATGCCGTAGAAGATCAGCAGCGGCGTCGTGAGGAACCCGCCGCCCACCCCGAACAGGCCCGAAAGGATACCCGTCAACCCGCCCAGCAGCACGATGTAGAGGCCGTTGACCGAGAGATTCGCGATGGGCAGGTAAACGTCCATGCGCGTCAGGCTAGCCGAGGCAGCGGGGCGATGAAAGCCGCGGCGCGCGCGCATCCACGTTCTTGCTAGCGGCCACCTGCGATGGCGCAGACCGCCCACCCCGCCTCTTCATTCTTTGGCCCAACCCGGCCACCATAGCATGATGGTATCATTGGTGGCCGGGTGGGGAGGCGGGGTGGGCGGTCTGCATCGCGCGTCAGCGCGATTAAAACCGCGTCGACAGCGTCACGGCTGTACCCGAGCCCGGCCCCGCATTGCCCTCCACCCGTTCGCGCCAGTCGAGCGCGAGGCGGGCGGGCACCTTGCCCAGCGTCACATCGAGCCGCAGCGTCGGGCCAAGATCGACCCGGTGTGCGCCTTCCTGCGCCCCGGCCCATGCGCCCGCCCCGAGGCTGAGGCGCAGGTCATTGTCGGTCAGCTCGGCAACCGCGCCGACCTCGCGGGTCAGGCTCGCCTGCCCGTCGGCGAACAGCGTGTCATCCGCGCCGCCAACCCAGCCGCCTTGCGCATAGGCTTCAAGCTGCGTGCCAAACGGGAGCGCCACGGGAGCGAGTTCGGTGACGGCATAGGCCGCAGGGCGCACCTCGCTGCGGAAGGCGCCCTCGGTGTAGCGTGCCTCGCCGAATACCCGCACCGGCACGCGCGGCAGCGGGCGCAGCGACGCGCCCAGCGCCAGCTCGCTCTCCCCGCGCCGCACCAGCGCGCGATAGGCGCGGGCATAAAGCCTTGGATCGCGCGCATTGCCGGGGGCGAGGCGATATTGCAGCACCGCGCCCACCTGGCTCGCGCCATAGATCGGCACCCGCCCCTGCGAGATCGGCGCCGCATCCGAACCCTGCCGCCAGAACCCCCAGGCATCCATCGACCAGCGCCCCGCCTGCCGGCGCGCGGGCGGCGGGGCAAGGAACGGCGGATCCTCGGCCCCGGCAGACGCGGCAAAACCCGTCATCAACCGCGGCGGCGGGGCAAGCGGGGCGCGCAGGGCCGCGCGCCAGAGATAGTGGTGCCCGGCGGCAAAGCGCGGGTCCATCCCCACGGCAAAGCCGCTGCCGAGCAGCGCCAGAACACCATCGCTGCGCGCCCGGCTTTTGCGTGGTCCGGGCCTCGTCTTAGTCGGCACGGCGATCCGGACGGGTGCGGTTGGTGCCGCGGTTGCCGCTTCGGGCACGGCCTTGGCCAGCGGCGCAAAGGCGGGAGCAAGCAGATCGGCGGGCGCGGGAAAGGGGTTCTCCCACACCAGCGCCCGGCCGCTTACCCAGGCTGCCAGAACCAGCCCCATCATGGCCAGCGGCGCGCCACTCGCGCCGATGCCGGCCCCGGCCCGCATCACTGCCCCTGCGGTCCGGCGGCAAGGCCCAGTTGCAGCGGATGGACCTCATGCTCGGTCTTGTCCCATGCCGCCGCACGCCCGCCGAGCGTGCGGATATAGGCGAACACCGCGCGCCGTCCGGCGATGATCGCAACGACATTGGCAAGCGGCAGGCGCAGCACCGCGCGCAGGCCCTCGGCAAGGCCATATTCGCGCGCGGCAAAGGCAAATCGCATCGCCGTGCGCCAGACAAAGGCGAGAAGATTGGCGATCAGCAGCGCCTTCAGCAGCGGCCCCAGCGGCACCGGCTCGCCGATCCCGGCCAGCAGCGCGAGCCCGCTTACCGCCGTCAGCAGCACCAGCGCATAGCCGGTCAGCAGCACCAGCGCCGCCAGCGGCCCGCGCCGGTCTCGCGCGCGCATCCAGCCTTCGAGCAGCCCGCCGCTCCAGCCGATCCGGTCCCACCCTTGCAGCGCGATCCCGAGCACCCAGCGGCTTTTCTGGCGCACCACAGGATCAAAGCGGTTGGGGAAGAACGCCCGGGTTGCCACCAGCTTCCCGTCCTCGCCGCGCACCCGCACGAACCGGCAGCGACCGCCCGCTGCGGCAATGCCGAGGCCAAGCTCGTAATCCTCGGTGAGGGAATCGCTCGCAAACGGCGCGCCATCGCCGCGCCGCGCCGCCAGCCGCTCAAGCGCCGCACGCCCCGCCGCGCAGCCCACGCCCGCCCCCGGCAGCCCTGCCCCCAGCCAGTCGCGCACCACCAGCGCCTTGCCGTGAGCCTCGGCGAATTCCTCGCAGTAGTGGTTGCCGAGCTGGTTGGCGAACCAGCTGCCGTGGCGCTGACCCAGCGGCTCTACCGGCAGCTGCACGAAATCGGCCCCGGAGGCGATATGTTCGTCAAGCAGGCCGAGCGCGGCCGGATCGACCATGTCCTCGGCATCATGGAACACCACCATCGCGAAACGGCGACCCGAGCGCCGCTCGTCGGTCACCAGCGCGCGGTAGAGGCGGTTGAGGCAATCGGCCTTGGTGCTCGGCCCGTCGCAATCATGGATCACCAGCCTGAGGCGCGGATCACCCTTGGCGGCGGCCGTGGCGGCTGCGAGCGTCGCGGGATCGTTGCGATAGCAGCCGACATAGAGCCGCAGCAGCGGATGCGGCCAGCTGGCGAGCAGGTGGGTGATGGTGTCGCCGATCACCGCCGCCTCGTTCCAGGCCGGAATGATGACTGCCGCCGGAGCGTGGAGCGGACGGTTCACCAGCGCGGCGCGCTTGCGGGTATCGGCCTTGGCCCGGCCTGTCAGCCGGAGCCACAGCCAGATGCTATCGATTGCAAGATCATCGGCCGCACCGATCAGGAAAAAGATCCCGGCGAACAGCAATAATTCATGCTGAAGCAGCGCGAGCCACTGCCACAGGTCAAGGTCTGCGATAGGCAAGGCGACCCCCTCCCCCGT
>VFQO010002778.1_pt1 | contig 10061 bp, 9 predicted proteins | sample 3512331 | NCBI WGS metagenome assembly VFQO01 (sample SAMN10412371, study PRJNA504923) | tailings metagenome | isolation source: Replicate 3 from Balatoc abandoned mine | place: Philippines: Itogon, Benguet | collected 2017-08-28 | reverse complement strand
AGCCCGACATCGTGCACGCGCGCTCGCGCATTCCGGCCTGGATCGCCTGGCTGGCACTGCGCAAGATGGACCCGGCCACCCGTCCCCGCTTCGTCACCACCGTACATGGCATGTACTCGGTCAGTCCCTACAGCGCGATCATGACGCGGGGCGAGGTGGTGATCGCAGTCTCGGATACAGTCAGACAATACATTCGTGACAATTACCCAAGCTGCGACGAAACGCGGGTGCGAGTCATACATCGCGGCGTTTCCCCTGATGAATTCCCGTTCGGGTACCAGCCTGATACCGACTGGCTGTCACGCTGGCACACCGAACATCCTCAACTGACCGGACAACAGGTACTCTGCCTTCCCGGGCGCATCACCCGCCTCAAAGGTCATGAGACCTTTCTGCAACTGGTTGCCACGCTGCGACAGGAGGGTCGGCCAGTACATGGTCTGATCGTGGGCGGCGCGGAGGCGCGCAAGCAGGCCTATCTTGATGAACTGCGCGAACGGGTACAGGCCCTCGGGCTCGCTGACCATGTAACCTTTGCCGGGCTCCGGCGCGACATTCGCAATGTATTCACGCAATGTGACGTGGTGCTGTCGCTATCGACCCAGCCAGAAACCTTCGGTCGCACCGTGCTGGAAGCGCTGAGCCTGGGTGTTCCGGTGGTCGGCTGGGATCAGGGCGGCGTCGGGGAAATACTGACACGCTGTCACCCGGAAGGGCGCGTGACCACCGGAGAAACCCGTATGCTGCTAGAGAGCGTCAGAGCAGCACTTTCAGCCGGACGGCGCACGCAGCCGGTAGATGCATTCCGGCTGGACAGGATGTGCTCGGAAACACTGGCAATTTATGAGGCAATCACGCAGAGATGACTCCTCACCACCACACCACCTCGGCATCTCAGAAATGAATGACTCAGAGACGCCAGAGTGGCAGGCCGGCCTCGGCAAACGCCTGACGATTAAACACTGACTTGACATCAATTACAGGTGTTCCCTGCCCGGCGACAGCGACAATCCGCCCAGGAGGAATCTCTCGGACGACTTGGTGCGCCACGGCCGCCACCACGGCATCGATGCGTGGCAGCGACTGCCAATCGGCGACCAGTCGGATATCGTACTCCTCCTGGGCCTCATGCGGCTCCGCGACAGGGTCCCAGACCACCACCTCAAGTCCGTGATCACGCAACTCCTGAATTATGTCTATGACCTTGCTGTTGCGTATATCTGCACAGTTTTCCTTGAACGTCAGCCCCATGACCAGCACCGTGGCACCAGCCCGAAGCCGGTCCGCCTTGAGCATCTGACGAATCGTCTGCTGGGCGATGTAGGAGCCCATGCGGTCATTGATGCGTCGCCCCGCGAGAATGACCTCGGGGTTGTAACCCAAGGTCTGGGTCTTGTGAGTCAGGTAATACGGGTCGACACCGATGCAATGACCTCCGACCAGTCCCGGCCGGAAGGGCAGAAAATTCCACTTCGTGCCGGCTGCCTCGAGTACCTCGAGCGTATCAATACCCATGAGGTTGAAGATCACGGCCAGCTCATTGACAAGCGCGATATTGACATCGCGCTGGGTATTCTCGATGACCTTGGCGGCTTCCGCGACACGGATCGAGGATGCCCGGTACACGCCAGGCTCGACCACGGCCTCGTAAAGCGCAGCCACGTGATCCAGCGACATCGCATCGTCGGCCGACACAATCTTGATGATTGTCTCGAGACGATGTGTCTTGTCGCCCGGATTGATACGCTCGGGTGAATAACCAAGACTGAAATCAACACCGCGACGCTTGCCGGACAGTCGCTCAAGGATAGGAGCACAGACATCATCGGTGACCCCTGGGTAAACAGTAGACTCGTAAACGACAATTGCCCCCTGCTTCAGGTAGGGCGCCAGGGTTTCAGTAGCCCGGATCACCGGCGTCAGGTCAGGCTGCTTGGCATTGTCAATCGGCGTGGGCACGGCGACCACCAGGAAATCGGCGCTAGCGAGCGCGGCAGCCTCACGGGTGAACACCAGCTGTGACGCGGCCTTAAATGCAGTGACATCCATCTCGCCGGTGGGATCACGACCTTCACGATAAGCCTGGAGCTTGGCCTCGCTTATGTCGAAGCCGATGGTGGGCATGACGCGACCAAACGCAAGGGCCAGCGGCAGGCCGACATACCCCAGACCGATCACGGCAACCGTCTTGCCGGCTAGCATCGCATGCACGCTCACTGAAACACTCCTGGTGAAGGCTGCAACAGGAGTGCAGCCGAATTGGATACTAATTCTACCTCGACTACACTCGCCACTTCACGAGGCAAGGATGACGAGGCGATGGCCGGTTCACGCAACATGAGACTCGAGGCAGCTCGCGGCCTTGCGGCTGTAGCCGTTTTTTTCGGACATTTTCTCGGTGCCTTTGCACAGAATGATCTTGCTCTCTGGTTCGATCCCGAGGCCAACCCGATATTTTCTCACTTCTTCTGGCTGATCAATGGTCAGGCAGCCGTGACATTGTTCTTCGTGCTGTCCGGTTATGTGCTGTGTATTCAGCCGTTGACAACGCAGCAGCCCGCCCACATCGCTGCCAGCGCCTTGCGCCGGTGGCCACGATTGGTACCGGTGGCTCTGGCCACCTGCTTCATCTCGTATGTCATACATCTCAATGATTTGTTCTTCTTCGAACAGGCACGCCTCATCAGTGGTACCAGCTGGCATGGCGACTGGGACATCTCGGCGCATGACCCAGGCTGGCTGGATATGCTCTGGCAAGGTAGCGTCGGGGTTTTCTTCACCAAGACAAACTACTTGAACACCAACCTGTGGACCATGCCCAAGGAAATCATTGGCAGCTATTTCGTCTATGCTTCTGCCGCCGCCTGGCTGCTGCTGAAATGCACGCGTGCCCACTTCGCAGTACTGGCCCTGATGATCCTCATCGGACTGAACAAGACACTTCTGCCATTTCTAGCCGGACTGCTGCTTGCATTGCGACCGCCAGCAACCGCACCCACTCGCTGGTGGGTCGACATGGTCGTCCTCGTCTTTGCTGCGCACATGCTGTCATACCGTCCGGACTTGGCAACAGGTCCGTTCTCGTGGCCGCTAAACTTGGCAGAACTCACCGGACTGAGCTCGACCTACACGCGAGTCCTGATTCACACGACTGGCAGTCTCGTGCTGATCCACTGGATCCTGAGACGCCCTGCCGTCGACCTGCTTGACCATCCAGTATCGCGGTATCTCGGGCGTCTCTCGTATTCCTTGTATGCGATTCACACGATCATCATTCTGTCCTTTTCAAGCTACCTGTTTGCTTTCACGAACTGGGGACTGACGGTCAACCTGATCCTGACCAGCCTGCTGGTTCTTGCGCTGTCACTGCCTCTTACATGGCTTGATGAGCGCTGGGTGGCGCAGCTCAAATTCAGCCGCAATCTACGTAAAGCAGCACCCGCCCTTTCTCAGGAGAGCTGACATGAACATTCTCAATGCGGTCTATGGCGACTCCACTGGCGGGCGCTGGATTGCCACCCTGAAGACAGCCAGATTGCTCTCGGAAGCGGGCCATCAGCTTACCTTGCTGATCGCCCCAGAAGATGCCTCAAAGATTCCCGGCGACTTTCCCGCCACCATTCGGGTGGAAATGCTTCAAAACTCAGGGCATTACGATCTGCTTGCCAGCTGGCGTGCGCGCTCCCTGTTGAAGCGACTCAAGATTGATCTGTGCATTTGCCACAGCGGGCGCGCCATTTACTTGCTCAAGCGTGCGTCTCGCGGGATTTGTCCGGTAGTGGCCTTCAATCACAGCCACAACATCAAGCGCACCCTGAAAGCAGATGCATTCATCTGTATTACGCCTTTCATGCAGCAGATCATCTCCCAGTCAGGACATGGGCAAAAGCCCAGCGCAGTGATCTCGAATGCGGTCAGCATCCCCGATGAGTCATTGCTCAACCCCGTCCGATCAGCTCATTTCACCGTTGGCGCCATCGCCAGAATGGCACCCAACAAAGGGCTTCATCACCTGCTGGCCGCCCTGGGACTGCTACGCAGGCAAGGCATATACATTCATGCGCTGATCGCTGGCGATGGCGAAGAAAGGCTGTCGCTAGAAAGGCAACAGGAAGAATTGGGCCTGCAAGATCAGGTAAAGTTCCTAGGGTGGATCAGTGAGCAGCAAAAAGTGGACTTCTACAATGCCATTGACGCACTCTGCTTCACGTCGGAATGGGATGTGCAGCCTTTGGTGATTCTAGAGTGTCTCGCTCATGGAAGACCCTTGATTGCCACGGATATTGATGGGCCATCGAGCATTTATCGCCATGGCGAAACAGCGTGGGTTGTGCCATCAATGAATCCGGAGGCCCTGGCAGATGGCATAGAAATGCTCCGCTCACATCCGGAGCTTTGCGAGCGACTTGCCCGACAAGGCCGCCAGCAGGCCATACATGCTCACAGTGATGACAGCATCAGGCGGCAGCTTGACCTGTTTTGCCGATCATTGACGATGCATCCATAACCTCAGAAAGCGATATTTCAACCAGCGCCATGGAGAATAATCATCAAAAGGCACGCCAGCCAAAACTGTTATTTCGCGAAATGACAAGTAATCTTCATAACAGGAATCATGACGCCAGAATCGATAGCGGAGCGACCACGGCTTTCGACCTGCATAATGAATTATTCGTTTCCTTCCTGAGCTGAGCCCTGGAATGTAATTAAATTCTTCGGGAAGAAACTTGACCACGTCCGAAAAAATCAGATTCAAGATGTCCTGATCGCCCCAGCTTATTTTTGTACCGTAGTCATTGAGAAGCATATGCACGCGCTCCATGAGCACATTGTACGGAACGAAATCTGGATCAATACGCATGACTCCTGAGTTGAAGTAGTCAGGCACATCGAGTTCATTGCATTTCTTTCTCCACAACCCTCGACTCGGCTCCCTTACAGCCGCGATTGGCCCCCATTCCGATCTCAACAAAGCCTGAATATCACCGACAACCAAGGTATCAACGTCAAGATATATAACAGGCTCATTGAAATACTTGAAAATCAAAAATCTGAGATTGGCTCCGATATTAAGAAATCCCGTTACAGGAAGTTTCCCAAGCTCTTCCAGCTCCACTTCCGAAACGCTCAAGAAACGTATACTCTGACCATATGACTCGGCCAAGCACTTCAACTCGGAAACCCAACTTATCCCAAAATGGATTATATTAATCTCGATTGGCACATCTCGATGATTCTCAAAAAGTGCGGCCAATGCCGGCAACAGATTTCTTGAGTAACATGACTCGTCATGCACACAGAAAACACACTTCATCACGCCCTACCCCTGAGCACAGTGAAGTTGCCAGTTGGTCCCAGTTTGCCAACCATGCCAGGGGAAAAATACCGCACATAGTGATACAACAGCCTGAGCGGACTGGTCAGCAGCTTGCGCCAGAAAAACGCGGGGTATAACCAGACCAGCTTGACGTCAGACAGGCGCTTGCGGCGCTTGCTCATGCTGCGTACGACTTGTTTGGGACGGTGCTTGCGGTAGCGGATGACCGGCCGGGGCAGATGAATGCCGGCATGACCGGCATGCCAAAGACGAATGAACAGCTCCCAGTCCTCACGAAGCTCAAAACCACGATCAAAACCACCTGCGTTGATGAAAGCATCCCGACGAATCAGCGCGCTGGACTGAATGTAGTTTGCCTTTGACAGCTCAACCGGATCAAATGTGCTCGACTCGAAGACATGCGTCTTCTCGCCGAAATACTGCAACTGACCATAGACAAAGCCCACCGACTCACCTGCCGCCTCAAGTGCGCCAACCATGACCTCTAGCGAGTCCGGATAGAGCAGGTCATCGGAATCCAGGAACAGCAGGTACTCGCCTGTAGCGAGCGAAGCGCCGTTGTTCCGGGCAGCTGACACCCCCTGATTAGGCTGTGATACCACGATGATCGGATAGCGCATCGCCACCTCGATGCTGTCATCCGTTGACCCGTCATCGACGACAATGATTTCCACGTCCGGATAAGTCTGGACCTGCACGGACTCGATGGTTTCCGCCAGGTAGCGCCCGTAGTTGTAATTGGGAATGATGACACTGATGCGTGACGTCATGACCTGATGACCTCATTGAAAAGGTGTGCGAGCTGACTGCCAATGGTGGCGTTGGAAAAGTACTGCTCGTAGGTGAGCCGAGCTGCTCGACCGAGGTCTGGCAACTCGTGGCGCCGGTCATGCAGCCTGTGAACAGCAGCCACGATGCTTTCCGGGTCACCGGGGCTCGCCCAGAGCAAGCCAGCTTGCTCGTTATTGCGCAGCGACTCCGGAAAAGCGGGTGTGGCCGCGGTTATCACGGGGCGGCCAATCGCCAAGCCCTGATAAACCTTGTTGGGAATCACGCGCCGGGCCTTGTCCGTGGTACCGAAGATGCCCAGGATGGCATCACTGCTGGCCAGACGTGCCGGCAGCGCCTGCAGTGCGCCCCAGGGCTCGAAAGCGACTCCAGCCCCCTCGCCCTCAACGCGCAAGTCTGCCAGTCTCGCCTCGCAGTCCGCCTTCATCGGTCCCTCGCCAATCAATCGCCAGCGCACAGGCGGGCCGGCGTAACGCAGAATGGCATCCGCCAGCACGTCCACACCCTGCAGGCCGATGAAGGTGCCGAAGAAGGTAAGCTCCAGAGGAGCACCGACCGGCTTGCTGACCGAAGGCAGCGCCTGGAACAACGCCTCCTCCGCTCCGACCGGAATCACCACCATTCGGTCACGAGGTACGCCAAATTCCTCAGCGAAATAGGCCGCATGACCAGCGGTATCCGCAACAACCCGATCCGCACGCCTGAAAAGACCGGCCTCCCAGTCATGCAGGCGCCGAGCCTGTCGACTGTCTGGCGAAAACTTGCGGCGCTCGTTCACCTGCTTGTCGTAAGCGCTGATCAACGGATCAAAGACCAGAGGGATGCGATGACGACGCGCGTAGCGACTGGCAGCAGCGAGATCACGCTGGCGAAAGCACGGGACCCAGACAAGATCGGGGGCTTGGCCGCCACGCAGGACATACTCCCAGTCTGCCAACAGTGAGAGCAGCGGCAGAAAGCGCTGCAGGACATGGCCCTGAGCAGCCAGAATGCTCTCGATGACACGATTGCGGGGGTAGTCAGGGCCGTAATTGCCATGACGCCCCCAGATCAGAATGCGACTCATGCAGTGCTCCGCGAGGGCAGGTGTGGCGCCAGCGCCTGGCGAATCATGGCAGGCACGTCGGGAATGGTGACTGGTGTGGCGGACGGGATGACGCCGTCCCAACCAGGCTCGCCAAGGCGGACACGTCGAATGAGGCCATGGTCAGCATACGACGCCAGCGCCGAAGCATCATTGGCGTTGGCTGCCGCCACCTGCGGCGACAGCACAAACACCGGACGGCGCGCGTAAATGGCCTCAGCAACCATGGTCAGACTGTCCTCGGTCACCACAACCAGCGATGACCGTGCGAGAAAATCGCGCACAGCTGGGCGCGGTGACTGCGACCACCAGACCGCCTCTGCCAGGCAGTCAGCAGGCAATTCAGCTTGCAGCAGCAGCTCCGCCGCAACGCCGGTGCGGCGCGAAGTCGTCAGCAGCAGAGACGCCCCGGTCGATGATGTCATAACCCGCAGGGTGTCAGCCATCTGGCGCCAGTCCGCCTCGGTGTAGTGGTATCCTGCCCCGTCGCCACCAATCAGCACGGCAATCGCGGCAGGCATGCCGGGCGACGGCATCGGCACGCTGCTGATGGTCGCCGGGACCGGCGGCAGGGGCAATACGCAGTTGCCGGGCACCGACAGAGGAACTACCGTGAACACTACCCGGTACTGATCTGGATCATGGCCTTTCAGAGTACCACTGTAGACGTTCGGAGCGTGGTACTGACGTCCCAGCAGGGCGTTGGCCAGCAGCGTGTTACCACCAGAGGAAATGATGAGGTCGGGCTGTCCCTCGGGCAGACGCAGGTCATATGCACGGCGCAGCCACCAGGCAGGTTGACGAATCCAGGGCAGCAGCACCCTGCCGAGCCGCCGCCAGAAACTGCTGCGAATGCCCAGATCAATGCGCTCAATCTTGACTGCCTGCTCAGCCGCCAAGGCGTCAGCAATACCCTGACTCTGGCTCCAGTGACCCGGAGCGCCATCGCTGAGCCCCCAGATAACAAGGCTATTTTCTCCAGCCACGACGACCCCCTCGCAGACGCATGACGAAGGCCAGCAGCGAATCCTTGCCGCTGACTTTGACCCGTTTCAGATCCAGAGGATCAGGTAACGGATCGAACGCATCGACTCCCTCGACCGTGGTCACGGCCGTTTCGTAGCCGGCAGCCCGGGCCGCTTCAACATCCGAAGGACTGTAGATTCCGAAGGGATAGGCAAAACTGCGCACCGGCAACCCCGTGACCGCCTCGAGCAGACGACGCGACTCGACCAGCTCATGATCTCGATCGGCTGGCGCGGTCTTGACCAGGTTGCAATGTGTCAACGTATGAGAGCCGATCTCGATGCGTCCGCTGGCCACAAGCTCACGCAGCTCATCGTCGGTGAGCTTGGCTTCACGGGCAAGCTCGCCGGAGTCGTGATGGGCCTTCTTGTACGTGGACCAGTCACGGTCATGACGATCCACAACCACGTAAATCGTCGCGCAGGCCTGGTAACGCGCCAGGATCGGCAACGCGAGGTGCAGGTTGTCAGCGTAGCCGTCATCGAAGGTGATGGCGACCGTACGCACCGGAAGGTCATGACGGCGAGCCCATAGCTCGCTGACCGTCATGAAGGTGAAGCCGTGATCATGCATCCAGCGGACCTGACGCTCGAAGCGGACCGGGGTCACCCGCAGGCCGTTGAAGCGCATACCTGGCCGATGAGACTGAACCATGTGGTACATGAGAATCCGCGGACGATGCCAGTCTATCGCTGGTCGCCACCAGGCATAACGGTGCGAGAACCAGATCATCCAGAGTCCTGCTAGTGCCAGGGCACCTTGCCAGATCATGCTGCCGGCGCTCCCCGTGTGTTGATGAGTTGCTGAAGAATATGCTCCGCAACGCGATCAGCTTCCTGCAGCGGAGGTGTTGGCGGTCGCAATGCCCGTCCGGCTTTCCAGTCCGCGACACTGGTGACCAATCCGTCACGGCACAACGCTTCGATGCCACGCACCAGCCGGCCAGGCGCACCAGCAGGTCGCGCCAGTGTGATGAGACCGACCGCACAGCCCGCCGTCAGTGACTCGTAGATCATTGACACGCTGTCCTCGGTGACCCAGACGACATCGGTCACCGCAAGCTGACTGGCCAGCCAGCCAGGTGGGCAGCGATCCCAAGGCTGATAGACTGCACCCGCCAACCGGGCCAAGCGGTCGCGCAATGATGCGGGCGTTCGTCGGGAGTCAGTGACCCGTGCGTCCGGCCAGACCGAGAGGATCGCATCCAGGTGAGTCATGACCCTGTCGTCAGACCACCGGAAGTGACGGCTTTCCCCCCCCACCAGCACCAGCGCCTGCCCACGCTTCTTGTCACCCGGCCGCATGGCGTTGAGCACTCCTCGCGTGGCGATCACGCCACGTCCTGATGCCCGGTCATGCTCGGGAGCCACCACCACGTCGAACCAGGCAGCGGGCAGCGATGGCGTCATCAGAGCCACGGCACGTCCGCCGCGCGCCCGCCGGGCACAGAGCAAGGGCCAATGCGTGCTGTGTCCCGCACCTATCAGAAGGTGAGGACACGGTGCGCCATGCGCAGCAGGAAAGCGACGCCAAAGCCAAGCCAGCGGCCCGAGTCGCAATCCTGCCACCGGTACATCCACCACGGAGACCGGCACGCGCTGTGACAGTGCCAACGCCAAGCCAAGGCTCTGGCTTTCATGGCCAGGCTTGCCATCGAGAAGACGCCAGACCACCAAGGGCGACGCAAGGGTAAACATCGAGGGAATGCAAGTCATGCGGTCAGTCTACCGGTTTTGTACAGCCATGAAAAAACCCGCTGATCAGCGGGCTTCTTCATGGCAACTGAAACGACCACAGACACATGCCCCACCTGGCAATCAGCCG
>VFQO010002777.1_pt1 | contig 10062 bp, 10 predicted proteins | sample 3512331 | NCBI WGS metagenome assembly VFQO01 (sample SAMN10412371, study PRJNA504923) | tailings metagenome | isolation source: Replicate 3 from Balatoc abandoned mine | place: Philippines: Itogon, Benguet | collected 2017-08-28 | reverse complement strand
CTGATCTACCGCATCAACGGCAGCGCGGCGCGGGGGTTCTTCGGCGATGTGTGGATCTGGTCAAACCAGCTCGATCATCCGCGCGATGCCTTTGCCGCAGCGCTGGCGGCACATCGCCCAAAGACCGATTTCGAACGCCAGCTCGACTCGCTCAGCGCGGCTGGGTGATCAGCAGCGCCTCGGGGTTCGGGGGCGTTTCGACCGGCGCGGTGCCGTCTGCCGGGGCAGGAGCGGCGGGGGGTGCCATCTTCATTTCCTCCAGCAGGAGGCGGTCTTCCTCCGCAACCGGTTCGCCCTTTAGCGTTGCGATATCGGCGCGGCGCTTGGCGAGATAGGTGTCGCGGCGCACCCCGTAGGGATCGTCCGATGCCTCGATCCGCGCCAGCTCCTCGTCGAACGCAAGCCGCTGGTCGAGCCCGTTCACCACGAAATAGGTCGCCGCATAGGCCGGGCGGTCAAACGGCTTGCCGACCACGAAGGGCAGCAGCGCCTGATCGAGCGTGCTGCCGAACAGATCGCGCGCCGTGGTCGCGCCGGTCACCGGCAGATAGAGATAGGGGCCGGGGCCGACACCGTAATAACCCAGCGTGTTGGCAAAGCCGTTGCGGCGATAGGGCAGGCCGATTTTCGACTTGCCCGCCACATCGAACAGCCCGCCCACGCCCAGCGTCGAGTTGATCGCGAGCCGTCCCAAAGTCTCGAACGCCTTGCCGACCTTGCCTTGCAGCAGGAAGTTGAGCGCATTGCTCGGCTCGCCGAGATTGCGAACGACATTGCCGAGCCCGTCGCGGATTGGTTCGGGCAGGCCATCGCGATAGGCATAGGCGACCGGCTCGATCACCGCAGAATCGACCGCCTGGGTCAGGCGGTAGCTTTCGGCATTGAATTGTTCGACCGGATCACCCGCAGGCGGACCATAGGCGCCCTCGACGACAATTTCGGTGACTTCTTCCTCCGCAGCGGCCTCGCCTTCCGGCGGCGGGGTTTCGGCGGTTTCAGGCGGCGTATCCTGCGGCAGCGGGGATTCGGGCGCGGGGGGCAGTGTCCATTCCTGCGGCGCGGCATCGCCTGCGGGCACAGCCTCGACGACCGGCGGCGCACCCAGCGAGAGCGCAGCACTCAACAGCGAAGGTGATGCGGCAAGCAGGGCAAGGCTCGGCATTCCGGTCTCCGTTGGGCCGTTGTCACAGCGCGCGGCGCGGGACTGCGCCATTCTTGCCCTTTATCGGGCGTCCCTATACGCAGGCTTAATAAGCCATGAAATTCTCGCAAGGTTCCCCGATGTCCGACAGTTCCCTGATCCAGATCACCCGCGAAGGCCCGATCACCATTCTCACACTCAACCGGGCGGAAACGATGAACCCGCTCGGCGCGCCGGGCGACGGGGACGAGTTTGTCCGTGTGGCGAATGCGATCAACCGCGATATGGAATGCCGCGTGGTGATCCTGACCGGCGCAGGCCGGGCTTTCAGCGCTGGCGGCGATGTGAAAGCGATGCGCGACAAGACCGGCACCTTCGGCGGCACCACCCCCGCCATTTCGGACGGCTACCGCGACAATATCCACCAGATGCTGCGCGCGCTCTATGGGCTGCGCGTGCCGGTGATCGCGGCGGTCAACGGCCCGGCGATCGGATTGGGCTGCGATGTCGCGTGTCTCGCCGATATCCGCATCGCTAGCGAGAGTGCCAAGTTCGGAGTGACCTTCCTCAAGCTCGGGATCATCCCCGGCGATGGCGGCACCTGGATCCTCCCGCGCGTGATCGGGATGAGCCGCGCGGCCGAGCTGTTCTACACCGGCGACGTGATCGACGCCGCCACGGCCAAGGACTGGGGTCTCGTCAGCCGCGTGGTCGCCCCGGAAGCACTGATGGACGAGGCGCGCGCGCTGGCGGGCAAGATCGCAGCTCTCCCGCCGCATTCGCTGCGCCACACCAAGAACCTGCTGCGACAGGGCCAGCAGACGAGCTACGACACCGCGCTCGAACTCGCGGCGAACACGCAGGCGATGATGCACACCACCGCGGATCACGCCGAGGGCGTCGCGGCGCTGATCGAAAAGCGTCCGGCGGTGTTTACGGGCGAATAATTACCCCAGCCACTTCCACACGCCGGCAGGAATCCCCGCCTGCCACAGGTGGAGCCAGCTTCCCGCCAGCCACAGCACGGTGCCCGCCGCGAGCGGCACCGCGCCCACTGACGCAAGCTTGCTCCAGCGCGGCCAGTAACTCGTGTTCGCCTCCCACTGGTGCCAGGCATCGCCCATCAGCGCCGCCTTCTTGGCATCCTGCAACTTCGCGCCGACCAGCGCGAGGATGCCCATCGCCGCCGCAGTGATCAGCGTCCGCAGGCTCCAGAACAGCACCATGTGCGAAATCGCCCATAGCCCGATCGCCCACATCATCGGGTGGCGGGTGACGCGGAACACGCCTTTCGGCTCGGCGCGGGCCTGCGCCTCGGCCTGCGGGGTCGGCAGCGCCGGATTGCCCATGAAGGAGCCCGCCAGCAGGATCATTGCGGGCAGCGTCAGCAGCGTGGCGACAATCCAGCCCGCATCGCCCGAACCCGGCAAATCGGCCGGCGGCGCGGCGGTGAAGGCGAGATAGACCCACCCCAGCGTTGCGAAGCTGACCACCGTATAGGCAATCTGGAACCCGCCCGCCCCCAAGGCCTTGACCATTGCCGCGCGCAGCGGGTGCGACATGGCAAAGTGCGTGCCGACGAACGCGACGTTGGCCGCGATGAGTGTGATGATTTCCCCGTCCATGCTGATCAGAGTATCACGCGACCATTGCCGCGCCTAGAGTTACGGAACAATTCCAGTCGGCACGATAGTCGCTTGCGCGACGGCGACATGCACTGGCGCTGCCCCGTCACTTTCCGCCCAGACATCGGCACGCACCACGACCTGTCGCTTGCCCGCCTTGACGACTTGGCCTTTGGAGCGCAGCCGCTCGCCCTTTGCCGGGCGCAGGAAATCGATCGTATAGCCGCCCGTCACCACGTCCCCGGCAACCGAAGCTCCGGCCCATGCGCAAGCATTGTCCGCCATCAAGCCGACAATCGCGCCGTGTGCATAGCCATGATGCTGGGTCATCTCGGGCCGCAGTTCAAGCAGCAGCTCGCTTTCGCCATTCCACACCTTGACCGGTTCGATGTCCAGCCAGGAGGAAAAGCCCGACCGCGCCACCGCGACGCGCTTCATGTATTCGACCGCCGCTTCGGGCGAAGGGAACCGGGACGAGGACATGAGCGCGCTCCTTTAAAATCTGTTTTACAGACTTTATGACGCTTGCCACAGCCGCACGCAAGTCTGATAATCAGACGATGAAGTCGTACCGCCCCTCGCGCGCTCCCTGTCCGATCGGCCGCGCTGCCCGTCTGCTCGGCGACCGCTGGGTGCTCCTGATCCTGCGCGACGCGTTCTTTGGGGTCGAGCGGTTCGAGGAATTCATTGAGCGGCTCGGCATTAATCGTGCGGCCCTGACATCACGACTGGCGATCCTGCAGGAAGCCGGCTTGCTCCGCCGCGACCCACCCGAAGGCAAGCGCGCGCGCTACGTCCTCACCGAGAGCGCGCGGGCGTTGGTGCCGGTTTATGCCGAGCTTGCCGGATGGAGCAGCGCGCACCTCTTTGCCGAGGGCGAAAAGCCCCCTGCATGGCCGCCACCGGAAATGTCTTCGGCCTACCAGTCGTAGGCTTCGGGCCGGGCGCTTTCGTCGAGCTCGCGGTAGCGGTCGCGCAGGCGGGTCTGGTGGTTGGTCAGATCTTGCTCGACCCCGCCGATAAACACCTTGGTCGGCACGCTGCCGGCTTCGAGCGGGTCACCGTCCCACAGCACGACATCGCCGAGCGCGCCGGGCTTCAGCACGCCCGCCTTGCCGCCCATGCCGCTGATCTCGGCCGGGACCGAACTGATCGCGGCAAAGGCCTTGCCCCATTCCATCCCCGCCGCCCCGGGCACGCGGGTCAGCGCGACGAGATTGCCCGCCACCTGCTGCAAGCGGCGCGGGTTCTGAAGCGACGAGGCGTTGATCGCGACCTTCACCCCCGCCTTGGCGAGCCGGCCCGCATTGGACTGGGTGGCGCCCAGCTGCTCGAAGGTTTCAGGCAGATCGTTGAGACCATTGGCGATGACGGGGATGCCCGCAGCCGCGATCTCGTTCGCCACCAGCCAGCCTTCGCTGACGCCGACCAGCACCAGATCAAGCTTGGGATATTCCGCTTTCAGCGCCAGCACGGCGCGGATATCGGCCGCCCGTTCGACCGCGACGTAGAGCTTCTGGCGGCCGGTCACCACCGGCACCAGCGCCTCGGCATCGAAACGGCTGAGGTAGACATCGTCATCCTTGCCGATCTCGGTCGTCTCGGGGATGCCGGTCTTGCCCACCAGCGCCTGTGCCTCGCGCAGCGCAGCTCGCAGCAGCACATGCGCGGCGACACGGCTGCCGCCCGCCTGACGCCCGCCGCCCTCGCCCAGATCGATCATCTGGAACGCGCGCGCCTGCATCACCGGCTGCGCATCGGCATCAAGGTCGATGATCGCACCCTGGCCTGCAAAGATCGAACCCGAGGGCAGCGTCGTCGTGGCGGCGCGGGTGATCCCGGCGGCGCGGTGGACGAGGATGTGCTGCGAGGTCGGATTGATGCTCTTCGAGGCGTCCAGCGCCGCGCTGAACGGCGTGCCGCGCGCGGTGATATCGTTGGTTTCCTCGACTGCCGTCACATCCGCCAGCCCGAGCGTAGTGACCGTGGCGAACAGCCCCGGCGTAACCCATGCCCCGCCCGCATCAATCACGATGTCGGTCGAGAAGGTTTGGCCCGGGGTTGGCTTGCCCGCGAATACCACCTTGCCATCATCGATGATGACAGTGCCGCCGTCGATCGGGGCCGAGCCATCGCCCAGCACCAGCCGCGCGTTGGTGACCACCATGTCCTGCGCCATCGCCGGAGTGGCGGTGATTGCTGCGGCGCTGGCTGCGATGAGAAGAAGCCGCTTCATTTCACATCTCCTTCACCGGGCTGGCCGAGCTCGAAATCGCTCACCGGACGGGTCTTGGGGTTCATCGCATCGAACATCAGCGCGCCGTCGATCCAGACCTTTTCGGGCCGCGAATAGACACTCAGCGGATCGCCGTTCCACAGCACCACATCGGCCATCTTGCCGGTCTCGAGGCTGCCGGTCAGCTTGTCGATGCCCATCGCCTTGGCTGGGTTCAGCGTGATCCACTGGATCACCGTCGCATCCGAAATGTCGATGCCGAGCCGGAGCCCGGCGGCCTGGGCCTTGGCGGCTTCCTGATTGAGGCGCTGGATATCGTTCGCGTCGTCCGAATGGATCACCACGCAAGCGCCTTCGCGTTGCAGGAAGGCGGCGTTTTCCATGATGCCGTCGTAGCTTTCCATCTTGAAGCCGTACCAGTCGGCCCAGATCGCGCTGCACACGCCGTTTTCGCGCAGCAGATCGCCGATCTTGTAGGCTTCGACCGCGTGGTGGAAGGCGGCGACCTTGTAGCCCATCTCCTTGGCCATATCGAGCACCAGCGCCATTTCGTCGGCGCGGTAGCAGTGGTTCTGGATCAGGATTTCGCCCTTGAGCACGCCCGCGAGCGTCTCCTTGCCGAGATCGCGCTTGGCCTTCGGATCATTGGCGTAATCGATCGCGCTGAGCCAGGTTTCGCGGTTGACCGCGAAGTTGCCCATGCGGGTCGAAGGCATCCGCCCGCGCCCGCCATAGACGCGCTTGGGGTTCTCCCCGCAGGCCATCTTCATGGAGTAGGGCGCGCCGGGGAACTTCATCCCCTGCACTGTGCGCGAAGGCACGTTCTTGAGCGTGACCGAACGCCCGCCCATCAGGTTGGCCGAGCCGGGGAGGATTTGCAGCGCCGTGATGCCGCCATTGGCCATCGCACGGGTGAAGCCGGGGTCCTGCGGCCAGACCGAATGTTCGGCCCATACCTCGGGCGTTGTCGGGCTGGTTGCCTCGTTGCCGTCCGAATGCGCCTCGACACCGGGCGAGGGGTAATCGCCGAGGTGCGAGTGGATGTCGATAATGCCGGGGGTGACGAACTTGCCCGTGCCGTCAATCACCGTCACATCGGCGGGGATCGGCGTGTCCGGCCCGCCGACCGCGGTGATCTTGCCATCGCGCATGAACACGACGCCGTTTTCGATCTTGCCGCCTTTGCCGTCATAGACGGTCGCGCCGGTCAGCGCGGTGGGGACGCCGGGATAGGGCTTGTAGGTGGAAGCGAACACCGGCTCGCCCGCTGGTGTTGCGGCGAAGGTCTTGCCGCTCTTGGCGTCAGACGCGCTGGCCGTTTCGCCGGCGGTGCCAGTGGTGGCGCAGGCTGTCAGCGCGAACGCACTGGCCAGCGTGGCGAGCGCACCCGTGCGGGCACGCATTCTCAAATCTGCGAACATGCGAATATTCCCCGTTTTCCGGTCTGCCGATGTGACCGGAAAACGGGGGGTTGTCCATGACGTTGGACGATTTTTATGTCCGCGCGAGCCTACTCGGCCGGAGCGGGTTCTTCGTCCTTCAGCGTGTCGAGGTGCATCCACTTTTTCACCAGCGGGGCGATCACCAGCACGACCACGGCCGCACCGATCGAGATCCAGCCGAACAGTTCGTAGACATCGAGCAGTCCCTGCTTGGTCATCGCGCCATCATGCCCACCGGTCGCCTCGCCGATCTTGCCGGCGACGAAGTTGCCGACCGCGGTCATGTAGAACCACGCGCCCATGATAAGCGAGGCAAGGTGCTTGGGCGCCAGCCGGTTCATCGCCGACAGGCCAACCGGCGAGAGGCACAGCTCGGCGGTGGTGGCGAAGAAGTAGTAGGCAAAGACGAGGATGACCGGGGTCATCGCAGCGATGCCATAGGCCTCCGCGCCCCACACCAGCACCAGATTGGCCAAGCCCATCTGCGCTAGCGCCAGGCCGAACTTGGCCGGGGCCGAAGGCTCGCGGCCCTGCTTGCCAAGCCACTGCCACAGTCCGGCGAACACCGGAGCCATCAGGATGATGTAGATCGGGTTGATTGACTGGAAGATCCCCGCCGGCACGCCAGCACGATCGACGAAGCGATCGGTGAACAGGTTCATCGAGCCGCCCGCCTGTTCGAACAGGCCCCAGAACAGCGGATTGAGGCTGATCAGGAACAGGATCGCGAACATCCGTTCACGCGGCTCCTTCTCGAGCTTGAAGCTCTCGAACAGCACGTAGCCAAGCAGAGCCACGCCCGAGATCGCAAGCAGCGACTGGATCACGTCCTGATACTGGACCAACGCCCAGATCACCGCGACCGCGGCAAAACCGACGCCGTAGAGGCCCATTTCCTTGCCCTTGGCGAGCGGCTGGGGTGCCTCGCCCGCGCCCTTGAGCGAGGCCTTGCCGAGCACGAACACGATCAGGCCCGCGAGCATCCCGATGCCAGCCAGACCAAAGCCGAAGCCCCAGCCCAGCGTCTGGCCGAGATAGGCGACCAGAATGGTGCCGATCGCCGCGCCCACGTTGATGCCCATGTAGAAGATCGTGTAGGCCCCGTCGCGGCGGGTGTCGGTCATCGAATAGAGCTGTCCCACCATCACCGAGATGTTGGCCTTGAGGAAGCCCGAGCCGACGATGATGAAGGCGAGCGCGGCCCAGAACACGTTGATCGTCGGATCGCTCTGCCCGCCGGTGCCTTCGACCGCCATCAGCGTGTGGCCCGCCGCGAGCAGCAACCCGCCAAACAGCACCGCCTTGCGCTGGCCGAGGTAACGGTCAGCCAGCCAGCCCCCGAGCACCGGGGTGATGTAGACCAGCGAGGTATAGGCGCCGTAGATCAGGTTCGATTTGCCATCCGAAAACAGCCAGTGCTGGGTCAGGTAGAAAATCAGGATGGCGCGCATGCCGTAGTAGGAGAACCGCTCCCACATCTCGGCGAAGAACAGCATGTAGAGGCCCTTGGGGTGGCCCGCGAACTCAGGGTCCTTCTGCGTCGCAATCTTGCCGCCAATGGCAAGAAACACGATCAGCACCACCACGGCGATGGCCGCAATCCATTCGGCCTCCGCCCACAGCGAAATGTCTTTCATTGATTCGATCCCCATCGAGTGGTTCGGGCTGGTGCCTCACCACACCGCCGCAATGGGAGCGCACCCTAACGCCTCATTCGCCCGTGTGAAGCTTTTGTTGCGTCGGAGCGTAATGGAATGGCGTTTGCAGACCGGGTCGGGTGCGACAAGGCAGGCGATACTCTAACAGACCAACGCCTCGGCCCGCCAACGGACGGGCCGCAAGCGCGAACGCACGCCCGCAGGTGCACGATCCCGCAGGGATCGAAACGCCCCGAGGGAAGCGAAGCTGTGTCGCCGAAGGCGGCACACCTGCCCGCAGAGGCGGGCACGCAAACCCGAAACAAATTGACCGCATGGCTGTATTATGGCACTGATGCACCTCGCAAGGGACAGAACTGCCATGAACCCCAATCGCCCCAATCCGAACAGGCCCGTCTATCTCAAGCTGCGCGACCAGATCGCTGCCGCGATCATTGACGGGATCTATCCCGAAGGCGCGATGCTGCCCTCGGTGCGGGCGCTCGCGGCAGAGCAGGGGGCCAACCCGCTGACCGTGGCGAAGGCCTATCAGCAGTTCCAGAATGACGGGCTGGTCGAAGTGCAGCGCGGCGTGGGCATGTATGTCGTGCGCGGCGCAGCTGAACGGCTGCGCACCACCGAGCGCGAGGCCTTCCTGCGCGAGGAATGGCCCGAGATCCGCAGCCGTATGACGCGGCTCGGCCTCAGTCCGGCAGACCTTGCCGAGACCGCCTGAGGCAAGTTTTCCTGCCAATAGTGCAAGTTGCGCACTTTCCCGATTTATGACAATCTGTTCATGTTGGCGCATGACGGGATTGCATCCTGCTGTGCACCACGCCTAATGGGGGTGCCTCACGGGTCGGAGGCGAGTTGAGGAAACCGCGGGGTCAACCCGCATGGGGCGTGATATGGCGGCGCGACCGTCCATGGGCGTCCGGGAGTTCGCCATGATCAGATCCGAGTTGTTGCAAGAACTGCACAAGGACAATCCCGACCTGCGTGCCGATGAAATCGAGCAGGTCGTCGACATCTTCTTCGATGAAATCGCCCAGCGGCTGGCCGAAGGCGGCCGAGTCGAACTGCGCGGCTTCGGTGCCTTTTCGACCCGCGAGCGTGATGCCCGCAGCGGTCGCAACCCGCGCACCGGCGAAACGGTGGACGTGCCCGAAAAGCGCGTGCCCTATTTCAAGGCCGGCAAGGAAATCCGCGAACGTCTGAACGACTGAGTTTGCGTGCCTGCCTCCGCGGGCACGTCCTCGGTGCGTTTTTGTGTTCCGCATCGCATCCGCGATGCGAAATCCTCGCTCATACGCCCTACGGGCGCGTCGCTGCGGGCGGCCGTTCGGCCTTGCGGTCGCTAGCGCGACCGGATCATCGCCACACGCTCTTTTGCAAACTGGCTCGGCCCGCCAACGGACGGGCCGCGAGCGCACGCGCGCGAGCCGCAGGTGCTCGAGCCTGAAAGGCTCGAAACGCACCGAGGACGCTCGCCCGGAGGGGCGAGCGAAAAGCAGATTAAGCCGCGCGCGGCAGCGCATCGTCGCGGGCGAGGCCCGGCACGGGCAGCTCGCGCTGGCGGCCGAGCGCGCTGAACACCAGATCGGTCAGCCGCTCGGCCCCGCCGCTTACGCTCATGTCGACCGGCAGCATGCCCAAGGCGCTGAACTCCTCGATCGCATCGGCACCGGGGACCGCAATCACCCGCGCGATCTGCGGCAGGCGTTCGCGCGCCAGCGGGGTCAACTCGCGCGAAGCCTCGATCTGGCCGGTTGCCACCACCAGCACCTCGCGCCGCTCCATCCCGATCGCATCCCAGCTACGCGGATCGGCCGGGTTGGCGCGGTGGACGTGATAGCCGTCCGCCAGCGCGATCTGGAAGCGATCGTGATCCGGCTCGAGCGCGAGATAGCCGATGCCGTTGAACGCCAGCGCATCGGCCACCGCGCGGCCCGCCGGGGTCATGCCGATGATCAGCACCGGC
>VFQO010002776.1_pt1 | contig 10065 bp, 8 predicted proteins | sample 3512331 | NCBI WGS metagenome assembly VFQO01 (sample SAMN10412371, study PRJNA504923) | tailings metagenome | isolation source: Replicate 3 from Balatoc abandoned mine | place: Philippines: Itogon, Benguet | collected 2017-08-28 | reverse complement strand
ACGAGGAAGCGGGCGAGGACGGGCTGTTCGTGCTCGAAACCAACACCCAGCCGGGCATGACGCCGCTGAGCCTCGTTCCCGAACAGGCGGCGGGCTGCGGCATCTCCTATGCCGATCTGGTCGAGATGCTGTGCGCGGAGGCCCTGCGGGTCCACGCCCTCAAGCGGGCCAAAAGTTCAGAGGGGGGAGGCAGCGATGGCGCAGCAGATCAGGCGTAACGGCACCCCCGGTGTCCGCCGTGCCGCCAAGGCGCAGAGCCGCGCCGTGGTCGCCCGCAAGGCGCGCGGGCAGGCGAGCGGCGTGCTCGACCGGATCATGGGCGCGCTGCCCTTCACCGAGGAACAGTGGAGCCGCATCTGGCTCGCCATGATCATCGGCACGGGCGTGGGCGTTGCCTTCATCATCGCCAGCCTTGCCGGGGTTCCCGCGCTGGCGCAGGCGCAGGTCGCCGCGATTGCGGCGGATGCGGGCTTTACCGTCCAGAACGTGCGCGTCACCGGTACCAACCGGATGGATGAACAGCAGGTCTATGCCCGCGCACTCGCGCAGCGCGATCAGGCCATGCCCGATGTTGATATCGCCCGCTTGCGCGAAGAACTGCGCGCTTTGCCGTGGGTCAAGGATGCGCGGGTTTCGATCCAGCTGCCCCACACCCTCGCCATCGACATCGTCGAGCGTGAGCCGCACGCGGTGCTGGAAAAGCCCGATCGGCTGGTGCTGATCGATGCGACGGGCGTCGAGCTTGAACCGGTGGCCGCTGACCGTGCCAAGGGGATGCTGCGGCTGGCCGGGCCGGGGGCGGCCAAACAGGCCCGTGCGCTCGAAACCCTGCTCGCCGCCGCGCCTGCGCTGGCGCCCAAGGTCGAGGCGGCCGAATGGGTCGGCAACCGCCGCTGGAACCTCACCTTCACCACCGGACAATTGCTCGCCCTGCCCGAAGGCGAGGTTGAAGCGGCCAGTGCGCTGGTCAAGTTTGCGCGGCTGGACGGCAAGAACCGCCTGCTGGGCGGCAAGGTGCTGGCCTTCGACATGCGCACCCCGCCGCGGCTTTACATGCGCCTGCCCGAAGCGGTCGGCCAGCCCAAGGTTGTCGCCGCGGGTGAGGAAGGGGAGACCACCTGATGGCATCACGCCCTGCCGCGCCCCCGCGCCGCCTTGCGCGCACCTATGCCGCGGTCAACATCGGGTCGTTCCGGATCAGTGCCATGATCATGGGCGAGACCGACAGCGGCGATCTGCAAGTGCTCGGCTCCGGCCACCGCGCCAGCGCCGGGGTCAAGCGCGGCTATGTGACCGACATGGGCGCTGCCGCTCATGCGATCCGCGATGCGGTGGAGCGGGCGGAGAAGGCATCGGGCACGCCTGTGCGCTCCGTGTGGATTGCCTGCGCCGGGGCAGGCCTTGCCAGCCACGTGGTGTCGGTCGACATCGAGATCGGCGGACGCCGGATCGAGGATGAGGATGTCGAGGCCCTGCTGATCGAGGCGCAGGACATGATCCAGCCCGATGGCCGCAAGGTGCTCCACGCCCAGCCTGCGCATTACACGCTGGATGGCGCGCATGGCGTTGCCAACCCGCGCGGGCTGCATGCCGAACGCCTGGGGGTCGATATCCACGTGATGCTGGCCGATGGCGCGCCGGTCAGGAACCTTACCGAAGCGGTGCAGAACGCGCATCTTGAGGTCGAAGGCGTGGTCGCCGCACCGCTGGCCGCAGGGCATGCCTGCCTGACGCCGGAGGAACGCGAGCTTGGCGTCGCGCTGGTCGAGATCGGGGCCGATATCACCAACGTCGCGGTGTTTGCGGGCGGCATGCTGCTGGGGCTGCATGCCGTGCCGATGGGATCGGGATCGATCACCGATGCGATCGCCAGCAGCTTCGGCATCCGCCGTTCGCAGGCAGAGCGGCTCAAATGCGTCGCGGGTTCGGCTATCGCCAGCCCATCCGATCACCGCGAACTCATCCCCGTCAGCGGTCCGCAGGAAGGTGGCAGCGAAGGCGGGGAGGGCGCTGCGTCGGCCGGCCCGCTGGCGCGCGGGGCGGATGACAAGAACCGGATTGTGCGCGCCGAACTCGTTGCCGTGGTGACGCAGCAATTGGGCGAGTTGACCGGCGAGATCGGCAAGGCTCTGAAGATGATGGGTTTTGCAGGGCCCCGGGCCGGGCAGGTGGTGCTGACTGGCGGCGGGGCCGAGCTTGCCGGGATGGCTGATTTCATGCAGAGCGCGCTTGGTCAGCCGGTGCGGCTGGGCCGTCCGCCGCAGCTTGCCGGCATGCCTGAAGCCCATCACGCGCCCGGCTTTGCGACGCTGGCTGGGCTGTGTCTTTATGCCGCCGATGATCCTGTCGATATCCGCGCCGTGGGCGCGGGGCGGGCCGGGGTCTACAAGGCGTTCACCCGCGAGGCCGGGGTAATGGCGCTCGTCCAGCGCCTGTTCCGGGCGCTCAAGGAGTATTTCTGAAGGCGCCCCGGCCCGCATGCCGTAACGGCGGCGGCGCAAAGGCCCGCTCCCGAGGCTGTGGATAAGGGTTCTGCCGCTATAAAATGTGAGCGGCTATTATGTCAGAGACGATAAATTAATGCGCGTGAATAAGTTGAAATTATCCCGTTCCCGCGTCTGGAGGACCTGCTGATGAGCATCAATATCGGACCCGCGGCAAGCGACGATCTGCGCCCGCGCATCACCGTGATCGGTATCGGCGGGGCTGGCGGCAACGCGATCGCCAACATGATCGCAGCCGAGATCGAGGGTGTCGAGTTCATCGTCGCCAACACCGATGCGCAGGCGCTCAGCACCTCGCCGGCGGAAAAGCGCATCCAGCTCGGGCCAGATATCACCGGCGGCCTTGGCGCAGGCGCGCGGCCCGAAGTGGGCAAGGCTGCGGCGGAAGAAACCGTCGCCGAAATCGAAAAGGCGCTCGAAGGCGTCAATATGTGCTTCATCGCCGCTGGCATGGGCGGCGGCACCGGGACGGGCGCCGCGCCCGTCATCGCCGAAGCCGCGCGCCGCATGGGCGTGCTGACCGTGGGCGTGGTTACCAAGCCGTTCCTGTTCGAAGGCACGCGCCGGATGCGTGCCGCCGAAGCCGGGATCGACGAGCTTCAGCAGCATGTCGATACGCTGATCGTCATTCCCAACCAGAACCTGTTTCTGGTCGCCAAGGCGGAAACCACCTTCAAGGAAGCTTTCCAGCTGGCCGACGAAGTGCTCCAGCAGGGCGTGCGTTCGATCACCGACCTGATGGTCATGCCCGGCCTTATCAACCTCGACTTTGCCGACGTCCGCTCGGTCATGTCCGAAATGGGCAAGGCGATGATGGGCACCGGCGAGGGTGAGGGCGAAAACCGCGCGCTTGATGCGGCCGAACAGGCAATCGCCAACCCGCTGCTCGACGGGGTCAGCATGGCGGGTGCGCGCGGCGTGATCATCTCGATCATCGGCGGCGAAGACATGCGCCTGCTCGAAGTCGATGAAGCCGCCAACCACATCCGCGAACTGGTGGATGAAGATGCCAACATCATCTGGGGCAGCGCCTTCAACCCAGATCTCAAGGGCAAGATCCGCGTTTCCGTGGTCGCCACCGGGATCGAGCAGAGCGCGGCCGGCTCCTATGATCGCAGCCAGACCGTCTCGCTCGGCGCGTCGCGCGCGCCCAAGCGGCCGGTGCTGGAGCTTTCGGATGACGAAGGGCTGACCGAGCTTGCGCCGGTCACGCCGCCCGCCGCTGCTGTTGTCGCTCCGGCTCCGACCTTCGATCTCGGCGGGCATGAAAGCGCCGCGGCTGACGATTACGACGATGAGGACATGCTCGACCTCGCCGAAGAGGCTGTGGACGAGGATGACGCCGACACCGGCTATCCGCCTGCCGCGCCGTTCGAGTTGACCGGGATGCAGGCCGGCGACGATTACGGCGAGGAATACGAGGACGACGTCGACGGGATTGTCGATCCGCTCGCCGGTCTGCGCGGGGCGGAAGAGGCACCGGCTTACGGGTATGGCGCGCCTGCCACCCCGGCCGCGGATCCGGCCGAAGACGCGCTCGAACTGGACGATGGCTATACCGCCTATTCGGACGCGGCAGAAGAAGGCGCCCCGGCGCAGGATGATCTGCTTGCAAGCGCCGACCGCCTTGCGGCCGCAGACAAGCCGGTTGAAGCCAAGCTTGGCGGGCGGCGCGGGCGTGCGCTGCTTGGCGGGGCAGCCGGTGACGGCGGCAGTGGCGGGACTTCGGGGGGCGGGAGCACGCTGTTCGAACGCATGGCCAATCTCTCGCGCAGCACCGCGCGCGACGATGATGACGACGACGGCGATGATGATGGCCCGGCGCTCAGCATCCCGCGCTTCCTCGGTCGCCAGAACAACCAGTAAGCGCGCGCCCGGCGCGCCGTGTCGCAGCAGCGCTGGAAGGCGCTGCGCGACTTGCTAGAGCCCTGCATGATGGTGTCGCGCCTTTCCCTTCTTTGCACCCTGGCGCTGGGGGCTGTTGTGCTGCCCGCCGGGCAGGCGGCGGCGCAGGATGTTGTCGCGCAGCCGGTGGTGCAAGCGCTTCCCTCGCCGGAAGTGCAGCGGTTGAACCGTGCGCTGATCGCGCTCGCCAAGGCACCGCGCGACCGCGATGCGCTGGTCGAAGCGGGGCAGGCCGCGATCGGGGTTGACGATCTGGAAGCGGCGATCGGCTTTTTCGGGCGCGCGGCCGATGTCGATCCCGGCCACCCCGGCGTGGCGGCGGGCCTCGGGTCGGTCTATTTGCGCGCAGGCCGTGCGGGCGAGGCGCTGATTCAGTTCGACCGGGCGCTGGCTGCGGGTGCGGACGAGCGTGCCGTGCTGACCGACCGGGCGCTGACGCTCGATCTGGTGGGCGAACACCCGGCAGCGCAGGCGGCCTATACCCGCGCGCTCGAACTCGACCCGGCCAATGATGAAGCGCGGCGGCGGCTGGCGGTGAGCTTTGCCATCACAGGCAACCGTGCCCGGTTCGAAGATACGCTGCGCCCGCTGCTCGACCGGCGCGACATGGCGGCACAGCGCGCCCGCGCCTTCGGGCTGGCGATCCTCGGCGAGAATGAGCGGGCCGGGGCGATTGTCGAGCAGGTCATGCCGCGCGATCTGGCGACGCGGCTGTTGCCTTACCTTGCCTATATGCCGCGCCTGACGAAGCAGCAGCAGGCTGCGGCGGCAAATCTCGGGATCTTTCCGCGGGCCGCGGATATCGGGCGGGACGATCCGCGCCTTGCCCGCTTTGCCGCCGAAGAGCGCGCCGACAGCCGCCTTGCGCCGTCCGGCCCGCCGCTTGGCGCACGGCCCGCGCCGGCCCCCACGCCAGCGCCCAGGACGATCGTCTATAACGAGCCGGTTGCCGCATCGCGCATCGGCGCCGCGCCGCCGCCGGCCCAGACGCCCGCACCGTCACCGACACCAGCACCGGCACCCCCCACGCAGGCGGCGACTGTCACACCGGTTGCGGTCAGCACCGCACCTGCTGCACCTGCACCTGCGCCCCAAACCGCGCAGCCGCCGCTTCGGGTGGCTGATGCTTTCGCCGATCTGGGGGCGCCCACGGCCGATGCGCGGGTGGGGGGCGATGCGGTCGATCTGGCGCGAATCGCAGTGAAGCGTGAAGCCCCGCCAGCGCCTCCTGTGGCCAAGCCCGCCGATAAGGCGGCCGAAAAGCCCAAGGCGAAGACGCCGCCCAAGCCCGTTCACCCCAGCCGCGTGTGGGTGCAGGTGGCGACGGGGCGGAAGATCGATGCCCTCGCCTTCGACTGGAAGCGCATCGCACGTGAGGGCGGGGCAGCGGTGACCGCCTACAAGCCCCACACCGCGCGCTGGGGTCAGACCAACCGCCTCGTCGTTGGCCCGGTGGCGAGCCGCGACAAGGCCGAGGCACTGGTTCGCGAACTGAAGAAGAAGGGGCTCGATGCGTTCATGTGGCTCAGCGATGAAGGCGAGGAAGTTCAGGGGCTTAAGTAGCTTCCACGGGTTTCTTTGCACAGGCTTTGCACAGGCTTGTCCGGTTCTCCCCAACCGCCACGCAGCCCGCGATTGCCAATCGGCCCCACCAGCGTCCATCTCTCTGCGCGATGGTGAACCGACCCTTTCGCTTCGCGAACTCGCGCCCATGAGAGCTGCTGACATGGATTATTCCGCCGAGGACGATGCCGCCCCCGTCGACATGCTCGCCAACCTGTTCGCCGCGCGTGGGTGGCCGTGCGAGCTGGTGTCGGAAGACGAGATGACCGGCGAGGTGCAGGGCAGCTGGGCCAATTATCAGCTGCGCGCGATCTGGCGGCCCGAGGATGGCGTGCTCCAGTTCCTGTGCCTGCCCGACATCCGCGTGACCGACGACAAGCGCGCTGCCGCCTATGAATTGCTGTGCCTTGTCAACGAACAGATGTGGCTGGGCCATTTCGACATCTGGTCGAACGGCGATGTGCTGCTCTACCGCCATGGCGCGCTGCTGGGCGATCACGGCCGGCTCACCCTCGACATGGCGCAGGCGCTGGTCGAAAGCGCAATCGACGAATGCGACCGTTTCTACCCCGCCTTCCAGTTCGTGCTGTGGGGCGGCAAGACCCCCCGCGCGGCGCTGGATGCGGCGATGGTCGACGCCGCGGGCGAGGCCTGATACGCCCGCGGGCATGAACCACCTTCTCATCATCGGCTGCGGCAACATGGGCGGGGCGATGCTCGCCGGATGGCTGGCGGCGGGCGAGAGCCTGGCGCGTTTCTCTGTGCTCGATCCTGCCCTGCCTGAGGCTCCGGCCGGTGTGGCGCTCTACCGCGATGCCGCCGAGGTGCCGGGGACGCATGATGCGGTGCTGCTCGGGTTCAAGCCGCAGCAATTGGCCGCATTGGGGCCAGGCCTTCAGAGCCTGATCGCAGGGCGGACGGTGTTCTCGCTGCTCGCCGGGATCACGCTCGATCAACTGGCTGAGGCCTTTCCGGCTGGGAACGCGCACATCCGGGTGATGCCCAACCTTGCCGCGCGCATCAACAAATCGCCCGTCATTCTCGCTGAGCGCGGCCTCGACGCCGAGCGCCGCGCTGCCACCTTCGACCTGTTCGGCCGTCTCGGCAGCGCGGTGTGGCTGGAGGACGAGGCGCAGTTCGATCTGGTCACGGCGCTGGCCGGGTCGGGGCCGGGCTTCGTTTACCGCTTCATCGATGCGCTGGCGGGTGCGGCCACCGATCTCGGGCTGGACGCGCCCACGGCGGAAGCCCTCGCGCTCGCCACGGTCGAGGGTGCCGCCGCGCTCGCCGCCGCATCGGACGCCAGCCCCGCGACGCTTGCCGACCGGGTCGCCAGCCCCGGCGGCATGACGCGCGAGGGCCTCAACGTGCTCGATCAGGATGCAGCCCTGCGCCGCCTGCTGGCCGCAACGCTGGCCGCCACACGGGACAAGGGCGCGGCGCTTTCCAGGGGTAGTTAAGATTAACGCCCGTTAATCTGAACAAATTGCGCCGTTTGCAAGCCGGTTTCGCTTGAAAACCGCCAAGGAAACCCCGATATTCGCCCCATTGGAGAGCCGGGGCATGTCCCGCGCTCCTGCATGGAAAGGCTAAGGGTTTCACAATGGCTGACTGGAATGACACCTCGCGCAATGCGCAGCGTCTGGGCTCCGTGCCCCGCGCCGGAGGCGATGTCGCCGGCCGCGTGAGCTATGACGAGGGTCTGCGCAAGCACATGCTCTCGATCTACAATTACATGACGTCGGGCATCCTGCTGACCGGGATTGTCGCGCTGCTGGCCTTCACCAGCGGCACGGCTGCGGCGATCTTCACCGGCGGCATCCTGCGCTGGATCGTCGCGCTTTCGCCGATGGCGATCGTTTTCGCGATGAGCTTCGGCGCCAACCGCTTCAGCACCGGCACCTTGCAGGCGATGTTCTGGGGCTTTGCGATCCTGATGGGCCTGTCGCTTTCGTCGGTGTTCCTCGTTTACACCGGCGGTTCGATCGCGACGACCTTCTTTGCCACCGCGGCGGCCTTTGCTGGCCTGTCGCTGTGGGGCTACACCACCAAGAAGAACCTGTCCGGCATGGGCAGCTTCCTGATCATGGGTCTGGTCGGCCTGATCGTGGCGATGGTCATCAACCTGTTCCTTCAGAGCCCCGCGTTCCACTACGCGATCAGCTTCATCGGCGTGCTGATCTTCGCTGGCCTCACCGCCTATGATACGCAGCGCCTGAAGGACGAATACACTTACCTGCGCGGCACCGAATTTGCCGGCAAGGCCGTGATCCTGGGCGCGCTCAGCCTCTATCTGGACTTCATCAACATGTTCCAGTTCCTGCTGAGCTTCCTGGGCAACCGCGAATAACCGCCGGCAGGCAGCCTGCCTGACAGGTGTTGAAAGATCGAATGCCCGGGGGCCGCGATGGCTTCCCGGGCATTTCCTTTGTCAGGCGGGATCGCTATCGCAGCCCTTCAGGCTTGAGCAAGCCGCGATGCGCCATGCGTCACGCAGGCGGCATCCGACCGCAGCAGGAGAGAGTTACCCCCATGACCGCAGCCCCCCGTCCGTTCCGCCGCACGATGCGCACGCCTTTCGGCCTTGCGATCACCACGCTGGTCGGCGGCGCGGCGCTGCTTTCGGCCTGTGCGACCCCCGCACCGCCGCCGCCCCCCCCGCCCCCTCCTGCGCCGCCGCCGGTTGTGGTTGAGGCCGTGCCCTATCGCCCGCTCCCGCCGGGGGGCGCGCATTACGTGATGAACCTGCCCGCGCGCGGGCCTGATGGGCGGCGCATCACGGTCAATTCGAATCTCTCGAACGACCAGCTTGTCTGGAACCTGCGTTCGGCCTGGAACGTCGCCGCGCTCAATTGCCTTGCGCCCGAATACCAGCCGATCCTCGATGGCTACCGCGCCTTCCTGACGAAAAACGTCAAGGGGCTGAAGGCCGTCAACGACCGCATCGAGAAGAGCTACACCAGCCGCTTCCGCGTGAAGCGCGATGCGATCATCGCGCGCGATGGCTACACCACACAGGTCTACAACTTCTTCGCTGAGCCTGCCGCCCGCGCCGGGTTCTGCCGCGCCGCGCTCGATATGGCGAACCGCGCGCTGGCTGCCCCGCCGACCGATCCGCTCGCCTTTGCGCAGGCCAATTTTGACGGGCTGCTGCTGCCGTTTGAGCAGTTCTTTGACGAATACGAGCTTTACCAGCGCGCTTCGGCAGAATGGGATGCGAAGTGGGGTGCGATGTATGGACCCTCGCAACCGGGCTGGGTGGCGGTCCAGCAGCACCGCGCCGGGTTGGTGACTGAAGCGGCGCCGGGCGCGGCGCAGACCGTGATCGATCCGGTCACGGGCCTGCCGGTTCCGGTGATCCCGGTGACCGAAGGTGTGACCTCGCAGCCGGTGGTGCAGCCGATCGCGCCTGTCACCGGCACCGCGCCGGGCAAGTAAGAGGGCGGGCAGGGGCAGCGCAAAATCGCCGTTGCAAGCCTTTGCGCGAGGCGCTAATGCCCGCGCTCCCGCCCTTGGGCGGACGCGTCAAACTGGAACGGGGCCGTAGCTCAGATGGGAGAGCGCGTCGTTCGCAATGACGAGGTCAGGGGTTCGATCCCCCTCGGCTCCACCAGTTAAACGCAAAAGGCCTTCCCTGCTGGGGAGGCTTTTTTGTTTTCGCCCTCAGGCGCCGGGCGCTTTTTTGTTTTGGCCCTCATACGCCGGGCGGCGGACGTCCGTCCGCCTTGGCTTCCGCCGCATAAGCGGCGACGCGCGGTCGCGCTTGCGGCGCTGCGCGCCGATGGGGCCTATCAATCTTGACTTGATTGACACCGCTTGCCGTCAGCTTTGCCTGACGCTATCGCTGCTCCTGCGCCAAGGTAACGGGAATGCGGTGCAAATCCGCAGCTGTCCCTGCAACTGTAAGCGGTGAGTGTGGGGTGCGCTCCCTTTTCGAAGGGCAGCCACTGGGGGTCTTCGGGCCATCCGGGAAGGCGAGCATCCCATGCGGCGATCCGTGAGCCAGGAGACCGACCGGGGCGTGTCGCTCTATGCCTAGGTTCAGGGGTTGGCCAGGCGCGGAAAAACACTTTCGTTGTGAGCGACATCGCTG
>VFQO010002775.1_pt1 | contig 10074 bp, 16 predicted proteins | sample 3512331 | NCBI WGS metagenome assembly VFQO01 (sample SAMN10412371, study PRJNA504923) | tailings metagenome | isolation source: Replicate 3 from Balatoc abandoned mine | place: Philippines: Itogon, Benguet | collected 2017-08-28 | reverse complement strand
ATCATAAGGTTATAACGTTTTTTGGCGGATTTTTCCAGGATCCCGTCGGACCCTCAGCCTGGGGCGATGCGGCGGACTCGATCATCTGCTTCACCCAAAGGGGGTTCTCAATATGCAGGAACTCGATGGCAGCGCCCCCCTTCCCTGTGGCCACAACTGATCCAGTACCCATCAGCCGATCAGAAAGGGTTTGGCGAAGCTCGACGGTCTCCACCGCATTGAGCAGAAGCTCTTTGGTATGCCGAGAAAAGACCCCGGACTTGTAATAGATGCGCCGCGAGGTGACACCCTGCTCGATGCCGAACAGCTGAAAGAACATGTAGGCCGAGAGCAATGTGAGCAGGATGATGATCTCAAGCATCCAGCCATCGAAGTTCATCGCAATCGCCACCATAAGCAGGAACACCGGGGCGGCATATCGCGTCCAGTGAAGCGCGAACTGGCCTTGTACAGCCTCACCATCTGCAAGCGTCTTCTTGATGTAGCTCATGGCCTACTCCCCTGTTTCGTCCTTGGAACATATTGGTAGCGGGGGCACTTCGGCTAAACGACGCGCCCTCCAGGAATGCTGAAAGGCCCGGACCTTCTTCAGGCCGAGCCTCATCAGCGGTTGTACGATCAGCAGATAGGTCAGCATTACCCGCCAGCGGCACCTCTCTGTTGAGCCTGATAGGGCTTGGGCTGGTTCTTCGGATCCAGCATCCAGAGCTTGCAAGCGGTGCGAACCATGGCCATGTGGGCACCAAACTCCATGCCAGGCATGTTCTTGGTCAGGGCTTTGATGACCAGCATGCCGGTTGCGTAGACATCCCCTGCCCCCAGCGGCACGGTGAACACGCGATCCTTGCCTTCCATCAGGCGAACCAGGAGCGCCTGGTTGCGATGAACGACATGGAGTGATTTGTTCCGGTTCTCGCCGTGAAAATCGAATCGCGCCTCCTCGATCATCCCGAGAAACACGCCGGCCAGAATCGGAAGCTCAGCCTCGGTGAGCTGAAAGCGGAGCTTCTGGCTCCAGTTGACTGAGCGCTCGCCGGTCTTGGGCGCTGCATCAATGGCGATGGTGGCGCTGAGGTTGCGCTTGGTGTCGATCTCAATCGTGAGGGCTGAGTCGCGGCCATAGACGTGATGGTTTTCACGCGGCTCGTCATTGCGAGCCGGGGCGTCGTCACTCTGCATGCTTCGGGCCTGTGCGGGCGCGGCACCGGCAACAGGACTCAATGCCTGATGCGAGGGGCGCTGAGGATACTGGGCAGCACGCGAGTTGCCTTGAGCCATCTGAGCTGCTGCAGGCGGGCGGCTGACTGTAGCGCTGCGAGCAGGCGCGGGGGCCTGTTGGCGCTGCGGGTATTCCCGACCGCGTGCTTGCGCAGCGGGACGGGGCTGGTCGGTAACAACAGTCATGTCGAACTCGCTGAAGCGGTCATCGTATTGGTTTGCCATGGCCAGGCCCTCTCGTGATCTCGTATGTGTGGCAGTGCCACCTTGGAGCGGACATCGTTGCCGCTTACTAATCAATTTGGGCTTTTTATCATCCTATGTCAATCTGTGTTGCCAGCATTACAGAAATAAATATACACTCCCTACACAGGCTTCCAAGATCAAAGGCCCAAACCGCACCGCCCTGCCCCGTACTGACCGAACCGCCCCCCATAGGGACATGAAGGGAGAGGGAGGAAGAGAGAGGTAAAGGGAAATGCCCCACCGGAACGGGGGTCAGCAGGAGGTGGATCGGAGCTGTGATTGCTAGGGCGGAGCCCTAGCGTAGGGAGTGTATATTTCTGGCCGCTACCGGCCCCAAGGGAGCAAAACCATGCCGTTCGTAGATCCGCCGAAGAAGGTCAGCTTCATGACCGTGGTCCTGAAAATCGACAAAAGCGTCAACGGACTGCCTCTCGACCTCCAAGAAATCCTGCCCAAAGGCACAGAGATTGTGGCCGCAAGCATGGAAGACGAGATGACCCTCCTAGACCTCATCGAGAGCGCCCACCCGCACCTCGTCGAAAGCGCGCGAGACGCCCTGAAGAAGAACCCAGGCAATTACCAGGCAGCAGAAGATCTCTTCAACGACAACTGAACCTGCTCAGGAGAAGCACATGCACAGCGACCGCGATCCGATACCGAGCCCAGAGTTCGGGCTGATCATCCTGAAGGGAATTTCCTGCCTTGCACTTGGCACCGGGATTCTGACCGTTGCAATGCTCTACCTGATCACCTGAAGCGCAACGAGGAGCTGACATGACCTCCATGCCCGACATCTATCCGATTCGAGAAGCGCTCCGACGCCTCGAATCGGCAGTCGCCCGATTCAATGCAACCTGGCCTCACCACGCACAGCAAACCATCGCTTTCGAGATCCCTGTTCGCGCGGACAACAACCGAGCCAACGCCATCGAGGTGGCTCCCCTGACAGGAGAAGCGGCGGTTTTGGCAGTTCAGTCGGGCCTGGCACAGTTCGCCCGCTTTGATGAGCAGCACCCCGGTACTGTGTTCCGGCTGCCTGGGCTTGTGCTTACCGCCCATGACCTCAGCGCCGAGATCTCTCTGATCAACACCCTGAAAGGCCGCATCCGCGAGTACATGCTGCAGATCCCAGCCAACCAGCGCGCACGTTTTGCCCGCCAGGCACTGCCAGGAGTAAACCTGCTCCAGGTCTATCGCGAGATCGACTTTTTCACCCTGCCCTTCGATACGGTCTATTTTTCATGGGCAGCCCACACCACCACGAATCAGCGCATGGATGCCAGCCAGATGTGGGAGCGCATCCTCCAGATGGGCAAGCCCGATGGCATGAGCGATGAAGCCCACCAGGTGATGCTCGATGAGCAACGAAAAGCGCTGGCTCAGCACCCGGAAGTGGTGATTCGCCGCGTCAAGGCACCGCACCCCAGGATCCAGTTCAAGCAAAGCGGAAATGCATCAGTTTCAGGTCGCATCCTTCCTGCCTCGATCCCTGTTTTCGCCCTCCTGAATCCAGAACAGCCGGCCCCCACTGTTCATCCGTTGGGTAGCTTCGTTGAAAGCCGCGCGCGAAAAACCCGGACTGATGCCATGCACCACGAGCCCATCATTCCATCACTTAACGTCTACACCATCGGAGCCTAGTCATGACCACCACCAGTGCCAAGACGATGTCCACTTCACCGAGGCCGATCACTCACCGTGAAATGCTGCTCTGCTCCATCCCGCTTGCCATCCTGTACCTGCTTCAGCTCAGCACTAGCAAAGGGCTTTCACTGTCTGGCCTACTGAGTATGGCCACCTACCTCGCCTTCATGATCTTCATCCTACCCCGCCTTTATCGACGACCGCTCAGCATCATCTCGATGCTCCTCCTTGGCGGGGGCTTTGCGCTCGCTTTGTCATTGACCGTCAATATCGTGCACATGGCCTTCGCTCCATGGTCAAACAGCGCCTACTTCCTGCTGGTAGGGCTCTCCGGGGTGGATGGCCCGTCGCTGATGGTGCCCGCTGTCGTGCTTCTCAGCCGCTCCACTCAGGCCCTTGTGCGATTCGCAAAACGCAGACGCGCAGACTCGCTTGTTTGACGAGCTACAACCCAGAATCGTCACGGGAGTGCTATGGATTGGCTTCCCTTATGACGCATTGTGCGTAAAAGTATGGACATTGATCTAGTTAAGTACGGCCCCTTTATCAGGTCGCAAAGCGAAGGGAATCATGAAAGCGTCTGAAGCATATTTGCTGCAATTCTTAAAAAACTCCCCCCAATTCATAATCCCTATCTATCAAAGAAACTATTCGTGGACCGAAGATCAATGCCGCCAGCTTTGGTCTGACCTACTACGGGCGGGACATAACGAAAACATCAAATCGCACTTTATTGGATCAATCGTTTATGTTGAGCGCGGCCTGTCAAATGTCACAAGCAAAGAGTCATTACTCGTCATCGACGGGCAACAGCGTCTCACCACAGCAACTCTATTGATCGCTGCATTAGCTGAACACTTTAAGATTCACAATATCAGCGAAATACTTGATACATTCACATATAAAAAACTGAGAAACTATTATCTCCTTAACGCTGAAGAGGAAGGTGAGCGTCACTTCAAGCTAATCCTGTCTGAAACAGATAAGGATACACTTCTTGCAATTCTTCAGGATGGACCATCCCCTACTGAAAAAAGTCAAAGAATCATCGCAAACTACAACCTTTTCAGGGTATCCGGATTTTTTGGTTGATTGGCTCATATCATGATGACGGAACCAACCATCAGCTCAGCGGATTACCTGGTTGATGACGACTCTTCTTCACGGCCCCTGCAAGTTTGCAGCAACGCCCAGGTTCGCATGCCGAGATACGCAGTGAGGCTTCGCGATCAACACACCATGCATTCACAATGTCACTGCAAGGTCCGGCATGTCTCTGCTCAGTCCTTACGTCCTGAGCTAGCCCTATACAGCTGTTGTTTGCTCTCCTCGCTGATCCCCGTCAGGATGCCGCAGGCATTGATCTCCCGACCCTCGTTGCAACTCGCCCTCAGTGAAACGAGTTGTTGCTCAAGCGCTTGCAGAGCAGTTATCTGCGACCGCACATGAGAGATGTGGTCATCGAGCATGGCGTTGACGGCGGTACAAGGCTGGCGAGGGTCGTCCTGATAGCTCTGTAGCTCGCGAATCTCTGTCAGTGACAGGTCCAGAATTCGGCAGCGGCGGATAAAGGCAAGCCACTCGCCATGCTTCTCGGTATAGACACGGTAACCATTCTCCTGCCGTTCTGGCGGCGGCAACAGGCCCTGCTGCTCATAGAAGCGGATCGTCTGCGTGTCGATACCCGCTATCTGGGCTAACTGACCAATGCGCATCAGGCTTACTCCTCAACGGATCATCTTTCCCATTGACCTTATAGTAGCTATATAGTTTTTAATACTAGCAATCTATGTTGGTTAACTGGAGCCGTATCGTGAGTAAAGCCTGTGGTGGCCCATGTAGCTGCGATGCAACGCCTGCAGCGGATACCGATATGCCGGTCTCCTCCGAAGCGTCAGGGGAATGGGTCAGCGTGTATGCTGTGCCGAAGATGGATTGTCCCTCAGAAGAACGGATGATCCGCTTGGCGCTGAACGGCTTTGATGAGATTCGAACGCTGTCCTTCGACTTGTCGAACCGCCGATTGGAGGTCGTGCATGACGGCGAGGCTGAGCCCATTACCGCGAAACTGGCGACCTTGGGGCTAGGCGCCTCTCTTCAGGAAACCGTCATTGCCGACCCAGAGACGATCAAGGCCGCTGAGAGCTCGGCAGTCTCTGCTACGCAGGAGTCAGGCACTCTGCGCGTGTTGCTCGGTATCAATGCGATCATGTTCGTGGTGGAAATGACTGCTGGCCTGATCGCCCAGTCTACCGGCCTGATCGCTGATTCCCTGGATATGTTTGCCGATGCAGCCGTCTATGGCCTGGCTCTCTATGCCGTAGGGCGCAGTGCGAAAATGCAGGTACGTGCCGCGCATCTGGCAGGGGTACTGCAACTGATTTTGGCTATCGGCGTACTCGTCGAGGTGGTGCGACGCTTTGTTTTCGGTAGTGAGCCTGAATCGCTGATGATGATGGCGATCGCCTTCGTCGCGTTGATCGCCAATACCGGTTGCCTGCTGTTGATATCCAAGCACCGCGAAGGCGGCGCGCATATGAAGGCAAGCTGGATATTCTCGGCCAATGATGTGGTGATCAACATGGGCGTCATCGCCGCCGGTGCCTTGGTCGCCTGGACGGGGTCCAGCTACCCTGACCTGATTATCGGTACCATCGTGGGCCTGATCGTCCTCAACGGCGCTCGGCGCATCCTGGCGCTCAAGGGGTGAGGCTGCACGGTACGCAGCTATCGATGCCTGGGACACTTGATCGAAGTGGCTGTACAAGCGCGCTAGGCCTGAACGACAGCATATAGCGCGAAGGCTCGGAGCCAGCAAGGTAGCGTATCTAGGAATCAACCAAGGAAGGAAGATGATGGATAGTATCTGGCTGGTACTCGGCCTGGCGCTGTTGCCCGCCTTAGGCAATTTTAGTGGTGGGCTCGCTGCGGAGGCCTCCCGAACTACCGGGCGCCGTCTCAATTACGCCCTTCACGGCGCTGCCGGCCTCGTCATTGCGGTGGTGGCGGTTGAAATCATGCCGCGCGTGCTAGAGAACCTCTCAGCCTGGGTAATCGCCCTCGCTTTCGCGCTGGGCGGCATTGCTTACGTAGGTATCGAGAAGCTCGTTGAGAGTCTCCAGAAGCGACAAGGCCAGCAGGGAGAAGGCGGTCAGACGAGTGTCTGGATGATCTATATCGCCGTATCCATCGACCTGTTCAGCGATGGCCTCCTGATCGGGGCGGGGTCGGCGGTCTCACCGTCGGTCGCGATAATCCTGGCGGCGGGTCAGGTTCTCGCCGATGTTCCTGAGGGCTTTGCGACGATCGCCACCATGAAAGATAAAGGAATCCCTCGTAGCAAGCGGATACTGCTCTCTGCTTCCTTCGCGATTCCTGTGCTCTCGGCAGCCGTCTTTGCTTACTTCGTACTCAGGAACCAGCCGGAGGCATTTAAGCTAGCGGCACTGACGTTCACGGCAGGCCTTCTCACGGTCGCTGCCATCGAAGATATGGTCTCCGAGGCTCACGAGAGCGGTGACGATACGCACATCTCACCGCTGGCTTTCATAGGCGGCTTCGTCCTGTTCGTTCTGGTATCAGCGGGCTTGGAAGGGGTGGTATCGCAAAGCTAACGTACTGCTCCCCAACACAGCCACTGTCGTGCTGGCCGAATACGAAGCAGCTCCCAGCTTACGGCGCACCTAGTCGAGTCCAGAAACATTCACTTTGCCACCCTGGCCAGCCGGCCGAATGAATTGACGCAGCTTGATTAAGCGGAGCAAGAAAGCATGAGCCACAGGGTTGATCCTGGATTCGGAGGCGAGAGAGCATTGGGTGATAAGTGCGCGCTACCCTCTAGCCTATACACGGGCGTGCGCTATAAGCCGCTTCTGACAGGGGGGATGGCTCTACTTGCTGGAGGCGCCATGCCGCTTGCCTTTGCCCCTGTGGGCTGGGCATGGCTTGCGGTGATCGCTCTGGCAACATTTTTTGTCCTGACCGCGCAGTCTTCAAGGCGTCAGGCGCTGTGGTCGGCCTACCTCTTTGGCCTTGGCTACTTCGGCGTGGGTGTCTCCTGGGTCTTTATCAGCATTAGCCAGTACGGCAATGGCCCCGTGGTGGCGGTGTTAGTCACGGCGGCCTTTGTCTCGCTGCTCGCCCTCTTTCCATGGGGCGTCGCGTACCTCGTGCGCTGCCTGCGCCCTGAGATGGATGCAATGGCACTCTGGCTAGGGCTACCTGCGGCATGGGTGCTGAGTGAATGGATGCGCACCTGGTTCTTGACCGGCTTTCCCTGGCTCTTCATTGGCTACAGCCAGACCGACACCACACTTGCCACTATCGCTCCCGTCTTTGGCGTGCTTGGCGTGAGTTTACTGGTGGCACTTCTCGCTGGCGGGCTTGCCTGGGTTGTCCAGGGGCCAAGCCTGCGCCGTGCTGCGGTAGTCGGTGCCGTGTTAGTCGCTACCCTCGCCGGCTTGCAACTGCTGGATCGTGAATGGACGCAGCCAGCCGCTGACCCGATCGATGTCGTCCTCTTGCAAGGAAACATCGCGCAAGACAAGAAATGGGACCCGAGATACCGGGACATCACACTTGAGCGCTATCAGGCGCTTACCGCGCAGCATCTCGGAGCCGATATCGTGATCTGGCCAGAAGCGGCAATCCCGATGTGGCATGACCAGGCCAAAGCATATCTTGCTGAGCTTGAGGCGTTAGCCGATCAGGCAGGCACATCGTTAATGATTGGCGTCCCGGTACGCGAGGCGGAGGGCCGTACCTACAACGCCGTGGTAAGCCTCTCCGATCCCTCAGGCTTCTACTACAAACGCCACCTGGTGCCCTTCGGTGAATATGTTCCGTTTCGGGATCTTTTGGGGTCGGCCCTCGACGTGCTCGGGGCGCCCATGTCCGACTTCACACCGGGACGGGAAGCGCACGTCCTGAATGCAGCAGGGGTGCCCGTAGGGGCACTCATCTGCTACGAGGCGGTCTTTGGTGCCGAAGTCACTGAGCTTCTGCCCGAAGCGCAGTTACTGGTGAATGTCAGCAACGATGCCTGGTTCGGCAGCTCGCTCGGCCCCCTCCAGCATTTCCAGATGGCACGCATGCGTGCCATCGAAACCGGACGTGACCTTCTTCGAGCCACGAACACCGGTATCACAGCAGCCATCAATCATGAGGGCAAAGTGCTCAAGCGTGCTCCGCAGTTCGAAGTGGCCACCCTCAGCGCCGAAGTGACACCGCGAACTGGCGCGCCCCCTTATGTGCGCTGGCGGGATTGGCCTGTTCTTGGCCTGACCGCACTCGGACTCGGCCTGCTCCTGCTCCGTCGAATTCGTCGGCATCATCGGTTGGGTACATGACGCTTGTTATTTAGCAGCGAGCAAATTCTAGATTGGGTCAGGAGGAAGGGGATATGTCTACTTATGGCAGTCGGCTCGCAGAGAAAGCCCACGAGCCGGGAAAGGCGATGCGCTGGCTGTGGCTCTCGCTCCTGTTACTGTTTGTCGATCAGGCGAGCAAGTACCTTGCCAGCACCATGCTAGCGCATGGTGAAAGCGTGCCTGCCGCACCCTTCTTCAATTGGGTCCACCGCCACAATACGGGGGCGGCCTTCAGCTTTCTCGCGGATGTCGGCGGTTGGCAGCAGCCGCTTTTCATCGGACTGGCCCTGGTTATCTCGATATTACTGGTGTACTGGCTTTGGCGTTCACCACGCGTACTGAGTTATCGGCTCGCCCTCAGTGCGATCCTCGGCGGCGCGTTGGGCAATGTCGCAGATCGCTTGCGGTTAGGCTACGTAGAGGATTTTCTCGATTTTCACTATGCCCAGTGGCACTGGCCATCGTTCAACCTAGCGGACGTATGGATCTTCCTCGGTGTCGCCCTCTTTATTTGGGCGGAAATACGACATCAACCAGGCAGCCGCCGCCGCTGAATCGCCTAGCGTCTTCGCTATCGCATGCTTGACTTCCGGAATAGGCGCGTCCTGGGCCTTGATAAGGCGGCACGCCTTCATGAGCCAGCTGTACGTTCCTGATGCACGACTGCTGCCAAGGGCTCTGCTGCATCCTAACCAATCTGGAAGAGCGCACCCTGCTGGACCTGCTACCCGGTCGTCAGCAAGAGAGGGTGACAAGACGCCTCATGAGCATGGCCAACCGCCACCAGGTCGAGATCGTCAGCATGGACATGTGGAAGCCCTACCGCCGCGCCTTCCAGACGGTGCTGCCACAGGCCCGTATCGTGGTCGATAAGTTCCACGTCGTGCGCATGGCCAACGAGGCCTTAGAGAAGATCCGCAAAGGCCTAAGGAAGGAGTTGAAGCCCAATCAGCGCCGGACCCTCAAAGGTGACCGGAAAATCCTGCTGAAGCGCGCTCACGACGTTTCAGACCGCGAACGGCTCATCATGGAGACCTGGACAGGAGCATTCCCCCCAGCTCTTGGCGGCTTACGAGCACAAGGAGCGCTTCTACCATATCTGGGACTGTACCAATCGGCGTGGTGCCGAACAGGCTCTCGCCACCTGGATTGACAACATCCCTCCAGGGGCAGAAGGAGGTTTGGAAGGATCTCGTCAGCGCCGTCAGTGGCTGGCGTGAAGAGATGCTGACCTACTTTGAGACCGACATCCCGATCACCAACGCTTTCACGTAGTCGATAAACCGCCTAGCCAAGGACAAAAACCGTGATGGCCGGGGCTATTCGTTCGAGGTAATGCGAGCCCGGATGCTCTATACCACCAAGCACAAGAAGAAGGCGCCACAAGTCAAGGAATCCCCGTTTCTGGGCAGAGCCACCATGACCTACAACATGGGACTCCCCGAGCCTGAGAAGAACTTCGGTGTCGATCTATCAACCTTCTGGAAGGACTAAGGGTTGGATGGGGCTGGAAGGCCCATCAACCACTTAATCCGGATACCCTACGGTGGCGAGCCGGAAAAGCTGGTGGAAACGCTGACCCACGGGCGCGGCGGCC
>VFQO010002773.1_pt1 | contig 10083 bp, 8 predicted proteins | sample 3512331 | NCBI WGS metagenome assembly VFQO01 (sample SAMN10412371, study PRJNA504923) | tailings metagenome | isolation source: Replicate 3 from Balatoc abandoned mine | place: Philippines: Itogon, Benguet | collected 2017-08-28 | reverse complement strand
GCCACCGAGGCCGAGAGGCTCTTGCCGGCTTCCTTGCCGCACATCGCCATGAACTCCGGCGTGCGCGCCTCCAGCAGATCCGCCGCCTTTTCAAGAATCACCGCGCGGCTGGCGGCGGGCAGGGCGTCCCAGCCGGCTTGCGCCTTCACCGCGTTGGCGAGCGCGGCCTGCACATTGGACTCGCTGGCAGCGAGGTACTCGCCCACGGCCTCGCGGCGGTCGGCGGGGTTGCTCACCTTCACCGTCGCACCGAAGGCCGAAGCGCCGGGCACCAGCGGCTGGGCCGACCACGGCCTCACGGCGGCGTTGATCTTCGTGCTGAGCTCACGCAGCTCGGCGTCGTTGGCGAGGTTGATGCCCATCGAGTTGGTCCTGTCTTGACGCAGTGCGGGGTCGTTCTGCGCGCGGAAGAGATCGCGCGGCTGCGGGATGTGCGGGTGCGGCTTGATCGCGTTGCGCTCGACGGCGGCCACCGGGTCGGCGACGAGGTCTCCAGCGCGCACGCGGCTGTCGGTGATGCGGTTGACGAAGCTGGAGTTCGCGCCGTTCTCGAGCAGACGGCGCACCAGATAGGGCAGCAGGTCCTCGTGCGAGCCGACCGGCGCGTAGACGCGACAGGGCACGCCGAGCCGGTCGGCGCCGATCACCTCGGCGTAGAGGTCCTCGCCCATGCCGTGCAAGCGCTGATACTCGTAGTCGCGCCGCGTGCCGCCTTCCTTCGACATCGCGTGGATCGCGGCGATGGTCTGCGCGTTGTGCGTCGCGAACATCGGGTACAGCGCATCCGTGGCTGCGAACATGCGCCGTGCGCAGGCCAGGTAGCTGACATCCGTATTCACCTTGCGGGTGAACACCGGATAGCCGGCGTAGCCTTCGACCTGCGCCTTCTTGATCTCGGAATCCCAATAGGCGCCCTTGACGAGGCGCATCGGCATGCGCCGGCCCACCTGCCGCGCCAGCGCGGCGAGTTCGTCGATCACGAAGGGCGCGCGCTTCTGGTAGGCCTGCACGGCCAGCCCATAGCCCTCCCAGCCGTCGAGGCTGCGATCGGCGAACACCGAGCCGATCACGTCGAGCGACAGTTCCAGCCGCTCGCTTTCCTCGGCATCGATGGTGAAGCCGATCGCCTGCGCCTTCGCGTGCTGGGCGAGCTCGAGCACCATCGGCACGAGCTCGGCGATGACGCGGGCACGCTTGCCCACTTCGTAGCGCGGATGCAGGGCCGAGAGCTTCACCGAGATGCTCGGCGCGGCGAAAACATCGAGCGGATTCGCGTTCGCCGCGCCGCCGCTCGCCTGGTACGAGGCGCCAATCGCCCCGATGGCGTCCTTGTAGGCCTGGAAGTAGCGCGCGGCGTCCTTGCGGGTGAGTGCGCCTTCGCCGAGCATGTCGAAGCTGTAGCGGTAGCGGGCGTTGTCGCCCTTGAGGCTGCGCTCCAGCGCCTCGTGGATGGTGCGGCCCATGACGAACTGGTGGCCCATGATCTTCATGGCCTGACGCACCGCGAGGCGGATCACCGGCTCGCCGGTGCGGGCCACGAGCCGCTTGAAGGCGCCGGCGAAATCGCGGCGGGTGTCCTCGGCCAGCCCGACCACGCGGCCGGTCAGCATCAGGCCCCAGGTCGAGGCATTCACCAGCACCGAGCTGGAGCCGCCGATATGCTTCTCCCATGCGGCATCGGCGAGTTTGTCGCGGATCAGCTTGTCGGCGGTGAGCTCATCGGGGATGCGCAGCAGGGCCTCGGCCACGCACATCAGCAAGACCCCCTCCTCAGAGCTGAGGTCGTACTGGCGCATGAAGGCCTGCACCAGCTCGGGGTCGGCGGCGCGGATCCGGGTGCGCTCGACCAGGGCCTCGGCCGTGGCCTGCACGCCCGACTGCACCTCGGCGGGGAGGCGGGCGGCCAGCAGCAGCTCGGCCAGGTGCCCGGACTCGTCGCGGGCATACGCCGCGGTGACGCGCGCACGCAGGGCGGATGGGGCGCTGGCGAGTTCGGGGCTGAGGATCGGCTTCACGCGCTGGAGTGCTTTGGCGACAGGGGAAGCCGCCAGTGTGCCCGCCACCCGAAGGCCCCGTAACCCCCTCGAACGCCCCGGCGTGACGGCGGCGGCGGGGTGGGTCGGCTTGCCCCGCCCGCGGGCGCGGACGTAAACTGCGTCCACCTGTCGCAGGGTCTTGCAGATCGGGCGCCGTGATCGACGAATTTCCGCCTTCGGTTCCAGGCTCCGAGGCGCAGCTTCTGCTGCGCCCTCGCCGGATTCTGACCCAGCGGCAGTTCCTTGTTCTCTTCGTGCTGATCGCGCTGCCGGTCACGGCGGTGTCGGGCTACAGCGTCGCGTTGGGCAATGCCTACGCGCCGTGGTTCGCGCTGCTCGACCTCGCCATCGTCGCGATGGCCCTGCATTGGGTGTGGCGGTCGGGCGATCGCTACGAACGTATTCTGCTGGGGGAAGGGCGCCTGGAAGTGCGCTGTTCCCCCGACGATTCGGCGGTGTTTGCCGCGCACCCCTACTGGGTGCAGGTGAACGCCGACGGCGAGCGCGATGCGCCCGATCACCTGCGGCTGGGTTCGCAGGGGCGGGAGGTGGAGATCGGCAGCTTCCTGCCGCCCACCGAGCGCGGCGAGCTCATGGTGCGACTGCGGACGATGTTGGCGGCGGCTTCGGGCCGCGCCCCGGCAAGTGGACATTGAGGTGAGGTCATCGGCATGAAGACAGTGCGACTCCGTACCGCGATCGCCGGCCTGTGGGCCGGGCTGTGCGCCCCGCTGGCCTTCGCGGCCGAGCAGGCCGTGCCCTGGCAGCTCAATCTGACGCCCGGCGTGACCGCGACCTCCGAGCGCGCCTACGAGATGCACATGATCATGCTGTGGATCTGCGTGGTCATCGGCGTCATCGTGTTCGGCGCGATGGCCGTCGCCATCCTCAAGTTCCGCAAGTCGAAGGGCGCCGTGCCCGACAAGACCTTCGTTCACAGCACCAGGCTCGAAATCCTGGGTATTCGTAATTCGTGGTTGGAGTCAGGGCTCAGCTGTCTCTGTTCACGCGATGGCTAATTCGTAAAGTGCGGTTGACGAGGCTTCACTGGTGCCGCAAACTAGCTGTGCTCAGTGATGGGGAATCCGCCCCAGCGCGCTGCTCAGAGAGGTTCACTTGAAGGGCCACGTTCCGACCCCGGACGGTCTCGTTGATGAGATGGTCGAGCGGTTGTTTGATGCAGGCAGGCCGAACCCTGGCGACGCAATACTTGACCCGGGATGCGGCGGTGGCGCATTCATCGCCGGCGTCCTCCGCTGGTGCGAAGCCAATCGCGTTCCGGTTCCGAGTATCACGGGAGTCGAGCTGAACCCCTCTCTGGCCGCCAAAGCGCGAAAGAGGTTCGCTGCCTACCCCTCCGTCAACATCGTCCAAGCCGACTACCTGCTTTCGCCGGCGAAGACCTCGTATCGCTTCATCATCGGGAATCCCCCCTACGTCTCGCTTGGGAACCTCGGCGGAGACGTCCAGAGAGACAGGTTCCGCAAGCGCTTCAAGTCGGCGCGAGGTCGCTTTGACCTCTACATGCTGTTCTTCGAGCGATCGATCGAAGAGCTCGCGCCGAATGGGCGCTTGGTCTTCATCACGCCAGAGAAGTTTCTCTACGTGTCAGCGGCCAAAGAGCTTCGGCGCCTCCTGGCGGAGCAGACCTTTGTCTCAAGCATCCACCTAGCGCCCGAGGATGCCTTCCCGGGGTTCACGACGTATCCGGCAATCACTACTTTGGATCGGAGGGCCGCCGAGCAGGCCTCCACTGACGTTCGGCTGCGGTGTGGGGCGACACGGAAGGCACAGCTGCCCCGTGATGGCGAAGGCTGGTGGCCTCAGATGATGGGTGAGCAATCGACGACCGACGGCCCCCTGCTGGGGGATGTATGTGTTCGCGTCAGCGCAGGCGTCGCTACCGGCGCAGACGACGTTTATGTGCAAGCGATTGCCGATCTTCCGAAGCAGCTGAGGGCTTTTGCCAAGCCCGCATTGGCGGGACGAGATCTCGCCACAGGCATGCCCCTACCAACCCCTCACAGAGCGATCCTCATCCCCTACCGGGAATCCGGCGAGTTGTTGGCGAACTCCGAGCTTGGCGCTCTTGGGCGGCATTTCGCTCAGGCCAGCATTAAGGAGGCTCTGAAGCGCCGAACTTGCGCTGCTCGGAAGCCGTGGTATGCCTTTCACGACAACTTCCCGGCCGACATTCTCCGACCGAAGATCCTTTTCAAGGACATCACGAAGGAGCCGTTCTTCTGGGTCGATCGAGAGGGCGACGTCATCCCTTTGCACAGCGTCTACTACATCGTGCCCGAGCGTGAGGATCAACTCGATGCGCTGTGTGACTGGCTGAACGGGCCTGAGGCGAGGCGATGGCTTGAGGCGAACTGTCAGCGTGCAGCCAACGGGTTTCTCCGACTACAAAGCTCGGTTCTCCGAAAGCTCCCGGTTCCAGCTCATGTCCTCGCGCAAGCTCCGCTGAAGATGGCCGCCTGATGTCTGTTTTCGAAGAAATCCTTGAGGCAATCAGGGCGAACGGCTACCACAACCATCGGAAAGACACGCACTCAGACCTCATTTCCCGCCGGATCGTCGCGGACCTCCGCCAAACATGCAAAGCATTCGATTCGGACCTGGCGAGTGGTGCGATTCGGACGTGGGAGAAGACGAAGGGGCCCGATGATCGGACCACCGATCTGATCGCGGGCGCCTCGAAGGCTAACGGCAAACCGGACTTGTCTGATGTGCGCCTTCTCATCGAGAACAAGTCCGTCGTCACGGCTCACCGCAATCGGAATGCCCGCTGGCAAGACATCGACCGCGAGCGACGCTCCGCACATAGCGCCAACCCGAAAACGATCGTCATAGCCACATTGATCGTTGGCGTATGCGAGCGGTTCATCAACGTTCCGGACTGTGTGGCCAAGCATCACAAGGCGCGATTCCAGAACGAAATTCGTTCTCGACTGTCCACGGGCGATCAATCGCTATGGGAAGAGTTCGAATCGTGTATCAGCGTCAACACGCCCGATGATCCCGCGAAGACCATTGCGATGTTCCGTGAGTTGCCTGTTCGCAAAGGCTCGGATACGCATCTTGCAGCACTCGACTTCATGCTGATTGCTCCTTTCGCAATCGACAACGTGAATCCGCCGAAGCTCGACAAGACGATGGGAATTGACGCTGAGGCTGAGTATCGCAAGATGATTAAGCACATCTGCCGGCTCTACTCTTTGCGCTGGCACGATGGCAACTAAGGATGCACATCAACATCCTGAATCTCTCGGCCTTCCGCGTCACCGCGGTTGAGGAGGAAGCGCACGACTACCACGTGCGTGCCGAGATCGTTGACCCGCCGAGCAAGTGCCGCGAGTGCGGCTCCGATCGGATCTCGCCGTGGGGTGCCCGAGAGGCGGTGATCAAGGACCTTCCGATCCACGGCAAGCGGGTCGGCATCTACGTCCAGGTCCGCCGCTTTCGCTGCGCGGGCTGCGGCAAGACGTTCTCCGAGACAATGCCGACCGTGGCCGAGAACCGCCTGATGACGGATCGGCTGGTCCGCTGGATCGGCGAGCAGTCCATGCGCCGTACCTTCACCTCGATCGCCGAGGAGACGGGCGTGGTCGAAGGCACCGTCCGCAACATCTTCCGGGACTTCGTGACCGAGCTCGAGAAGACCGTCCGCTTCGAGACCCCGAAGTGGATGGGGATCGACGAGATCCACCTGATCAAGCCGCGGTGTGTCGTCAGCAACATCGCCAATAACACCATCGTGGAGTTGCTGGCCAACCGCAACAAGGATACGGTGGCCCGCTACTTGGCCCGCCTTCCCGAGAAGGACCGGGTCCAGCATGTAGCCATGGATATGTGGACGCCCTACCGGGATGCGGTGAAGACCGTCATGCCTTGGTCGACCATCGTGATCGACAAGTTCCACGTCGTCCGCATGGCCAATGACGCCTTGGAGCGAGCACGGAAGTCGATGCGGGGCGAACTCACTATTCGCCAGAAGCGCGGGCTGATGCACGACCGCTTCGTCCTACTGCGCCGAGAGGCGGACCTGACGCCGGAGCAGCGCTTCACGATGGACGGCTGGGTGAAGAACTACCCGCTCCTCGGCGAGGCGTACAGGCTCAAGGAGGCTTTCTATGGGGTCTACGAGCAGGCCACCTCACGGCAGGACGCGGAGGCCCGCTGGGCGTCCTGGCATCGGTCTGTGCCCCAGGAGCTCATGCCGCACTTCGGTGATCTCGTCCGGGCCGTCATGAACTGGGAGCCCCACGTCTTTGCCTACTTCGATCATCCGGTCACCAACGCCTACACCGAGAGCCTGAACAACCTGATCCGTGTCATGAACCGGCTTGGCCGCGGCTACAGCTTCGAGGCTCTGAGGGCCAAGATCCTGTTCACCGAGGGCATGCACAAGCGCGACAGGGCGAGGCCTAAGTTTGAGAGAAGGGCGCCAGAGCGGGAGCGGCCGACCTATGGTCGATTCACGACGGCGGCGCTACGACAGCGGGACGACTCGCTCAGAGTGGCCGAGCCCCTGCCGGTCTACGGCGTGGACATCGCAACACTGATCGCGAAGCTGGAAGCCGGCGAGCTCTGAGCCGAAAAGCCCGGATTCCAACCGCGGATTACGAATACCCGAAATCCTGTGGACGGCGGTGCCGACGCTGATTCTGGTGGTCATGGCCTACCCGGCGACCATCAAGGTCATCGACGCACACAACACGTATGGCCACGAGATGACGGTGAAGATCGTCGGCCAGCAGTGGCTGTGGACCTACGAGTACGTTGGCGAGGGCGTCAAGTTCACCAGCCGCCTCGATCGCAACTCCGAGCGCCTGCGCCAGAGCGGTGCCTTGGTCGACCCGGACGATGCGGCCAACCGCACCTATCTGCTCGATGTCGACAATCCGCTGGTGCTGCCGATCGACACCAAGATCCGCTTCATCCTGACCGCCGACGATGTGATCCACGCTTGGTGGGTGCCGGCGCTCGGCTGGAAGAGCGACGCCATCCCGGGGATCATCAATGAGCAGTGGACGGAAATCCGCGAGCCGGGCATCTACCGTGGCCAGTGCGCCGAGCTGTGCGGCAAGGACCACGGCTTCATGCCGATCGTGGTCGAGGCCGTGCCGAAGGCCGAGTTCCAGGCGCGCCTTGCCGCGATGAAGTCGGCGAACGACACCACCGCGCGCACCGCCGCGCTCGCGCCGGCCGCCGCCGTCGCGCCGAAGATCTGAGCCACGAGAGACCCGACATGGCCAACTACAGCACCGCAACCCACTCCGCCGACCACGGCCACCAGCAGAGCTTCTTCCAGCGCTGGTTCCTGTCCACGAACCACAAGGACATCGGCACGCTGTACCTGGTGTTCTCGCTGATCATGTTCTTCGTCGGCGGCGCGATGGCGCTGGTCATCCGCGCCGAGCTGTTCCAGCCGGGCCTGCAGCTGGTCGACCCGGCCTTCTTCAACCAGATGACCACGATGCACGCGCTGGTCATGATCTTCGGTGCGGTGATGCCGGCCTTTGTCGGCCTCGCCAACTGGATGATCCCGCTCATGGTCGGCGCGCCGGACATGGCGCTGCCGCGCATGAACAACTGGTCGTTCTGGATCATGCCGTTCGCCTTCGCCCTGCTGCTGATGCCGCTGGTGTTGCAGCTGTTCGGCATCGGTTCGGGTGGCCCGGCCGCCGGCTGGACGCTGTACCCGCCGCTGTCCCTGCAGGGCGGCTCGAACGTGGCGTTCACGATCTTCGCGATCCACCTGATGGGCATCAGCTCGATCATGGGCGCGATCAACATCATCGCCACCATCCTCAACATGCGCGCGCCGGGCATGGACCTGCTGAAGATGCCGATCTTCGTCTGGACCTGGCTGATCACCGCCTTCCTGCTGATCGCGGTGATGCCGGTGCTGGCCGGTTGCGTGACCATGATGCTGATGGACATCCACTTCGGCACCAGCTTCTTCAATGCCGCCGGCGGCGGCGACCCGGTGCTGTTCCAGCACGTGTTCTGGTTCTTCGGCCACCCCGAGGTGTACATCATGATCCTGCCGGCCTTCGGCGCGGTCAGCTCGATCATTCCGGCCTTCTCGCGCAAGCCGCTGTTCGGCTACACCTCGATGGTCTACGCCACGGCGAGCATCGCCTTCCTCTCGTTCATCGTCTGGGCGCACCACATGTTCACCGTGGGCATCCCGCTGACCGGCGAGCTGTTCTTCATGTACGCCACCATGCTGATCGCCGTGCCTACCGGGGTGAAGGTGTTCAACTGGGTGAGCACCATGTGGCAGGGCTCGCTGACCTTCGAAACGCCGATGCTGTTCGCCGTGGCCTTCGTCATCCTCTTCACCATCGGCGGCTTCTCCGGGCTAATGCTGGCCATCGCCCCGGCGGACTTCCAGTACCAAGACACCTACTTCGTGGTGGCGCACTTCCATTACGTGCTGGTACCGGGAGCGATCTTCGGCATCTTCGCCTCGGCCTACTACTGGCTGCCGAAATGGACCGGCCACATGTACGTCGAAGTGCTGGCCAAGCTGCACTTCTGGCTGAGCTTCGTCGGCATGAACCTGGCGTTCTTCCCCATGCACTTCGTCGGTTTGGCCGGCATGCCGCGACGCATCCCCGACTACAACCTGATGTTCGCCAACTTCAACATGGTGTCGAGCATCGGCGCCTTCCTGTTCGGCACCACGCAGTTGCTGTTCCTGTTCATCGTCATCAAGTGCATCCGGGGCGGCAAGCCGGCCCCGGCCAAGCCCTGGGACGGCGCCGACGGCCTGGAATGGACGGTGCCGTCACCGGCGCCCTACCACACCTTCAGTACGCCGCCGGAGGTGAAATGAAACGTCCAGGTAGGGCGGGTGCAACCCGCCAACTTCTTGCAGGTGGGTGCGTCTCATGAACGCCATGAGCACACCGCGCCTGGTCATCCGTCTGCTGGCCGTGGTGGTGGTCATGTTCTGCTTCGGCGTGTTCGTCCTGCCGCCGTTCTACGACGCCATGTGCCGCGCCTTCGGCATCAATGGCAAGACGGCCGGGGCCTATGAAGGTACCCAGCAGAGCGACATCGGCCGCGAGGTGCGCGTGCAGTTCCTCGCCACCAACGCAGCCGGCATGGTCTGGGAATTCGCACCCAAGGCCGATGAGCTGCGGGTTCACCCGGGCCAGTCGAGCGACATGCTGTTCGTCGCCTACAACCCGACTGACAAGCCGATGACGGCGCAGGCCATTCCCAGCGTATCGCCGTCCAAGGCCGCGGCCTTCTTTCACAAGACCGAGTGCTTCTGCTTCACCCAGCAGGTGCTGCAGCCGGGTGAGCGCATCGAGATGCCGGTGCGCTTCATCGTCGACCGCGACCTGCCCAAGGACGTCAGGCATCTGACCTTGAGTTACACCCTGTTCGATATCACCGCGCGCAAACCGCCCGTGGCACAGGCGGCTCCATAGGGAGATAGGCTATGTCGAGTCACGAAAACTACTACGTCCCGGCCCAGAGCAAGTGGCCGATCATCGCCACGCTGGGGCTGCTGACCAGCGTCGCCGGTGTCGGCACCTGGTTCAATGACCTGTCCGCCGGGCGCGAGGCCTCCAACGGCCCGCTGATCTTCTTCGTCGGCGGGCTGATCCTGGCCTACATGCTGTTCGGCTGGTTCGGCAATGTGATCCGGGAAAGCCGCGGCGGCCTGTACAGCGCGCAGATGGATCGCTCGTTCCGCTGGGGCATGACCTGGTTCATCTTCTCCGAGGTGATGTTCTTCGCTGCCTTCTTCGGTGCGCTGTTCTACATCCGCACCTGGGCCGGTCCCTGGCTCGGCGGCGAAGGCGACAAGGGTGTGGCCAACATGCTCTGGGAGGGTTTCGAATACAGCTGGCCGCTGCTGCAGAACCCCGACTCCAAGCTGTTCCCGCCGCCCACGGCGGTAATCGATCCCTGGCACCTGCCGCTGATCAATACCCTGCTGCTGGTGTCCTCCAGCGTCACCGTGACCTTCGCCCACCACGCGCTGAAGAAGAACAACAGGGGCGCCCTGAAAGCCTGG
>VFQO010002772.1_pt1 | contig 10093 bp, 9 predicted proteins | sample 3512331 | NCBI WGS metagenome assembly VFQO01 (sample SAMN10412371, study PRJNA504923) | tailings metagenome | isolation source: Replicate 3 from Balatoc abandoned mine | place: Philippines: Itogon, Benguet | collected 2017-08-28 | reverse complement strand
CCATCGCGCTCGGCATGGGGCTGCTCGGCCTTGTCGCCTTCCTGTGGTCGATGCGCGACGGACAGTACGAAGACATGGACGGGGCCGCCACCCGCATCCTCATCGACGATGAAGGCTACGGGGAGGACGAGGCATGAGCGCCGCCGCCCTGCCCCTCGCCCTCGCCGCGCTGGTGCCGGTGCTGGTCGGGCCTTTGCCTGCGCAAGACACCGCGATCACCGCGAGGCTGTGCAACGGCGGCACGATCACCATCCCGCTCGGCGAGGAGAAGGCACCCGGCGACAACGGCGCCTGCCATCCCAAGGGCTGCCACGCCGGCAACTGCCGCGAACGGACAAAACGCGGTATTTGATCTCGCGCAAAGACGACTGACGGCCAAGGCGCTCTAAGCGCCATATGTGGAACTATCACCCCGAGCTCCTCGCGAGCGCCGTGCCGCGCTATACCAGCTATCCGACCGCCGCCGATTTCGGCCCGCTGGACGGGGGCGCGATCGAACGCGCGATCGCGGGAGCCGAAGGGGACATCTCGCTCTACCTCCACATCCCGTTCTGCGAGAAGATCTGCTATTACTGCGGCTGCAACACCGGCGCCTCGGGCAAGCGCACGCGGGTCGAGACCTATCTCGCGGCGCTGCATCAGGAACTCGCCACGGTCGCGAGCCTCCTTCCCGAGAACGCGCGGGTGCGGCGCATCGCCTTCGGCGGGGGCAGCCCCAACGCGATCGAGCCGGCAGAATTCCTCGCGCTGGTCGATGCCCTCCATGCCCACTTCCCGCTGTTCGCCCCCGAATGGTCGATCGAACTCGATCCGCGCAGCCTCACGGCCGAATGGGGGCGGATCATCGCCGATGTCGGAATCACCCGGGCGAGCATGGGCGTGCAGACCTTCGCCGCGCACTGCCAGAAGGCGATCGGGCGAGAACAATCGCTGTCGATGATCTGCCGCGGCACCGAATGGCTGCGCGCGGGCGGCATCACCTCGCTCAACTTCGACCTGATGTACGGCCTGCCGCACCAGAGCGAGGCAGATCTCGAGGACAGTCTCGAATACACGCGCAAGCTGGGCGCGGACCGGGTCGCGGTGTTCGGCTATGCCCATGTCCCGCACCTGGTGCCGCGCCAGACGATGATCCCCGAGGACGCGCTGCCCGGATCGGCGGCGCGCTTCACCATGGCGGCCTTCGCGCACGAGTTCCTCACCGCCAACGGCTATGACGCGATCGGGTTCGATCACTTCGCCCTGCCCCACGACCCGATGGCCCGCGCCACCCGCGAGGGCGCGCTTCGGCGCAACTTCCAGGGCTTCACCGACGATCCGGCCGACGTGCTGATCGGCATGGGCGCGACCGCGATCAGCGGCTTTCCGGGCCTGCTGGCGCAGAACGACAAGCACAACGGCCGCTACCGCGCGCTTTCGGCCCAGGGGAAGCTTTCGGCCAGCCACGGCATCGTCCGCTCGCCCGAAGACCGGCTGCGCGGCGGCGTGATCGAGGCGCTGCTGTGCCGCGGCGAGGCGCAGGTTTCGCCCTGCCTGCTTGCCGAGGTGCAGGAACGGCTCGCCCCCTTCCTCGCCCGCTCGCTCGCCCGGCTGGACGGCGACCGGCTCACCATCCTGCCCGGCGGCCTGCCCTATGCCCGGGTTATCGCGTCGCTGTTCGATTCCTACCGCGCCGTCACCCAGCGCAAGTTCAGCTCGGCCATCTGACCCTTCATCCTCCTTGCAAGGCCAGGGCTTTGCGCAGATAGTCCGCCGAAAAACATGCGGAGTCTCTATCGGGCGCACTGTTCCATCAGGGGGGAAAATTCATGGCCGTTACCGATCACGTCGACTTCAACCAGTTCATGGAAGGGGTGAAGAAGCGCAACCCGCACCAGCCGGAATTCGTCCAGGCGGTGCAGGAAGTGGCCGAGGACATCTTCGAATTCATCCAGGACAAGGAAGAATACCACGCGCAGCAGATCCTGCGCCGCATCGCCGAGCCCGACCGGGTGGTGAGCTTCCGGGTGTGCTGGGAGGACGACAACGGCAATATCCGCGTGCAGCGCGGCTGGCGCGTGCAGAACAACAACGCGATCGGGCCCTACAAGGGCGGCATCCGCTTCCACCCCTCGGTGACCGAAAGCGTGCTCAAGTTCCTGGCTTTCGAACAGACCTTCAAGAACGCGCTCACCGGCCTGCCGATGGGCGGCGGCAAGGGCGGATCGAACTTCAACCCCAAGGGCAAGAGCGTGCGCGAGATCATGCGCTTCTGCCAGTCCTTCATGACCGAACTCTATCGCCACATCGGCCCTGACGTGGACGTGCCGGCGGGCGACATCGGCGTGGGCGGGCGCGAGATCGGCTACATGTTCGGCCAGTACAAGCGCATCACCAACCACTGGAACGGGGTGCTGACCGGCAAGGGGCTGGAATGGGGCGGCAGCCTGATCCGGACCGAGGCGACCGGCTACGGCGCGGTCTATTTCCTCGAGAACATGCTGGCGACCAAGGGGGAGAACCTCGAAGGCAAGACCGTGGTGATTTCCGGCTCGGGCAATGTCGCCACGCACGCCGCGGAAAAGATCGTGCAGCTGGGCGGCAAGGTGCTGACCCTGTCGGATTCGGGCGGGTTCGTCCACGATCCCGACGGCATCGACCAGGAAAAGATCGACTGGGTGAAGACCCACAAGACCCATCGCCGCGGCCGGCTGGAGGAATATGTCGAGGCCTTCCCCAAGGCGACCTTCCACCAGGGCAAGACCCCGTGGGGCGTGCCCTGCGACGTCGCCCTGCCCTGCGCGACCCAGAACGAATTGCTGGGCGAGGATGCCAGAACGCTGGTCGCCAATGGCTGCCGCGCGGTATCGGAAGGCGCGAACATGCCGACCGACCTTGACGGGGTGCACGTGTTCAAGGACGCGAAGATCCTCTACGCGCCGGGCAAGGCTTCCAATGCGGGCGGCGTTGCCGTTTCCGGCCTCGAGATGAGCCAGAATTCCGAGCGCCGGTCGTGGAAGGAAGAGGAACTCCAGCAGATGCTCAAGGACATCATGTCGGGCATCCACCAGCGCTGCCTCACCTATGGCGACCAGGGCGGCGGCTATATCGACTACGTCAAGGGCGCGAACATCGCCGGCTTCAAGAAGGTTGCCGACGCGATGCTGGCCTTCGGCGTGGTGTAATCGGCAAGCAGCGACAGGCAAGGCCCCCGCGCCCGCAAGGTCGCGGGGGCTTTTCGTCGGTGCGCCGCCCGGCCGCTTCGCATCGGATCGGGCGAAGCAGGACGACGGGCGCGCTTGCGATCCCGCTGGGCTGCGCTGGCCGCCACCGGCTTGAGCGGATGGGCCGGCTAGGGAATTGTGCTTAGGTCCGGGAAATCCCCTCGAAAACCGGAAGGGCGTATCAGGCCCGGACCTTATGGCAGCGATCGAACATCCCGCATCATGTTGAAACAGGTTGAGCTTTCCGAGCTTGAGGTTGGCATGTTCGTCCACAAGATGGACGGGAGCTGGTTCGACCATCCGTTCTGGAAGTCGAATTTCCTCATCGAGGATCACAAGCGGCTGCAAATTCTCAAGTCGAGCAAGTTGCGCGGTGTCGTCATCGACACATCGAAGGGGAAGGACGTGGGCGCGCCCGCGCCGCAGAAGCGCGCGGCGGGCGGCGACAATACCGTCCTCGCCACCCAGCGCATCAAGGCGATCAGCAGCCGCAGCAAGCGCGAGGCGATATCGCCGCTGCCCACGACGATGGACCAGGAGCTGCATGCTGCCGAGGCGATCGCCAGCAAGGCCAAGGAAAATCTGCACAAGACCTTCATCTCCGCCCGGCTCGGCAGGGCCTTGAACGTGCGGACGGTCGAACCGGTGGTCAGCGCTATCCTGGCCTCGGTCAGGCGCAATCCGCATGCCTTCAGCAGCCTGATGCGCTGCAAGTTGAAGAACGAGCAGCTGTTTCGCCACGCGCTGTCGGTCAGCGCATTGATGGTTTCGCTCGCCCGCAAGATGAAACTTCCGGAGCAGGACATTCGTGACTGCGGCCTTGCGGGCCTGTTGCTGGACATCGGTGTCAACTATCTTCCGCAGGCCCACGATCCTCCGGGCGGCGACTTCCGGAACCTGGGGCCGGAGATCTGGCAGCAGCATGTCATGCTGGGATATCGCGCATTGGCCAATGACGGCGATCTTCCGCAGCTCGTGCTCGACGCCGTGCTCCAGCATCACGAACGGATGGATGGCGGCGGTTTTCCCAAGGCGCTCGAAGGGGACCGGATCTCGACGGTCGCCCGCATGGCGGCCATCTGCGACAGCTTCGACTTTCTGCTCTCGCAAAGCGGCACCGCCGCGGCGCTGGATCCGGCGGCGGCGATCCAGCACATGAAGACGATGAGCGGCGCCTTCGACGAAGACATTTTGCGGCACTTCATCGAATCCGTCGGCCTGTACCCGGTCGGCTCCTTCGTCAGGCTCCGCAGCGACAAGCTGGCAATGGTCATCGACGAGGACCACAAGGACCACACCAGGCCCGTCGTCCAGGCGTTCTTTTCCCTCGCGACAGGCGAAAAAATCAAGCCTCACCGGATCGAGCTCGCGCGGAGCGAGGAGCAGGACCGGATCGCGGAAATCGCCGACCTGACCGACCTCGTCCTTCCCGAGACGACCTACCTGCGCGAGATGATTTTCCTGAGCACCTACAAGAACGCAGCATGACACGGACCGCATCGCTGCCTTCGTCCCCGGCAGCAGGTTCGTGAGTTAACTGACAGCCCCGAAGTTCCGGAACGGCCGCTCCGCCTTCTCGCCGAGCCGCCATTCGCCGTCACGCCGTTTGCCCCGGATTGTCTTATGATATTGACGCAAGGCGCAGACCTGTTCAGCCCGTGAGGCTCCTGGCAGCCGGTGTTGAACATCGCTCATCGGCCTTTGACCTCATGGTCGGCCCGAACAGTGCGGCAAGAGGCTCGATTGACCAAGACCGACAATTCCGATCCCCTGCCGAGAGGGGTTGATGGCGTCTTGATCACGGGCGAACTGGAAAGCCGCCCCTCGCGCACCCCCGATTACGAAAACGAGAGCCGGGCGCTCGGACTTCTGGCCCGGGAGATGGCCGGCAACGCCCCTGCAATGCTGGAGAAATGCGCCGAACTGGTGATGGAGCTGTGTCGTGCGGATTCGGCCGGCATCAGCATTCTCGAGCCCGGCGGAACAAGCGGGATGTTCCGCTGGCACGCGGCGGTAGGCGGGTTCGCGCCGAACCTTAATGGAACCATGCCGCGCGAGGCAAGCCCATGCGGGACGACGATCGATCGCAACTGCGTTCTCTTGTTCAACGAGGCAGAGCGGATCTTCCCGGCGATGCGCGGTGTGGAGCCGCGCATCTATGAGAACCTGCTTGCCCCTTGGCATGTGAGGGGCGAGCCGGTCGGCACTCTCTGGGCGATCAAGCACACCCCCGAGGGGCGTTTCGATGCGGAGGATGCGCGGCTGCTGCAGAGCCTCGCCCGCTTCGCCGCGGCCGCGTTCCAGATGACGTCGGCTCTCGAAGAGGCGACCAGCGCCGGCATTGCGCTCGAGGAAAGCAATGCGCGATCGATGCTGCTGCTCCGCGAACTGCAGCATCGCGTGCGCAATACGCTCGGCATGATCCGGTCGATGATCGGCCAGTCCCGCAAGTCCCACACGGACCTGGAGGAGTTCTGCGGACACTTCGTCGGCCGCCTCGATGCCATGGCGCGCACGCAGGCCATCCTGACCCGCGCACCCGGACGCAAGGTCGATCTCGAAGGGTTGATCCGGGTCGAGCTCGGCGCCCAGTCGACGAGCGAGAACGCCTTCGAGGTCGAAGGCCCGGGCGTGCAATTGTCGCCGCGGGCTGCCGAGGTGGTCGCCCTGGCGATCCACGAGCTTGCCACCAACTCGATCAAGTACGGCGCATTGACGGATCCCGCCGGGAACCTGCGGATCAGCGGGTCCCTCGAGCCTGGGCAGGACGCAGACTGGCTGCACCTCGCCTGGACGGAAAGCAGCAGCGTGATCGCCTCCAGGGGCAAGCGCGGTCTCGGGACCGAACTCATCGAAGCGCGGGTGCCCTACGAACTTCACGGCAAGGGCAGCCTCGACATCCTCCCGGGGAAGGTGCGCGCGGCCATCGCCTTCCCGCTCGTCGAAGGGTCGAGCATCCTCGAGACGGGACATATACGCGGAGCGCTGGGATGAGCCGCAAGGTCCTTCAGGGCCGGAAAGTCCTCGTCGTCGAGGACGAATTCTTTCAGGCGCGCGAAATCGCGGAGATGATTGCATCGGCAGGCGGGCAAGTCATCGGCCCGACCGCTACCGCAAGCGAGGTGCCCGGCTATCTGGCGGCGGGGAAGATCGACGCGGCACTGCTCGACATCAATCTGGGCGGCGGGATCGACTTCGCCGCGGCCAACGCACTCCTGCGCGAGGAAATCCCCTTCGCGTTCATGACCGGCTACGACACGTCGGTACTGCCCCCGCACCTGTCCGCAACACCTCGCCTGCAAAAACCGGCCAACAGGCGCGAAGTCGTGCGACTGCTGCACGAACTTGTCGGCCCCATGAACCCCTGATCCTCTCGTCAGCATAAGCCGGATCGACACCTGCTGCGGAGCAACGGGCCCTCGCTCGCGGCGCGGGAGCCTTCATTCGAGCCGGTCGAGAAACCGCTCGACCTCCTCGATCATCACCTTGAACGCCGGCTCGTCCGGGTGGGGCAGGTGGTTGCGCGAGGCAAGCGTCTGGAACTCGGCATTGGGCATCGAGGCGGCAAGGCCCGCGCCCACGCTGCAGGCGATGCGCTGGTCGTCGCGGCTGTGCAGCACGAGCGTGGGCACGGTGATCTCGCCAAGCCGGTCGCGCACGTCGATGTCGCCGAAGGTGTCGAGGAACCGCGCCGCGTTGTCGGCCGAGGTGGTCATGCGCTGGAATTCGTTGAACCGCTCGATGATCGCGCTGTCGAGATCGGGGAAGAAGGTCTGCGAGAAGATCTGGCGATAGACCGGCGAATTCTCGCCCCAGCCGTGCTGCACCAGGGTCATCTCGGCGGCGCGCCGTTCGACCATCTTCGGGTCCTTGTGGAACCGCCAGCCCGCGGGGTAGCCGCCGATCAGGATCAGACCGGTCACCTTTTCGGGGTGCCGTGCGGTGTATTCGATTGAGACCGGCGCGCCCTGGCTGATCCCGATCAGCGGGAACCGCTCCAGCCCGATCGCATCCACCACGCATTCGAGATCGCTGACGAAGGCCTCGAACGAGAGATCCGCGACCCGCCAGTCGCTGAGGCCGTTGCCGCGTTCGTCGTAGCGATAGAGGCAGCGTTTGCGGGCAAGCGCGGTGGTGAAGCCCGACCACACGGGGATTTCCAGTTCGGCATCGAGATGGGTGAGCCAGTTGGCCGCCTTCATCAACGGCTTGCCTTCGCCCATCTCGGCATAGGCGATGCGCGTGCCGTCGGGTGCGGTGGTGTAACGGATGGTCTGGCGCGGCGGGCTGGCGGGCCGGGCGGTCGCGCCTTCACCCCCCTGCCCGCAAGGTGCGGCGGCGACCTCGTCGCGGATGGTCACCAGCCATGCGGCATAATCGTCATGCTCGCCGCTCTCGGTCGCCACCAGCAGCCTTTCGCCGGCGCCGCGGTCGATCGCGATCGCGTCGGGGGGGCAGTCGAGGCGGATGCTGGCGGCATCGGCCGAAAGCCAGGCCTCGTCCGGCCCGAGCAGCTTGCGCAGCCGCGTGAGCGCCCAGCGCAGCCCGCCGCGCGGGTCCGCCGCCCGCGCCCAGAACATCTCGCTCAGCCGGGTGCGGTGCTGCGGCTTTCCGGACAGGGCGAGATAGGCGAGCAGCGCCCGCGCCTTGCGCGACTTGGGCATGGCGACGGCCGCGCCCAGGCGCGTGACGACGACATCCTCTCCGATCTCGATCCGAGTCATCGGTCCTCCCAATTCGGGTGCTCGACCACGTTGATACCACTCTTCGCCGTGCAATTACCACGCCCGTGACCACGCTCGTCGCCACGCACAATGGAGATAAGCGTTCCGTGCAACACAGCAGGATCAAAGTCATGAGCAACCATTTCTTCGTGCCGGTTCTGGCCACCTGGATCGCCCTGATCCTCGCCTTTTCGGCCAACATCATTCCACCCTCGACCATCTTGATGATGATCGCCTGATTCTACTGAAAGGAACTTCCCATGTGTCTTGCCCATAGCTCCGTCATCGAATCCTTCGCCGAACAGTCCGCGCTGCCGCCCTTCGCGGCGGGGCTGATCGACACGCTCAACAAGGCGGCGACCGCCATGTCGCTGTCGATCGGCCACCGACTCGGGATCTTCGACGCGATGAGGGACAGCCCCCCGCTCACCCCGGCGCAACTGGCCGAACGGCTCGGCCTCCAGGAGCGCTATGTCGCCGAATGGCTCGGCGCGGTCACCACCGCCGGGATCACTGCCGTCGATCAGGAGGGCCGCTACAGCCTTCCCGCCGAGCACGCGCAATTCCTCGGCGTGGACGCGCCGCTGGGCAGCATGTCCTCGATGATGCAATGGATCGGCGTGCTCGCGCCGGTCGAGAGCGAGATCATCGACTGCTTCCGCAAGGGCGGCGGGGTGCCCTACAGTTCCTATCCCCGCTTCCACGAGGTGATGGAGCAGGAAGGCGCGCTGACCTTCGATGCCGACGCGACGCTGGGCCTGGTCGCGGGATTGGCCGAACGCCTCGAACAGGGGATCGACGTTCTGGATGTCGGCTGCGGTCGCGGGCGGGCGCTACGGATCTTCGCCGAGCGCTTCCCCAACAGCCGCTTCGTCGGATACGACCTTTCCGCCGAAGCGATCGCGCGGGCCCGGGACAACGCGGCGGGCCTGGAAAACCTCCGGTTCGAGACGCTCGACTGCATGCAGATGCGCGATGAGGGCGATTTCGATCTCGTCTTCACCTTCGATGCGATCCACGATCAGCCGCACCCGCCGCTCCTGCTCGCCAACATCCGCCGTGCGCTGCGCGAAGGCGGGGTTTATATCGGGCAGGACATCTGGGCGCACACCGCGGTGGCCGACAACCGCGACCATCCGCTCGCGCCGTTCGTCTACACGATCAGCCTGATGCATTGCATGACTGTCAGCCTCGCGCAGGGCGGGATCGGGCTGGGCGCGGCCTGGGGACAGGAAAAGGCGTTCGAACTGCTGTCGCAAGCGGGCTTCGGCAACGTCGAGATGCACCGCCTGCCGCACGACATGCAGAACGCCTATTACGTGTGCCGCGCCTGACGACCCCGGCCGGGCGCAGCGCGAAGGCCACGTAGTCGATGCCCGCCTGGACAATTGAAGCGGACGGTCAGGTCACCTTCGGGGCCTGATCGGCCCTTCAATCACGCCCGCGAAAGCCGATATCCTTCCGGCGGACCGGCCCAAGGCCGGGAAGGCGGGCGCTGCGCCTTTCCAGCCGCTAGCCGATTCCCAGTGCTGCCGCCTGCCGCCTGAGTTCGGCCGCCTCGCCCGGATTCGCCTTGACCGCCGCATCCAGCGCCGCCTTGGCCTTGGCCGGTTCGCCCAGCGTCATGCGGCTGCGCATCAGCATCACCCAGCCATCGAGGTTCTTCGGCTCGGCCTGGAGCCGCGCTTCGAGCTGGGCGACCATGCCTTCGGCCATCTCCCGCTGCTGGCTCGGCGTCAGCGCGCCTGCCGCCGCGACTTCCGCCGCGCTCGGCCCGCGCACCGTGGGGGCTGCCGCGGCACCCGCCACGCTGCCCGAACCCGGCGCCAGCAGGGCCGGCGTGCGACTCTCCTGCACCTTGGCCAGCCGCGGCGCGACGTCGATCTTGTTGATCGCGCCGACCTGCTCGATGGTGCGCACCAGATCGGCCTCCCACGGCGCGCCCGCGGGCGTATCGGCCAACAGGTCGAGCCACGCGGCAATCGCGCCCTCGTGATCCTTGTCGATGTCCTTCTTGACCGCGAGGAAATAGCGCGCCCGCGGATCGCTCGGGTCGAGGACAAGCGCCTTTTCGAAGGCCGCCAGCGCCTCGGGCGGGAGCGGGTCGCGCTCGCTCGCCATCACCAGCGCCTCGCCAAGCGCGGAATGCAGCACGGCTTCGTCGGG
>VFQO010002768.1_pt1 | contig 10105 bp, 10 predicted proteins | sample 3512331 | NCBI WGS metagenome assembly VFQO01 (sample SAMN10412371, study PRJNA504923) | tailings metagenome | isolation source: Replicate 3 from Balatoc abandoned mine | place: Philippines: Itogon, Benguet | collected 2017-08-28 | reverse complement strand
GCGATCAGCGATTCGATCGCGCCGCTATCGAGCGCCTCGCCGCGGGCGAGCCGGTCATACATGCTCTTCAGGGTTTCGCGGGCGCGGGCGACATCGTCTTCCGGACCTTCGATCACCACCTGGTGCCCGCGGGCGTGGATGTAGACCCCGAGCCGGTTCTCCACCTGCACCAGATTGGCGTCGAACTGCCCGAACAGCGGGCCGAGCAGGGCCTGGTTCTCGAAGGTCAGATCGATGCGGGCACGGCGCGGAGCCGGAATGCCGCGCGGATCGGGCGAGAGCGCCGGGTGTCCGGCACGGGAGGGTCGTCGGCCCATAGAGTCCTTTGCTTCAGGACGAGGGACAATCCCCTGCCCTGAGTCGTGAAGGTAAGCAGGGGGGCGCGCAAAGCAAGGAGGACGCGGCGCAATGCCAGTGGAAAGTCGTCAAACCGAAACAGTTTGGCGCACCAGCCCCTTCAGCGAATTGGGTCCGGCCTCGGCGAGGTCCACTTCGACGAGGTCGCCGATCGCGGCAGGCGCCTCGAACCACACCGATTGCAGCCACGGCGACTTGCCGAGCCACTGGCCGGGGTGGCGGCCGGTGCGCTCGACCAGCACTTGGCAGGTCTTGCCGATGCTCGCCTGGTTGAAGGCATATTGGTGGTGGGCGATGCGCTGCTGGAGTCGCTGGAGCCGGTCATCCATCTCCTCTGCCGAAATCTGCCCGTCCATCGTCGCCGCGGGCGTGCCGGGGCGTGGGCTATACTTGAAGCTGAAGCACGCGGCGTAGCGGACTTCATCGACGATGCTGAGCGTGTCCTGGAACTCGGCTTCGGTCTCGCCCGGGAAGCCGACGATGAAATCGCCCGACAGCGCGATGTCGGGCCGGGCGGCGCGGAAACGCTCGATCAGCTTCAGATAGCTCTCGGCGGTGTGCTGGCGGTTCATCGCCTTCAGGATGCGGTCGTTCCCGGCCTGCACCGGCAGATGCAGATAGGGCATCAGCTTGGCCACCTCGCCATGCGCAGCGATGAGATCATCGTCCATGTCGTTGGGATGGCTGGTGGTGTAGCGGATGCGCTCAAGCCCATCGATGGCGGCAAGCGTGCGGATCAGCCCGCCGAGGCCGACGCTCCGCCCCTTGTCGTCCTCGCCAGCCCACGCATTGACGTTCTGGCCGAGCAGCGTGATCTCCTTCGCGCCCGCTTCGACGAGTTTGCGAGCCTCGGCGACCAGATGACTGAAAGGCCGCGAGATTTCAGCGCCGCGGGTGTAGGGCACCACGCAATAGGTGCAGAACTTGTCGCAGCCTTCCTGCACGGTGAGGAAGGCGCTCGGCCCGCGCTTCTTGCGCTGGGGCAGCGCGTCGAACTTGGCGATGGCGGGCATGTCCGTATCGGTCGCGCGCTCACCTTTCTGTGCCTTATCAAGCATTTCCGGCAGACGGTGATAGGCCTGCGGGCCGACCACGATGCTGACCGCCGGGGCGCGCGCCATGATCTCCTCGCCCTCGGCCTGCGCCACGCAGCCCGCGACCGCGATCAGCGGAGCCCTTCCGCCTTGGGCCTCTGCCTCCTTGCCCGCCGCGACCAGCCGGCCGATGTCGGAATAGACCTTCTCGGCGGCCTTCTCGCGGATATGGCAGGTGTTGAGGATGACGAGGTCCGCCTCCTCGCCCTCGGGCGCAGGCACGATGCCGCGCTCCGCCAGTAGCTCGCCCATGCGCTCGCCGTCATAGACGTTCATCTGGCAGCCGAAGCTCTTGACCCGGTAGGTCTGGGGGGCGGAGGTGGGTTTCATGGGTGGGCCGCCCTTAGCGCCAAGCAGGGCGCGGTTCAATTACCCGAGACGGTTTCGGAATAGGGTTTGAAGTCGCCATCCATCGCAGTGCCCCGGTTGGTCATATCGCTTAACGGAGGCAACGCGGTACCGAAGGGGGCCGCTGCATAGTTGCAATAATACCCATCATAGTGGTGCTCGACGCTGAACGCCGTCACCGAGAACTCGAACGTGTGGCCAGCCGCCCTGCAACGGGCGACCGCATTGACGGCGTCGTCAGTAGCGGACCAGAGCGTCTCGGATGCAACAGGCGAACATTCCTTGCCATCAAGCACGCTCGGCGAAGGGAAAGGGGTGGCGACCTCCCTGTTCCAAGAGAAATGGTAACAGTCGAAGCCGTTTGCCCCCTTAGCGAGGCGTTCCTCAAGCCATGCACGCCCATCTTCGGGCCACTTTTCGGCGCAACCGCCGAGCGCCGTGACCAAAAAGATAAAAGGAAAAACAAATCCCGTTCTTGCTGAGCTTGTCGAAGCACTGTCCTTCTTCATGGAGCATCGGTCCGCAAGAAAAGTGCAGCCCTTCGACAGGCTCAGGGCGAACGGGAATTGAGGGTATCGCTTAAGCAACCGTCGCCTTGACGATCTTGCCGGGGCTGCGCGGCGGTTCGCCCTTGGGGATGGCGTGGACGTGTTCCATGCCGCTGATCACCTGGCCCCACACGGTGTATTGCTTGTCGAGGAAGGTCGCATCGGCAAGGCAGATGAAGAACTGCGAATTGGCGCTGTTCGGGTTCTGCGCGCGGGCCATCGAGCACACGCCTTCGACATGGGGTTCGGCATTGAATTCGGCCGGAAGGTCGGGCTTGTCTGAGCCGCCCATGCCGGTGCCGGTCGGATCGCCGCCCTGCGCCATGAAGCCCGAAATCACTCGGTGAAAGATCACCCCGTCGTAGAAGCCTTCCTGCGCCAGTTCGGTGATGCGCGCGACGTGGAGCGGGGCCAGATCGGGGCGCAGCTTGATGACGACATCGGCGTTCTCGCCGGTGCCATTGTCGAGGGTGAAGGTGAGCGTTTCGGCCATCGGGGTGTCTCCTGAGTGAATTTGTCCCGGCTTTACGCAGCCAATCGCTGCCTGTCACCCTCCTGCGCTTGCTTTTCATTCCTCCCCTCGTAAACGCCTCACATGGCCGAAGATCGCATCCTCGATGAAGAGCTTGCGCTCGCGGAAGCGGGTGAGGCCGAGGTGCGCCCGGACGACCGCGTCGACGATGAACGCCATGACGAGGAAAACCGGCTCAAGCCCTCCTTCGTCAGCGCCGTCCACGATGCGCTCGAGGCGGGCGACAAGGGTGCGGTGTACGATCTCGTCGAACCGCTCCACGCCGCCGACATCGCCGACCTGATCGAGCTGCTCGAACGCTCCGAACGCGCGCAGCTGGCCGCCGCGATCAGCGACCTGATGACCAGCGACGTCATCGCCGAACTCAACGATTACGTCCGCGAAGATCTGATGGAGGCCCTGCCCGCGCAGGCCGTCGCCACCATCGCCGAACAGCTCGACACCGACGATGCGGTGCAGCTGATCGAGGATCTCGACGAAGCCGATCAGCGCGCGGTCATGGCCGAGCTCGAACCGGAAACGCGCGAGGCTGTCTCCAGCGCGCTCGCCTATCCCGAAGAGACCGCCGGCCGCTTGATGAGCCGGCATTTCGTGGCGGTGCCCGAGCATCTAACCGTCGGCGACCTGATCGATTACCTGCGCGAGGACGGCGACCTGGAGCACGATTTCTTCGAAGTCTTCGTGATCGACGAGCGGCACCATCCGGTCGGCACCTGTGCACTGTCGTGGATCCTCACCACCCCGCGCTCGGTGCGCCTGACCGACGTGATGAAGCGTGACCAGACCCTGATCCCGGTGACGATGGATCAGGAAGAAGCCGCGCTGATGTTCCAGAAATACGCGCTGATCTCGGCCGCGGTGGTGGATGAAAGCGGGCGGCTGGTCGGCCAGATGACGGTCGACGATGTGGTCCACATCATCTCCGAGGAAGCGGGCGAGGACGCGCTGCTGCTGTCGGGCGCAGGCGAAGGCGACATCAACGAGCCGATCCGCGAGGCTTACACCGCGCGCGTGCGCTGGCTGGTCGCCAATCTCGGCACGGCGGTGGTAGCCTCGGCGATCATCGCCTTCTTCGGCGCGGCAATCGAGCAGTTGGTGGCGCTTGCCGTGCTCATGCCGATCGTGGCCAGCATCGGCGGCAATGCCGGAACGCAGACCATGGCCGTGGCGGTGCGTGCCATCGCCACCAACCAGCTGACCCGCTCCAACACGCGGCGCATCCTGTGGCGCGAATTCCGCGTGGCGCTGCTCAATGGCGGCACCATCGCCGCGCTGATCGGCCTGGCGGCCGGCGTGCTGTTCTCGCCCTTGATGGGCGTGGTGATCGCGCTTGCCATGATCATCAACATCGCGGTCGCCGGGCTGGCAGGCGTGCTGGTGCCGGTGATCTTCGAGCGGCTCGATCAGGACCCGGCGGTCGCCTCCAGCGTGTTTGTGACGATGATCACGGATTCGATGGGCTTCTTTGCCTTCTTAGGTTTGGCAGTGGCGATGGGTCTGACCGGCTGATAGCCCTCTCCCAAACACAGGGGAGAGAGTGATGGCAGGGCGGGTTTCAGGCAAGGTGGTGCTGCTCACCGGCGGGGCGATGGGCCTTGGCAAAGCGGCAGCAAAGGCGCTGCTGGCCGAAGGCGCCACCGTCATCATCACCGATATCGACGAAGCCGCGGGCCGTGCCACGGCCGCCGAACTGGGCTGCGGCTACATCCATCAGGACGTCACCGATTGGGCGCGCTGGCAGCAGGTCATCGCAGAAGTGGAAGCCAGCCACGGGCGGCTCGACGTGCTGATCAACAACGCCGCGATCACCGTGTTCGGATCGATCGCCGACATTTCGCCGGAGGATTTCCGCCGCTGCTACACGGTCGATGTCGATTCGATCTTCATGGGCTGCAAGGCGGCGATCCCCCTGATGGCCAAGGGGGGCGGCGGATCGATCGTCAATTTCTCGTCGGCTGCGGGCAACAAGCCCTCGCCCGATCTGGCCGCCTATAACTCTGCCAAGGCCGCCGTGGTGACGTTGACCAAGTCGATCGCGCTCTATTGCGCGCGCGAGAAGAACGGCGTGCGGGTCAATTCGGTGCAGCCGGGCACGATCCTCACCCCCAACGTGGAAAGCGTGATTGCCGGCACGCCCGATCCCGATGCCACCCGCGCCGCCTTCTCGGTCGCCCAGCCGATCGGGCGCATGGGCGAGGTCGAGGATATCGCGCATCTCGTGGTCTATCTCGCCAGCGACGAGAGCAAGTTCGCCACCGGCGCGCCGTTCATCGTCGACGGCGGTCTGAGCATTGCCTGAGAGGGGGGCCTGAGATGGCGGGCGCGGATGATCGTTTCGCGATTATCGATCTTGCCGCGCTTTACATGCGCGGACTGGATCGGCTCGACGGCGCGCTGCTGGAAGCGCAGTTCTGGCCCGAGGCGCAGTGCGAATACGGGGTGTTCAGCGGCGGCCCGGCGGACTTTGCAGACTTCTGCATGACGATGTTGACCGAACATGAGCGCAATCAGCACATGCTCGGCCAGCACCTGATCGACTTCACCGGCCCCGACGAGGCCTATGGAGAGGTCTATTATCAGGCCTATCACCGGGTCCGTGACGAGGGCGGGCAACCCCGCGATCTGTTCATCGCGGGCCGCTATGTCGATCGCTACGAGCGGCGCGGCGGGGTGTGGAAAATGGCCTACCGCTCCGAACTGGTCGACTGGGTGCGCGATGATCCGGCGAGCGATGCGATGGTGCACAGCGCGCCCTTCATCATGGGCCAGCGCAAGCCCGCCGATCCGCTCTATGATCGCGAAGCGATGCAGCCATGAGCAGGCCCGACCTCACGGCGCCTGCCGATCCCGCGCTTGCGCCGGGGGAGGCGCGCTGTCCCGGGCCTTCGATGCAGGATATCCTCGATGCCGACGGGGACAGCCCCCCCGCCGCGATGCGCGAGCAGGCCTACACCTTCCTCGGCGATGAAGACCTGCCCTTTGCCCGCTACACCGACCCGGCGTTCCACGACCTCGAAATGGAGCGCCTGTGGCCCAACGTCTGGCAATGGGCCTGCCGTGAGGAGCACATCCCCGATCCGGGTGATCGCTATGTCTACGACGTCGGGCATCATTCGGTGCTGGTGGTGCGCGGGGCCGACCGGAAAATCCGCGCTTTCGTCAATTCCTGTCCGCATCGGGGGATGAAATTCGCAAGCGAGAGCTCTCGGGGCGTGCGCCGCGCCAATATCCGCTGCCCGTTCCACGGGATGAGCTGGAACCTCGACGGGACCTTGCGCGAAATTCCCTGCCGCTGGGACTTCCCCCATGTCAGTGACGAGAACTTCGGCCTCGACGAAGTGGCCTGCGACACCTGGGGCGGGTTCGTGTTCGTCCACATGGGCGGGAATCCGCCGCCGCTGGCCGAGCAGTTGGAGGTGATACCGGAGCACTTCAAGCTCTGGCCGATGGATGATCGCTATGTCGCGCTGCACACCGAAAAGGTGCTGCCGGCCAACTGGAAGATGGCGATGGAGGCCTTCCTTGAGGCCTTCCACGTGCTCGAAACCCATGCGCAGGCGGTCTACACCGCTGCCGATGCCAACGCGCAATACGACATTTTCGGGCGTCACGTGTCGCGCTTCATCCATGCGGTCGGCGTGCCCTCGCCGCACCTCAGGCAGGAGGTGAGCGAGGCGACGCTGTTCGGCAAGCTCGGGCGTGATCCCGCGACCTTGCCGCCGGGTGCGTCAGCCCGCGCGGAACACGCGCGGCTGCTGCGCGAGGAACTGGGCGCGGCCTTCGGCACTGATCTTTCGAAGGTCTCCACCAGCGAGATGCTCGACTCGATCGAGTATTTCCTGTTCCCCAACGCCTTCTTCTTTCCCGGCATCGGCATCCGCCTGTGCTACCGCTTCCGCCCCTTGGGACCGGACGAGTGCCTGCACGAAATCCTCGTGCTGCAACCCCTGCCCGCCAGCGGCGAGCGCCCTGCCCCTGCCACCCCCATCCGGCTCGGGGTGGAGGACAGCTACACCACCATCGCCGGCTTCGCGCTCGCGGAGATCCTCGATCAGGACACCGAGAACCTGAAACTCCAGCGCGACGGAGCCAAGGCCTCACGCAAAGGGGCCCAGACACTCGGCAATTACCAGGAAGCGCGCATCCGGCAGCTGCATCTGACGCTCGACGAATATCTGGGCCGTTGACTCCGCGCGAGCGGCAGGGGACAGCAGCGCCCATGCCTCTCCACCTCACCAAGATCGCCTTCGGGGCGAAAAGCTACGAGCATCTCGAAGGCTGGTATCGCGGGCGCGGCGCCATCGCGCTCACCACCCGCAACCGGCCCACGCGGCACGAGGAATGCGTCGGCGGCTCGCTCTACTGGATCATCAACCACGCGATCGTGGCCCGCTCGCCGATCCTCGGCTTCGAGAAGACCGACGACGGGCGCTGGGACATCGTGCTCGCTCCCGAGCTGATCCGCGTCCACACCAGCCCCAAGCGCGCACATCAGGGCTGGCGCTATCTCACCGACGACAAGGCCCCGAAGGACGTTGCCGAGGGCGAAGATATCGGCGATGCGCTGCCCGGCAAGCTGGCGATGAAGCTGGAGCGGCTGGGCCTCGTCTGAACCGCGCTACTGCAGCGTGCGTCCGCGCCGGATCAGCTCGGCGAGGCACAGGCTCGTGCCGCCGATCGTGCGCCGCGCGTGATCGGCCCCAACGCTCGCTGCGGTCGCGCTCGCCTCGGCGAATAGTCGCCCACCGACCGAGACCACCACCAGATGGCCCGGCGCGGCCTTGTGGCAATGCTCCACCGTATCGCGCAGCCGCGCCAGCGCCCGCTGCCGCGGCAGGGCATCGGACAGTGCGATATCGACCGCATCGTGCCCCTGCCCCACGATCTGGTTGGCCAGCGCCTCGCGGCTGTCCGGGAAAGCCATCTCCACCCGCCACCCGGCATCGGTGAACTGATCGGCCAGCAGCGCAGTGCCAAGCATGTGCGGCTCGCCCGGCGCAGTCGCCAGCAGGATCGAATAGCGGCTGCGGCGCAGACTGTCGGTGCACGCATGGGTGCGCACCGCGTGCCCCGCCAGCTGCAACAGGCTGAGCCCCACGGTGAGATCGAATTCGCTGCATTGATCGGCCAGCCAGGCATCGCCCATCGCCCGCGCCACCGGCTCGATCAGATGCGAGACGATGTCATCCGCGCTCCACCCCTGTTCTGCAATCCCGGCCAGCCGGGCATTGATGCGCTTGTCATCGCCCTCGAGCGCCATCTGCGCCATGCCCGACACGTAATGCGCCAGCGCATGCGGCGCGAGGTCGCTCGCTCGCGTCGCGCGGCGCGATCCCTGTTCGCGGCTGTAGAGCAGCAGGTCCCAGTCCGAGAACAACCGGCTGGAGACCATGTGCTCGGTCAGCACTTCGATGTCGCGGTGGCGTTCGTCACGGCGGATCGAGGCCCACACCGCAGAGAGCCCGGCAGGCGGGCCTTCGAGCGTCTGGAGAAACCGGCCGTTTTCATAGAGCAGCATGCCGGTCACACCGAGCCTGCGGTTGCGTTCGCGCGCCTGCGCCACCAGTTGGCCGAGATCGCTTTCCGAAGGCCGGGAAACCGCGCGGCTCTGATAGGTCAGACAGCCGATCCAGCCGTCCGGATCCGCGATGACCGATCCCGCATCCATCCGCATTGCACTCTCCCCCGGCACGGATCGGGACAAGCGGGCAAATCGGCGGGGCCTCTCTCACGGCCCTCTGACGATAACCCGGCGGAAGATCCCGTCCGCGGAATTTCGAGTCTTGGAGAGGAAGGCCCGTCACGGCTGGGGTGACGAGCCCCCTTCGGCACTCCGCCGCGCCAGACGGCCCGGCAGAACCGAAGGAGTCGTAGCGTCACCTATCGGGCGGCGAGCGTCAATCCCTAAACGCGATTCACCGCGCCTGAGGCACGCTCCACCACGAGAGCGTCTGGTTGTCATGGGCCGAGGTCCACACCCCCGCAGGCGTCCATCGCAGCGCACCGCTGCCCACGGCCGCCCCCAGTCGCGCGCGAATCGCTAGACTCACCGGGTCGATCACCACCAGCGTCTGATCGTCGGTGGTGCGCAGCCACACCGCTCCGCCACCGGTATCGATATCGCCCCATTTGAGATTGTCGCCCACCTTGGTGCGGCCCGCGACGGCGAGGCTCACCGGATCGACCTTGGCGACCGTGCCGTCACCCTGTTCCTGCACCCATACCGCCCCCTCGCCCGCTGCGAGGAAGCCCGGCGTGTTACCGAGCGCGACCGTGCCGACCACCGCGTTGGTGGCAGGATCGATCTTCTGCAGCACCCTGCCCTCGCTGCTGACGGCCCACAACGCATCGAAGCCGTAAGCGAGATACCAGGTCTCGGGCGCGACAGTGATGGTGGCGACGACCGCGTTGGTTGCGGGATCGATCCGCGCGACCTTGCCGGCCGGATCGCTCGCCACCCACACCGAACCGGCGCCAGCAACGACATTGGTCTCGCCCTTGGGATTGGCGAGGCCGCTGGCGACCGTGGCTTCAAGCGCCGCAGTCTCGAGATTGATGCGGTAGATCTCTGCGCCTTTGCAATTGGCGACCCACAGCGAGCCTTCGGCAATCGCCATCGTCCCGCACGGGCGCGGCACAGCGAAGCTGGCGACCTTTCCGGTGGTGGACCACTGCTCCACCCTCCCGTCATTGGTGACCCACACAGTGTCGCCATCGACCGCGAGGAAATCGGCAAAACCGGGCACCGGCAGCGCCTTCTCGACCAGCGCAACGCCCTCGCCGTCAGCGGGCGGGGGCGCTTCTTCGGCCGCACAGGAGGCCGCGAAGGCCGATGCCATGATCAGGGAGAGCGAGCGTGCGGCAGAGCGTCGGGCCATAGCGTACCATCCTTCCTTGCTTCCTTCGAAGCGCGGGCCGCAGAGCCTTACGCCGGCGGGCGAATGTCTCGGCCAACGGGAACCAAGGATAGGCATATTACATTTCTTCGCAATCGTAATAATTCCCCATGGACAAAGCCCGCCGATGCAGTGATGCTGCGAGTGCGAAAGGAACCCGAATCATGCTCCACCTGGCGAAACGCGCGGCTCACCTCATGCTCATTGCCTGCGCGCTGGCGGTGGCGGCCTGTTCGGGAAGCGAAGAAGAAGCCGCCGGACCGCGCACCAGTTTCAACATCGGCTGGTCGATCTATGCCGGGTGGATGCCCTGGCCCTATGCCGAACAGG
>VFQO010002767.1_pt1 | contig 10109 bp, 10 predicted proteins | sample 3512331 | NCBI WGS metagenome assembly VFQO01 (sample SAMN10412371, study PRJNA504923) | tailings metagenome | isolation source: Replicate 3 from Balatoc abandoned mine | place: Philippines: Itogon, Benguet | collected 2017-08-28 | reverse complement strand
GAAACCGTGTCCAGTTTCAGCCAGAATCGCTGTCCAGTTTGGCCAGAATATGCACTTTTCGTTGCTTGCGCTTTTTATGATTTGCCGAGACATCTGCGGGTGTTGATTTTTCTAGTGGCTCGTCATCCGATGGCGCTTCTAGATCTGGGTCAGCAATTCGGAACCGTTCAAGCAGTTCCTCCTTTTCTCGGTTCGAGAGAATTGACGCTTCTGTTCCAACGAAAACGCGTGGTCGTAAATTAAGACCGAATCTCGATAAGTTACGTTCGAATTCAGCTCTGCCGGTTTCTTGGGCATCTGGTTTGTAGCACTCTGCGAGAAGGTATTTTTTAACATCGTAGGGGTTGTCTAGCAGCGGCATCTTATTCAGGATGATTTGCAGAAACTCCCATTTTCCGGTGCTATTTGGCTCCGGGTTTACGGCGTTACGAATTTGTTGGAGCAGTTCGATAATTCCCTCATCGAAAAACGATCTTTTATGGCTTCTTACATAAAAATTGTAATTTTCGAAAGCCGTATACAGGATCATCTGATGGAGATTGGTTGGTGCATTTGATTTCCAGCAGCGAAATGCAAGCTCTAAAAAAGGTACCTCGCCGCGCTTGAGATATGCATGGTCGTCCATTACCCTTTGCGCGTAAATCTTACGGGGAGCAGCAACTGCTACCCTAAACTCGGGTAATTTTCTTATTTCTCTAATGAGGCTGTAGAGATTTGCAAAAAATGGATCGGTGTTTTGCCACCTTTCAACACACTGAAAGTATTTGTCTGTTGCCAGCCAGCCGGTTATGTAGTGCAGTGCACCATATGAAAATCTAGGTGCCTTTATGGCGGCAGCGTTGTTCTGTAAATGAGGGTTATTCCAGATACCAGCCCCAACACCTAGCGCATTTTGTAGATCGATGATGAACTCTTGGTCTACATTTGCTACTGCCGCAGCCGCGCGGAGTTCTGAGTCGAATCCATAGGATTGACTTATGGTTTCTGGACTCCAGCAAGGCCAAGCGGGTGAATTCGGCAGACTCATTATTCTTTAAACTGACAGATATCGGATTTATCAGTTTAGATTTATTGAATCCAATTCTTTAAATTTTTTGAAAAAAAGTGACAAATCTGAATGGGTGCTGACCTGGGATGAGAAGTCGCTCGGTTGGTTTGAACAGTTTGACCCCGGTCGAAAAGTACATTGGGGTTGGTTGATGCTAGTGCAAAGTCGTCCTTTTTGGCGACTCGGGGCACACCCGAAACTACATGTTACGCCGCCTTTTTCATGGTTGGCAAACCATCTTTATAAAACTGCGCTGGGGATTTTCCCTCAATCTCGAATGTCCACGCTCATTGTTGTACCAGTCAATGTATTGTGCAATGTCCTTACGGGCCTTACTGACGCTGTCGTAGGCTTGCAGATACACCCGCTCGTACTTGATGGTTCTCCACATCCGTTCGATGAACACTTTGTCGCGCTATGCACCACGGACCGTTCATCGAGAGTCTGACGCCATTGCTTAAAACAGCATCGACGAAGTCTTGCGCGGTGAACTGACAGCCTTGATCCGTGTTGACGATTTCGGACTTTCCAAACCGTTGGAAGGCCTCTTCAAGTGCATCGACTGCATGGCATGCTTCAAGGTGATCGCGATACGGTGCGCCAGAATACGTCGGCTATATACATACACCACTGCGGTCAAATGCACAAAGCCACGGGCCACACGAATGTAGGCAGTATTCAGGGCCCATACCTGGTTGCTGTAGTTAATCGCCAGCTTGCGCAACAGGTATGGAAACACTTTGTGTGGCGGGTTGCGTTGGCTGGTACCAGGCTGTGGCACAAGAGCGCTGATGCCCATTTTGCGCATCAAGGTTTGAATATGCAGCATGCCCACTGAGGATAGCCGTTTTGATTGAACACTGCATGAAAAATTCTTAGACTATTTAAATAATAACGATTATTATTCGTCTTCATATTAATTTCTGAGAAAAAAATGCAGCATTCCCCGAAACCCATCGCCCTCGCAGTGGCCTTGGCTCTAAGCAGCCTCGCCAATGCCCAAGAAAATCCACAAACCCTGCCCGACGTTGATGTGATCGACTTCCGTGGCGAACAAATGGACAGCATCAAGTACACACGCCCTTTGCAGGAAACTCCGCGCATCATCACGGTATTGCCGCAGGACCTGCTTGAAGAACAAAACGTCACCTCACTGAATGAGGCCTTGCGCAACATTCCCGGTATTAGTCTTCAGGCGGGGGAGGGCAACCCACCAGGTGGCGACCAGCTAAAAATTCGTGGTTTCAATGCCCGTGACGACATCAACGTCAACGGCATGCGCGACATTGGCAACTACTTCCGCGATCCGTTTTTCATCGAGCAACTAGAAGTGGTCAAAGGCCCGAACTCGGCCTTCTCGGGTCGGGGCTCAGCGGGTGGCACCATCAACTTTGTGACCAAACAACCCTTGGGAATTGATTTCAATCGTGCTGAAGTCAGCGTAGGCACTGACAGCTTTTTCCGCACCACGCTGGACATGAACCGTGTGCTGGATGAGGACGAAGCCCTTCGCATCAACTTGATGAAACACAGCGCCGATTTGCCTGGCCGTAACACAGCCGAAGAGGACCGATACGGTGTCTATGCGGCTTATACCTGGGGCTTGAACAAACCAACTTCAATTACTGCTGATGTATTGCACATCAAAACCAATGACATTCCTGATGCTGGCTTGCCTTTCGACCGCCGCAACGGTGGCACTGGCCGCCTGCCCGATGGCATCAACTTCGACAACTTTTACGGCCACACCAATGACTACAAAGACATTGAAGTAAACCAGATTGGCTTGGCAGTTCAGCATGCGCTGGCCAGCGGACAGGTGATTCGCAATCAAACCCGATTTGCACAAGTTGGGAATGACTCGATTACATCGTCTCCAAGATTTGTAGACAACGGAACAGGTGCAGGGAACAACAACCCTGCCTCGGGTTTTGCAGTGGGCAATTTGAAGCCACGTGACCAGGTAGACACCAGCTTCAGGAACCAAACGGATTTGCTGTTCAGTCTGAACACTGGCAGCATTCAACATGACATGGTGGCTGGTTTCGATTTCGGTTTCTATGAGTATGAAAACCGCCGACGCCTGGACACCAATGGACCTGTCACCAGCCTGTTTAACCCCGCTGAACGCGAATTCACGGGCACACTGGCCTATGGCGGCATTCACCGGTTCGAGACCGAAGAAATGGGCATTTATCTGCTCGACACCATGAAGTTCAACGAAAAATGGGAGCTGAATGCAGGCATTCGCTACGACAAGGTAAAGGCCTTCGCGAATGAAGAAGACCGCCAAAATTCCACTGCTACAGGCCTGACACCCCAGCAAGCAGAAAATCGCAGCTTCATGCGGGAAGACACAGAGACCAGCTACAGCCTGGGCTTGGTGCACAAGCTAACTCCTAAGCACGCCCTGTATGCCTCTTACGGTACTGCCTTCAATATTTCCGGCAACTTCGACCGCAACCAAATTCAGCTGGCAGGCGGAAGCATGAATGATCGCGTGGCTGGCAACACATTCGACACCCCCACTGAAAAAATTCAGGCCTATGAACTTGGCAGTAAGATGACAATCGGTGAGGGACTGGACATCAATGCTGCGGTATTCCGTACAGAAACGGATGAAGGTCGCTTGCCTGCACCCGCCGCTGGAGGCGTAACCACACCAAACGTAGAATATTACATTGATGGTTTCGAAGTACTCGTTGCAGGACAAGTCACCAAAGCGTGGAAACTTTACTCAGGCTACACCTACCTGGAGTCTGAAGTGACTAGCGCACCCACTTCTCCCTTCTCCGTGGGGCAGGAACTGGGCGGAACACCCAAGCACTCGTTCAATATTTTCACTACCTACGACATCACACCCCAATTCACTTTGGGTGGTGGCCTGCAGTATGTGGATGAACAAACCAGCGGTGTTCAACCCGACACCACAGGCAATGTGAAAGTAAGTATCCCAAGCTACACCGTGGTTGATTTGTACACTACCTACAAATTCACCAAGGACGTTCAGGTTCGCTTGAACTTGTACAATGTGTTTGACGAGCGTTACATCTCCCAACTGGCTGAAGGCGGTGGTCAGGGCATTCCGGGAGAGGGTCGTCAGTTGATCGCCACCTTGAGATATGACTTTTAATTAAGCGACACACGCACATGCTGGTCACCATCGACAACGTTCTGAGCGCAGAAGAGCTTGCAGGCATCCACAAGTTGCTACAGCAAGCCGACTGGGCAACCGGTCAAAGCGCGGGCACACAGGCCCGCTTGGCCAAGAACAATCTTCAAATTCCAGAAGGAAGCGAAGTGTTGCGAGAACTGCGTGTACTGGTGATGCGCGCATTAAACAGAAGCAGCCGATTGATTTCGGCTGCCCTGCCCTACAAAATTCTGCCACCCAACTTCAATCGCTATGCCGGTGACACCAATCATTACGGCTTGCACACTGACAGCACCGTGCGTTATTTGCCAGACGGCAGCGCGTTGCGCACCGACATTTCTGCCACGCTGTTTTTGTCGAAACCCGAAGACTACGAGGGTGGTGAACTGGTCATTGAAGACACCTATGGCATGCAAACGGTTAAGTTACCCGCAGGCAGTTTGGTGGTTTACCCATCGGGTTCCATGCACCAAGTGAATCCGGTCACCCAAGGTGAAAGACTGGCTTGCTACATGTTCATGCAAAGTATGGTGAAAGACCTGGAATGCCGCCGCTTGCTGTTCCAGATGGATGAATCCCTCATCAAGTTACGAACACAATATGGCGAAGGTCACCCCGAGCTGGTCCGACTGACAGGCCTGTACAATAATCTCTTGAGAAAATGGACTGAGTGCTGAATAAGGACCATTTAAACAAAAATCATCAACGATCGAGTGCTTGTCATGCTTCACATATTCACTGCAAACAAAGGTCGGCTGATAAAACAAACCTCCCTCCACGACATTGTTCCTGGCGAAGGCCTCATCTGGATTGATGCAGTGAGCCCAACGAATGAGGAACGTGAAGCAGTTTCAGGAATCTTCAAAGTGGGTCTTGAGCTTGCTGAGGATGACTCTGACATTGAAACCAGTGCACGAATTTTTCTAGATCGATTTGAATATCTCAACATCCGAGCTGACTTTCTGGTCGAAATCGGCGGTCGCATCACCACAGAGCCAGTGAGATTTGTTGTTGCAGATCAATTTCTGTTCAGTATTCATGAGGAAGACTTGCCGATAATTCGCCTAATGCGAATGCGCTCAAAGGCAGACCGCCGAACATGGTCTTCATCACTGCAAATCGTGACAGAACTTTTCGCGCTCGATGTTGAGCAATCCGCCGATGTGCTGGAGGATGTTTATCAGGCTCTCAAACTAATAAATGACAGAGTGCTTGCTGAGAAGAAAGGAAGCAATGAAGAGGCGGAAGAGTACATTCAATTGATTGCCAAAGAAGAGGAAGTCAATGGCACCGTACGCCGCAATTTGATGGACACGAGGCTGGTGCTTTCTTATCTGGTTCGTGAACAACAGCTACCCAAAGAATTGGTAGGCCAAGTAAAGATCATTCAACGAGATATTGAATCGCTCGATGGGCATACCTCGTTCATCTTCGACAAAATTAATTTTTTGATGGATGCAGTTATGGGCTTCATCAATATCAAACAAAACAAGATCATCAAGATATTTTCAGTTGCATCGGTGGCTATGCTCCCCCCAACATTGATCGCTAGTATCTATGGTATGAACTTCGAGTACATGCCCGAGCTTGCGCAAAAATGGGGATACCCCTTTTCGCTCGGACTCATGATTGTTAGCGTCGTTATCCCGTTTTACTACTTCAAACGAAAAGGTTGGATGAAATAGTCTGATCACTAAGCTGTCATATGCTGAAGGTTACTTGCGAATCGAATTGCGGTAACTTTGTAGACTTATTGTGGGAAAGGCATTTCAAGGAGTAGGTTATGCAATTCTGTTACACGATCAGACAAATCAGCGATTCTAAATATGAACTCAGATTTCCAGATTTTATAGGTGCAAGAGAGGTTTTTTTGAGCGAAGAAAACGCCCATCAAGAGGCGATGAATATTTTTCTTGAAGCAGTGCAAGCACGTTTTGAAAACAAGCAAAGAGTTCCAGATCCGACTGCAGTCCCAGAATCAACGGGTGTAATTTGTGTTCCGGGTACCTTTCAGGAATTGATAACTCAGCACAACCTCTGCATGGAAAAACTAAGTGAAATTCAGGATGTCAATGAGTAGCGATGGCCAAGCCGATGACTTGTCTTACTATTGAAACATGTTTTTCATTGGGAACGAGTTTTGAAAACTATCGTGATCGCAAGTCAGAAAGGTGGAGTTGGTAAAACCACAGTTTGCATCAATCTCGCTGTTCAGGCTTTGAACCACACCAAGAAGAAAATCGCATTGCTGGATCTGGACCCGCAAAGATCCTTGCATACCTGGTTCGATCTACGTTCAAACAATGAGGTGCGCGTGGGCAAGCGCTTGACGCTACTGGAATCTGGCAAAGCTGATTTTGCTTTGGAATTGGAGTACCTGAAGGATCACGGGTACGGTTATGTCTTTATTGACACGCCGCCAGTTGATAAATCCTGGATGGCACGAGTTTTTGCATTCAGCGATTTGGTCATTATTCCAACCAAGGCTGGCCCTTTCGATATCGCCGCAGCACGTCCAACCCTTCAAATGGCGCTTGAAAAAGAAATCCCGGTTCGTTGGCTCTTCTCCGGGGTCATTCTTCCAAAGCTCGAAGTCAGGGAAGTTGCAATGCAGCTATTGCAGACTGCCAAGGTGTGTCCAGGCGTTGTGAAAGAGTTGGGTGACGTGGTACGAGCGACGCAACTGGGTATGGCAGTTTCGGAATTTAATCCTGACAGCGCAGCATCGCGAGCGTATTACCTGAATTGGTTGGACATTGAGAACGAATTGGTCAAGACACGCGTGTTCAAGCACAAAATTTAGTTCGTTAGGTTACTGGCGGGTAACATTCTTGTAACTTGATGTCGAGATAATGAATCACTGACATTGTGGTCTCCTCCCCAATTCAGGCAAGCCGTTAATTGAACACTCTCAACGGCCTTTAGCCCTCTGCGCTCCGAACCGCAGAGGGCTTTATTTTTATGCTCGCGGCATTATGTAGCAGGTGAACACCAGTTGGTCTCACCTGCTTTGTTCATGCGGCTTTTGAGGAATTGAGAAGTTGGTAAAAGTAGCTTTCAGCGTCCCGAAATAAACGGCTGAATCAGCATTTTGGGCAGGCTCGAATCACTCTCAAGCCGGAACAGTTCAATGCCGATTGGCATAATCTGGGCGTTTTCTTTGGGCTTTGCCACGTAAGTACCGAACAGCCGGTCCCACCAGGGGAAATTAAACCCATAGTTGGAATTTGTCTCTTCTGGTCGTATTGAGTGGTGAACACGATGCATGTCCGGTGTGACCACAAACCATCTAAGCACCCTCTCAGCCTTGGCCGGTATGGAGAAGTTGGCGTGATTGAACAGCGCCGTACCGTTGAGAATCACCTCAAAAACCAAGACAACCATTGGGTGAATACCCAAGGCCCAAACAACGGCAATTTTGTAAATCATGGAGCCTACGATTTCAATCGGATGAAACCGCAGGGCTGTAGACATATCAAAGTCCAGGTCCGCATGGTGCATGCGATGCAACCGCCATAACAGGGGCACATTGTGAGAGGCCCAGTGTTGGGCATAGATGGCCAAGTCAAGCAGCAGGAAGCCCAAAGGGGCTGCGAACCACAAAGGCAGCTCAAGCAAGCCAAACAACCCTGATTGCTGGGAGTAAACATGCTCCGCCACGCCCACAGCAAGAATGGGCAGAAGAAGCCGAACGGCGATTGAGTCCACCACCAAGACTCCGAAATTGTTTAGCCAACGAAAGCCTTTTCTATGCGAAAGCGTTCGGAAGGGGTACTTCCACTCAAGAAAGCCCACAACAACGAATATTGCGCCAAACGATAACAATCGAACTACTGCTTCGGACATCATAAAACCTCATGTATGATTACTTAATCATATAGAGAACAATATCGCCCGTCCACATCAGGAGACATCTTGAATAAACTCTCAGCAATCATTGTAAGCGCCGCCCTCGTAATTGGTATGCAAGCCGCAAACGCGCAGGATGACGGCAAACTGGCCGACACCCTGAACGGCTATCTGGAGTTTGTTGAATACAGCGGGGGCACAATCCAGCCCAAGCAGATACCCAAAGAAGACCTGGCCAAGTTCTTTATCATCGACGCAAGAGACGCCGGACAGTTTGAGAAGGGGCGCATCCCTGGTGCGACCAACATCGAATGGAGACAAGTGGTGAGCAGGCGTTCGGAGATTCCAAAGGACAAACCAGTGCTCATCTACTGCAACACGGGTTCCCTGTCCGCACAGAGTGGGTTTGCACTACGGCTACTGGGATATGAGAACGTTTTGATTCTTCAGGACGGCTTTGAGGGTTGGAAAGCGGCTCAGAAGTAATTTGCCCTGGCGCTTTGGAACCAATATACTGTTGTTTTGAACAGTATTTTATTTGGTCATGAGTCTGTCTAGCTTATCAATCTGGCCCAAAGCATCGAGGCACTGGATAAAGAAGGCAAACTGGAATTTGCCTCGGTTGATTTTGGTACTCAAGGCCTTGTGGTCAAGCTCTGAGCCGTACATCTCCAGCTTTCTCGCGAGCTCTTTATATGTGACATCCTGCCTGGCCATGATGCTACGAAGCACCACTCGGGCTTGTCTTTCATGTTTCGTCATTTGGGGTCGGCCTTCATCCTGCCTCGAACGAAGCACTCAGGCCCAATACATTGGGAAGACCTTTAGTCTGTCAAATTTTTTTGTTCTTTATTCCTCATATATGAGGTTTATTCTTCATTTACGAATCAATAGATTCACCTCTGAGTTTGGTCAGTTTTTAGTGCCTAAACCCCTTGAGAGCAACTTCAAGGATAACGCGTCATGGGGCGCAGAGGCACAAAATTGAAAGGGCAGCATTTTCTGCTGTCTCCGGAGGCACGCACCATAAGCCTGAATGACGTATTCAGCTGGTCAGAGAACAAGGTGTTCCGCACCTTTTGCGAATTCAGATGGGGCAGCAAGACCAAGCAGGCGTGCCCGCGCTGTGCCGTTTTCGACACCCACCAATTCTTCAAAGGAACCAAGGTCGGCATGGATGGTAAAACTGTCCCAGGCCGCTGGCGTTGTAAGCACTGCCATGGCTTCTTCTCTCTGACATCAGGCACAGTGTTCAACTCACACAAACTACCCCTGCGGACACTGCTGGCCGCCATCGTACTCTTCGTGAACAGCGTCAAAGGACTGTCCGCTCTTCAGATGTGCCGCGAGATTGGTGTGTCCTACAAGACCGCCTATGTATTGCTTCAAAAGGTGCGGGACACCTTGTTCAAGGAGCGAATCTTGAACCCCCTTGAAGGAGTCGTTGAGATTGACGGGGGCTACCTCAAAACCGCTGTACGCAAAGCAAATAAGAAGAGCGACCGAAAAGACCTGCGGCTTGAACCCAACCAAAACCCACTGAAATGCGTGGTACTGGCATTACGCCAGCGCTCCAAGGATTTTGCCCGAGGCGCTGAGCGCAGTATCACGGTCATTCTGAAGTCTGAGAACCCTGATGACGTCTTGGCGGCTGTTGAAAGGTACGTGTTACCTGGCTCCCATGTCTTTACGGATGGACATGTGGCGTACTCTGCGCTCTCAAGTCACCCCGACTATATTCACGAGGTGGTCAACCATGACCAGGAGTACCAGAGTGAGGACGGTATCAACCAGAATCAGGCTGAGTCCTTCTTTTCTCGTATGCGTCGGCTGGTGGACGGCCAAATCCACAAGCTGGCTCAAAAACACATCGACCTCTATGCCAATGAAATTGTGTTTCGGGAAGATTGGCGACGAACAAGCAATGGTTTTCAATTTCGCCTGTTGGGTCAAAAGCTTATGAGGAACGAGCCCTCAAGGAGCTTTGCCAAGTATTGGCAGGGGTGCGTATTCTGGTCCAAATCGTCCACTAATTCTGGACGAAACAATCCACTGATT
>VFQO010002766.1_pt1 | contig 10109 bp, 10 predicted proteins | sample 3512331 | NCBI WGS metagenome assembly VFQO01 (sample SAMN10412371, study PRJNA504923) | tailings metagenome | isolation source: Replicate 3 from Balatoc abandoned mine | place: Philippines: Itogon, Benguet | collected 2017-08-28 | reverse complement strand
TTTCGCCAGCGGCATTGCGGTCAACCTGCTCGGCCATTCGCATGAAGGGCTGATCGGCGCGATCCAGCAGCAGGCGGCGACGCTGATGCATGTGTCGAACCTCTACGGCAGCCCGCAGGGCGAGAAGCTGGCGCAGTGGCTGGTCGACAAGACCTTCGGCGACACGGTGTTCTTCACCAATTCGGGCGCAGAGGCGGTCGAGGCGGCGATCAAGACCGCGCGCGCCTATCATCAGAATGCCGAAGGGGGCGACAAGAACCGTTTCGAACTGATCACCTTCCACAACGCCTTTCACGGGCGGACGATGGCGACCATCTCGGCCTCCAATCAGGAAAAAATGCACCACGGCTTCTCGCCGCTGCTCGCCGGGTTCAAGTATGCGCCGTTCGACGATCTGGAAGCGGCCAAGGCGCTGATCGGGCCGAACACGGCGGGCTTCCTCGTCGAGCCGATTCAGGGCGAGGGCGGGATTCGTCCGGCGTCGGTCGAATTCATGCAGGGCCTGCGCAAGCTGGCTGACGAGCTCGATCTGATGCTGGTGCTCGATGAGGTGCAGTGCGGCGTCGCACGCACGGGCAAGCTCTATGCTTACGAGCATTACGGGATCGAGCCCGACATCCTCGCCACCGCCAAGGGGATCGGTGGCGGCTTCCCGCTCGGCGCATGCATCGCCACCGAGAAGGCCGCGCGCGGCATGACCTTCGGCACGCATGGCTCCACCTACGGCGGCAACCCGCTCGCCATGGCGGCAGGGACTGCGGTGATGGAGGCGGTCGCCAATGACGCCTTCCTCGGCGAAGTCGCCGAAAAGGGCGAGCGCCTGCGCGCACGGCTCGAACAGTTCATCGGCAACTACCCCGAGCTGTTCGAACTGGTGCGCGGCAAGGGCCTGATGCTCGGCCTCAAGATGAAGATGGAGAGCCGCCCCTTCTACGTCCACCTGCGCGACAACCACCAGTTGCTGACCGTGGCCGCGGGCGACAACACGATCCGTATCATCCCGCCGCTGGTGATTGGTGACGCCGAGATGGACGAGTTCTTCGACAAGCTTTCGGCCGGTGCCGCGAGCTTCAAGGTGCCCGAGGCAGCATGAAGCACTTCCTCGATCTCGGCGATGCCGGGGGTGACGCGATTGCCGCGATGCTGAACGACGCGATCGACCGCAAGGCCGCGCGTGCGGGCAAGCCCAAGGGCGCGCCCGATGCCGACGCGCCGCTGGCGGGCCGGGTGCTGGCGCTGGTGTTCGAGAAGAACTCGACCCGCACCCGCGTCAGCTTCGACATCGCGATGCGCCAGCTGGGCGGTACGGTGCTGTTGCTGGATTCGGCCTCGAGCCAATTGGGGCGCGGGGAGAGTATCGCCGATACCGCCCGCGTGCTCAGCCGGATGGTCGATGGCATCATGCTGCGCACCGATGATCACGCCAAGATCGAGGAAATGGCGGCTCATGCCACGGTGCCGGTCATCAACGGCCTCACCGACATGTCGCACCCGTGCCAGATCGTCGCCGATCTGCTGACGGTGATCGAACACGGCAAGGCGCTTCCGGGCCTTGAGGTGGCGTGGTTCGGTGACGGGAACAACGTGCTGCACTCCATCCTCGAAGCGGCCGGGCTGTTCAAGTTCAACGTCCGCGTCGCGGTGCCGGCGGGTTACGAGCCCGATCCGGCCTTCGTCGAACTCGCGCGCGCGGGCGGGGCGGTTGTCACTCTGACGCAGGATGCGCAGGCGGCAGCCAGCGGCGCTGACGTGATCGTTACCGACACCTGGATTTCGATGGGGCAGGCGCATGCCGAGGCGAAGCTCGCGGCGATGGCGCCCTATCAGGTCAATGCCGACCTGATGGCGCTGGCGAAGCCCGATGCCGTCTTCCTCCACTGCCTGCCCGCCCATGTCGGCGAGGAAGTCAGCGAGGAGGTGTTCGAAGGCCCGCAATCGGTGGTCTTCGACGAGGCGGAGAACCGCATCCACGCCCAGAAATCGGTGCTGCTGTGGGCCTTCGGGCTGCTCGGCAGCTGACGGGGTCTTCCGCCCGGCGCCAAGCGTCCCCATATGGCGGCGCATGAACGAAACGATCCAGACGGCCGAGACCTTTTCCGACACCCTGATGGGCTTCACGCTGCCCTCCCGCAATGCACGCGGGCGCGTGGTGCGCATGGAAGGCGTGCTCGAAGAGGTCCTGCGCGCCCATGATTACCCCGCGCCCATCACTCACCTGCTCGGCGAGGCGCTGGTACTCGGCGTGTTGATGGGCGGGTTGCTCAAGGGCGAAAATGCCCAAATGACCATGCAGGCCCAGACCGAGGGCGGCATCGTCAGCCTGCTGGTCTGCGATTATCGTGCTGGCGCGGTGCGCGGCTATGCCGATTTCGATGCCGAGCGGTTGGCCGGGCTTGGCGCGAACCCGTCGCTTCAGGCGCTGTTCGGCGGCGGATATCTCGCGGTCACCTTCGAGACCGAAGGGCGCCAGCGCTATCAGGGCATCGTTCCGCTGGAGGGCGACAGCCTCGCCGAAGCCTGCGAGAGCTATTTCAGCCAGTCCGAACAGATCCCGACGCTGATCCGCGTCGCCAGCCGTGCCGGTGCGTCCGGGCGCATGGCGGCAGGGCTGCTGGTGCAGCACCTTCCCGATGGGGAAGAAGGGCGCGAGCGGCTGCACGTTCGGCTCGACCATCCCGATTGGGAGCATGTCGCGGTGCTGGCTGGCACGATCAGCCATGACGAATTGCTCGATCCGGCGCTGTCGCTGGAGGCGATCGCCTGGCGGCTGTTCCACGAGGAGGACGAAGTGCGCGTCGTCCCCGGTGCGGCGCTTTCACGCGGGTGTCGCTGCACTGCGGCGCATTACGAAAGCATCATCGCCCGTTTCCCGGAGGAAGAGCAGGCCGAAATGCGCGGCCCCGACGGTGTGATCGCGGTCGATTGCGCCTTCTGCTCCAAGACCTTCGCTCTGGCGATCTGACGCTTGGTCGATAACATCGTCAAATCGGCAGATTTCCGACGCATTCTTGCAATGCGCGCGATTATATTGCTGGCATGAGGACAGGCATGATCGACCGGATGGACAGCAGGCATGGCAAACGCGCGGTTTGGGCGCTGTTGGGGGCGGGGGCGATCCTCGGCCTTGCCGTGCCGGTGCTCGCCGCACAGGGCAACGGTTTGGCCATGCTTGGCACGCTCACCAAGGGCGAATGGACCATCAAGCAGCGCGGCCGCGCACCCGATCGCAAGATCTGCGTCAAATCCGGAGCGGAGCTGATCCAGCTGATGCACCGCGAAAGCGGCTGCAACCAGTTCATTGTCGAGGACGGCGCGGCGCGGGTCACGGTGCAATACACCTGCCCCGGCAACGGCTATGGCCGCACCAGCATCCGCCGCGAAACGGGCGCTCTGGTGCAGCTAGAAAGCCAGGGCATTCACGGCGGCATGCCCTTCCAGATGACCGCCGAGGCGCGCCGCACCGGATCCTGCTGAGGGGCATCACGGCATCGGGTGCGCATTGCCTTTGCGCCGCGCCATGATAGGGCCGCGGGCATGAGTGATCCGGGACAAACCAAGCCGCTCGCCGTGGTGCTGCTTTCGGGCGGGCTGGATTCGATGGTGACGGCCGCGCTGGCGCAGGAAGCCGGCTTTGCGGTCCACGCGCTGAGCGTGGATTACGGGCAGCGTCACAAGCTTGAGCTGCAATCGGCCGCGCGCATCGCCGAAAAGCTGGGCCTCGCACGCCACACCTCCATCGCGCTTGATCTGCGTGCGTTCGGCGGATCGGCGCTGACCGACGCGATCGAGGTGCCCAAGGGCGGGGTGGGTGACGATATCCCGGTGACCTATGTCCCGGCACGCAACCTCGTCTTCCTCGCGCTGACCACGGCCTGCGCCGAGGCGGCGGGCGCGCGGGACGTGTTCATTGGGGTCAATGCGCTGGACTATTCGGGCTATCCCGATTGCCGACCGGAGTTCATCGCCAGCTTCGCCGAAACCGCACGGCTCGGCACCAAGGCCGGGGTCGAAGGCGCGCCCTTCACGATCCACGCCCCGCTTCAGCACATGACCAAGGCCGACATCGCCCGCGAATGCGCCCGGCTGGGGCTCGATCCGGCGTGGAGCTGGTCGTGTTACGACCCGACGCCCGAAGGCCTTGCCTGCGGTCTGTGCGATTCCTGCCGCCTGCGGAAAAAGGGTTTTGCCGAGGCGGGGATTGTCGATAGCACACGCTACAGCGCCTGACCGGCAGAACGCCGGGCTTGAGCAAGGATATGGGATAGGGGATCGGTTTTGAGCGAGGAAACCACGGCGGCGCCTGACCGCAGCGAGGCGCCTGCGTCCGCTTACAGCTGGTATGTGCTGGGCGTGCTGGTTGTGGTCTACATCCTCAACTTCATCGACCGGCAGATCCTCGCGATCCTCGCGGTGGACATCAAGCGCGATCTTGCGCTGGACGACGACCAGCTCGGCTTTCTGGGCGGCGCGGCCTTCGCGGTGTTCTACGCGCTATTCGGCGTGCCTCTCGGGCGGCTAGCGGATCGGTGGCACCGGGTGCGACTGCTGACCATCGGGCTGGTGCTGTGGTCGACGATGACTGCGCTGTCGGGCCTTGCGCGCAATTTCGTCTCGCTCTCGCTCGCCCGCATGGGCGTGGGGGTGGGCGAGGCGACTGCGAGCCCGACGGCCTATTCGCTGATCTCGGACTATTTTCCCGCGCGTCAGAAAGGGACCGCGCTCGCGGTCTATTCCTCAGGCCTGTATATTGGGGGCGGGGTATCGCTGCTGATCGGGGCGAAGATTTCGCAGGTGTGGGATGCGGCCTATCCGGGCGGCGGCATTGGCGGGCTGGTCGGCTGGCAGGCGGCGTTTATGGCGGTTGGCCTCCCCGGCGTGCTGCTGGCGCTGTGGGTCGCGTCGCTGCGCGAACCTTCGCGTCAGCCCGACGCAGCGACTGGCGTTCGCCATCCGCTCGCGGATTTCTTTGTTGATCTGTCGATGCTGTTGCCGCCCTTCACACTGATCCACGCGGCCCGGCGCGGGGTCAAGGCGGCGCTGATCAACCTGGCTGTCGCGGCCGCCATGATCGGCTTTGCGTGGGTGATGATCAAGCTCACGAAGAACCTGCCGCAATGGTCGGCCATCGCCTTCGGCTACTACGCGGTGTTCTCGTGGGCATCGACCCTCAGGCGCCATGATCCGGCGACGTTCAAGCTGATCTGGGGAACCCCGGCCTTCATCTGCACCGCGTTGGGCTATGGGCTGGTCTCGCTCGGCGCCTATGCGCTGGCGTTCTGGTCGGCGCCCTATGCGGAGGAAGAGCTGGGGCTGCCCAAGGCCGAACTCGCCTTCGTCCTGGGCGGGAGCGGGGCGCTATCCGGATTCCTCGGGGTAATTCTCGGCGGACGCATGTCGGACTGGTTGCGGACGCGCAATCCCTCGGGACGGATCCTCGTGGTCATGTTCGGGATCGTCGCGCCGGTGGTGCCGATCTGGCTCGGCTTCACCACGGCCAGTCCGACGCTGTTCTATGCCATGAATTTCCTTGCGGGGATGTTCGCGGCGGCAGCGCTGGGGGCAGCGGCGGCGACGACGCAGGACCTTGTCCTGCCCCGGATGCGGGGGACGGCGACCGCCTCGTTCTTCCTCGCCACAACCTTGGTGGGACTCGGTCTCGGGCCCTACATGGTCGGGGCGATCTCGGAGCTGAGCGGCAGTCGCCAGACAGGTGTGCTCTCGCTGATCGGGGTAGCGCCGATTTCGCTGGCGCTGCTGATCTACGCCTACCGCACCTTGCCGCAGGCCGAGGCGACGATTGCCGAACGCGCGGCGGCTGCTGCGGCAGGCTGACCGCCGCACTCCCTGCAAACGCAAAAGAGCGCGCCGCAGTGCAGGCCCCAAGCCTGCACTGCGGCGCGCGCTTTTGCGGCCGAGGCTGGGGAGCGGTCAGTGGAGGTCGTCTCCACGCCGGGCCCGCAATAAGGCGATGCGCACCCTCGAGACTTGCCTGCGAAGCCGCGATATCTCCGGCGGGCAAAGAAAAAGGGGCCGGATTGCTCCGGCCCCTTTTCCTGTAGCCTTGAAAGGCTGGGCTTACATGCCCGAGCCCGGACCGTAGGTCACTTCAACGCGACGGTTCTGCGCTTCGCGCACGCCGTCAGCGGTGGGGACCCGCGGCTTGGTTTCACCGAAGGCCTGGCCGGTGATGCGCGCAGCAGGGATGCCGCGGCCGGTCAGGTAGGTGGTGACAGCCTTGTTACGACGATCGGCGAGGCCTTCGTTGTACTTGGTGCTACCCGCACGGTCGGTGTGACCGGCCAGCATCACGCTCGCCGTGCCGCAGTTGGCGTAGGCGGTGACGGCGCTGTTGAGGATGCCAGCAGCTTCCGAGGTGATGTCCGACTTATCGAAGTCGAAGAACACGATGTACGGACCCGTGTTGCACGCAGCCTTCGGGGGCGGCGGGGGCGGCGGGGGCGGCGGCGGCGGCGGCGGCGGCGGCGGGGGAGGCGGCGGCGGGGTCACCGCGACCGGCGCGGCAACCGGCTCGGCGCCACCGAAGTTGTAGGTGATCGAGCCGAGCAGCGAGTGGCTGTTCAGCTTGGTGTCGAGGGCACGGCCGAGCGGATCGACGATGCTGATATCCGGCACGTTGAAGTAGCGATACTTCAGGCCGACATCCCACGAATCGCTCAGCGGCGCGCGGATACCCGCGAGCAGCTGCCATGCGAAGCCGGTGTCCGAGTCGTTCCACACGCCCGGGCCGTTGGCATTGACGCGGCCTTCCATATCGACGCGGGCCACACCGACACCACCGCCGGCGAAGGCCTGGATGCCGTCATCCTTGCCGAAATCGAACAGACCGTTGAGCATGAAGCTCAGCGCGTTGACTTCGCCCAGCGCCTCACGGGTGCCGGTGAAGGTGCTGAAACCGCCGGGAACCGAAGCGGCGTTCAGGGCCAGGCCCTGATTGCCGGCCTGCACGTCCTGAAGATCGGCAGCGCGGTAGCTGGTTTCGGCTTCGAGGCGGAAAGCGCCGAAGTCGTAGCCGACGATCCCGCCGAAGTCGTAACCGGTGTCGTAGTTGGTGGCCGCGTTGTCCGCGTTGCCGGCGACATCGATAGCCTGGTCTTCCACGAGCATCACGCCGCCATCACCCTGGATATACCACTGGCCTTCGCGGGCCATGGCGGGCGTGGTCAGCGCGGTCGAGGCCATCGCCATTCCAATGACGAGTTTGCGCATTTCCAAATTTCCCCTTTGCATTAGACTTGAGGCACGGCGTGTCTCTATCTTTTCCCCCCGCATGAGGCAAGCAGACAATGCCGTCTTGGTGTTGCAAGAATGTCGCGTTGCAGCCCCTGTGGATAAAAATAATCCAGCGAAATGCCCGAAAAACCGCCATTCGCGGTGTTCAGGCTGGCGATGCGTCAAGGACACCCATGGTCTCCAGAGCCGCGATCAGGGATGTCAGTGTCGCCCTCGCCTCGATGTCTACAACGGTGCCGCCGGAAGGCGCGGCGATGGCAGTGGCCGGCTCCCATTGCGACCGGTAGATGATCAGGCTTCCAGCGGCTCGATCGAAAAGAAGCAGGCCTTCGGGCGGGGCAATGAAGCGCCATTCGCCGCCGATCATCACTGCAATCCTGCCGTCCTGTCCCGCCCATGCACCGGTCGCGTTCGCGGTGATCCGGTAGCTTGATCCGGCAGCCGGAACCGCAGGGGGCGCGGGCTGCGAGGCGGTCACCGCGCGGGCGTTGAGAGCATCGAGCACGCACAGCGCTTCATTGACGAAGAACTCCTTCTGCGCCTGTCCCGCAGGCATGGCTGTGCTGCGGGCCGCGCAGCGCCTCGGGCTCGGCAGCGGAAAACAGCTGCGCCTGCGCCCCGCTGGCAAAGCGGATGCGGTGGAGCGATGGCTCGAACACCGGCTTGTGCCCGGGACGGCAGATTGCCAGCAGCCCGCTTTCACCCTCCACCATCACCGCGCGCGCCTCGGCCAGTGACGAAGAGACCAGCGCAATGCGGGCTTCGGGGTTGCTGTCGGCAACCATCCGCACCCATTCCGCGCCCGAGCGTGTCTTGCCGAAGCCGCGTCCGGCCATGATCATCCACACCCGCCAGTCGCCGGGCGGGGGAAGCTGTTCCTTGCGGGCGAGATATTCCCAGAGATAGGCGAAGCTGTTCTTCTCGGTCTGGTCCAGCTCCTCGCTGAGCATGTGGCGCGTCCGGGCACCCTGCGGTGTCTCGTCTGCGATCATGTCGTCATAGGGGCCGGTCATTCACCTTTCCCCTCGTTCGCCTTCTGCCGCGCCACGCGGCGGCGGATGTCTTCGATCTTGCGGTCGATCGAGGCGCGCACCTCGGCGGCGCTGACATCGCGCACCGGGCTCTGCCCGCGCCCGGTGCCGTCGCGGTGCGCGGCAAGCAGGCGGATGGCATTGGCGAAATCGAACTTGTCGCCGTTTTCGGTCTGGAGGTCGCCGTCGCGCAGGCGGCGGATGACCTCCATTTCGAGGTTGAGATAGCCGTCGGCAATCGCGGCCTGCCAGCCACGGGCGAATTCGGGCTCGTCGCGGCGGGTCTGGTAGGCCCGGGCGAGGGTCACCCGGGCGGCGGCCACCGCCCGTTCTATGTCAGAGGTGGCGGCAAGGGTTTCGAGAAACCGCGTGCGCCAGTGGCGCCCGGGGACGGCTGTTTTGCTGCGGGATCGGGCCGGCGCGGCATTGTCCATGGTGACCACTCCCATGGCGACACGGAAACGGGCGGCCTTCCGATCCCTGAAGGCCGCCCGCTGGCGAATCGCAATTTTCCGATGATGCCCTCTGATAACCAGAGAGCGTCACGATGTCAAGAAAAATAACCGATACGGTTAAATAGCGCGGGCGTCGGGATCACTCGCGGGCGCGCTTGGGCATTGACGATCCGCCGGTTCCTGTGATTCTCTACCCCCACGCTTTTCTTCACGTCGTAACAGAGGAGGAGTGATGACCGACCGCGCGTTCCTGGCCCAGATGGCAGGCTACGGCCTGTCCACGGTCGAAATCCATTACTACATGCCCGATCACCGCAGCCTGCTGCAGCAATTCGTCATGCAGCAATATGACGTGGCGCCGCAGTTCCCTGAACTGGACCGCTTCCTTGGCTTCTGGCGGCGTGAGATCGACGCGGTGCTGCATTCGGTGCGGGTCGCCCACAAGCACCTGATCGGCCCGCAGGAATGGCGGGCCGTCGACGGAATTGTCACGATTAACTGAGGTCGTGGGGCGGATGTCCGCCCATCGCGCCTAGATGATCCCGATCGCCTTGCCGGCGCGCTCGAACATGCCGAGGATGGTCTGAACCTGTTCGGCGGAATGCTCAGCGCACAGCGAGCAGCGCAGCAGGGTCATGCCCGCAGGCGTTGCCGGCGGACGGGCGAGGTTGACGTAGAGGCCTTCCTTCAGCAGCGCCTCCCACATCATCGCGCCGCGTTCCAGATCGGGCATGATGACCGCGATGATCGCGCTCTGCGGGGTTTCGGTCCCGAGCTTGAAGCCGAGATCGCGCAGGCCCTTGTGCAGGGTACGGCTGTTCTCCCACAGATGCGCGCGCTTGTTGCCGCCATGCATCAGCTTGCGGATCGAGGTGGCGGAGCTGGCCATCACGCTCGGCGGCAGGGCGGCGGTGAACACGTAAGGCCGGCACACCAGACGCATCACTTCAAACTTCGGGTGGTTCGAGACGCAGAAGCCGCCGACTGTGCCGACGCTTTTTGAGAAGGTGCCGATGATGAAATCGACATCATCCAGCACGCCTTGCTCTTCAGCCACGCCGCGGCCGTGTTCGCCGATGAAGCCCATCGAGTGGGCCTCGTCGACCAGCACCATCGCGCCGTTTTCCTTGGCGATGCGGACCATCTCTTTCAGCGGAGCGACATCGCCCATCATCGAATAGACGCCTTCGAGCACCACCAGCTTGCCCGCGCCTTCGGGGATACGCTTCAGGCGCTTTTCCAGCGCCTCGATGTCGTTGTGCTTGAAGGGCACGACCTCGGCCTTGCCCATCGCGCAGCCATCATAGATCGAGGCGTGGCTGTCGATGTCGAGGATGATGTAGTCACCCTTGCCCGCCAGCGTCGAGATGAT
>VFQO010002765.1_pt1 | contig 10109 bp, 12 predicted proteins | sample 3512331 | NCBI WGS metagenome assembly VFQO01 (sample SAMN10412371, study PRJNA504923) | tailings metagenome | isolation source: Replicate 3 from Balatoc abandoned mine | place: Philippines: Itogon, Benguet | collected 2017-08-28 | reverse complement strand
CGCAACAACCGCATCGGCGACCTGGCCGCTGATGTCCGGCGTGACCCACCTAGACCCGGATGGGGCTACACTGAACTCAGGCGGCACATGCTGTCCCGCGGCGCGTGCCTTGATGCCATGAAGTCGCTGGAGGCCGCCAAGCGTGCCTACTATCGCCACGCATCCGCCTGTTGCTGAAATCCCATCATTTGGAGTAACATCGCGTCATGACCTACGTTCTTTTGATCATCGCCTTGCCGGTGGCCTACTGGCTGCTGGTGGAACTCATCGACCGACTGGGGAGGCGTTGATGGCTGCTGCTGAGACCATCTCGACCGGCGTCTATCAGGTCCGTCCTGTTGCGTCGCTCAAACCCTACGAGAAGAACGCCCGCACGCACTCGGCCGAGCAGGTCGAGCAGCTCACCCGCTCCATCCGCGAGTTCGGCTTCACCAATCCGCTGCTGGTCGACGAGCAGGACCGCATCATTGCCGGCCACGGTCGCCTGCAGGCCGCCTTGGCGCTCAAAATGGCCGAGGTGCCCGTCATCATCCTCGCTGGCCTCACCGACGCCCAACGGCGCGCGCTGATCCTGGCCGACAACAAGATCGCGCTGAACTCCGGGTGGGACCTGAAGTTGCTCACCGAGGAGCTGGCCGACCTCAAGCTCGACGGCTACGACCTCACGCTCACCGGCTTCTCGCTCGAGGAAATCGACGCCATGACGCCCGTCGTGGTGGACGAGCGCGATCCCGACGATGCGCCCGACCTGCCGGCTGAGCCGAAAACCAAACCCGGCGACGTCTACGTGCTCGGGCCTCATCGCCTGGTGTGCGGCGACTCCACCAGCATGGAGAACATCGACCGCCTCATGCAGGGCGCTCTTGCCGATGTGTGCTGGACCGATCCGCCCTACAACGTGGCGTATGAAACCAAGGCCGGCAAGATCGCCAATGATGACTTGGATGACGGTGAGTTCCGCGACTTCCTGTCCGGCGCCTATGGCTGCGCCTTCGCGGTGATGAAGCCTGGCGCTGCGATTTATGTGGCCCATGCCGACACCGAGGGACTGAACTTCCGCGCCACCTTCCGCGCTGCCGGCTTCAAGCTCTCGGGCTGCCTCATCTGGCGCAAGGATTCGCTGGTGCTGGGCCGGATGGATTACCAGCCGATCCACGAGCCCATCCTCTACGGTTGGAAGCCTGGCTCTCGTCACCGCTGGTACGGTGGCCGCAAGCTCACCACCATGATCGACCTCGACCAGGAGCGCATGCCCTTCAAGCGGCGCGACGATGGCAAGTACGAAATCCGCCTCGGTGACACGGTCATGGTCATCGACGGCGCGGCCACCATCGAGGAGCTGGTGCCTTCGGTCATCAACGAGCCAAAACCGAAGCGCTCCGATGGCCATCCCACCATGAAGCCCGTGGCCCTGATCGAGCGCATGCTGCGCAACTCTGCACGTCCCGGCGATATCGTTCTGGACCTGTTCGGCGGCTCTGGCTCGACGCTCATGGCGGCTGAACGCCTGGGCATGTGCGCTCGCCTGTCCGAGCTGGACCCTGGCTATTGCGATGTGATCGTGGGGCGCTGGGAGTCCTACACGGGCCGCAAGGCGGTACTGGAGGTGTCCGATGGCGACTGAAAAACCCATGCAAAAAAAGCATAACCGTGGCGGAGCCCGTCCTGGCGCTGGCCGGCCGGCGTTTGTGCCCACGGCTGACGAGCGCAAAAAGGTCGAGACCCTGTCCGGCTACGGCCTGCCGATCGACCAGATCGCGGTGCTGGTGCGGGACGGCATCAGCGTGGACACCTTGCGCGCTCATTTCGAGGCAGAGTTGAAATCCGGCAAGGCCAAGGCCAACGGCCAGATCGCGCAGACCCTGTTCCAGAAAGCCATGTCCGGCTCTGAGACGGCGATGATCTGGTGGACCAAGGCGCAGATGCGCTGGTCCGAGCGGCATGAAGTCACCGGCGTGGATGGCGGCCCAATCAAGACCGAGAACAGCACCACCGTGGTGTTGGAGCCTGCCGAGGCCTACAAGCGGCTACTCGGGGGCGCGCAGTGACCCAGTCCCGCCTCATGTCCGGCGTGGAGGCTGTGGCCAACGTGGCCGTGGGCTACGGCGTGGCCGTGGGCACGCAGATCGTTGTGTTCCCCTGGTTCGGCCTGCAGGCCTCGCTGGGCGACACGCTGGCGATCGGTGCGATCTTCACGCTGGTGTCGCTGGCGCGGTCCTACGTGCTGCGGCGCGTGTTCAACGGGTGGACGCGGCGTGGCTGACTTCAACTGGATGCACCCGGACTATGCTCCGGTGTTCACCGACCGAATCGAGCGGCTCAAGCGCCTACGCTCTGACCCAGCCATCCTGCCCGGCCTCAAGGCGTTCTACGCCGATCACCCCGTCGAGTTCATCACCGACTGGGGCATGACATTCGATCCCCGCAACGTCGAGCGCGGGTTCGAGGCGGTCACGCCGTTCCTGCTGTTCCCCAAGCAGGCGGAGTTCGTGCGCTGGGTGGTGGATCGCTGGCTTGGCCGCGAGGATGGCCTCGTCGAGAAGTCCCGCGACATGGGCGCATCCTGGTTGTGCGTGGCGATCGCCTGCTGGATGTGGCTGTTCAAGCCTGGCACCGTGATCGGCTTCGGCTCGCGCAAGGAGGAGTACGTCGACAAGCTCGGCGACCCGAAGTCCCTGTTCTGGAAGGTCCGCCAGTTCATCGCCTTGCTGCCGGTAGAGTTCCAGCCCCAGGGCTACACCGAGCGGGTGCATGCGCCGTCCATGCGGATCCTGAATCCGGAGAACGGCGCGACGATTGTGGGTGAGTCCGGCGACAACATCGGCCGTGGCAACCGCACCAGCGTCTACTTCGTGGACGAGGCTGCGTTCCTTGAGAGGCCCGAGCAGGTCGATGCCGCCTTATCCCAGACCTCCAACTGCAAGCTGCACGTATCCACACCCAACGGCGCGGGCAATCCGTTCTACCGCAAGCGGCACTCTGGCCGCATTCCGGTGTTCGTGTTCGACTGGCGCGACGACCCGCGCAAGGGCCAGGCCTGGTACGAGAAGCAGAAGGCCACGCTCGACCCAGTCATCGTGGCGCAGGAAATCGACCGCGACTACACCGCGTCGGTCACCAACGCCTTCATCCCCGGCGACATCGTCACCGCCTGCATGGGCAAGGGCCCAGCTGATGTGCGCGCGGTCGGCCCGCTGCAGGTCGGCGTGGACGTGGCGCGGTTCGGCAACGACAAGTCCGTGATCACCTTCCGGCAGGGCCGGCTCGTCTACACGCAGATCGTGTTCGGCCAGTGCGACGTGGTCGATGTGGCCGGCCGGGTGAAGGACGCGGTCAATGGCTGGGGCGGCAAGGTGTCCCAGATCGCGGTGGACTCGATCGGCATCGGGGCCGGTGTGGCCGACATGCTGCGGCGTGACTTCCCCAGGGGCATCGTGGTCGACGTGAACTCGTCCTTGCGTTTGTCCGACGGCCAGAACTACAACCTGCGCGCCCGGATGTGGCGCGACATGCGGGAATACCTCAAGAACGGGGCCGTGCTGCCCAATGATCCCGAGCTCGCCACCGAGTTGTCGGCGCTGCAGTACGAGTATCGCGGCGGTGAACTCCTGCTCGAATCCAAGGACGACGCCAAGCGGCGCGGCGTGAAGTCTCCAGACCGTGCGGATTCGCTCGCTTTGACCTTTGCGTATCCTGTGCGAGAATTCGGGTCAGGGCTTCAGGAACGAGCCCAAGTCGACTACGCAATTTTTTCATGAGGTGACCCCATGAGTGGAATCTTCTCCAAGCCCAAGATGCCGCCGCCGCCCCCGCCGATCGAAATGCCGAGGGCTCCAACGGTTGATCAAACAACAGTTGATCGTGATCGCGCGGACATGATGCGCCGGCGTCGAGGCCGTGCGGCCACCGTTCTGATGGGTGGCTCCGGAAGCGTTGGCTCCGGTTCTGTGGCCGCCAAGACCCTGCTCGGGCAGTAATCGGAGAACGACATGGCGGACTCGCGCGCGAACGACATCCTCGAAAAACACGAGCGCATGCGCCAGCAGCGCGTCTACTTCGAGAAGGTGTGGCAGGACATCGCCGACCGCATCATCCCGCGCAAGGCCGACTTCAAGCGCCAGCGAGGCAAGATCAACGAACCCAAGGGCGAACGGCGCACGGAAAAGATTTTCGATGCCGCTCCCGCCCTGGCCCTCGACCGTTTCGCGGCCGCCATGCACTCGCTGGTCACGCCTCGCAACCAGCAATGGCACAGCCTGCGCCCGATGCAGCCGGCCCTGGCCGAGGACGACGAGGTCAAGGGCTACCTGGAGGAGGTCAACAAGATTCTGTTCTCCGCCCGGTACTCCGCGAACTTCGACAACCAGGTGCACGAGTGCTACTTCGATAGCGGCGCCTTCGGCAACATGGCCATGTTCATCGGCGACCGGCTCGGCCGCAGCCTGTACTACCGCACGGTGCCGATCGACCAGTTGTTCTTCATGGAGAACGAGTACGGCCAGGTCGACCTCGTGCACCGTGAGTTCCCCATGACCGCGCGCCAGGCTGCCCAGAAGTTCGGCCTCGACCGTCTGCCCATGCCCATCAAGGACGCAGCCGAGAAGCGGCCCGAGCAGGAGTTCTGGTTCGTGCATTGCGTCAAGCCGCGCGAGGACGCGGATGTGTCGCGCAAGGACTACCGTGGCATGGCCTTCGCGTCCTACTTCATCGCGGTGGATTCGCGCGAGATCGTGGGGGAGGGCGGCTATCGCTCGTTCCCTTATGCGGTGTCGCGCTATGCGGCGACCTCGGGCGAGGTCTATGGCCGCGGTCCCGCGCAGCTCATCCTGCCCGACGTGATGATGCTCAACGAGATGAACCGCACGACCATCCAGGCCGCGCAGCTCGCGGTGCTGCCTCCGCTCTTGGCCCATCGTGACGGCATCCTCGACGCCATCCGCATGACGCCTGCTGCCATCAACTATGGCGGCGTGGACGACAACGGCCGGCAGATGATCCAGCCGCTCACCACCGGCAGCCGTCCCGAGATCGGGCTGGAGCTCATGGACCAGAAGAGGGCGCTCATCAACGACGCGTTTTGGAACACGCTCTTTCAGATTCTGGTGGACACGCCCAGCATGACGGCGACCGAGGCGATGCTGCGCGCGCAGGAGAAGGGTGCGCTGCTGGCGCCGACCGCCTCGCGCATCGAGGCCGAGTTCCTGAATCCGATGGTCGAGCGCGAGATCGACATCTTGGCCGCCGCCGGCGTGCTGCCGCCCATGCCCGAGAAGCTGATGGAGGCTGGCGGCCTGTTCGAGGTCGAGTACACCTCTCCGCTGGAGCGGGCCCGCCGTGCCGAGGAAGGTGTGTCGATCTTGCGCACGTTCGAGCAGCTGGCGCCGTTGGCGCAGATCGCTGGGCCCACGGTGTTCAAACGGTTCAACTTCGATGAGGCAGCAAAGGTGCTGGCCGACGTCAACGGCGTGCCGGCGAAGATTATGTACTCCGACGAGGAGATGGAGGAGATCAACGCGCAGGAGGCGCAGCAGGCCGAGCTGGCGTCTATCCTGCAGGCTGCGCCCGTGGCCGCCTCCGCCGCCAAGGACTTGGCCGGGGCCCAGGCTCTGGCCAACGCCTCGCCGAATGAAATGATGCCCGCCGCATGAGGCCTGCCGCATGATCGACCTGTTCGAGCGGTTCTGGAACCGGCGCAACCACTACCGCGCCGTGTTCCGCTCGGAATCCGGCACCCGCGTGCTCGCCGACCTGCGCGAGTTCTGCCGTGCCGACACGTCCTGCGTGGTCGTGGCGAAGGATGGCAAGATCGACACGCATGCGACGGTATTAGCAGAGGGGAGACGAGAGGTATTTTTGCGTATCACCGAAACCCTCAACCTGACGGACGAGCAATTGTTGAAACTGAAGGAGATCTCTGATGCCTAATGCCCTGACCGCTTTGTCCGGCGACGCTGCCGCGACCCCACCCGCTGCCGCGCCGGCTCCTGCCGCTGCTGCTGCGCCCGCTGCGCCTGCTGCAGCTCCTGCCGCGCCCGCTGCCGGCGACCCTTCTGCCGCTGCCGCCGAGTTTTCGGTGAAGCTGCCGCCCAAGGACGCGAGCCCCGAGCAGTGGGCCGAGTTCTACAAGGCTGTCGGCGCGCCCGATACGCCCGAGGCCTACCAGCTGCCTGTGCCCGAGGGCCAGGACGACGGCTTTGCCAAGACCGCGGCCACCTGGTTCAAAGAGGCCGGCTTGCTGCCCCAGCAGGCGCAGGCGCTGGCGTCCAAGTGGAACGAATTTACCGCCGCCCAGGCCGCCGCCACCGAGGCCGCCGAGGCGCAGCGCATCGCGCAGCTCGACCAGCAGAACAAGGTGCAGGAGGCCGCGCTCAAGAACGAATGGGGCCAGAGCCACGACGCGAACATGGAGCTGGCGCGCCGCGCCGTGCGCCAGTTCATCCCGTCCGAGAAGGCTCCCGACGTGATCTCCGCGCTGGAGGACCGCCTGGGCTATGCCGAGACCATCAAGCTCCTGCACTCCATCGGCAAGGGCTTGGGCGAGCACGACGCGCCTGGCTTGGGCCGCGCGCCTTCGCCTGGCCGCAAGTCGGCGGCTGAGATTCTGTACGGCGGTTCTTCCGGTGGCTGATGCCAAACCCCAAGGAGTTGCCCGACCGCCTCGGCGAGCGCGTGCCCATGATCTCGCGCTTCGCCTCGGGCATGGCGCGCGTCGGGTATCCGTTCAATGACATGCGCCCGCTGGATTGGTTCATCGTGCCTGAGCAGGTGCGCTCGCGCGAGATGGTGCGTCAGGCGGTGTGTCGTCGCGCCAGGCGGCACGGCGAGCGGTACCAGACCAAGCGCGTGAGCGGCGGGCTGCTTGTGCTGCGGCTCGCGTGATGCGATACTCTCAACGTCCACCAACCAAGGAGCCGGTCATGGCCTACGGCAAGAAGGGCAGGAAGCCGCCCAAACCTCCCAAGCGCTGAATTTTCATGATGTTTCCCCCCTGGAAACTTGGCCCGACTTCGGTCGGGTCTTTTTTTGCCTGAAAAATTAATGAGTTGACAGCGTTGCGGGTTTCTCAATACGCGATACACTTCGCGCTGTGTGTGATGCGATTGCAACATCATTTCACGTTCCGGCGCGTTCGGCGCTTAACCATCTGGAGGTTTTATGCCTACTCTTGCAACCAACGCGCTGACGCTCGCAGACTGGGCAAAGCGCCGCGACCCCGACGATCGTGTTGCCACGATCATCGAGCTTCTCAACCAGACCAACGACATTCTGACGGACATGTTGTGGATCGAGGGCAACCTGCCCACCGGCCACCGCACCACTGTTCGCACCGGTTTGCCCGAGGTCGCTTGGCGCAAGCTGAACTACGGCGTGCCTCAGTCCAAGTCCACCACCGTGCAGGTCGATGACACGACCGGCATGCTGGAGGCCTTCGGCCAGGTCGACAAGGACCTCGCTGAACTGAACGGCAACACCGCGCAGTTCCGCCTGTCCGAGAACATGGCCTTCCTGGAAGCCATGAACCAGCAAATGGCTCAGACCCTCATCTACGGCAACTCCGGCACCGAGCCCGAGGCTTTCACCGGCTTGGCTCCGCGCTACTCCACCATCTCCGGCGCGACCAACGGTCAGAACGTGATTTCTGCCGGCGGCTCTGCCAACCTCACATCCGTGTGGCTGGTGGGCTGGGGCGACCAGACCATCCACGGCATCTATCCCAAGGGTTCGACCGCCGGCCTGCAGCACACCGACCTCGGCCTCGACACCGTGATCGATGCCGCCGGTGGCCGCTACCGCGCCTACCAGGACCACTACCAGTGGAAGTGCGGCATTGCCGTGCGTGACTGGCGCTATGCGACCCGTATCGCCAACATCAACACCGCCCACTTGGCCGCCCAGTCGGACACGCAAGCCGCTGCCGCCTCGACCGAGCTGATCAAGCTCATGAGCCGCGCCATCGACCGCATCCCGGCCTTCGGCATGTGCCGCCCGGTGTTCTACATGAACCGCACCGTGTTCTCCCTGCTGCGCGTCATGGCCCTGCAGAAGTCGGCCAATGCGCTGTCGATCGAACAGTCCCTGGACCAGTTCGGCAATCCGATCTCGGGCAACGTGGCCTTCATGGGCATCCCGATCCGCCGGATCGACACCATCCTCAACAACGAAACTCAAGTGAGCTAAGGAGCCCATCATGATTCTGGACAAGTTCCTTGAATTCTCCGACGCGCAGGCGGTCACCGCCACGGCGATCTCCACCAACGTGGTCGACCTGTACCCGCTGGGCGGCAACGCCTCGCGTGACATCGGAAACGGTGAGAACATCTATCTGATCGTTCGCACCCTGGCCGCCGCCACGGATGTGGGCTCCGCCACGAATGTGGACTCCGACGCCACGCTGACCGTGACCTTCGAGTCCTCGAACGCCGAAGACTTGAGCGCCTCGACCGTGCACTTCTCCACCGGCGCGCTGGCCTTCGCCACGTTCTCGCCGGCGGGCACGCAACTGGCCCGCTTCAAGCTGCCGGGTGGCAACTACCTGCGCTATCTCGGCGTGCGCTACACGGTGGCCAACGGCCCCCTGACCACAGGCACGTTCGATGCCTTCATCGTCAAGGATGACCAGACCTACCGTTCCTACGCTGTCGGCTCCACCATCGTCTGAGGGGCTGACCGATGAAGAAGTACCGCGTGACTGAGCTGGGCTTCATCGGTCGGTTGGTGCGGCCTGGCGAAATCATCGAGGTGGACGGTCCACCGCCTATCGGCGGCCTCGTTCCTCTCGACGACGAGCCGGCTGCGCCTGCCGCTGCCGAACCCGCACCCGAACAGGCCAAGCCTGCCGCTCGTGCGTCCCGCAGCAGGTCGCGCACGCCTCCTGCCGATGCCGGCGGAGACGTGGAGGTCATCTGATCGGTTGATCATCAGGGCGGCCCTTCGGGGCCGCTTTGTTTTGGGACGCTAGACCGCGCCGTGCTTTGGTGCGAAAATCACGACAAATTGAGAGGACCTCATCATGGCCGGTAAAGTCGAAATTGCAAACCGCGCGCTGACCAAGCTCGGGGCCGAGCGCATCCTGCTGCTCACCGACCCCAGCAAGGAGGCCCGCGTCATGAACGCCATGTTCGACACGGTCATGGACGCGGAGCTGCGCCGGCATCGCTGGAAGTTCGCCTTGAAGCGCGCCACGCTGCCCGCCCTGGTGGCCACGCCGGAGTGGGGCTACGCCTACGCCTACCAGTTGCCCTCGGACTTCCTGGCGCTGGTGCAGGTCAACGAGTATTACCTGCGCGGCCTCAAGCAGAAAACCCTGTGGACGGTGGAGTCGGGGCAAATCCTGACCGACCTCGCGGCGCCACTCAAGGTGCGCTACATCCGGCGCGTCGACAACGTCGCGATCTTCGACCCGCTGTTCGTCGAGGTGCTCGCCTGCAAGCTCGCCTTCGAGGCCTGCGAAACCCTGACCCAGTCCAGCCAGAAGCGCCAGCAGGCCGGCGAGGAATACCGCTTCGCCATGAACGAGGCCGTGCGCCAGGACGCCATCGAGAACCCGCCGGACGAACTGCCCTGGGGCTCGTGGCTCGATTCCCGCGAGGCGCAGGGCACCTATGCCGGCGGGCCGACTGCCGGCTCGGTGAATGACCTGAACCCGTCCTGGAGCATCCAGTGAAGGCATCACCCGCGCTGACGAACTTCAACGCGGGCGAGTTCTCCCCGCTGCTTGATGGCCGCATCGACTTCGACCGCTACGCCAACGGCTGCGCTCTCATGGAGAACTTCATCCCGACCGTGCAGGGCCCCGCCGTGCGCCGGGGTGGCACGCGCTACGTGGCACCGGTGAAAACCCACGCCAACCGCGTCTGGCTGCAGTCCTTCGAGTTCTCGCAGGACCAGGCCTACGTGCTGGAGTTCGGCGACCTCTATGTGCGGTTCTACACACGGAACGGCCAGCTCGTCTCGGGCTCGACGCCTGTCGAAATCTCGACGCCCTACACGCAGGCCGACCTGTTTAACGTCGACGGCACCTGCCGCCTGCGCTTTGCCCAGTCCGGTGATTTCCTCTACATCACGCACCCGCTGTATCAGACGCGCGTGCTCAAGCGCACCAGCCCGAC
>VFQO010002762.1_pt1 | contig 10115 bp, 10 predicted proteins | sample 3512331 | NCBI WGS metagenome assembly VFQO01 (sample SAMN10412371, study PRJNA504923) | tailings metagenome | isolation source: Replicate 3 from Balatoc abandoned mine | place: Philippines: Itogon, Benguet | collected 2017-08-28 | reverse complement strand
AGGACGCCCTGCAATTCGCGGCGCGAAAAGGCCCAGGCGCGGTTGGTGAGCTTGATGGCGTCCCCGTCGACGGGGCAGGCCACGGCCAAGGCGGCCTGCGCGGGCTTCTCTCCCAGGCCGCGCAGGTAGGCCTCGGCGGCATGCTCCAGGCTGGCGTATTCGCAGCAGGGCAGGGTCTGCACCGCATGCAGATCGGGGCGCTCGGCGGCGAGGTCGGTCAGTGCGAAGCGCGCGTTGGTGCCGCCGATGTCGGCGATCAGCGCGGGGCGCGCGAGCGCGCGCGCAGCGGGGGCGGATGTCGCCGACGCGCTCACCGCCCGGTGTCTCCGAACAGCGCACAGGCGCCATCTTCGGCCGAATCGACATGCGCACGGAAGATCGCGAACAACTCGCGCCCGGTGCCGGACTGGTTGCCCGAGACGTCGATCACGGCCGGCGTGCGCGCGGCCCATTCCGACTCCGGTACCGCGATGTCGAGCGACGAGGCTTCGGCGTCGATGGTGATGACGTCGCCGTCGCGGATCTTCGCAATCGCCCCGCCGGCCACCGCCTCGGGCACCAGATGGATCGCCGCCAGCACCTTGCCGGAAGCGCCGCTCATGCGGCCGTCGGTGAGCAGGGCGACGCGCTGGCCGCGGTCCTGCAGCAGGCCCAGCGTCGGGGTGAGCTTGTGCAGCTCGGGCATGCCATTGGCCTTCGGGCCCTGGCCGCGGATCACCGCCACGAAGTCGCCCTCGAGCTGGCCGGCCTTGAAGGCGGTGATCAGATCGTCCTGGTCCTCGAAGACCTTGGCCGGCGCGCTGATGCGGCGATGCTCGGGCGCGACCGCGGAGATCTTCACGATGGCGCGGCCCAGACGACCCTGCAGCAGGCGCAGGCCGCCTTCGGCGTCGAAAGGTGCGGCCACTGGGCGCAGCACGCTCAGGTCACCGCTGGACGGCGGCGGCTCGCGCCATTCCAAGCGCATGCCCTCGAGGTGCGGCTCGAGCGCCTGCCTCCGCAGATCGCCGCCATGCACGCAGAGCAGGTCGCCATGCAGCAGGCCGGCGTCGATCAGCTCGCGGATCACGAAGCCGAGGCCACCCGCGGCGTGGAAATGATTCACGTCGGCCGAGCCGTTCGGGTAGATGCGTGCCATCAGCGGGGCAACGCGCGAGAGCTCATCGAGGTCGTCCCAGGTGATGCGCAGTCCGGCGGTGCGTGCCATCGCCACCAGATGGATCGCGTGATTGGTCGAACCGCCGGTCGCGGCGAGGCCGACCATCGCGTTGACGATGGCGCGCTCGTCGATGGTGTGGCCGATCGGGCGGTAGTCATTGCCGAGTGCGGTGACGCGCAGCGCCTGCTCGGCAGCGGCGACGGTCAGCGCGTCGCGCAGCGTGGTGCCCGGGTTGACGAAGGCCGCACCCGGCAGGTGCAGGCCCATCACTTCCATCAGCATCTGGTTGGAATTCGCGGTGCCGTAGAACGTGCAGGTGCCGGCGCCGTGGTAGCTGGCCGATTCCGCCGCCAGCAGCTCGTCGCGGGTGGCCTTGCCGTCGGCGAAGCGCTGCCGCACGGCGGCTTTCTCCTTGTTCGGGAGGCCCGAGGGCATCGGCCCGGCCGGCACGAAGATCACCGGCAGATGCCCGAAGGCCAGCGCGCCCATCAGCATGCCCGGCACGATCTTGTCGCAGACGCCGAGCATGAGTGCCGCGTCGAACATGTCGTGCGAAAGCGCGATGGCGGTCGCCTGCGCGATGCTGTCGCGCGACCACAGCGAGAGCTCCATGCCGGTGCGCCCCTGCGTCACGCCGTCGCACATCGCCGGCACGCCGCCAGCGACTTGCGCCGTGCCGCCGGCATTGCGCGCGGCCATCCGGATCAGCTCGGGGTAGGTGGCGAAGGGCTGGTGCGCCGAGAGCATGTCGTTGTAGGCGGTGACGATGCCGAGGTTGGGCTTCACCTGCAGCTTCAGCGCGTCCTTGTCGTCGCCCGAGGCCGCGAAGCCGTGGGCGAGGTTGCCGCAGGAGAGTCGCGCGCGGGCCGTGCCTCTCAGGCGCGCGGCTTCGATGCGCTCGAGGTAGGCGCTGCGCGTGGGCGCACTGCGCTCGCGGATGCGCTCGGTGACACGTTCGACGACGGGGTGCAGCGGCATCAGGGGCTCCAGTGGATGGCGAGGTCCGGGGCGGCGGACAGCAGGGCGTTGATCGGCGCGAGGTTCGCGTCCAGCGTACGCGCCTCCTCGAGCACACGGCGCTTGGCATCGCCGGTGAGCATCAGCATCAGGCACTTCGCCGAAGCCAATCGCGGCAGCGTCAGCGAAATGCGTGGGAAGGGTGCATCCGGCGGCAGCGGGTCGGGCGTGATGGCGACGACGGCCTCCCGGCTGCCGGCGTCGAGTGCGGTCAGCGGCGTGACACGCGGGAACAGCGAGGCGAAATGCGCGTCGGTGCCCATGCCGAGCAGGACGGCATCGAAGGCGCGATGGCCGAGCGGCGCGAGGCTGGCCTTGCTGGTGCGCAGGCGCGGATCGACGCGGTCGGTCGTCGTTGCCCGCTCCTCGAAGCCGGCGCCATCGGCATCGACCGGCACCAGCGGATGGATGCGGACGCCGTTGGCGGCGGCGAAGGCCTCGGCCAGCGCGCGCTCGTTGCGTCTCTCGTGCCCGGCCGGCACCCAGCGCTCGTCGCTGGCGAGCAGGTGCACCTGCGACCAGGGCAGAGCCATCGCGGCGAGCTTGCGGTAGGCCGCGAACGGCGTGCTGCCCCCGGCCAGCGCCAGCCAGGCGTCGCCGCGGGCCGCCACGCCGTCACGGATGGCGCATGCGAGCGCGTCGGCGACGGCCGCGGCCAAGGCCTCGGCGTTCGCATGCTCGATGACCGGCAGCGGGGTCATGGGGAGGTCCTCATTCGCGCCAGCTGTGGCCGTGACGCTCCGGCAGCGCGAGTGCGCTGGTCGGGCCCCAGGTACCGGCCGGGTAGGGCTTGGGCTCCTGGCCGCGTGCGGTCCAGCCGCCGAGGATCTGGTCGACCCAGCGCCACGCCGCTTCGATCTCGTCGCGGCGAACGAACAGGGTGCCGGTGCCGCGCAGCGCGTCGAGGTACAGGCGCTCGTAGGCGATGCGCTTGCGCTCGTTGGCGAAGGCGTCGTGCAGGTCGAGGTCAAGCGCGACCTGCGAGAGCTTCAGGCCGCTGCGGTCGAGGCCCGGCGTCTTGCTCATCAGCATCATCGAGATGCGCTCTTCCGGCTGCAGGCGGATCAGCAGCGCGTTCGGCTCGGGCGTGGCGCCTTCACCATCGAAGATCGAGTGCGGCACCGCGCGCATCTTCAGGTAGATCTCGGTGGCGCGGCGCGGCAGCCGCTTGCCGGTGCGCAGGTAGAACGGCACGCCGCTCCAGCGCCAGTTGTCGATATGCGCGCGGATGGCGACGAAGCTCTCGGTGCGGCTCTTCCGGCCGAGCTCGTCGGCGTAGCTGGGCACTGCGCGGCCATCGATGGCGCCAGCGCTGTATTGCCCGGCCACCGTGTGGGTGGCGACGTCCTCGCCCTCGATGGGGCGCAGCGAACGCAGCACCTTCAGCTTCTCGTTGCGCACGGCACCGGGCTCGAAGTGCGAGGGTGGCTCCATCGCCGTGAGGGTGAGCAGTTGCAGCAGGTGGTTCTGCACCATGTCGCGCATGGCGCCGGATTCATCGTAGTAACCGCCGCGTCCCTCGAGGCCGACGGTTTCGGCGACGGTGATCTGCACCTGCTCGACGAAGCGCGAGTTCCACAGGGGCTCGAACAGCGCGTTGCCAAAGCGCAGGGCCAGCAGGTTCTGAACGCCCTCCTTGCCGAGGTAGTGGTCGACGCGGAACACCTGCGCTTCGCGGAACACCTTCGCCACCGACTCGTTGATGGCGATCGAGCTGGCGAGGTTGTGGCCGATCGGCTTCTCGAGCATCACCCGCATGCGCGCATCGGCCACGCCGCCGGCAGCCAGCGCCTCGCAGATCGGGCCGTAGAACTTCGGCGCGGTGGACAGATGCACCAGCACGTCGCCGTCGCCGCGCAGTGCGCCGATGCGCGCGGCAAGTGCCACCAGCGCGGCCGGGTCGTCGACCGATGCCGCCATGTAGTCACAGCGGTCGAGCAGGTGCCCGAGGGCGTCGTCGTTGAGGTCGCCGGCGGCGACGGCCTTCGTCACCGCCTCGGCGACGTTGGCGCGGAAGGCCGCGACGTCCATCGCGCTGCGCGCCGTGCCGAGCACGCGCAGGTTGGCGGGCAGCAGGCCGTCGCGTTGCAGCGCGTACAACGAGGGCAGCAGCATGCGCTGCGCGAGGTCGCCGGTGGCGCCGAACAGCACGAAAAGCGAAGCGTCCTGGGTCATGGAAACCGCGGTTGGTAGGTTGACCCGGCAGCCTAATCGCTTGGCGTCGGGGCCGCTTGGCGCGGCGCGCGAGCCGCAATCGTATTCATCGGCCCGGGGGCGACGTCGCTATACTCGCAGCGAGCCGCCATCCGCCATTTCGCCGCATCGAGCGTTTCGCCATGAGAACTCCTCGCCTCCTGCCGCTGCTTCTCGCCAGCCTGCTGCTTGCGGCCTGCGGCAACAAGGGCGATCTGGTGCGCCCGCCGCCGGCCGCCGCAGCCGCCGAGCCCGCGCAGGCCCCGCCAAGCACCGGCGAGGCGCCGTCGGCATGAGCGGCAAGGCGCCCGCGCGGCGTCGTTTCAGCAAGATGCATGGGGCCGGCAATGATTTCGTCGTGCTCGACCTGCGCGACGGCGCACCACCGCCCTCACCCGCCGAGGTCGCGCGCATGGCCGACCGCCACCGCGGCATCGGCTTCGACCAGCTGCTGGGCATCGAGCCGGCCTCGGCGCCCGACCTCGTGGCGGACTACCGCATCTGGAACGCCGACGGCAGCGCCGCCGGCCAGTGCGGCAATGGCGCCCGCTGCGTGGCGGCGTGGCTGAAGCGCGAGGGCCGCGCGTCGGCTTCGCGCTTCGCCATCGGCAGCCCGGCCGGGCCCGTCGAGGCCGAGACGCTCGACGACGGCAGCGTCCGGCTGGCGATGTCGGTGCCGGTGTTTGCGCCAGAGCGGGTGCCGCTCGCGCGCGCGGCCGAAGCCCTGCACTACGCCCTAGACGGGCCACGCGGCGAGATCCGTTTCGGCGCGGCCTCGATGGGCAACCCGCATGCGCTGCTCGAAGTGCCGGACGTGGCCCGCGCCGACGTGGCCAGCGTGGGTGCCTGGCTGCAGGGTTCGGGCCTGTTCCCGGAGGGCGTCAACGTCGGCTTCGCCCAGGTGTTCGGGCCCGCGCACATCGCCCTGCGCGTGTTCGAACGCGGTGTCGGCGAGACCCTGGCCTGCGGCAGTGGTGCCTGCGCGGCGGTGGCCATCCTGGTGCGGCAGGGGCGGGTCGGGCGCGCGGTGCGCGTCGACCTGCCCGGCGGCACCCTGCACATCGACTGGCCGCGTGATGACGCGCCGGTGTCCATGCGCGGCCCGGCCGCGTTCGTTTTCGAAGGGGAATGGCTGGATGACGAGGTTCAGGATCAATGAGTGACGAGCGCAGCAAGCGCGACGAGGCCGGCGAGATCGCGCAGTGGCTGCGCCGGCATCCGCGCTTCCTTGAACAGTTCCCCGACCTTGCGGTGACCCTGGTGCCGCCGAAGGACAGCGGTGCCAGCGCTTCGCTGGCCGGCTACCAGCTCGATGTGCTGCGCGAGAAGAACCGCGAGCTCACCCGTCGACTGCACGAGCTCTCGGGCAACGCGCAGGTGAACGAACGCTTGGCCGTGCGCACGCACCAACTGGTGCTGGCCTTGATGCGCGCGGCCACGCCGGCCGACACCCTGCGCGCCATGGTCGCGGTGCTGGGCGAGGACTTCGCCGGCGACGCGGTGCGGATCAGCGCATTCAAGGCCGTGGACGGCGTCGGCGATGCGCCGTGGTGGCAGGTGCTATCGGCAGGCGACGCGCGACTGGACGGCTTCGTCGAAGCGCTGGCCAGCGGCGAGCCGCTCTGCGGCCGGCTCTCGCCCGAGCGTCATGCCCTGCTGTTCGGCGCGAATGCTGAGCGGGTGGCCTCCTGCGCGGTGCTGCCGGTGCCGGGGCTCGGGCTGGTGGCCATCGGCAGCGTCGATGCCAACCGCTTCTTCCCGGGCATGGGCACGCTGTTCTTGCGGATGATGGCCGAAGGCCTCGCCGCCGCGATGGCGCGCTTCGGCTGAGATGGACGCGCTGGGCGCCGGGCTGGCCCGCTTTCTCGACCATCTCACAGTCGAGAAGCAGGCCTCGGCACACACGCTGGACGCCTACCGCCGCGACCTTGCCGTGTTGAAGGCATGGGCCGAGGCACAGGGCATCACCGACTGGGGTGCACTGGATGGCCTCGCCCTGCGCGCTTTCGTCGCCGAGCAGCACGCCGGCCGCGGGCTCTCGCCCGCCAGCGTGCAGCGCCGGCTGTCGGCCTGCCGTTCGCTGTTCCGCTGGCTGCTCAGGCAGGGCGACATCGGCAGCGACCCGAGTGCGGGCCTGCGCGGCCCGAAGTCGCCGCGCAAGCTGCCCCAGGTGCTCGACGCCGACGAAATGAGCCAACTGGTCGAAGTGCCCCTCGAGGCGCCACTCGGTCTGCGCGACCGCGCGATGATGGAGCTGTTCTATTCCTCGGGCCTGCGCGTGTCGGAGCTGTGTGCGCTGCGCTGGGGCGATCTCGACATCGCCGGCGGCGAAGTGCGCGTGCTCGGCAAGGGCCGCAAGATCCGCATCGTCCCGGTCGGCCGCCACGCCCGCGAGGCGCTGGCGGCGTGGGCGGATGAGTCGCTCACCGCGTCGACGGGCGATGCCATGGCCGGCGCTGCGGGCCTCGCCGCGCGCCCGGTCTTCCCCGGCCGCGAGGGCGCGCCGATCAGCCCACGCGCGGTGCAGAAGCGCGTGCGCGAGCTGGCCCTGCGCCAGGGCCTGTGGAAGCGCGTGCACCCGCACCTGCTGCGGCACAGCTTCGCCAGCCATGTGCTGGAGAGTTCAGGCGACCTGCGTGGCGTGCAGGAGCTGCTGGGCCACGCCAGCCTCGCCACCACGCAGATCTACACGCATCTCGATTTCCAGCACCTCGCCAAGGTCTACGACGGCGCGCACCCGCGGGCGAAGCGCAAACCCTGACGCCACCTAGCGCGACGCGGTCTCCGGCTGCACGACGAAGGCCGGCAGCTGGCGGGCCCACATCGAGAAGGCGCGATCCGCGTCCTGCCAGACGCCGATTCGCGGCGAGCCGTCGCTGAAGCTGCCGACATGGCGGTCCTGCAGCACGGCCACCTCGCGGCCGTCGCGCAGCAGGCGCACGCTGAAGCCGGCGCCGCCGGCATAGACCGACTCGAAGCTCAGCCCCGGTTCCTCGCGGTAGTCGGCCATGGTCGGACGGCTGGCTTCAAGGCGGGTCAGGGTCGGCTCGACCACCAGCACGCCGGGGCCAGGGGCCTCGGCCAGAGTGAAGTCGCGGTCGAAGCCGCGGCGCAGGGCCGCGGTCAGGTCGTCGGCCTTGGCTTGTGCGTCCTTCGCGTTCAGCGGCCGCTCGCCGTGGCCGCGGCGGCGCTCGAAGCGCCCGGCCGGCTCGGGCAGCGCGATCATGGTGGGGGCCACGTAGACGGCCTGCACACCGGTCAGTGCCGTGGGCTGAAGCACCTGCTTCTCGTCAAAAGCGAGTGCGGGCGTGGCGATCAGGGCGAGGCCCAGCAGGGCGACGATGCGCATGGCGGTTCTCCGGTTCGCGAGGCCTCGAGCATAGGCCCGGTGCCGCGTGAATTGCCGGCGATGCCGCGGGTTGTTCAGCGCCGACTCCGGTCCCTGAACGTCGACGCCGTCGACACCCCGCGGCGGGAGTGCTGGAATCACCGCCATGAATCCGCGACCGACCGGCATCACCCTGCACCGCGCCTCGCGCGTCCTCGAGGTCGCTTTCGACGACGGCAGCGGGTTCCGCCTGCCCGCGGAGTACCTGCGGGTGGAATCGCCCAGCGCCGAGGTGCAGGGCCATGGGCCGGAGCAGAAGGTGCTGGTGGCCGGGAAGCGCGAGGTCGGCATCGACGCGGTCGAGCCGGTGGGGCATTACGCCGTCGCCCTGCGCTTCAGCGACGGCCATTCGACCGGCCTCTACACCTGGCCCTACCTGCTGACGCTTGGCCGCGAGCACGCCACGCGCTGGGCGGCCTACGAGGCGGCGCTCGCGGCGGCGGGGCTCACCCGCGGCTAGCCGCGACTCGGCCTTGCGCTGGGGCTCCGGCATAATCCGCGCATGAGCCAGACCGACCGCGAAACCCGCACCCATTTCGGCTTCCGCGACGTGCCGACCGCCGAAAAGGCCGGCCTGGTGCGCGAGGTGTTCAGCAAGGTGGCCGACCGCTACGACCTGATGAACGACCTGATGAGCCTCGGTGTGCATCGGGCCTGGAAGCGCTACTTCGTTGCGACCTCGGGCGTGGCGCGCGGCGATTCCGTGCTCGATCTCGCCGGCGGCACCGGCGACATCGCCGCCCTCCTGCACGAGCGCGTGGGCGAGAGCGGCGAAGTCGTCGTCGGCGACATCAACGCCGCCATGCTGGGTGTTGGCCGCGACCGCCTGACCGACCGCGGCCTGCTGCGCGGCCTGCGCTGGGTGCAGCTCAACGCCGAGGCCTTGCCCTTCCCCGACGCCAGCTTCGACCTCGTCACCATCGCCTTCGGCCTGCGCAACGTCACCGACAAGGCCAAGGCCCTGCGCGAGATGCACCGCGTGCTGAAGCTGGGCGGGCGGGCGCTGGTGCTGGAGTTCTCGCAGGTGAAGCCGGCGTGGTTCAAGCCGGTCTACGACTTCCACAGCTTCCAGGTGCTGCCACGGCTCGGGAAGCTCTTCGCCAACGATGCGGCCAGTTACCAGTACCTCGCCGAGAGCATCCGCAAGCATCCGCCGCAGGACGAGTTGAAGGCGATGATGGAAAGCGCCGGCTTCGAGCGCTGCGATTACCGCGATCTTTCCGCTGGGATCTGCGCCATCCATTCGGGCTACCGGGTATGACCATCATGCGATCGCTTTCTGCGCTGCTGCTCGCGCTTCTCGTCGCCTTTGCCCTGCCGCTGGCCGCCGCCGACCGCAGCATCGACGAGCACAGCCACGCCCAGCCGCGGGTCGTGCGCATCACCGCCATGGAGCTCGACCTGCGCGTCGACTTCGCGACGCGCCAGTTGGCCGGCCAGGTGACGCACGCGCTGGCTTGGGCCGATCCTGCCGCCGCCGGCCCGGCCGAACTGGTGCTCGACACCCGCGACTTGGCCATCGACCGGGTGCAGGTGCGCCAGGGCGACGGTCGTTGGCAGCGCGTGGGTTTCACCACCGGCGAGCGCGACGCGATCTTCGGCAGCAAGCTCAGCATCACCCTGCCGATGCGCGCCGATGCGGTGCGCATCCGTTACCGCACCTCGCCCACGGCGTCCGGCCTGCAATGGATGACGCCGGCGATGACCACAGGCGCCAAGCTGCCCCTGCTGTTCAGCCAGTCGCAGGCCATCCATGCGCGCAGTTGGGTGCCGCTGCAGGACACGCCGGGCGTGCGCTTCACCTACACCGCGCGCATCCGCACGGCGCCCGGCTTGATGGCGCTGATGAGCGCGGACAATGACCCGGCCGCCGAGGCCGACGGCGACTACCGTTTCACGATGCCGCAGCCGATCCCGAGCTACCTGCTGGCGATCGCGGTCGGCGACTTCCGCTTCAAGGCGATCTCGGAACGCGCCGGCGTCTGGGCCGAGGCGCCGCTGCTCGAGCGCGCCGTGGCCGAGTTCGCCGACACCGAGAAAATGATCGCCGCCACCGAGGCGCTGTACGGCCCGTACCGCTGGGGCCGCTACGACCTTTTGATCCTGCCGGCCAGCTTCCCCTTCGGCGGCATGGAGAACCCGCGCCTGTCCTTCATCACGCCGACGGTGATCACCGGCGACAAGTCGCTGGTCTCGCTGATCGCGCATGAGCTGGCGCATTCGTGGTCGGGCAACCTCGTCACCAACGCGAGTTGGAAGGACTTCTGGCTCAACGAGGGTTTCACCACCTACGTCGAGAACCGCATCGTCGAGGACGTGTTCGGCGCCGAGCAGGCGGCGATGGAGAGCGTGGTGGCG
>VFQO010002760.1_pt1 | contig 10121 bp, 9 predicted proteins | sample 3512331 | NCBI WGS metagenome assembly VFQO01 (sample SAMN10412371, study PRJNA504923) | tailings metagenome | isolation source: Replicate 3 from Balatoc abandoned mine | place: Philippines: Itogon, Benguet | collected 2017-08-28 | reverse complement strand
CGCGCAGCGAGGCCTTCGGCCCCGAGGTGCAGCGGCGCATCATGATCGGCACCTATGTGCTGAGCCACGGCTACTACGACGCCTACTACCTCAAGGCCCAGCAGATCCGCCGTCTCATCGCGCAGGACTTCCAGCAGGCCTTCGCGCAGTGCGATGTGATCGCCGGCCCGGCAGCCCCCACCGTGGCCTGGAAGATCGGCGAGAAGGCCGATGACCCGGTGGCCAACTACCTGGCCGACATCTTCACGCTGCCCGGCAGCCTGGCCGGCTTGCCCGGCCTGAGCGTGCCGGCGGGGTTTGGCGAGGGCGGCCTGCCCGTGGGCTTGCAGCTCATGGGCAACCACCTGAAGGAGGCCGAGCTGCTGCAGGCCGCGCACGCCTTCCAGCAGGCTACCGACTGGCACACCCGGACACCCGCAGGTTTCTGACATGAGCACCAAGACCGCCTCCCTGCTGGTGCAAGGCTATGAAGTCGTGATCGGCTTCGAGACCCACGCCCAGCTCGCCACGCACTCCAAGATCTTCAGCCGCGCGGCCACCGCCTTCGGCGCCGAGCCCAACACACAGGCCTGCGCGGTCGATCTCGCGCTGCCTGGCACGCTGCCGGTGATGAACCGCGAGGCCGTGGCCTGCGCGATCCGCTTCGGGCTGGCCGTGGGCGCGCACATTGCCGAGAAGAGCGTGTTCGCGCGCAAGAACTACTTCTACCCCGACCTGCCCAAGGGCTACCAGATCAGCCAGTACGAGATCCCGGTGGTGCAGGGCGGCGCGGTGTCCTTCTTCCTCGGTGACGAGAAGAAGACCGTGCGCCTGGTGCGTGCGCACCTCGAAGAGGACGCGGGCAAGTCGTTGCACGAGGATTTCGTCGGCCAGAGCGGCATCGACCTCAACCGCGCCGGCACGCCGCTGCTGGAGATCGTGACCGAGCCCGACATCCGCTCCAGCGCCGAGGCGGTGGCCTATGCGAAGGAGCTGCACAAGATCGTCACCTGGATCGGCATCTGCGACGGCAACATGCAGGAGGGCTCGTTCCGCTGCGACGCCAACGTCTCGGTGCGCAAGCCCGGCGAGAAGCTGGGCACGCGGCGTGAGATCAAGAACCTGAACTCGTTCAAGTTCATGCAGCAGGCCATCGACTACGAGGTGCGCTGGCAGATCGAGCAGATCGAGGACGGCCACGCCATCCAGCAGGCCACCGTGCTGTTCGACCCCGACACGGGCGAGACGCGCGCCATGCGCAACAAGGAAGACGCGGCCGACTACCGCTACTTCCCCGACCCGGACCTGCCGCCGCTGGTGGTGGCGCGAGCGTGGGTCGACGAAGTCAAGGCCGCGATGCCCGAGCTGCCGCGTGCGATGGCCGAGCGCTTCGTGCAGCAGTACGGCCTGCCCGAGTACGACGCCACCACGCTCACGCAAAGCCCGGCCATGGCCGCTTACTTCGAGGCCGCGGCACAGGCCAGTGGCCAGGCCAAGATGGCCAGCAACTGGGTGATGGGCGAGGTCTCGCGCCGGCTCAACAACGAGGAGCGCGACATCGCCGACGCGCCGGTCAGTGCGGCGCAACTCGCTGCGCTGCTGCAGCGCATAGCCGATGGCACCGTCTCGAACAACGCCGCGAAGCAGGTGATGGATGCCCTGTGGAAGGGCGAAGGCAACGACGTGGATGCCGTGATCGACGCCAAAGGCCTCAAGCAGGTCAGCGACAGCGGCGCGATCGAGAAGATCATCGACGAGGTGATGGCCACCAACGCCGACATGGTGGCGCAGTTCCGCGCCGGCAAGGAAAAGGCGTTCAACGCCCTGGTGGGCCAGGCCATGAAGGCCAGCAAAGGCAAGGCCAACCCGCAGCAGGTGAATGACCTGCTGCGCCAGAAGCTGGGGTGATCAGCGGCTGATCAACGGTTCACGGCGGCCTGTGCCGCCCAGAGCTGCTTGAGCTTGGCCAGTTCCTCGTCGAAGCGCGCGTTCACGCGCTGCTTCTCCTGCATCTGGTCGGCCAGGAAGCGCTTCTGCACTTCCATCTGCTTCTCGTTGTCCTCGCGCTTGCGCTTGAGCCACATCGGCGCCTTGTTCGGGTCGCTGCTGTAGAACTCGAACTCGGTGTCGATGTCCTTGCGCTGCGCCACCAGCGCCACCTCGCGCTTGTTCACCGCCGAGATCACCTCGTCGATCTGCGACAGCGCCTCCTGGCGCTCCTTGTCGTGCACGGCCTGGTTCGGGTAGCGCACCAGCAGCGCGCGGTCGCGCCGCTTTTCTTCCTGGATGCGCGCTTCTTTTTCGGCCTCGGCCCGGCGTTGGGCTTCCAGCTTCTCGCGCTCCTCGCGCGTGTAGCTGGGCGGAATCACCTCGCGCACGGTGCCGGTCTTGCCCAGGCGTTGCTGCTCGCGGTCGAGGCAATCGACGATGGGACGGTCGGAGGTGATGCGCCGCCCCTTGCTGTCGATGCAGGTGTAGATGCTTTGTGCGCTGCCCTGGGCGTGCACGGCCGGTGCGCCCAGGGCAGCGAACGCACTGGCCACCGCCACGGCCGCGATGTGCAGCGAGGTCGGTGCCAGCGGGTTGCGGAAGCGGTTCATGGTCAGGATTCCTTGACGCCGTAGCGTTCGCGATAGGCCAGCACGCGCGCCCGGTGCGCCGCGATCTCGCCGCCGGGTTGCTCATTCAGATACTGGAGCAAATCGTCCAGTCTCGCAATCGCGCAAACCTGCAGGCCGAGCTGGCGCTGCACGTACTGCACGGCACTGTGATCCACGTCGCGAACGGTGCCGTCGGCGCCGGCTTCGGTGGCTTTTTCCTGTCTGTCCAGTGCGATCGCCACCGCGCTGGGTGTGGCGCCGGCGGCCCGGATCAGCGCGATCGATTCGCGTGCGGCGGTGCCCGCGCTCATCACGTCGTCCACGATCAGCACCCGGCCTTTCAGTGGCGCCCCCACCAGCGTGCCGCCCTCGCCATGGTCCTTGGCTTCCTTGCGGTTGTAGGCGAACGGCACGTTGCGGCCCAGGCGGGCCAGTTCAATGGCCACCGCCGCGCCGAGCGGGATGCCTTTGTAGGCCGGGCCGAAGATCATGTCGAAGCCGATGCCGCTGTCGACCAGTGCCCTTGCATAGAATGCGGCGAGCCGACCAAGCTTGACGCCGTCGTCGAACAGCCCGGCGTTGAAGAAATAGGGCGAGAGTCGACCGGCCTTGGTCTTGAACTCGCCGAACTTGAGCGCGCCGGCCTCCACACAGAACTTCACGAACGCCTGTGCCAGCGGTTCCTGCGCCGGGGCGCCTGCCATCACCATGGGGAATTCCTTGTTCAAGCTGACCAGCCTCAACCTCAATGGCATCCGCTCGGCCACCACCAAAGGCCTCGAAGACTGGCTGGCGAAAAGTGCGCCGGATTGTATTTGTGTACAAGAGGTCAAGGCGCAGGCGCCGGACGTGGCCGGTCGCTTCGAGACCCTGGCCGGCCTGCGCGGGCACTTCCACTTCGCCGAGAAGAAGGGCTATTCGGGCACCGCGGTGTACAGCCGGCACGAGCCCAGCGAGGTGCTCACGGGCTTCGGCAACCCGGAATTCGACGCCGAGGGCCGCTACACCGAACTGCGCTTTGACACGCCGGAACGCAAGTTCTCGATTGTCAGCGCCTACTTCCCGAGCGGCTCGTCGGGGCCGGAGCGGCAGGAAGCCAAGTACCGCTTCCTCGATGCGTTCTATCCGCACCTGCAGGCGCTCAAGGGACAACGCGAGTTCATCCTCTGCGGTGACGTCAACATCGCCCACACACAGAATGACCTGAAGAACTGGCGCAGCAACCAGAAGAACAGCGGCTTCCTGCCCGAGGAGCGCGCCTGGATGACCAAGGTGCTTACGGAAGGCGGCCTGATCGACGTCTACCGCCGCCTGCAACCCGACACCACCGACGCCTGCTACACATGGTGGAGCAACCGCGGCCAGGCCTACGCCAACAACGTGGGATGGCGGCTGGACTACCACCTGGCCACGCCCGCCACGGCAGCGCTGGCGCGCACCGAGGCCATCTACAAAGGCGAGAAGTTCTCCGATCACGCGCCGATCACCATCGGCTACGACTTCAAGTTCTGATGCTGAAGTACCTCACCGTTCCGGTCACTGCCTTCGCGCAGAACTGCTCCATCGTCTGGTGCGACGAAACGATGGAGGCCGCCATCATCGACCCGGGCGGTGACCTTGATCGCCTGCTGGCCGAGGTGCAGCGCCTGGGCGTCACGCTCAAGGCCATCTGGCTCACGCACGCGCACATCGACCACGCGGGCGCCACCGCCGAACTCGCGCGGCGCCTGTCGCTGCCCATCGTGGGCCCGCACGAAGGCGACAAGTTCTGGATCGATGCCCTGCCGCAGCAGGGCGCAATGTTCGGCTTTCCGCCTGCCGAGACGTTCACGCCCACGCGCTGGCTCGCCGACGGCGACACGGTGCAGATCGGCCGCTGCACGCTGGCCGTGCGTCACTGTCCCGGCCACACACCGGGCCATGTGGTCTTTCACTCGAAGGACGCACAACGCGCCTTCGTCGGCGACGTGCTGTTCGCCGGCAGCATCGGCCGCACCGATTTCCCCGGCGGCAACCACGCCCAGCTGCTGGCCAGCATCCGCGAGCGGCTGTGGCCCATGGGCGACGAAACGGTGTTCATCCCGGGCCACGGGCCGGAAAGCAGCTTTGGCGAGGAGCGGCGGTTCAACCCTTACGTGGGGGAGGGCGCCTGAACGGTGTCAGCCCCGGCGCGCCTGTTCGTACAGGTGCTGCACCTTCGGGAGGTTTGCCTCCAGCTCGCGGATGCGGTTGGGGCCGCTGGGGTGGGTGGAGAGAAAGCCCGGGCCGGCGCCGCCGCCGGCTGCGGCCATCTTCTGCCAGAGGGTGACGCTGGCGCGCGGCACATAGGCTGATCGGGCTGCGAGTTCCAGGCCCACGAGGTCGGCCTCGGTCTCGTCGTCGCGGCTGTACTTGAGGCTGAGCAGTTGCGTGCCGAGGTTGGCCGCCACGTCGCCGAGCTGGCCCAGGCCCAGCAGTTGCGCCGCGATCGACAGGCCCATGCCGGTGGCGTTGGTCTTGGCGACACGCTCGCGTGCGTGCTCGCGCAGGGCGTGGGCCATCTCGTGGCCCATGATCATCGCGGCCTCGTCGTCGTTGAGCTGCAGCTTTTCCAGGATGCCGGTGTAGAAGGCGATCTTGCCGCCCGGCATGCAGAAGGCGTTGATCTGGTTGCTGCGGATGAGGTTGACCTCCCATTGCCAGCGCCGTGCACGTTCGTTCCAGGGCGCGGCGTGCGGGATCAGCCGGCGCGCGATGTTGCGCAGGCGCTGGACTTGCGGGTCTCCTGCCGGGGCGAGGGCGCCTTTGGCCTTGGCCTCGGCCATCATCTGGCCGTACTGCTGGTTGGCAGCGCTTTCCAGCTGTTCGGCCGGCACCAGGTTGCGCAGCGCGGAGGACTGCCCCACGTCCACCTGCGCCAGCACGGGCGTGGCCGCAGCCGCGCCGGCCGCCAGCAGGAAGCCACGGCGGGCGTTCCACACGTGACCAGGGCGCGCCACCGGTTCAACAGTGGCACTGGCGGTGGCGTCGCCACGGGCTTTGAGATCGCAGATCAGGCACATGGGCGAATAATAGGCAAAGCCGCGCGCGTGTGCGTGACGGTGCCCTACCGGTGATCCGCCGCCACTCGCATGCCCGCTGACGCTCCCCGCTTTCCCGACACCGACGCCACCACCGTTGCTCCACGTCCGACCTGGGCCCAGACGCTGCGCGTCTACCTCGAGCCCGCCAGTCTGCGCATGTTCGCGCTCGGCTTCTCGGCCGGCCTGCCGCTGCTGCTCGTGCTGGGCACGCTGAGCTTTCGCCTGCGCGAGGCTGGCATCGACCGCACCACCATCGGCTACCTGAGCTGGGTGGGCCTGGCCTACGGCTTCAAGTGGTGCTGGGCGCCGCTGGTGGACCGGCTGCCGATCCCGCTGCTCACGCGCGCGTTGGGGCGGCGGCGCAGCTGGTTGCTGTTGTCGCAGCTGTGCATCGCGGCCGCGCTGGTGGGCATGGCGCTGGCCGATCCGCGCCAGGGGCTGGAAGTGGTGGTGTGGTGTGCGCTGGCGGTGGCCTTCGCGTCGGCCACACAGGACATCGCGCTCGATGCCTTCCGCATCGAATCGGCCGACGCGCAGCGCCAGGGCGCGCTGGCCGCCACCTACCAGACGGGCTACCGGCTCGCGATGATCTGGGCCGGTGCCGGTGTGCTGTGGATCGCTGCGCGCAATGAGATCGCCGGCGGCGGCTACCAGCAGTCGGGCTGGACCGCGGCCTACCTGGTGATGGCCGCGAGCATGGCGGTGGGGGTTCTCACGGTGCTGTTCTCGCGCGAACCGGTGCGCCTGGAACTGCCGCCGGCCCGCAACGCCGCCGAGTGGCTGCGCGGCGCGCTCATCGAGCCGTTTGCCGATTTCCTGCGCCGCTACGGCAAGCAGGCCGTGCTCATCCTGGCGCTGATCGGCGTCTATCGCATCAGCGACGTGGTGATGGGCATCATGGCCAACCCGTTCTACGTGGACATGGGCTACACCAAGGACCAGGTGGCGGCCGTGAGCAAGTTCTATGGCGTGGTGATGACGCTGCTGGGCGCCTTCATCGGCGGCGCACTGGCCATGCGCCTGGGCGTGATGCGTGTGCTGATGCTGGGCGCGGTGCTCTCGGCCGGCAGCAACCTGCTGTTTGCCTGGCTGGCCGGCGACCTGGGCCACAGCGCCAGCCTGACCGCGCTGGTGTTCGTGATATCAGCCGACAACTTGAGCGCGGGTGTGGCCTCGGCGGCGTTCATCGCCTACCTGTCCAGCCTCACGAACGTGAGCTATTCGGCCACGCAGTACGCCTTGTTCAGTTCCATGATGCTGCTCGCACCCAAGTGGCTGGCGGGCTACTCGGGGGCGTTCGTCGACGCGAACGGCTACGTGCCCTTCTTCCTGGGCACCGCGGCGCTCGGCGTGCCGGTGCTGCTGCTGGTTTGGTTGGCCACGCGCTGGCTGCCAGCACCCCAGGCGGCAGGCCTCAGCGCTGGCTCACCAGCCACGCGCGCAACGCGGGCTTGACCACCTTGCCCAGCGCGGTGCGCGGCAGCGCGTCCACGCGGTGCCAGTGGCGCGGCCACTTGTAGCGCGCCAGCCGGCCGTGCAGCGAGGCCTCCACGCCGCTGGCCCAGTCGTCCACGGGCGCGGTCTCGCGCAGCACCACCACCGCCACGCAGACCTCGCCCCAGCGCTCATCGGGCCGTCCCACCACGGCGCACTCGGCCACCCAGGGGTGTTCGGCGAGCAACTGCTCGATCTCGGCCGGGTAGATGTTCTCGCCGCCCGAGATGATCATGTCCTTGGAGCGGCCCACCACCACGTACTGGCCTTCGGTCTCCTCGCGCGCCAGGTCGCCGCTGTGGAAGAAACCCTCGCTGTCCACGGCGTCCACGTCGGGCCAGTAAAGCTGTGCCACGTTGGGGGCGCGCACGCAGATCTCACCGACCCGCCCACGCGCCACCGGCTCGCCCTGCGTGTCGACCAGCTTCACCTCCACCCCCGGCGCGGGCCAGCCGCACGAGCCCACCAGCGCCATGGCCCGCTCGGGCCCGAGCGCGATCGAAAACGGCCCGGTTTCGGTGCTGCCGTAGACATTGCAGACGGGCACGCCGCGCGCGTGGCAGGCGCGCAGCAACTCGGCCGGCAGGAGGCTGGAGCCGGCCCAGATGGCGCGCAGGCAGGACAGGTCCACCGCCGACCAGTGCGGGTGCTGCAGCAGCGCCTGCAGCGTGGCGGGCACCTGCAAGGTGAGTGTGGGGCGATCGCGCGCGATGGTGTCGAGCACGGCGCCCGGATCGAAGCGGCGGTGCAGCAGCACGCGCGCGCCCACCGAGAGCGCGGGCAGTGTCTGGATGCACAGGCCGCCCACGTGGAACAGCGGCAACGCCGTCAGCACGGTGTCCTGGTCGGTCATGGCCTGCGCCCGGGCCGCAATGGCCATGTTGGCCAGCAGGTTGGCCTGGGTGTGCACCGCGCCCTTGGGCTCGCCCGTGGTGCCCGAGGTGTAGACGATCAGGGCCGCATCGTCGGGGCGGCCCTGATCGGCCAGCGGCTCGTCGGGGGTGAGCTCGAGCGATTCGATGGCCACCGCCTGCAGGCCCTCGGCCGCGGCCAGCGCGCGCGCGGGCTCGGCAAAGGCTTCGTCGTGCAGCAGCAGCAAGGGCGCGCAATCGTCCAGGATGGCGGCCCATTCGGCCGGTGCCAGCCGATGATTGAGTGGCACCAGCACCGCGCCACGCAGGCCCAGCGCGAACAGCAGCACCAGTTGCGCCGGGTGGTTGAACCCCAGCCAGGCCACGCGCAGGCCGCGCTCCACCGGCAGGGCGCGCGCCATGGCGTGCGCGCGCTCGGCCAGCGCGGCATGGTCCAGCTGCTGCCAGCGCGGGTCGGCACCGTCCCACTGCAGGGCGGCGCGATGCGCATGGGTGGCGGCGCGTTGCGCCAGCAGGCCACCCAGGGTGATGGCAGGTTGCGGTGTCATTTACCTTAATTTACGTGGGCGCCAGGCGCGCGACATGCCGATTGTTCAACATGGTGCGCCACGCCGACACCCCTGGCTACACTGATCTGCATGACAACCTCCCGACTCCTGATGATCGAAGACGACGCCCGGCTCGCCCAGATGGTGCAGGCCTATCTGGGCCAGTCGGGCTTCGAGGTGACCCACGCCGCCGATGGCGAGGCCGGCCTGGCCCAGTTGCCCCTGGTGCAACCCGAGCTTGTGATTCTGGACCTCATGATGCCCGGTATCGATGGCCTTGAGGTGTGCCGCCGCATCCGCGCGCTGAGCACCGAGCAGGCGCGCGTGCCGGTGCTGATGCTCACCGCCAAGGGCGATCCGATGGATCGCATCATTGGCCTCGAGCTGGGCGCCGACGACTACCTGCCCAAGCCCTTCGAGCCGCGCGAGCTGCTGGCGCGCGTGCGGGCCGTGCTGCGCCGTCGGGCCGACACGGGAGGCGCTGGCGCTGCGCGCAGCACGCCGGTGCTGCGCTTCGGCTCGCTCGAGATCGACCGCGACGCGCGCACCGTGACGGTGGGTGAGCAGGTGGCCGAGCTCACCTCCTACCAGTTCGACCTGCTCGTGGCCATGGCCGAGCGCGCCGGGCGCGTGCTCACGCGCGACCAGATCATGGAGGCCGTGCGTGGCCGCGAGCTCGAGGCATTCGACCGCTCGATCGACGTGCACATCGGCCGCATCCGCAGCGCCATCGAGGTGGACAGCAAGAACCCCAAACGCATCCTGACGGTGCGCGGCGTCGGCTACGTTTTTGCCAAACAACAAGACTGACGATGGCCTTCGGACAGCGCCTGTACCTGCGCATCTGGCTGGCCGTGGTGGCTGCGGTCACGGTGGTCACGCTGGTGGTGGGCTGGCTCTGGCAGCAGACGCTGGAAAGCGACCGAGCCGAGCGAGAGGCGCGTGTGACGCGCACCATCGTGATCGAGAACGCCGCGGGCGACGTGTTGGGCGACGCGCCGGCGCGGGCCCAGCGCATCCCGGGCGTGGGCTGGCGCTTCGAGGTCGTGATGAAGGACGGCGAGAAGCTTTACGTGCTGCTGCCGCGTTCCAACAACCGCCCCACCAACCCCGGCAGCCGCGCGCCGGCCTGGCTGCTCACACCGGCGGGCTTTGCCTGGCTTCTCGGCATGGTGGCGGTGGCGGTGGCGCTGGGCGCCTATCCCATCGTGCGTCGCCTCACGCGGCGGCTGGAGTTTCTGCAGAAGGGCGTGGAGCGCTGGGGTGCCGGCGACCTGTCGGCCCGCTTGCCGGTGACCGGTGAGGACGAGGTGGCGTTTCTGGCCGAGCGCTTCAATGCCGCTGCCGAGAGAGTGCAGTCCCTGCTGCAGGCGCACAAGCGGCTGCTGGCCAACGCATCGCACGAGTTGCGTTCACCGCTGGCACGCATCCGCATGGGCCTGGCGCTGGTGGGCGACGACCCGGCCCACCGCGCCCAACGCGCCGAGATCGCGCGCAGCATCGAAGAGCTGGATCAACTGATCGACGAAATCCTGCTCGCCAGCCGGCTGGACCTGCGCGACGCGG
>VFQO010002758.1_pt1 | contig 10136 bp, 7 predicted proteins | sample 3512331 | NCBI WGS metagenome assembly VFQO01 (sample SAMN10412371, study PRJNA504923) | tailings metagenome | isolation source: Replicate 3 from Balatoc abandoned mine | place: Philippines: Itogon, Benguet | collected 2017-08-28 | reverse complement strand
CTTAGGGGTCGATATTAACAAGCTAATCGCGCTGTTAGAAGCGGAGCAGATTTAGCGAAAACAACCGCAAAAAACGAATACCCAATTTATTTAAGGCGAGATAACTCGCCTTAAAGATAAAAACCGTTAGAAAGACTTTATTAAAGGCTCAAACTGACTTTTTACTTTATCGACTTTCGGTTTGACCACGAGTTGGCAATAAGCTTTATTAGGATTATTTTTGAAATAGTCTTGATGATAGGCTTCAGCAGGATAGAACTTAGCTAATGGCTGTATTTCCGTCACGATGGGGTTAGCGTATTTCTTGCTCGATTGCATGGCACTAATCGCTGCTTGAGCCGCTTTAGCTTGCGCTTCATCATGAGTCAGAATGATACTACGATATTGATTGCCGATATCGTTGCCTTGACGATCCTTAGTTGTGGGATCATGAATGGTGAAGAACACAGTGAGCAGTTGCTCGTAACTGATGATGGACGGGTCGAAGCTGATTTGTACCACTTCGGCATGGCCTGTTTTTCCGGTACCAATCAGTTCGTAGGTAGGATTAGGAAAGTCGCCGCCAGCATAGCCAGAAACAACTTGCTGAACGCCTTTGAGTGGTTCGAAAGCCGCTTCCAAACACCAGAAGCAGCCACCACCTAGGGTTGCCAATGCAAGACTGACCGACATAATAGATTCCTCGTGTTAAAATAACTGAATAGTGCTTTTCATGATAGCACTTCTTTAATTGTTGGCCTAGCGGGGTTTGAGATGAAAAAAGTGGAACAACCTTGGTGGGAATCGACGCCGCTATCCGCCATGTCGGAAACGCAATGGGAAAGCTTATGCGATGGTTGTGGTAAGTGTTGTTTGGTCAAGATACAAGATACACAGACTGAACGCATTTATTTTACCGATGTGGCTTGCCAGTTATTGGACTGCAATTCAGGTCGTTGCCAGAATTATGCTCAACGCCAAAGTATCGTGCCAGATTGCGTTAAGTTGAGTAAAGATAGTCTCGAAGACTTAGAGTGGATGCCTCCCGATTGCGCTTATCGTCGTTTGTATGAGCATAAGCCCTTATTATCTTGGCATCCGTTAATAACAGGAGATGCGAATAGCACCAATGACTATGGCGCTGGCATCGCTGGTATGCCGTTAGTGAGCGAACTAGATGTTGAAGATGATGAGTTAGAAGACCATGTGGTGACATGGCCTTTAGATCGCGTTGGTTAGCTTGAAATAGGTGAAGGTTACTTTTTGGTGGGTGTCGTTGTTTTTGTGTTTGTAGTCGGTTTGGTTGAAGTTGTGGGTTTTGCGGACGATTTAGCCGCGCTGGCTGTGGCGGCTTTGCGTTGCGCAGCTAATTGACGTTCTGTCTCATCAATGCGCGCACGCAAGCGTGTGTTATTTTCTTCACTGACTTCGAGACGACGCAGCAACAACTGGCTGTTTTCTTGTTGCGATTTGAGTTGAGCTTGTTGTTCTGTTTGAGCTGTTTCCAAGGCACTAATCTTGGCTTGTGCTTCTGTCAATGCTTGACGTAATTGCTCACGTTCTTTTTTGCCGGGGTCGCCTGAAGCGAGAAAAAGACCCAGTAAAATGAGCACGCCTGCGCCGATCATAATGGGCTTAGGTAGTTGAATGGACGTTGTGTTGGGTGATGCCATGAACCTGATTCCTTATTGTTATCGATTTAAGTTAATCATAGCCTGTGTATTACTGATTTGTCTATGTTGTTAACGCTCGTGGTGATGCACGCATTCCCGTGTTAAACCGCATGGTTTCGGTTTTGAGGGTTTCGGCCTGTCCTTGAATCTGCGTAGCGATTTGATTGAGCTGTTGTACCTGTTGGTGCAGAACATTTTCTTGAGCTGAAACTTCGGTGAGCGCGCTACTGGTTTGAGCCACTGCCAACTCGACCGAGTTTGCTGCTTGGTCAGCCTGAGATAGGCTTTCCTGTAGGCGTTCGGTTTGTTCACTCATGGTGGTTAATGCGTTCGAGGCCTGCTGTATTTTGTCGGCACCTTCATTTACCTGCTTCATCGAAGTATCAATAAGTTGACGTATCTCTTGCGCGGCCTCGGCAGATTTGCCAGCTAATGCGCGGACTTCGCTTGCAACCACAGCAAAACCACGTCCGTGTTCACCCGCTCTAGCCGCTTCAACAGCAGCATTGAGTGCCAAGAGGTTAGTTTGAAAGGCAATGGTATCGACTAATGTAATGATATTGCTAATTTGTAGAGAGGTCTGCTGAATGCGTTGCATTGAATCAACGGATTGATTCATAGCCTGTGTGGTTTCGTGTAGATGCTGGCGGTTATCTTGTGCAATATCAGTGGCTGTTTGAATTTGTTGTTGCATTTGTGATACGGAACCTAGCATTTGTTGACGGCTCTCATTGGCGAGTTCCAATCCTTGATGTAACTGTGTGTTGACATTGCTCAGCAGGTTAGAGGTTTCTCCCAGTTGCATCGCCAACTCGGTAAATCCTTGCGCCTGTTCTTGTACATGATTAATTGCACGTGCAAGTGATTGTAGTGCTTGATTAATATTGTACGCCAACTCGCCTAAGTAGCCTGGATGTTGTTGAACTTGGACGATCAGGTTGCCATCCGCTAACTGGCTAATACACTGACCAATATCCGTGAGTGACGTTTTTAACGTATTCATTGAGCCCATAAACTGCTGCGCTGTTTTGCCAAAGTCGCCCACACCTTCAACGTGAACAGAGAAATTGCCAGCTGCTAACTCAGCGACAGCGTGGCTCATTTGCTGGTTAAATAGGGTAATTTGATTGACTGCTTGTCTAACAATTTCCGGCGTTTGTGCATCGCTTTGTAGTTTTCCAGAGCTGATATTGCTCATGGTCGCATGTAACGCCTGATGATTGCGCGTTAGTATGCTAGCAGTTAAGGCAATGCTTTCTGCCAGTGTGCCTAGACAACCTGGGTAATCGCCAGACATACGAGCGTCAAAGTTGCCCTTGGTCAGTTCATCGAGTACTTGTTGCGCTTGAAATACTGAGTTATAAGTCTGCTTTGAAAGCAGGTTGAATTCACGAGCTAATTGCACCAATTCCTTATCGCCCACTTCTGGTGCTTGGCGATCAAGTTCTCCAGTTTGGCGAATATCATGCATGGTAAAAGCAAGTTGATCCAAAGGACGTAGCATCACCTTGATAACCAGATAAATCAGCCCGGCGACGATCATGCAGAGTACAGATAATACACTCAGTCCTTTAACAATGAGGACAAGTAAGCGCTCGTTAATATCGACACTCCGCTCAGTTAGCGTAGGTGCCAAGTTTGCTTGCTGTGCAGCCAGTTGGTTTAGTTGTTGTGTGATGATGCTTCTTGCATCAATGGATTGTAGGTGAATAACCCAGCCATAAAGGCCAACGCAGATGACAAATAGAATACAAATAAATACGAAAAGTTTAATTTTCAAGTTCATCTGGGTGCCTTGGGTTGAAGGAAATGGAATACCGTAAATATCTATTAAAATTTGCGTTTACTGCTAAAGATACGAAGTTTAGCATGGCAAGTCAAGCGCCTCATGATCAGCCATAGGAGGAAGATTTTTTGATGGTTTGATGCCTAATTGCGATAGGGTATGTGCTTGCGACAATAAACCACCGCGTCCAGCAAATTTGGTTTTGGCATCTTGCCAGGTTTTTTGGGTAGATTCCAGTTGTGAACCGATTTTATCTAAGTCGCTGGCAAAGCCATTAAGCTTAGCGGGCAGTGTTTCACCCCGATTGAGAATGTCTTGCACATTCTGCTGTTGCTGAGCATTGCGCCATAGCTGGCTAACCATGCGTAATACGAATAACAGTGTGCTGGGAGAAGTGAGCAGGACATTATGCTGCCAGGCAAATTCGTAGAGTTGTTGGTCGGCGCGTGCTGCGGTGAGTAAGGCAGATTCAATGGGCATGAATAGAATAACAAAGTCGGGGCTGTTAATGCCTTTACCCGTGGTGTAGTTTTTGCGACTGAGTCCCAGAATATGTTGGCGCACACTGCTGAGATGTTCTTGCGTTGCTTGTTGTTCGCTGTTTTCCTGTTCAGCATTGACCAAGCGCGTATAGGCGGTGAGTGATACTTTACTATCGATAATGAGATGTTTATTTTCAGGTAGCAGTAACAGGATATCGGGGCGTTGGCGAGCACCTTCTTCATTTTGTGTACTGTGTTGCGTTTGATAATGCAGCCCTTCCATTAATCCCGCCATTTCTAAGAGGCGTTCGAGCACCAGCTCGCCCCAGTCACCTTGGCTTTTCGCTTGACCCGTGAGTGCTTTGGTAAGGGCGTGAGTTTGTTCGCTTACCTGGGCGCTGGTTTTCATCAGGTGGTGCACCTGCTCCGATAGACGTGTGCGTTCGGTGGTGTCTAGGCGATGCAACTCTTCTATGCGTTGTTTGAATTCGGATAGGTTTTCTTTGAAGGGCGTCATTAAGCCAACCAGGCTCTGTTGCTGCTGTTGCTGCAGCTGTTCACCCGTTTGACGTAAAATATCGCCCGCTAAGGCTTGAAATTGATGCGTTAACGCCGTTTTTGCTTCTTCGAGTAATTGTTGTTTTTCTTCACTGAGGCTACGTTCTTTGTTGAGCAGGGTGTTGCTTTCCGCTAATTCGATTTTGAGACCGGTGATTTCTTGCTGTAAGTATTGGTTGCGCTGTTGTTGTTCTTGCAGCGTTTGCTGAATGTCACTTAATCTTTGCTCGTATTGTGCGGCTTGTAAAGCGAAGTTTTGCTCAATAAGTGAGGCTTGATGCTGTGCATTGAGTTTTTGTTGCCACAACACTATGGCAAGCAGTGCCATGAGGATGATTAGGGCATAAAGCCAGAGTGGGTCGAAAGGCAGAGTGAGCATCTTGGGTTTCTTTGCGTGAGTAACGGATTGTCTATGATAGCAACCCTTGTTGGTGAATAGTTACAGGGAACTTATAAAAACCTCGCTTTGCTCGATTTTTAGCGTTCCCATAATTGTTTTATCTCTGGTGGAAGGTATTCAATTAATCAGTTATATGCAATATTGGAGAAGCCCTTCCCCCAGACCCCCTTCCCGTTAGGGTTTTTAGTGGTCACCTACAGAATAAATCCTTTTTTTATGGCACAATTCAATTATTAAAACAAAGTTGATTTAGGTAACGATCGTATGTGCGGACTAGCCGGTTTTATTGACCCCAAACAGACCCAATCTGATGCGTCATTGCGTCAGCAAGTGGCCGTTATGAATGAGGCTATTTTGGCACGAGGCCCCGATTCGGCTGGTGAGTGGAGTGATGCCAGCTATGGCGTGGCGCTGGGTCATCGTCGCTTAGCCATTATGGATTTATCGCCTGCGGGTGAGCAACCGATGCATTCGCATTGTGGTCGTTATGTCATGGTGTTTAATGGCGACGTGTACAATCATCATCTTTTCCGTGCTCAGTTAGCCGCGGAAGGCGTTTCGGTGCCTTGGCCTGGACATTCTGATACCGAAGTGATGCTCACAGCAATTGCCCACTGGGGTGTGGAGTACGCTTTAACGCAATTTAACGGCATGTTTGCCTTTGCGCTCTGGGATCGTAAGCAAGAAAGTCTGACGCTGGCGCGTGACCGCATGGGCGAAAAGCCCCTGAGTTATGGTTGGGTGAATGGCATTTTCTTTTTTGCGTCCACCTTAGATGCTTGCCGCGCTCACCCTCAATTCGTTGCTGAAGTTGATGCACAATCGCAAGCGCTGTATTTGCGTCATGGTTATGTGCCTGCACCTTACAGCATTGTTAAGGACATGCACAAGTTATTGCCGGGTCAGTATCTGACCTTGGCGCAACATGAGTTGTCTGAACGCAAGTTGCCAATTGCCCAGTATTATTGGCAGCCTCGAAGTGTGGTTGAGCAGGCGTTGCGTCATCCTTTCCAAGGCTCTGAACAAGAGGCAATGGATCAGCTAGATGCCTTACTAAAAGATGCCGTTGCCCTGCGCATGGAGGCGGATGTGCCTTTGGGCGCTTTCTTGTCTGGCGGCTTTGATTCTTCATTGGTCGTGGCCTTGATGCAACAAGCTTCTCCCCAGCAAGTGAATAGCTTTTCCATTGGCTTTGACGATGCACAATTTAATGAGTCGGAGCACGCGCGAGCGGTAGCGAAACATTTACAAACCGCACACACTGAGCTGTTTGTCACGGCTCAAGATGCGTTGAATGTCATTCCGCAATTAACTCGTATTTACGATGAGCCTTTTTCGGATTCTTCGGCTATGCCGACCTATTTGGTTTCTCAATTGACGCGTCAACAGGTTACCGTGGCGCTATCGGGCGATGGTGGCGATGAATTGTTTGGTGGCTATGGTCACTATGCAACCGGTGAGCGCTTGTGGACGGTCGTGGGCGGTAATTTACCCTCGATGCTCTCGCTCGGATCTAAGGCATTGCACACGCTACCACCAACGATTATCAATCGAGTGGGCGGTGTGTTTGGCAAAGCGAATTTGGGCGATCAGTTGTCGAAAATTGCTGATGTACTGCCTTATTTCGATACCCATGCTAATGCTTACCGTGGTCTTGTGTCGCATTGGCGTGATCTGCAAGCCTTAATGCCAGGTGTGCAAGAACCCTTAACGCTGTTAACGGGGCTGGAAGGGATTCCCGACGGGCTAGTCGAGATGGATGAGATCATGCAGTACTTGGACATGCGCACCTATATGAGTGATGACATCTTAACGAAAGTGGATAGAGCCAGCATGGCGGTCAGTTTAGAAGGCCGTATTCCTTTATTGGATCATCGTGTCGCTGAGTTTGCCTGGCGTTTACCGCGTCATTTCAAGCGTCGTGATGGGGTGGGCAAGTGGTTGTTAAAAGAGTTAACCTACCGTTATATTCCCAAATCCATTATGGATAGACCGAAACAGGGCTTTGCCGTGCCACTGGCGCAATGGTTGCGAGGGGAGTTGCGCGATTGGGCAGAATCCTTGCTCACGGTTGAGCGTTTAGAAGCTTTGGGACTGAATGCGGTGTTGGTGCGTCAGGCATGGCAAGCGCATTTGTCTGGTCAACGGGATTTTAAAACCCCCTTATGGACAGTATTGATGCTGCTTAACTTTCATCAATCCTTATCGAGTCAGGCATGAAAATCGCGCTAGTATTACAAACCTTAGGTAAGGGTGGTGCCGAGCGCGTCGCCTCGTTGTTATCTCAACAGTTTGAGCGTGATGGTCACGAGGTGCACATCTTGCTGTGGGAAGCGGTTCAGCACTACCCGCACGGTGGGCAATTAACGGTATTAAACACGCCAGCGACGCCTTCTTTAATGGGTAAATTGTTCAATCTGTTTAAGCGAGCTTGGTTATTGAGTCGCTGGTATCAGCAGCAGCATCCTGATTTGGTGATTAGTTTGATGGAAACCGCCAATATTCCTGCTGTTTTATCGGGCATTCCGGTCGTGATTTCGGTGCATTTGGATCCGCGTTTTGAATTGGCTGGCTATCAAAAGTTATTGATGAAATGGCTTTATCCTTTGCCGAATGTACGGGCGCGCGTAGCGGTTTCACAGGGGATTGCGACTGTATTGGAGCAGCACTTTGCGATCGAAGATTGGAAAGTGATTGCTAATCCGGTGGATTTACAGGCGATCGATCAACAAAAGCGTTTTCCTAGCCTGCCAGTCATCGAAGGCCTAACCGATGATTACCTATTGGGAATGGGGCGTTTACATGAGCAAAAAGGATTTGACTTGCTCATTGATGCTTATGCGCAAAGTCAGCTTTGCCGAGTGAAGCCACTGGTCATTATTGGAGAAGGCGAGGCGCGTGCCCAGTTGGAAGCTCAGGTTGCTCGCCTGAAGTTACAGGATTGGGTGCATTTTCCTGGATGGGCGAACAACCCCTTTCCTTGGTTTGCTGGTGCATGGGCATTTGTCATGAGCTCGCGTTCGGAAGGCTTGGGCAATACGTTGATTGAGGCCATGGCTTGTGGTTGTGCCTGTATTAGCGCCGATTGTGATTTTGGTCCAAGAGACATCATTACGCATGAAGTAGATGGATTATTAGTGCCTGCTGAATCAAGTAAGGCCTTATCGCAGGCGTTCGATCGTCTGGTGATGCATGAGGATCTGCGTCTTTCGTTACAGCGGGGTGCAATGCGCCGAGCGAAAGACTTTGATTTGCCTTTGCTGGCGCAACAATGGGTAAAGATAATTGCTTAATATGCGTCAATCCGCTATAGTTCGTCGACTATGAAAAATATGTGGATTGATCGTGCCTAAAGCACGCGACCTTAACATCAAGCCAACGCGTCCTAACTACGCACGGGCTTTGCTGTCCTTATGGCAAGCGACAGAATTGGATGCGGGACAACAGCTCGATGTTTACACACGTATCTTATCGGTAGCGCAGCAGCTATTGGGCGTGGACAATGCGAGTATCTGGTGGCAACAGCCCGCTGAAGACGGCGCTCAGTTGGTCTGTATGTGTGCGATTGATGCAGCGCAATTGCAGCAGAAGATTCCATTGTCACAGGTTTCTGTTTACTGGCAGCTCCTTCAGCAACAGTCTTTAATGGTTTGTGACCATGCGAACCAGAAGCTCCCTCAACAAGCTGTCATCATGACAGAGTTGTTGCCATTTCTGGCTGGTTATCAATCCATAATGCATGTGCGGCTGATGTCAGACGGGCAACTCTTGGGTGTACTTCGTTTGGAACGACTGCGTCCTCATCGTTGGCTAGAAGATGAAAAAACCTTTGCTGCATTGTTGGCCGAGCAGGTGGTGCATGAGTATGAGCATGAACAACGTGCAAACATGCAGCATGAGTTAGAGTTGATTTCGCGCGTCTTTACCGCCAGTCGTGATGCCATTATTGTCATGTCCAACACAGGTGAGGTGCAAAAGGTCAATCCTGCATTTACCACTAATACCGGTTTTGAAGCCGATGAAATCATTGGTCAGCACTATCCAACATGGGTCAATGAGGGTGGACAGACTGGCGTGGATTTCGTTGAGATGTGTCATTTGGTTTGTCAGTCGGGGCATTGGCAAGGCGAGTTATTGCAACGTCGTAAAGGGCGGGATTCGCAAGCAGTTTGGCAAACCATGTTGGCGATTATGGATAGCCAAGGCAACACAACCAATTTCATTGCTATTGAAAGTGATTTAAGTGGCTTTAAAGAGGCTCAGGCCAGAGTTCATTATTTATCGCATTATGATAGCTTAACGGGGTTGGCGAATCGAGTAGAGTTGCTTGAGCAGCTGGTTCACATGATTAATATTGCTCAGTCGGCTGGCACGCAGGTGGCGGTTTTTTGTGTCGATATTGACGACTTCAAAAAAGTGAATTTGAGCTTGGGTCATACGCTGGGTGACCAACTCTTGACGACCGTAGCGGCTCGTTTAGGGCATTTGGGTGATGCGCATGGTGTGTGGGCCAGATTAAGTGCCGATGAATTTATTTATGCGGTGTCAATAACGCATGGTACGCCAACAGAACCGATGATGATTTCTTTTTTGGAGGCGTTGCATCAATCATTTGCCTTAGGCGGTCAGCAATTACGCTTGACGGCCTCTATGGGTTCAGCGTTATATCCTCAAGATGCGCATGACGCTGAGTCCTTGTTACGATCGGCACAAACAGCCATGCGAGCGATGAAGCAATTGGGGGGTAATGGTTACCAATGCTATGTTTCGACCATGAATAGCCAAGCGATTGAGCGATTGTTGCTAGAAAATCAGCTGGCTCATGCCGTCAGTAATGGCGAGTTGGTGCTTCATTATCAACCACAGGTGTGTTTAGAAGACGGCCAACTGGTTGGTTTAGAGGCTTTGGTTCGTTGGCAACATCCAGAGTTGGGTCTGGTGTCTCCCGGTGTGTTTATCCCTTTAGCGGAAGAAACAGGGCTGATCGAGGAAATTGGTGATTGGGTGTTGGAGGAGGCTTGTCGTCAATTAGCACAATGGCGAGCCCAAGCTTTGCCTGTTGTTACGATGGCGGTGAACATCTCAGCGCCTCAATTTGTGCGTCGTCCTATTGTGCAACGTATTGCCGGTCTAATCGAGCAATATCGTTTACCAGCCAATTTGGTTGAACTAGAGTTAACCGAGCGCGTGGTGATGAATGATCCGAGCCATGTACGCGATATTATGATGCGATTGTCTGAGCTGGGTGTGCAGTTATC
>VFQO010002756.1_pt1 | contig 10140 bp, 10 predicted proteins | sample 3512331 | NCBI WGS metagenome assembly VFQO01 (sample SAMN10412371, study PRJNA504923) | tailings metagenome | isolation source: Replicate 3 from Balatoc abandoned mine | place: Philippines: Itogon, Benguet | collected 2017-08-28 | reverse complement strand
AGGTAGCGCAGCGTGTAGATGCTGCGGATGAGCTTGTCGAACTCGAACACCGCGCGCCGCGTCGGGTTCGGCGCGGTGTAGGTGCATAGCTTGCGGATCAGCGTGCCCTGCGTCATCTCCTTCAGTCCGAGCGTGGCGACGATCTGGTCGAGGTTCGGCTTCTCGCTGACTATGAGATCGCGGTCGATTCTCCCGGCCGGCCGGATCAGGCACTGATCGTACAGCGCCGGATCGTCGGCACTGTAGAGTTCCTTCAACTGATCGCCAAGGTCGGTGAAGCGCGGCTCGAAACGCAGGCCGAACCAGTGCAGGATAGCGAAGTTGGCCTTGTTGACGCTGTGCATGTCGCCGGTGATCGCGGTCGGCACGATGTCCGACGTGTTGCGATACCAGATGTCGAACACGTGATGGGCCTCGTAATCGTGCGCGCCGATCAGGTAGCCGTTGAGCGGCACGTGGTTGCACAGCAGCGTGTAGGCGACCACGCCCTTGCCGCGCCCAAAGTATTTGCGCGAGTGGCGCGCTTTCACGGTCGGCCGCGCGACGCCGAATTTCTGACCATCGACGGCACCGTACAGTGCATCGAGGTCGAACGAGTAGTACGGGAAGATCGGCAGCGCGGCGATGGCGTTGCTGATGCAGTCGTTGGCCGCGTGCAGCGTTGCGTGGCGCAGGTACTGTTGGTAGGCGCTCTCCAGCACGTGGTACGGGATGTCGCTGGTGCGTGCCATGACCTGGTTGCCGTGGTTCATCGCCTGCGCGATGATGACCGCCATCAGGCTGTCGGCGTCGGCGACCTTCTTCGCATAGCGCGGCTGCAAAGGCGTCAGCGCCGACAGGAACTGGCACTGGCCGTTGACGAAGCGGAACACGTCGGCCACGTCGCAGAACGGCAGTTGCTCGTAGAACGCCCTCTCGCGCGCCTTCTGGTTCTCGCCCCTGGGCTTGCGCCATGTCAGCTTCTGCGTGTCCTTGTCGTATTCCAGGTGCGTCAGCTTGCCCTGCTTCAGCTCGCGGTTGAAGGCCAGCCACTGAGAGCGCAGCTCGGTCGCGAGCGCATCGAGCTGGGCATCGAGTGGCTGCCGCAGGAACGGGATGTCGATCTGCGCCAGCACGTCGGCCTTCTCATCCAGCGAAACCAGCTCGTCGGAAAAATGCCGGTGCTGCAAGCTGTCGTCGAGGTAGAGTTCACCCGACTGGAAGCGCTTCCTAACCTGGCGGTACAGCCAGAACTCGTAGCGGTCGGCACGCAGGCCCGTCGGCTTGCCATCGGCATCGAAGGTCAGCAGGTACGGTCGCAAGCGTTTCGGCAGCGTGGCCGCTGGACATTCGGCGAGCGGCCGTTGCGATAGGCGCTGCTGTTTGGCGAACACGTCCTTGGCCCAGGCCAGCGCCACGAGCCACGGGCTGCCCGGATCAGTGCCAGCGAGGTCGAGCGCGACATACAGCGGCCGAAGATGGCGGCGGATGCGCTCAGCCAGGCCGTCCACCGCCTGCCAGTGCAAAGCCAGCTTGCTCACCGGCTTCACGCTCATGCGCTGCGCGGTGGTTTGCAGCGTATCGCGGGGCATGATTTTGTAGGCGCGCTGGCGCACATCGCCGAACGGCGTGGGATCGGGCACGCTGTCGTCGATGTAAAGCGACAACAGGCGGCCGACCTGCGGCGTATCTTGCTGACGGCGCACCTGCTCGGCGACAAAGGATTGCTTTGCGCCCGCGCTGCTTTCGTCCTCCAACTGCTTCATGTGGTAGGCCATCGCATCGACCAGGTTGTCGGAAAGCTGCCGGTAGCGCACCCAGGCATAGCAAAGCAGGTAGAGGTAGGTCTGATCGGCCTTCAGGTTGCGTAGATCGTGGACGGTGTAGAAGTTCGCCAGGCTGGCGTAGTACAGCAGATTCTGCTGCGAGACGCCGAGCTTGGGCAGCAGCGCCTTGGCGATCCGGTGCAGCGGCTCCAGCGTGGCGCGCTTTTCGCGTTCGCGGGCCATCTGACGCCAGCCAAAGTCCTTGGCGTCCTGCTTGAGCGCCGCCAATTGCGACAGGGTGTCGTCACGCACTAGAAGCCGACCCAGCGCGGCCTTGGCCGATTCGTCCAACACTTCCGACAGCAGGCCAGCCAGCCGCCGACGCTCGGCGGACAGGGCTTCGCTCACCAGCTCTTGCAGGGTGGTATAGCCGGGCCGGATGATCTTGTGCTCGTTTAGCCAGACGATCAGCTCGGCGGCGATGAACCCCGGCATCACGTCGCGTCGCACGGTCTGCGCGGCCTGCTGCGCGAGCTGCGGCAGGAACTCGGCCGCCCACGGCCGGTAGCCGAACAGATCGGCAATCCACTCGCGCTGGGTGTAGTGCTCGTGCTTGGAGATTGGCTTGTGCTCGAAGGACTCGCCGTGGAAGTAGCGGCTCAGCACGAAGGCGCAATCGTGCTCGACCTCACTCCAGTCGAAGCGGAAGAAGGCATGCTTGGCCTTGAAGTAACCGATCTGCAAGATGCAATAAACCTGGGCATGGAGACCAGGCCGGCTGCTGGCGAGCGCCAGTTCGGTTTCAGTCAACGCCAAGTATTCCAGCCGCTGGGCGTCGTCGAAGTCCGGCAGGCCGTACAGGGCTTCCTGCTCGGCGTCCGACAGGACGGTCAATCGTTCGCTCTTGGTCGTCATCGCGATGACGCTCCACGAGAGCCCGTCCAACCAACCCGTGCCAGGGTCTCGATCAGCGTGGTTCGCTTGACGCCGAAGTTGCGGCACACCGCCGCCTTGGACATGCCGCCATCGAGCGCAGCGACGATGGCCTCCAGCTTCTCGCCGGTGATCGCCTGCGGCCGGCCGCCGATCCGGCCGCGTTTGCGGGCGGCAGCCAGACCGGCGACGACACGTTCCTGGATCAAGGCGCGTTCGTACTGCGCGAGCGCGCCGAACACCTGGAACAGAAACTCGCCCGAGGGCGTCGTGGTATCCAGGTTCTCCGTCAGCGAGCGGAACGCCACCTGCTTTTCCTTGAGCGAGGTCACGATGGCGAGCAGGTGCGACAACGAACGGCCGAGCCGGTCGAGCTTCCACACGACCAACACGTCGCCAGGGCGAACGAATTCGAGCGCCCGCGCCAGGCCCGCGCGGTCGTCCTTCGCGCCGGAAGCATGATCCTCGAACAGATGCCGCGCATCGACGCCGACGGCGAGCAGCGCATCGCGCTGCAAGTTCGTGCTCTGGCGGTCGGAATCCGACGACACGCGCATGTAACCTACCAACATAATCGGAAAACCATCAAGAAGGGGTTTCCGCATGGTAGCGTCTGGCGACAGAGTTTTCCGCACAATTTTGCGGCCACTCGGAGGTTGGTGCAGAGGACTGTTGAAGGCCTGTCGCAAAACAAATGTTTTCCGACAGGCCTTGGCATAGCGCAGGCCCGCCTTGCAGCGTTCTGTGCGTAGCGCTTAGTCTTTACGACGTATACACTTCGTTAGTATCAAGTGGAAGGAGGCCCCGATCATGTCAAAACAAGCCGTTTTCACGATGAAGCTGGAGCCTGAGTTGCGCGCCGAGTTTATGGCCGAAGCCGAGGCGGCCCATCGCCCGGCGTCACAAGTGCTGCGCGAGCTGATGCGCGAGTTCGTTCAGCGCCAGCGCGAGTCGCGCGAGTACGACGAGTTCCTGCGCCGCAAGGTCGAAGCCGGCCGGGCTTCGATGCGCGCTGGATTGGGGCGGTCGAACGATGATGTTGAGGCCGAATTCGCCGCACGGCGTGCCAGTGTGGCGAGCCAGGCGTGAGGGTTGTTTGGACGCCCGAAGCGCAGCAAGACCGTGCCGATGTGTGGGACTACATCGCAGCCGACAATCCGCGCGCGGCGGCCCGGATGGATGAGATTTTCAGCGACGCGGCCGCCCGCTTGATCCAGCACCCCATGCTGGGCAAGCCGGGAAAGATTCCCGGGACCCGCGAGTTGATCCCGCACGAAAGCTATCGCCTGGTGTATCAGATCGACGGCGAAACGGTGTGGATACTGACGCTGGTTCATACTGCCCGCCTGTGGCCGCCTGTGCGCGATTAAGAGATGATCATGGCAACAATGAAACGGCGCGTTGACAGACTGCTTTCGAGCCAGACCGCGGTCGGCGGCAGGCGGCCAGGGGCGGCCACTGGTCACCCCATCCGGATAGCGGTCGTCGGGGCGGGAGGGTATGCTAAACGCCTCTGCCCGGAGTCGATCAGATCACCCACCATGCCGGCTGCTGCTTTTCCTGCGTTGTTATCTTGCCTTGCGCGAGATTTCTTTTTCTAAACAGGCGGTTGTAGAACATGTTATCCGGCATCCTGATGTTATGCCGCAGAACTGTCGCCAGAAAACAAAGTTAGCGTTTAAGCATCGCAGAGGTCAATCATGTCAAATCAATCAAAAAAGCCTTTCCCTGCAACCCTTTTCGCTCTTGACGTCGTTGGCCTGCTCCTCATAACTCTGGCCTATGCAGAATCATTTGGCGGCCTTCAAATCGTCCCCGCTGCGCTTCGTTTCAAAAACTATGTTCTCGCACTTCTGGTTGTAGGCATCTTGCTCTGTCTTCCATATCTATTACACGTCATCAAACAAAAGAAAGCTGATGTCCAATAATCGAAAACCAACCGCTAACAAGGCATTCAAGCGGACGGGCTGCGCCCGCCGCTTAACTTGAGCGTTGAACGACAGCTTTCCCAAAAGCTCTACGGCTGCTCTGGGTCGGATGCCGTCGCGTGCGCAGTGTCAAAGCTGACATGACGAATACGTGAGATGGGCTGATGCTCGCCGTCCGGTCAGGCAGCTGCCCCCCTGCAGGAGTCACAGCAGTTGTATGCCACCCGCCATCCGAGACGTCAGTCGGCCTCGTCCAGACCGGAACAATCTGGACGTGACGTCCGGCTGGCATTGCCGTGATCGAAATGGCGGCTAGTGACACGACTGTTGGGTCCACCCCATCGACCGGGCGCGGGACAAGCCACGTTGATCGGCTGACGGAATTTTCGGCGGTTCCGGCTTAGAACCCCATACCGGTGCCACGTCGGTCCTGCACCTCGATGCCATCGCCATGCGACGCGGCGGCGGTGGTCAGCAATGTCACCAGTTGGGCGAACTCGGTCATGCTGGATAGTCCATCAGTGGTTGCAGTATCGCAGATGCGAAAAAGCCCAGCGTGAGCTGGGCTTTTTCTAGGCCTCTAGGGCATGGGGGTACAGCAAGGCCTCGATGGGCAGTGAGCAGATGCTAACGCCACTAAATTTTAGAGTCAATTTAGTATTTAGGTGATACCTAGTAGCGAGCTGGCGTTCAAGGTTCGTATGGCTGCGCGTTGTATGGCCTCAACGAGAGCCCTTGGCAGGATGTCCGTGATGGGGGCTCCTCGCTCCTTGATTTGAAACAACCGTTCCTTGCTGACATGTGCGATGCAGTCAGTGATAGCCCACCGATCACGACGGTCATAGAAGCTCGTTTGGGTGATGAGGTTCGTTGGGATTGGTACGTGATAGCCACGGGTCACAGAGTTTGGGGCGTGTGACGAACTGATCGGCACGACCAAGCAGCAGTTGTTTGGCAGCTTGCCATTCAAAACGACGACGAGGCGCTTTTTACGAATCTCGCTTGGTAGATGACCGTCGTAAGGTGGCTCCAAACGTGGATCACGATACTCACCGAAATGGCACTCAAGAATCTCCCCGACCTTGGGGCTGTAGGCAATCGTCATCGGTTCATTCCGGCAGTTGGGCGATGAGGTTGGATAGCACCTGCCGCACACTCTGACCCTGCCGGGCAGCGTAGATTTTGAGCTTGATGTGATCCTCGCGTGCCAAGTCGAAGTTCACACGCACGGTGGAAGGCTTGTCAGCCATATCTGCCAAAGTGGCTTGTTTGCTGGCTTTGCTGGGGCGACCCGCTGAAAGACTCATTTACGTAATTCCTCTTTTACTCATTTGAGTAAATATACAACTTCATCTGCAAGAGCGCGAATCTCAGCAGCGGCATCGCTGGCCGGATCGGCATCGAGGACGGTCGTACCTTTCGCCGCCGTGCCGGGATAAGCAACTCGCTGGCCGATCTTTGTCGCCAGCACTGGCAGGCCGTAGCCCTCCAGCGCTTCGGTGATCTCACCTCCCAGCTTGGTGCCAGCGATGTGCCTTGAGACCACGAACGCGGCGCGAAGCGCCCCGTCCGTGACTTCGATGCGCTGCTTGACCAGATCGACCAAGTCGGAGGCTGCCCAGATGTCGTATGGCGATGGCTGGACCGGAATTACGACTAGGTTTGCGGCCTTGATCGCGCTGATGGCCAAGTCGGCGGCTTGTGGTGCGCCGTCGATCACGACGAAGTCATGAGGTGCGATGCTCTTCAGGTCTCGCTCGATGGTGGGCCGGTCAATACCGACGACGGCCAGCGGCTGCCCGTCGGCATCGACGGCGGCCCAGTCACGTGCGCTGCCCTGTGGGTCGGAGTCGATCAACAAGACCTTGTGGCCGGCGAGCTGGAGCGCACGCGCCAGATGAGTGGCGATGGTGGTCTTGCCGGCACCGCCCTTTTGGTTCAACACCGCAATTACTCGCATGCTTAATTACTCGCTTAAGTATTTACTCATTTGAGCCATTGAGCAGCTCGATCTGATGGTCACGGTGGTCATGACAGCAGCTCCTGTTGAGCTGGATTGCCGGCGCTTGGCTTCTTGCGGCGGTATTCCTTGACGAACCGCACCCGGTCGCCCTTGAAGAAAAGCGCCGGGTTAACCCAGTAGGTGTTCGGCGACCGAGGGGCCAGGAAATTGAGGGCCAGCAGCTCCTTGAGACCGCGTTGGAATGTCTTTTCAGACATGTCGATGTTGCGGCCAGAGAGCCCCTCGTTGAACCACGCCAGCTCCACGAACTCGGCATAGCCTGCGCGCATGGGTGATCTCTCGTATTCATGCAGCACGGCTTGAAAAACACGCTGGCCGGTGCGCTTGAGTTCGTAGGCAGCGGCGATACCAGCGGCAAAGACCTTCACAAACTGGGCATCGTCCTTGTCTTCGACCGTGTAAACGACGCTGGCTACTGAGACTTCCCCGGTCGCTGTGCTGACCAGTTCATCCGCGACACCAGCTTTGACGTAGCGCCTCTTGAGCTGGATCTCCTGCGGCTCCATCAGCGGGTTCCGGTCTGGACTGTAAACCAGCTTTTTGAGATTGATCGCTTCGGCTACGGACATTTACCCCCACCCCGATTCTATAAACATGAGACATTTTGACAGGTGTTTTTGACTAACCTAGAGACAGCAAAATATCACCTATAAGACAAAAAGACATAGTTTTTTGTCTTGGATTACTGATTTTTTGTCTCAGGTGGTCCTGATTTTGTCTCAGACCCCCCCGCCGTTACTGGGTTTGAGGCACTTCCCTTCTCCCTCTGTTACTACAGGGGCGTCTAGCCGTCACTGACGCTGAAAAAAAGCGCCTACCCTCCGGGCGCTTCGCACCCTCCGCCCCGTCCCTTCGGGCCGGCCTAAGGGCTGCGCCCTCGCCCTTCGGGCTCACCCACTATGTGGGCGCAAGCGCCCGCTTCTTCGTCATGACGAACTCGAACCGACAGTGGCGGCCCGCAGGGCCGGGTTGCCGTCTGCGTCAGCCTGTGGGCAAGAGGGAATGGCCTGTGGGCAGGCGGTGGGCGGCTGTGCCGTCCACGGGCTGTCCATAGTCCAGTACCTCGACCCTGCCAACGGCAGGGTGTCCATGGGCTGTGCAGACTGGCCCCTGCTATGACCACTGACAGCCCGCTGGACACTGTCAGAGGGCCGTAGGGTGGCTACCGGAGTCCGGGCAACCTCCTACGCACTCTTGAAGGCCGTCAGGGCGCTTCGCGCAGGGTTAACGGGGAAGTGGCTCACTTCGTCATGACGAACTTGAACTGAGAGCTGTCAGGGAGACGGTGGCAGGTTGAACAAAGCTCTGTCATCGGCGCGGGTCAGGCTGTTGTTGAGCAGCGCGGTGATCTGGTCACGGCTCAGCTCGCCGCGTTCAACGGCAGCGAGCACAGCGGCGCCAACGAGAATCTTGCGTCTGGTGTCTTCGGCTCTGGCTTTCTTGTTTTCAGTGGCACGGCGCCTTGCCTCAAGCTGCTGCTTTGCGGCTTTTGCCTGCTTGAGTTTGGCCTCCAGATCGGCGATGCGCTTCGCCGCAGCTTCGACGTTCTTCATGTTGGTTTCCATGGCTGTTGTTGTCTTCATGTTAGCCTATTTTTTGTGCTATGGTGATATCCCGAGCGAAAGCGAGGGCGCACTTACCGGTTTCTCTTCGAGAAACTGGCCTGACGGCCACCCTTCGGGCGATGCGGCCCTCCGGGCGGTAAAGCAAAAGCGAGGCGGCAGCATGGCGATCTATCATTTGAACGCGAGGACGGGCAGCCGGGCAGGTGGCCAGTCGGCTGCCGCCAAATCTGACTACATCCTGCGGTCTGGTAAGTACGCTCGCGGCGCCGCTGACGAAGTCCTGTATTCGCAGTCCGGCAACATGCCCGGATGGGCTGTGACGGGCAGGGACTATTGGGAGGCGGCAGACCTTGGCGAGCGTGCCAACGGGAGGCTGTTCAAGGAAATCGAGTTTGCGCTGCCGGTCGAGCTGACGCTGGAGCAGCAGCAGGCGCTGGCCGAGCAGTTCGCCCAGCACCTGACCGGTGATGAGCGGCTGCCGTGGACGCTGGCCATCCATGCCGGGCGCGGGTCTAACCCGCACTGTCACCTGATGATCAGCGAGCGCCAGAACGATGGGCTGGAGCGGTCGGCGGCGACGTGGTTCAGCCGCTACAACGCGAAGCAGCCGCAGGTGGGCGGGGCGCGGAAGACGGAAAGCCTGAAGCCCAAGGAATGGTTGGAGCAGATCCGCGAGGCGTGGAGCGAGCACGCCAACCGGGCGCTGAAGCGGGCTGGCCACGACTCTAGGATCGACCATCGGACGCTGCTGGAGCAGGGCATCGAGCGCCTGCCAACCCAGCACATCGGGCCCGCCGGGGCTGGCTACGAGCGGCGCACCGGCCAGCCGAGCCGGCGGCGGCAGGACTTCGAGCAAGACGCGCTGGCCAGACTGGCGACAGCCCGTGACATCGGCGAGCAGGAGCGCCGTGTCGAGGCGGTCATCCTCGACCTCAGCGGCGACCTGGCGCAGGCGCGGGGCGCACGCGCCAGCATCGAGAGTGGCGAGGCTTGGCGGCGGCGGGCCGCCGCCGAGGCCGCCGTCCAGCAGTGGCGAGCCGATCACCCACGCAAGGCGTGGCTGCACGACCACGTTGGCTACATGCCGGAGCTGCGCGAGCTGGAGCAGGCGCAGGAGGCGGCGGCGTCGGCGCTGGCCGAGGCATCCGGGGCGGCCGAGCGCTGGCTGGCAGAAGAGCGGAAAGTCCAGATCGCCAAGGCCGAGGCGAGGGCCGCTGAACCGGACTCGACGTGGTGGAAGCCGGTCAGCGCGGCCGAGCTGGAGCAGGCCCGCCGTGACTGGGAGCACCGCAAGGCGCTGGAGGAAGGTCGAGCGGCGCCGGATCGCCGGCGTGGGCCAGATGGCCCGGAGTTATAGTCCGGGAGCGTGACCGCGGACTTGAGCGATAGCGTCGGCCACCTGTAGCCCATCGAGGTCGTGCATCCACTCGGTGGCTCCAGACGGGCTCTGGCCGGGTGTCAGCGAGAACAGGCTGATGCCGACGATACCGGGGTTCTAAGCCGGAACCGCCGAAATTTCCGTCATCCCAGCTCCAGGCCCGCCACGAGCGCATCCAGGTCGATCATCTTGCCGTCGCTCTGGAAGGTGTAATGCCCGTTCAGCAGGATGTGCCGCCAGGCCGCCGGCGATATCTGGGTCAGGAGAGCGTGCGCCTTGGCGTTGCCGCTCGCCTCGTAATTCATCAGCAGCCGCGAGAGGATGGCCGAGTTGTAGAAGATGACCGCGTTGGCGATCAGCCTGGCGCACTGGTTGCTGATCTCAATTTCGATGTCGGTGCGCCCGGTCAATTCCTTCTTGCCGCCGACCTGGGCGATGGTCGAGCGTAGCTGGTGATAGGACTCGATGCGGTTCTGTGAGCGGTGCACGTTGCGCTCCAGTTGCGGATCGCGCAGGTAGCGCAGCGTGTAGATGCTGCGGATGAGCTTGTCGAACTCGAACACCGCGC
>VFQO010002754.1_pt1 | contig 10147 bp, 10 predicted proteins | sample 3512331 | NCBI WGS metagenome assembly VFQO01 (sample SAMN10412371, study PRJNA504923) | tailings metagenome | isolation source: Replicate 3 from Balatoc abandoned mine | place: Philippines: Itogon, Benguet | collected 2017-08-28 | reverse complement strand
CCCGCACTCCGCTAATTTACGCCGCGACCTGTGCCAAATGTTCTGACGACGGACAGGCGGCGTTCAACGAAAACTGCGCCGCTTGCCACGGCATTGGTGCGGTCGGGCAGATCGGCCAATTCCCGTCGCTGGTCGATGATGATTGGCTATGGGGCGGGAAGATCGCCGACATCCACACCACCATTCGTCACGGGATCCGCGGTACAAGCGATGACACCCGAACGAGCGAGATGCCTGCGTTCGGAGACATTCTCAGCGGACCGGAAATTGCGGCTACAGCGGACTATGTCCTTAGCCTTTCCGATCGGAGCCGTGATGCGACACGGGCGACGATGCCGGGTGCCGCCCTGTTCGCGACGAACTGCTCGTCCTGTCACGGTGTCAATGGCGAAGGCAATCGGGATTTCGGCGCTCCGCGTCTCAACGACGCAATCTGGCTTTATGGCGGCTCCCGCGATGCCGTCATTCGTCAGATCACGCAGCCGCGCATGGGTCAGATGCCGACATGGGAGACGCGACTCGATGAAGCGACCATCCGCATGTTGGCGGTCTATGTTCATACGCTTGGTGGCGGAGAGAAGTAATGGCCACCACCACGCTCATCGATACGATCTCGACACGAAAAACTCCCCGGCTGTCGATCCCTCAGACGGTCCGAGGTCGCTATAGGACGATTAAGACGATTGTCGCCCTAGGCTTGCTGACGTTCTACTTCGTGGCGCCGTGGATCAGATGGGATCGTGGACCGCAACTTCCCAATCAGGCCATTCTCTTCGATTTGCCCGGCCGACGCCTCTTCGTCTTTGGACTGGAGTTCTGGCCTCAGGACCTTCCCATCGCGGTTGGCGTGCTCATCCTCGGCGCGTTCGGTCTGTTCGGCGCGACGACAATCGCGGGACGAGTGTGGTGCGGCTTTACCTGCCCGCAGACCGTCTGGACTGATCTCTTCTTCACAGTCGAACGCTTCTGTGAGCGCGTGTTCGGGAAAGGCACCCTTCTGTCGAAAGCGGCGAAGCCGATCGCGCAGATCCTCATTGCGGTTCTGACGGCCTTCGGGTTTGCCGCCTTTTTCAACAACGCACCGAGTTTCCCCTCAGCGCTGATCACCGGAAGCGCGCCCCTGGGCGCCTACATCGCCATCGGCGTCTTGACGCTGACGACATGGGTCTTTGCTGCCTACGCGAAGGAGCGGGTCTGCTTGCACATGTGCCCGTGGCCACGCTTTCAGGCGGCACTGCTCGACAAGGAAAGCCTCGTCGTCACATACCAACAATGGCGGGGTGAGCCGCGCGGCAAAAAGAAAGTTCCCTTGCGAAGGGACCTTGTCGATCTGTCGAGTCTGGTGCGTCAAGCCACGGCCCTCGATGGCAGTCGAGGCGATTGTATCGATTGTCAGCGCTGCGTGAACGTCTGCCCGACCGGCATCGATATCCGTGACGGATTGCAGATGGGCTGCATCGGCTGCGGCCTTTGCGTCGATGCCTGCGACGATATCATGGCGAAGATCGACCGACCCACCGGCCTGATCCGCTTTGATATCGAAGGCTCGGAGCGGAACGGTTCGCTGCAGCCGCCGAAGGTTCGCATGGCCCGGCCGAAGGTCCTTCTCTACGGCCTCCTATGCGCGATAGCGCTGCTTTCGATCGTCGTTGGAACCTTGCGGATGCAATCGGTCCTGCTCGACGTGGATCCGCAAAGGGGACAGCCTTTTGTGCAGTTGTCGGACGGCTCGGTCAGAAATGACTTCAGTTTCCGTCTCGCGCATCGCCTTCCGCAGCTCGACCAGGTTGCCGTTCATATCGATGGCCTGCCGGGCGCGTCGTTGCGCTTCGGCGACGGCAAGGCAGAGCAAGAGAACGTCGAAATCGCGATCCCCGGTTCGCGACGCATCAGCGATCGGCTGTTCGTGACGGCCGCGCCGGGGACCGCGCCGTCCGGCCGGACCAATGTCAACATCGTCGTTACCGATGTCGCGACAGGCGCCACGCTGAGCCAAGTCGACACCTATTTCTGGGGGCCGGCGCGATGAGCGAATATGCGCCGTCCGGTGATCGGAAGGACCGCTGGATTCCGGCGTGCTTCATCCTCTTCTTTGTCTTTCTGACGGGGCTGCTGAGCTGGTTCGTGGTGCTGGCGAACCAATCGTTTACTGGCGTCGTCACAGACAACGCCTATGCCGTAGGATTAAACTACAATGACGTCCTAGCGCACCGAGAAGCGGAAAAACGCCTCGGTTGGGCAACCGCACTGACGTTCAAGCAAGGCAATGGACTCGGCGGCGATCTGGCGTTCAGCATCCGAGACCGGGATGGAAAGCCGGTTGTTGCGGACGAGGTTCGCGCGACCGCCGAATTGATGACGCGGTTTCCGCAAATCCAGCCCGTCGAATACGTCCGGCGGCCAGACGGCGTCTATGAAGCCAAACTTTCGGTTCCACTGGCGGGAAGATGGTTTGTCCGCGCCCGAGTCGAGCGCGGTGGCCAGAGCATCCATGTCATCAACGAGGTTGACGTTCGACCATGAGCCCATCTCAAGACATCGCTGTGGGAGCGCCGACGTCTCGCGCAGAATTCCTCTCGGCCTTCATCACGTCTAAAGATGGAAAAGCGCACCAACTCGATCTGCTCGTCGAGGGGGTCCATTGCGCAAATTGTATTCGCAAGATCGAAACCCGTCTGACGCGGGATCCGGCGATCACCCACGCCAGAGTCAATCTTACGCTTCGTCGACTTTCGGTCGAGTGGCGTGGCGCTCCGAGCTATGCAGAAGCCATCGGCAGCGCTGTGCGGGAGTTGGGCTATCCTGTCGCGCCCTATGATCCCGGGGCGATCGGAGCCTCAAACAATAGGGTGGGTCGAGAGCTGCTTCGCAGCCTGGCGATCGCAGGGTTCGCCTCGGCCAATGTCATGATGCTCGCGTGGGCGGTCTGGGCCGGTCAGGCGCAGGGCATGCCCGCCAGCACACAGTCGTTTTTCTCGTGGTTGTCAGCCCTGGTCGCTGTTCCGGCTATCGCAGTGGCGGGCCGACCGTTCTTCCGCTCCGCGTTCATGGCGCTGAAGGCCGGCACGACGAACATGGATGTTCCCATAGTGGCTGCCCTGGTGCTGACGACCGCCATCAGCCTCATGGAGCTCCTGCGTCACCAAGCGCATGTCTATTTTGACAGCGCCACGATGCTTCTCTTCGTCCTGCTGATAGGACGCTATCTCGATTTTCGAGTTCGGGCTCGGTCACGTGAGGCTATCGAACGGCTGGCGATGATCCGGGTGCAGCATGCCACGGTGCTGCTGCCCGACGGCAAGACGACGGATGTGCCGTCGGGGTCTGTCGAACCTGGGATGGTTATCGTTGTCGCCCCTGGCGAAACGGTTCCCGCTGACGGCCGTGTCGTCATGGGCGAAACGTCCCTCGACAGGTCGGCTGTCACGGGTGAAATGCTCCCCGAACAGGTGACGCTCGGCGACGAGGTTCTGGCAGGCTTCGTGGTTTCTGGCGCTACTGGTTTGCACATTCAGGCGAACAAAGCGGTTGCCGAGAGTCATCTTGCCGGAATCCTGCGTCTGGTTGAGCAGGCTCAACTTCAGAAGGGCCGTGTCGCTACGATGGCGGATCGCCTTTCCGCACTCTGGACGCCCGTGGTTCACGCCGTCGCACTGCTGACGTTTGGGGGCTGGTGGTTGATCGCTGGCGCAGATCTTCCGACGTCGCTTCTGCATGCCGTCACCGTGCTGATCATTGCTTGCCCGTGTGCAATCGGTCTGGCGATCCCGGCCGTCCAGGTCGCGGCGATCGGCGGCCTGCTACGGCGCGGCGTTCTTGTTCGATCCGGGAGCGCCCTCGAGCGCATGGCGACAGCGGATCGCATGGTCTTCGACAAGACAGGCACGCTGACCGGGGGACGCCCGGAGTTGACTGCAGGGCCTTCCGATCCCGCGCTGATCCGCGCTGCGGCCGCCTTGGCCATGGCGAGCCGGCATCCACTTTCGCAGGTGATCGGCAAGCGCTTCCGAACTGATGCCGTGGCGAACGAAGTGGCCGAAGTTGCGGGCTCCGGGATCACGGGGAATGTGGACGGCCTCGCAGCAAAACTCGGCAGCGCTGTGTTCTGCGGTGTTGAAACCGAGGCGCAAGACGTTGCCAGCGAAGTCTGGATCGTCGTCGATGGCCGGCTTCCCGGGCGTTTCGTTTTCTCGGACGTGGTGCGCGTAGATGCTGCCGATACAGTTGCCTATTTCCGCACGGCCGGGGCCAAGATCAGCATCCTCTCAGGCGACCGTCCCGTCGTCGTTGCCAAGTGCGCCGCCGAGCTCGGGATCGACGATGCCTGGGGCGGACTGAAGCCTGCGGAAAAGGCGCGCATCCTGGAAGACTGGAAAGCCGGCGGCGCACGAACATTGATGGCCGGCGACGGCTTGAACGATGCGCCGGCTCTGGCGATGGCTCACGTGTCTGCTAGCTTCGGCTTCGGCGCGCCCGCCACCCAGGTTGCTGCAGATTTCGTACTGCCAGGCGAGTCGCTATCAGCGTTGGCCCTCGCGCATCGAACCGCCAGGAAATCGGTCAGCATCGTTCGACAAAACCTCGGATTCGCCGCGCTCTATAATCTGGCGCTGGTCCCGGTAGCGGTGCTTGGCTTTGCGACCCCGCTGGTGGCAGCAGCCGCCATGTCGGCCAGCTCGATCATTGTGACATTGAATGCGCTTCGCGCGCAGCCTCCCAAGGTTACGGCGCCAAGATGAGCCCGCTGGCCTTTCTCATTCCAATCGCGCTCACACTCGGCTCGCTGGGAGTCGTCGCGTTCCTCTGGTCGCTTGGCAACGGACAGTTCGACGACCTCGATGGGGCGGCGGAGCGCATCTTTCTCGACAACGACAATCCGGAGACCCCAGATGAGCAACACTGAACTTCCGCGGGCGGCGCGGCGCCGCAAAGCCTTTGCGCTTTGGCTTACGACGGCGCTCGCTCCGGTATTTGGCGCTCTTTACGCTGGGCCTACAGGGGCGTTTTGGGCCTTCGCAGCGTGGATGACCTTTGTGGTGATCCCGCGCACGACCGGAATGAGACCGTTCGGATTCATTCACCGCAACTTTTTTGTTCCGGAGCAGCTGCCGTGGACGATGGTCAATGTCGTCCTGGCGATCCTGGTCGGATGTCTGTGGATCGGTATCGATGTGGCTTTCTATGCCGCACTCATCGGTGTGCCGATCGTCGTTTTGATGCTGATTGTCGCCGTTCTCGAGCCTGATGTAGAAGCGCAGGCGGTACCGATCCCGGTGAAGAAATCGTAGCGCTTACGCTCGGTGATGCAACGAAGGGCGCGGGGATTAGCCTTTGATGCGAAAAACCTAGAAATACTGAATTTGTGACGCCGTGGCTCAACAAAGGGGGCGCTGTCAGGCTTTGACCTGCAGGATCCTGGCGCCCGAATTGTCCACCACGAGGCACGTCAACTTGCCGGACTGGTATGCCCCAGTGTCGATGCCGAACCGATTGGAGCGCGAGACGGGTTCTTCGACGATGACGTGCCCATGCACGACCTTGAAACTCCAGTCTTCAGTGGAACTTAGGAAAGGCTCCCGAATCCACATCAAGTCCCGTGGCGATTGCTGGTCCAAAGGCGTGCCGGGCCGAATGCCGGCATGGACGAACAGATAGTCGCGCCAGACCCATCCAAGGCGGAGAGACGAAAGGAACGACCGATGGCCGTCCGGAAGCCTGTCGCTGAATGCGTCGCGCAAGGCCGTCCAATCAAGGTCATCGAGGTCGGCCGGGACAGCTACGCCATAGCTTTCCAGGGTATTGCGACCGCCAACCGGCATCCACCCAGGACCGCTTTGGGCCGGCTCAACGAGAAAATCGAGCATTCGCTCTTCGTGATTGCCCTTGAGGAAGATACGCAGCACATCGTCGTCAAAGGGCTCACAAAAACGCTCGATAATCCCTGCCGAGTGCGGTCCGCGATCTATGTAATCCCCAAGATAACAAATGAGGGCTTGTGCAGGGCATGTTGCGCGGATGTCGTCAGCGATCGCGGTTTCCATGCTATGCAGCAGATCCAGCCGGCCGTGAATGTCACCGACTGCGTAGACTGCGGTCGCCAGTTGGGTCTCAGTGCTCGCTAGGGAGCTCACATCTATAGTCTGGGCGCTCATTCTATTTTTCTAACTTGAGAGGCGGGTTGGAAGTTCGGACCGAAAGAGGGCAAACGCCAACAGACCAAGGATGCATTCGCCACCTGCGAATACGGCATATGCGGTGGAGAAACCAAGATTGAGAAGAGCGCTGAAAGCGATGCTGCCCAGTCCGAACCCCACGAAGAGGGTGAACACGTTCAGGGACATTGCCTGGCCCGCGCGCTTTCCGCCGAGCGCCGTGACGATCCCGCCGAACAGAGGCTGGGTCATATCGTATCCAAGCGAGAGCACCAGGGCGATTGCCGGCACCAGAATAGGCGGAGGACCGTATGCCAGGGCTACCGCTGCTGAACTGCCCAGCAGCAATCCGATAGGGATCAATCTCGCCCGCCCATACTGATCGGCTAGGCGCCCGATGAAGGGCCCGAGAAGGAAACCGGGGATTCCATAGCCCAGCAGCGCGAGCCCGATCGAGGTGGCGCCTAGTCCTTGTTCCCGTTCCAGATAGAAGCCCAGCCAGGTGAACACACCAGAGTGGAACATCGAGTTGAGCAGTACATAGATATACGTGCGTGCGCCTCGAAAGCTGGTGAGGAGCTGCTTGTAGCCGGCAACAAGCTCTCGTGCGGAGCTTGGCATGGGTCGAACATCCGCGGCGATGAAGCCTGCCTTTGGATAGGCGAACAGAAACAGTATGAGACCGGCGCAGCCGACGGCGATGAATAAGCTCCGCCATCCGATCAGCGGCACGAGAAGCGCACCGAGCGGCGAGCCGATGGCCATCCCGCCAGCCATAGCGCCGAAGAGCCATCCAAGGGCGCGGCCGCGTTCCTCGTAGGGGTAGAGGCGCCCCACAAGGGCCAGCGCCAGCGGGACGATGCCGCTGGCGCCCACGCCCGTTGCAATGCGGAGCCAGGTGAGCTGCTCGATGCTCTGCGACGCCGCCGTCAGGAAAGTGAGAAGGCAGAAGATCGCGAGCGAGTTGAACATCACCCGGTGGATACCGATACGGTCAGCCAGCAGGCCGCAGATGAGCGTCGCGATCCCATAAGGGATCAGATAGGCTGGAACGATCATCCCTGTGGTCTGCTCCGAAGCATGAAATGCAGCCGAGAGCAGCGGGATGATCGGGGCCACCATATAGCCCTGAAAGAAGACGATGAAGGTCGTCAGCGCCAGAAGACGAAGGAGACGTTCACGTTCGTCGCCTGCCGCCGATGGGGTCGAAAGCGCATCCAGCATATCTCTCGATCCTACTTTCCCTGTAAGGCCGTTTCGTCTTCCATGGCAACCTGCAGGGCGGCGGCTACTTCCTCGTGGCGAGCCTCGCTGAGTGGCGTTAGCGGCAGCCGATAGGCCGCTGTGATCTTGCCCATGTAGCTGAGCGCCCACTTCACCGGGATCGGGTTGGATTCGACGAACATCGCGGCATGGAGCGGCGCGACACGCCGGCTGATCTCGCGCACCGCCCCGACGTCTCCGGTGCGTGCAGCCAGGCAAAGCGCGGCCATCGTCGCGGGAATGACGTTCGCGGTGACCGAGATGTTGCCACGGGCACCAAGGAGCATGAGAGCAGCGGCGGTCGGGTCGTCGCCGCTGTAGACGGCAAAGTCGTCCGGGAGTGAACGCAGCAGGGAAATGCCTCGGCCGATATCGCCAGTCGCGTCCTTGAGGCCGGCGATGTTGGGGATCTGGGCGAGCCGCTGCACGGTCTCGTCAGCGAGGTCCGTAATCGTGCGGCCGGGCACGTTATAGAGGATCAGTGGAATATTCGCAGCCTCGGCGATAGCGCGATAGTGTGCGTAGAGGCCCTGCTGCGTCGGCTTGTTGTAATATGGAACCACTGAGAGGGCGGCGACCGCCCCGGCCTTTGCAGCAAACTGTGTCAGCTCGATCGCTTCGCTGGTGGAGTTGGCGCCCGTGCCGGCGATCACCGGCAAGCGGCCGTTCGCCTGATCGATCGCGATCGCGATGGCTTCACAGTGCTCGTCCATGGAGATGGTCGCGCTCTCGCCCGTCGATCCCATGGCGACGATCGCGTCGGTTCCTGATCGGACATGCCAGTCGATAAGGCTTCGGTAGTTGGGCCAGTCGATGCTGCCATCTTCGTGCATGGGCGTGATGAGGGCGGGAATGCTTCCGACAGGAAGGGCGGTTCTGAAGGTAGCGGCCTGTGTCATGGCGGTTGTCCAAAAGCTGGTTGCGGATTGAGCTAGAGCCCGACGTCGTAGGAAGGACGCGCCACCTCGAAGACCTGGTCCATGGATCGTGATGGCTGAGCGAAGTTGGCGCCGAGGACGCGCGCGGGAACGCCGGCGACAGTCTTGCCGGCCTCGACGGGTTTGAGGACCACGGAACCGGCCCCGATGCGGGCGCAGGCTCCGATTTCGATGTTGCCGAGGACTATGGCTCCGGCGCCGACAAGGACGCCGCGACGCACCTTCGGGTGGCGCTCTCCGCTTTCCTTCCCCGTTCCACCGAGCGTGACATTCTGGAGTATCGAGACATCATCCTCGATAATGCAGGTCTCACCGATGACGATGCCTGTAGCGTGGTCGAGGAAGATTCCAGCGCCAAGACGGGCTGCCGGATGGACGTCGACCTGAAGGCGTCTGGATGTGCAGGCCTGCAGATGGAGCGCCAACTCGCGACGACCGGCATGCCAGAAGGCGTGGGCAAAACGGTGAGCCTGCAGCGCCAGGAAGCCTTTGACGTGGAGGAGGACATGCAGGGCCTTGGCCGTGGCCGGATCGCGGTCCAGCACGGCCATGATGTCGGCGGAGGCTGAAGCCAGGATCGAACGGTCTTCGGCCGCGAACAAGCTGATCGCCGTCAAGAATTGCGGTCTTTCGCCTTGTTGAGCCAACAGGCTCGCAAGTCGATTGCAGATCGCATCGGCCAGATTGGCTCGCTTGATGACGCTGTCGACGATCAACGGCGCAAGCACAGGCTCGCCGTTGATCGCCTCCTCGGCTTCACTGAGAATCCGCGACCACAATCGGTGATCGAGCGCAGCGCCATCCCTCATGATGGAATTCTGCTGGTATCGGCATTCTCGCCGGTGATGGTTCGCCAGGCCGTGACATAGGCTCGGGCCCGAAGCCTGATATCTTCGAGCGATCGTCCGGGGGCGTAGAGATTTCCGCCGGTGCCGAAGCCGCTCGCGCCCGCCTGCACCCATTCAGTCATGGCTGCTGGCGTGATCCCGCCGGTCGGCATCAGCGGAATCTCCTTTGCGATCACGGCGCGCCATGCCTTCAGTACGGCGGGGGAGATCGCCTCCGCAGGGAAAACCTTGAGGCCGTCAGCCCCTGCGCCCAGAGCCGCGAACGCTTCGGTGGGTGTTGCGACGCCGGGGAAGCACGCAAATCCGTGGTCCTTGGCTGCACGCACGATCTTGAGATCGGCATGCGGCATGACGATGAGCCGGCCTCCGGCCTGCTCGACCTGGCTGACCTGATCAGGTCTCATGACGGTGCCGGCGCCAATCAGCGCGGTCTCGCCGAAACGACGGGCGAGCTTCTCGATGCTGGAAAGCGGCTCCGGCGAATTGAGCGGCACTTCTATGAGCCGGAAGCCTTCCTCGACCAGAATCTCGGTCACGTCCTCGGCATCCTGAGGCGGAATCCAGCGCAACACGGCGAATAGCGGACAGCTCGCGAGGGCGCTCGCCAAGGCTTGTGCGATGCGCTGGGCTGGATCCGATTGAATGCTCATCTTGTATGCTCCAATTAAAATTGACCCATACAATCCGACTGCCGCAAAACGCCGGGACGAGCCGTTGGGTTCGCTGCTGCAATCTGCCGCACGCATATCCGCGAGTTATCCGCCTGGCGTTTATCGCTGGATTCGCCACGTCAGATTATGTATGGCTTATGACCATACTTATTAGACAAGATTGTCTTTGTCCAGTTGGGCGAGACGGAAAGGACCGGAGATGAGTGAAAACGCCCCCAGGCCAGCGAAGAAGCCTGCAAACCCCAACTTCTCGTCGGGCCCCTGCGCGAAGCGCC
>VFQO010002753.1_pt1 | contig 10150 bp, 7 predicted proteins | sample 3512331 | NCBI WGS metagenome assembly VFQO01 (sample SAMN10412371, study PRJNA504923) | tailings metagenome | isolation source: Replicate 3 from Balatoc abandoned mine | place: Philippines: Itogon, Benguet | collected 2017-08-28 | reverse complement strand
GCATCGACCACCGAGCCCGAAATCTGCAACTGGCGCTCGAGCGTCGCCCGGTCGATCACCTCGGCGGTGAGAGGGAGGGCGGTGACCGGGAGCCGCGTGCGCGCTGCGGTGACGATGATCGGCTCGGCGTTATCGGCATTCTCAGGGGGCGGGGCGACCTCCCCGGCATGGGCGGCGGCGGCGAGCGGGAGAAGAGCGGCAGAGAGGAGGAGGGGGAATCGCATGGATGAACTGTTCCTGATAATCATTCGCGATTCTCATTAAGAATGATTATCAATAACGCAAGCGGATTTCTGCAACTTTCGAGAGATAAGGCTTTGCGCGGCAGCGGGCAGCCCCCGGATCAGGTCCGCGGCGGCGTTCAAGTAACCGGGGAGGGGCGTGCGGGGGCGTTTGCCCCGACCCTTGCCTCAGGCGGTTTCGCGGACCGCCATTTCGGGGGGGAGGACGAGGCTCTCGGTCGTCTCGCCTGCCAGCCGCCGGAGCAGCAGGTCGACCAGCGCCTTCGCGCCTGCCGCGATGTCCTGCCGGACGGTGGTCAGCGGGGGCACGGTCTGGCGGGCGATGGGCAGGTCGTCGAAGCCGACCAGCTTGACGTCCTGCGGCACGCCGATCCCGCAGCGGCGCAGCTCGGTGAGGCACAGCGCTGCCAGCGTGTCGGTTGCAGCAAAGATTCCGTCTATGGCGCCGCCATGCTGCGCGATGTGCGCGGCGATCTCCTCGCTCGCGCGGTCGGGCGAAAGATGCGTCGGGAGCGCCAGCACCGGCGGCAGGCCCATGCGTGCGGCGACATCCTGCGCCCCGGCATAGCGGGCGGCGAATTCGGTCGGGCCGGCGTCGCCGAGGAAGGCGATCCGCCTGGCACCCGCGGCGACGAGTTGCTCGGCCGCCATGCGTCCGCCGAGACGGTTATCGGTGCCGACCACGCAGTGCCGCTGGCCTTCCTGATGGTCACCCCAGACCACCATCGCCCGGTAGCCGTCCGCCACCTCCTCGATCCGCGCGAACTGGTCGGACTGGCCGATCACGATCAGCCCGTCGATCATGCCCGAGCCGGTGAAGCGGTCGAGCCAGTCGGGGTCCGTATCCGGCACCACCCGGCGCAGCATCAGGTCATAGCCGTGAGCGGTGAGTTCATCGGCGAGATAGCCGAGCAGGGTCATGAAGAAGCTGTCGGAAATCTGCTGGCGGATGTCATGGCCGAGCGGAATGGCGACCCCGATCACTCCGGTCTTCTGGCGCCTGAGGCCGCTTGCCATCTGGTTCGGGCGGAAGCCGTGTTCGCGGGCGAGCGCCTCGATCTTCTCGCGTGTCCGGGGGTTGACGACGCTCTTGCCCGCGAGCGCACGGCTGACCGTGCCGGGGGACACCCCCGCCAGCCGCGCCAGATCGGTGATTGTCCTCACCGTGCTGCGCGTGATCCTGCCTTCGCCCTCGGGCATCAATTCCCCCCTCGCCGGTAGCGGCCCCCGGCAGCGGGGGCGGCATATCCGGCACAGGGCGGCAGCCTAGCGAGCGCACCTGCCAGCATCAAGATACCCCCTGAGCCTCAGGCTGTTGCGCTGCATCGATCCGGCAACCATTGCCGCCGCGAGGGCTTGAGCAATCGCGCGCCGCCGCCGATAAAGGCGAGGGAAAGGGAGATTTGCCGATGCTGTTCCGCCTGTTCGCCGCGCTGCTCGCGCTGGCCGGTCTCGCCGCGCCGCTGGCCGCACAGGAGGAGGGGCGCCTGATCGAATATGAACGCGTTGCTGCCGCAGGTCTGCCCGACCAGCGCCTCTCGATCTGGCTCCCGCCCGGCCATGACGCGCCGGGCAGCCGCCGCTTCCCGGTGCTCTACATGCATGACGGGCAAAATCTGTTCGACACGGCGAAGTCGAACTTCAACAAGATCTGGGCCGCCGACAAGGCGATGCTGGCCGCCTCGGCAAGCGGCAAGGTCGAGCCGCATATCATCATCGGCATCTGGGCGCCGGGGGCGGACCGCTACCGCCAATACCTGCCCCGCAGCGCCTATGACGCCGCGCCGCCCGCGCTCAGGGCGCAGATGGACGCGATGGCGGCGGGCGAGGTCGTCTCGGACCGCTATCTCGCGTGGATCGCCGGGCCGCTCAAATCATGGGTCGATGCGAGCTTCCGCACCCGCCCGGGCCGCAATGACACCGCCATCATCGGCTCGAGCATGGGCGGGCTGATGAGCTGCTATGCCTTCCTTGAACGTCCCGAGGTGTTCGGCAAGGCGGGCTGCGTGTCGTCGCACTGGCCGGCGGTCGATCCGCGCGCCGTCGCGGGCGAAGACAGCGGGGTCAAGGCGCTGTGGGACGCATGGTTTGCCGCAAGGCTCGGCAAGCCCGACGGGCGGCGCGTGTGGATGGACCACGGCACGGCGACGCTCGACCAGTTCTACGCGCCCTACCAGCAGGTCATCGACGCGCGCTTTGCGGCGCAGGGCTGGCAGAAGGGCCGCGACTGGGAGAGCCGCGTCTTCGAAGGCGCCGAGCACGAGGAAAACGCGTGGGCGGCGCGGTTGCCCGAGATCTTCGTGTGGTTGCTCGCGAAGTGAAAGCGCCAACACCCGTTCGCCCTGAGCCTGTCGAAGGGTTGTCCTTGACCTTCGGCTAAGTGCTTGGGTCCTAAGAAAGTGCAGCCCTTCGACAGGCTCAGGGCGAACGGTGATTGGGTTTAGCGCAACGCGTAAGCCTCTTTCGCCAGCGCCTCCACCACCGCCTTGTCCGGCGCGCCCTTGGGCGAGACCCAGCTTCCGCCGACGCACAGGACCGGATCGAAGGCGAGCCATTCGGGCGCGTTCCCGAGGGTGATCCCGCCGGTCGGGCAGAACTTGCACTGGTAGAACGGCGCCGCGAGCGCCTTCAGCGCGGGCAGGCCGCCTGCGGCCATCGCCGGGAAGAACTTGAAGTGGTCGAGGCCAAGCTCCAGCCCGCGCATGATGTCGCCCGCATTGGCGATGCCCGGGAGGAACGGAACGCCGCTGGCGATCGCCGCCCGCCCGAGCGTTTCAGTGAGGCCGGGGGCGACGATGAACCCGGCGCCCGCCTCGAGCGCAGCGTCGAGCTCGCGGGGGTTGGTGACAGTGCCCGCGCCCACGATCGCGCCGGGAACCTGCTTCATCGCCCGGATCGCGCCCAGCGCGGCGGGGGTGCGGAGCGTGACTTCAAGCACCCTGAGGCCGCCTGCCACCAGCGCCTCCGCGAGGGGGACGGCGTGGGCCTCGTCCTCGATCACGATCACCGGAATGACCGGGGCGGTCCGCATGATGGCGTCGATGGTCATTACATTCCTCCGGTGGCCAGCATCGCGCTCGCGCCCTGTTCGGCGCCGTCGGCGAAGCGGCGGAACATCGCGAAGATCTCGCGCCCCGTGCCGCTCTCGGGGCGGGGATCGGGCGCGGGCTCGCGGCTGGCAAGATCGGCACTGGTCGAGAGCGCGCCGGTGACCGCGCAGACCTTCACCATGTCGCCGTCACGCAGGCGGGCGAGCGGCCCGCCGCCGAGGCCCTCGGGCGTGCAGTGGATCGCGGCGGGCACCTTGCCGCTGGCGCCCGACATCCGCCCGTCGGTGACCAGCGCGACCTTGTGGCCGCGATCCTGAAGCACGCCCAGCGGCGGGGTGAGCTTGTGGAGTTCGGGCATCCCGTTGGCGCGCGGCCCCTGGAAGCGGACGACGACCACCACATCGCGGTCAAGCTCGCCCGCCTTGAAGGCCGCCGCGACGCTCGCCTGATCCTCGAACACGCGGGCCGGGGCCTCGATGGTCCAGCGCGCTTCATCGACGGCGGAGGTCTTGAAGCAGGCGCGGCCCAAATTGCCTTCGAGCAGGCGCATGCCCCCGTCGGGCTTGAAGGGCTTGGCGACCGGGCGGAGCATCGTATCGTCGCCCGAGGGGCCGACCTCGCGCCAGACGAGATCCTCGCCGTCGAGACCCGGCTCCTTGGCGTAATCGGCAAAGCCCCCGCGCCCGACCGTCAGGATGTCGGCGTGGGCGAGACCGGCTTCGAGCAGTTCTCCGATCACGAAGCCCATGCCGCCCGCGTTGTGGAAGTGGTTCACGTCGCCTGCGCCATTGGGATAGACCTGCGCGATCAGCGGGACGGCGCTGGATAGCTCCGACAGGTCGTTCCAGTCGAAGATCATGCCGGCGGCGCGGGCCATGGCGGGCAGGTGGATCGCGTGATTGGTCGAGCCGCCCGTCGCCAGCAGGCCGACCGCGGCGTTCACCACCGCCTTCTCGTCGACCACGAGGCCGAGCGGGCGATAGTCGTCGCCCTTGCGCCCGATCTCGGCGGCGCGGTGCACCGCCGCGCGGTCGAGCGCCTGCCGCAGCCTGGTGCCGGGGTTGACGAAGGCGGAGTTGGGCACGTGCAGGCCCATCATCTCCATCATCATCTGGTTGGAGTTGGCGGTGCCGAAGAAGGTGCAGGTGCCCTGCGAATGGTAGCTGCCCATCTCGCTTTCGAGCAGTTCGGCGCGGGTCGCCTTGCCCTCGGCATAGAGCTGGCGGACGCGCTGCTTTTCCTTGTTCGGGATGCCGCTCGGCATCGGCCCGCCGGGGACGAAGATCGCGGGCAGGTAGCCGAAGCGCAGCGCGCCCATCAGCAGCCCCGGCACGATCTTGTCGCAGATGCCGAGCAGCAGCGTGCCGTCGAACATCGCATGGCTGAGCGCTACCCCGGTCGAGAGCGCGATCACATCGCGGCTGAAGAGCGAAAGCTCCATCCCCGTCTCGCCCTGCGTTACCCCGTCGCACATGGCGGGCACGCCGCCTGCGACCTGCGCGGTGGCGCCGATCTCGCGGGCATAGACCTTCAGCCGCTCGGGGTAGCGGTAATAGGGCGCATGGGCCGAGAGCATGTCGTTATAGGCGGTGACGATCCCGATATTGGCGCCGCTAGCGGCCACCAGCGCGGGCTTGTCCTCCTCCATCCCGGCATAGGCATGGGCGAGGTTGGAGCAGGACACCGCGCTGCGCTCGCCCATATTGTCGCCCTCGCGGCGGATCAGGTCGAGATAGGCGGCGCGGGTGGTGCGCGAGTTTTCGATCACGCGCCGGGTGACGCGGTGGAGGGTGTCGTTGAGGGGTTTACTCATGCCACGTCACTCCGTCGCGTTCCGCCAGCGCAATGGCGGCGCTCGGCCCCCAGCTTCCGGCGGTGTAGGTCTTGGGGGTGAGGCCCTCGGCCCCCCACAGGGCGCGGATCGCATCGACCCATTCCCACTGCGCCTCGACCTCGTCGCGGCGCACGAACAGGGTCTGGTCGCCCTCGACCAGATCGAGCAGCAGGCGTTCATAGGCGATGCGCCGCACCGCGCCCGAGAAGGCATCGGGCATGGCGATGTTGAGCGGGACGGAGCGCAACCGGATGCCCTCGCGGTCGAGGCCGGGCACCTTGGCCATCAGCGAGAGGGTGATGTTCTCTTCCGGCTGGATGCCGATCACCAGCCGGTTGGGCTGCATCGTCGCGCCCTTTCCGGCGAAGATCGAGTGCGGCACGCAGCGGAACTGGATCACGATCTCGGTCACGCGCCTGGGCATCCGCTTGCCGGTCCTGAGGTAGAACGGCACGCCCTTCCAGCGCCAGTTGTCGACATGGGCCTTGATCGCGACGAAGGTCTCGGTGTCCGAAGCCTTGCCCAGTTCCTCGTCATAGCCCGGCACCGCCTGCCCGCCGATCGCGCCGGCGCGGTATTGCCCCGTCACCGTCTCGCCCGAGAGCACCGGGCGCAGAGCGCGCAGCACCTTCACCTTCTCGTCGCGCACCGCGGTCGCATCGAAGTGCGCGGGCGGCTCCATCGCCACCAGTGCGAGCAATTGCAGCATGTGGTTCTGCACCATGTCGCGGAGCGCGCCGGCATCGTCGTAGAAGGCGACGCGGCCCTCGAGGCCGACGGTCTCCGCGACAGTGATCTGGACATGGTCGATATGCGCCGCATTCCACAGCGGCTCGAACATCAGGTTGGCAAAGCGCAGCGCGAGCAGGTTCTGCACCGTCTCCTTGCCGAGATAGTGGTCGATCCGGAAGATCCGGCTTTCGGGGAAAGCCCCCGCGACCGCGTCGTTGATCTCGGCGCTGGTCGCAAGATCGGTGCCGAGCGGCTTTTCGAGGCACATCCGCACCGTCTCGCCCGTCAGGCCCGCCGATTGCAGCCCCTTGATGGTCGGCTCGAACAGGCTCGGCGCGGTCGAGAGGAAGATCGCAAGGCCGCGCCCGGGCGTGCCGACCTTCTCGGCGAGCGCGGCATAGCCTTCGAGCGTGGTCGCATCCAAGGTCTGGTAGGCGAGGCGGTTGAGGAACCCCGCCATGCTCCCCCGGCGCTCGGCAGGGAGATACTTCTCCAGCGCGGCGCGGGCGAAATTGCGGTATTCGCTGTCCGACATGGCGCTGCGCGCCGTGCCGATGATCTTGATGTCAGGCGCGAGCAGTCCGTCGGCGTCGAGCGCGAACAGGCTCGGCAGCAGCATCCGCTGGGCAAGATCGCCCGTGGCTCCGAACAGCAGCAGGCGGTCAGCGGTGAAGCTCATGCGCGAATAGCCCTTTGTAGCGTCGCGCCCTAACTAGGCGCGCGACGACCAAACTGCCAGTTTAGCGCATACTTATTCAAGCCGGACGGCGCGCAAACACCCCGAAGCCGGCGATAACCGCATAGCACGCGATCGGCAGCAGCATCGCCGTGCCGAGACTGCCGCTCGCGTCCGCCAGCATTCCTGTCAGCAGCGGGATAACCGCGCCGCCGAAAATGGCGATGTTGATGATCCCCGATCCGTCCGCCGCCCGCGCGCCCAGCTTCTCGCAAGCGAGGCTGAAGATCGTCGGGAACATGATCGAATTCATCAGGCCCACCGCCAGCAGGCTGTAACCAGCGGCGGTCCCGGTGGCATTGGTGGAGAACAGGACCAGCGCAATCGCGCCTGCCGCCACGCCTGCCAGCACCAGCCCGGGACTGACAAAGCGCAGCACGGCCGATCCGATGATCCGCCCCACCAGCGCGCCGCCCCAATAGATGAAGATGAGATCGCCCGCCGCCCGCTCGGTCAGGCCCATGACGCTTTCCTGCATCAGATAGCCAACGATCAGCGACCCGATCGCCACTTCCGCGCCAACATACAGGAAGATGCACAGAGCGCCGAAGGAGAACCGTGTGCGCGCCAGCAGCGGGTTGCCCCACAGCCAGATCGCCGGACCCGCGATCAGCAGCGCGATACCGGGCAGTTCGCTGTTCTGGAGCAGATATTCGCCCTCGATGACCAGCCAGCCCCCGGCAATGATCGGCACCAGACCTGCCGCATAGCGGGCAGGTGTGGTCAGGGCAGCGTCGCGATGCGCGGAAGCATCATGCGGCAGCTTGTGCCGATAGAACCACACCACGCCCGCGATCACCGCCAGCGCCACCGCAAGGCCGAAATAGGTCGAGACGATCGCCGCACTTTCGGCAGTGCGATAGGCGTCCAGCTCTGCCCCGCTCAGTTCCTTGGCCGAAACCCCGGCCAACCCGCCAAGGATCAGGCCCGATCCCACGCGCGGGAAGATCGTGGTGCCAAGGCTGTTGAACGCCTGCGCGAAGGTCAGGCGGCTGTGCACCGTCTTTTGCGGCCCGAGCATGCTGATCAGCGGATTGGTGACGATCTGCACCACCACGACGCCGCTGGCGAGAATGAACAGGGCGCCCAGAAACAGGCCATAGGTGGCGGTCTGGCTGGCAGGGATGAACAACAGGCAGCCCGCCATCATCGTCAGCAGCCCCGCGACTGCCCCGCGCATGTAACCCACGCGCTTGACCAGCTCCGCACCGGGAATGCCAATCAGCAGATAGGCGGTGAAAAAGCAGAACTGCACCAGCATCGCTTCGGTGTAGCTGAGCGTGAACAGCTCCTGCAGCTTGGGCAGGATGACATCGTTGAGGCTGGTGATCCCGCCGAAGATGAAGAACAGCGCGAAGACGAAGTAGTTGAGCCCCGGTGCATCGACCTGCGGCGTATCGCCCGTGCTCTGCCCGAAATCTCCCGCCGTGCTGCCGCCCGGTGCCATTGCCATGCTGATCCCTCCCACACGCGATTTTCTTGCGAACGTTCACAATCCCCGCGCTCCTGTCAACCTGCAAGAGCCTTGCGGAGATTTCCAGTGCGAATAGCAATGCAGCGGCGGCTTGCGCGGGGATAAGCTTGCGCCCTAGAGAGGGAGCATGAGCGGGGACAGGCGCAGACGGCCGACATCCTTCGATGTGGCGGAGCGGGCCGGCGTCAGCCAGCCCACGGTCAGCCGTGCCCTTTCGGGCAGCCCAGCGATTGCCGAGGCCACCCGCCGCAAGGTGATCGAAGCGGCCGAGGCGCTCGGCTATTTCGTCGATGAACGCGCCGCAAGGCTCCGGCGGGGATCGACCGGCACGCTCGCCGTGGTGGTGATCTGCCGCGAGGGCGACAGTGCCTCCAGCATCAACCCCTTTGCCTATGCCCTGCTCGGAAGCGTCTGCGTCGCCGCCTCGGAGCGCGGGTTCGAGACGCTGGTGAGCTTCCAGGCGCGCGAGGGCGATTTCTTCGGCCACTATCAGGAACAGGGCCGCGCCGATGGGCTGGTGGTGATCGGCACCACCACCAATCAGGCGGCGTGGGAGCATTTCCGCGGGATCGAGAGCGAGGGGCGGCGCGTGGCCTATTGGGGCTCGCCCTTCGACGAGCTTGACTGGGTGCGCTCGGACAACCGCGCCGCCGGGCGGCTGGCGGTCGAGCATCTGCTCGCGCAGGGCTACAAGCGGCCGTGCTTCCTCGGCGCGCTGAACACGCCGCAGGTGCAGTTTACCGAGCGCTATGAGGGATATGCCGAGGGGATGCGGGCGGCAGGGCTCGAGCCGTGCCTCGCCCCCACCGTCAACGCCGCCAGCCGCGAGGAGGAGGGCCGCCGCGCCGCGCGCCGGTTGATCGAGCGGGGCGAGGGCATCGATGCGGTGTTCGCGGCCTGCGATGCCATGGCGCTCGGCGCAATCGAGGCCTTTGCGGGGGCCGATCTGGCCGTGCCGGAGCAGTTCGGGGTAATGGGTTTCGACGATCTGGTCGCAGGCCGCTTCAGCCGTCCGCCGCTCACTACCATCGCGCCCGACCCGGCCGAGGCGGGCGCCGCGCTGGTCGAGGCGGTGCTCGACGATGGCGAGGCGGCGCGCCGGCGGGTGCCGGTCCATCTGATCCGGCGGGGCAGCACCGCGCGCTCGTGATTTTCAGGGTGCGATTGCTCGGGCCTGGACCCGGGCCTCCCTCGCCTTGACCCCCCTTAGACCCCCCTCAGACCCCCTCCAGACCCCCTCCAAACCGGGGCCCGCAAGAGGGTTTCACGTGAAACATTGCCCTCGCGGGCCTCACCCATGCGCGCCGAACTCGTTGGCGATGGCCGTGCTGATCCTGAGGCTCAATTCCTGCGCCCGCGCCATCGGCGTCATGAAGTCGCGCTCGATTGCACCATAGCCTTCCTCGCCGCCATCCGGGTAGTCGGAGGGCTCGTCGAGCGGGAAGTCGCGCGGGCCGGGGATCCGCACCGGGAAGGCGCGGCGGAGCTGGGCGAGGGCTTCCTCGACGCGTAAAGTCAGAACCATTTCAATGACATCGCGGCGGCTTATGTCATTGGCGCGGCTGAAGGCGGGGACCGCGACGACCTTGAGGAACATATGCTGGAGCAGCGCGAGGCGCAGCGCCTGAAGCACCCCGATGCGGCGGCGCACATGCTCGCGCGCCTCGCTGCCGCCCGGGTCCGCAGGGGGGAGCAGGTCGGTCAGGCGGTGGAGCTTGATCGCGTCGATCCGGAGGCGCGAGGCAAGGCGGCGGAACACCCCCGTCCGGTCATCGCCCACCAGATACTCCGCCAGCGCCGCGCAGGCCCCCGCGAGGTGATCCTCGGTGCCGCGATAGGTCCGGCTCGCCCAATAGGCCGAGTTGAACAGCTCGCCATAGGCCGCGACCGTCTTGATGCTGGCGAGCGCATTGGCGCCATGCACCAGCCGCATGATCTGCTGCCCCCGCGCACTCTCGGCGAGCAGGGCGGCGATTTCCTCGCGGTTGCTGTCGGCCGCGCTGCCGATCCCGGCGATGACGTTGACGGGGTAGCCGAGCTGCTGGAGGATCGCGTTATGCGGGATCGCCCGGATCTGCCGCA
>VFQO010002751.1_pt1 | contig 10164 bp, 8 predicted proteins | sample 3512331 | NCBI WGS metagenome assembly VFQO01 (sample SAMN10412371, study PRJNA504923) | tailings metagenome | isolation source: Replicate 3 from Balatoc abandoned mine | place: Philippines: Itogon, Benguet | collected 2017-08-28 | reverse complement strand
CGCGCCGACGATCGGCTGCACCCCCGCCGCCTTGCACGCCTCGCCGAACGCCATCACGCCATACAGCCCGTTGCGGTCGCAAATCGCCACCGCCGGAAACCCCCGCTCGCGCGCCGCCTTGGCGATCGCCTTGGGGTCGATCGCCCCCTCCAGCATGGTGAAACTGGAAAAGACGCGCAGGGGGACAAAGGGGCTGTAGGCCATGGGGGTGACGCTAACGCGGTGGCAGCGATTCGACCATGGCATAATCGTCGCCCCCGCGTAGGCGGGGGCCGCTGGAGAGGTAGCGTAAGGCCGATAGCGGCCCCCGCCTACGCGGGGGCGACGATACTAACCCAGCAATTCCTCAATCTCTTTGCGCAGCTGCTCCGGCTTGGTCGTCGGCGCATGCCGCGACACGACCTTGCCATCACGCCCGACCAGGAACTTGGTAAAATTCCATTTGATCCCGCTGCCCAGCAGCCCGGTCTTTTCCTTCTTCAAATGCTTGAAGATCGGGTCGGCATCGTCGCCGTTGACATCGATCTTGGCCATCACCGGAAAGCTGACGTCATAGGTCAGCGAACAGAAATTGGCGATCTCCGCCGCGTCGCCCGGTTCCTGCGCCCCGAACTGGTTGCACGGAAAGGCCAGCACCTCGAACCCGCGATCCTTGTAATCGCGGTACAGCTCCTCCAGCCCCTCATATTGCGGGGTAAAGCCGCATTTCGACGCGGTGTTGACGATCAGCAGCACCTTGCCGGCATAGGCCGACAGGTCACTGGTCGTTCCGTCGGCCAGTCGAACGGGAAAATCGGTGAGCTTGGTCATTGTCTGTCCTCCTCCTCGTATCGCGCCAGTCGATCGTCGAGATTGGCACGAACGCCGGGCCATTCGGACGCGATGATCGAATAAACCACCGAATCGCGGATATGGCCATCCGCCATCACCAGATGTCCGCGCAGCACGCCGTCGAGCTTCGCGCCAAGCCGCTCGATCGCGACGCGCGAACGATGATTCAGCCAGTCGGTGCGCAACTGAACGACATGGCAGCCGAGCGTGTCGAAGGCATGGGCCAGCAACATGCGCTTCGCTTCGGTGTTTAGCCCGGTTCGTTGGACATGCGGCGCATAAACCGTGCCGCCGATCTCAACCCGGCGATGCGCCTCTGCCATGCGCATAAGGCGCGTCGTACCGACGATAGCGCCCCGATGGTCAATGACGGCGAAGGCCATCGATCGATGCGCGGCTTCCTCGGCCCAAACGCGCGCGAACCAGCCATCATCTGGTGATGTAGGAACCCCTGTCGTAAACTGGCCGGCGAGCGGAGCCAGTACCTCAACCAGTGCGGGTGCGTCGTCGCGCGTCAGCGGGCGGAGCGTGACATGCTTGCCGCTGAGCGTCGGGGGTTTGACCCAGACGCTCATGCAGAGAACTCGATCCGCCCATCATGCAAGCGCAGCACGCGGTCCATCCGCGCCGCCAACCGTTCGTTATGGGTCGCGACCAGCGCTGCCGACCCATGATCGCGTACCAGCGACACGAACTGGTCGAACACCCGATCGGCGGTCGCCTCGTCCAGATTGCCCGTCGGCTCGTCGGCGAGCACCAGCAAGGGCCGGTTCGCCAGCGCACGCGCCACCGCGACACGCTGCTGCTCGCCGCCCGACAGCTTGCTCGGCTTGTGATGCAGCCGCTCGCCCAGCCCGAGCCGCCCGAGCAGGTCCGCGGCGCGTTCCTCGGCGTCGACTTGTTCCGCGCCGCGGATCAGCTGCGGCAGCACGACATTCTCGATCGCGTTGAAATCGGGCAGCAAATGGTGGAATTGATAGACAAAGCCGATCTTCTCGCGCCGCGTCTTCGTCCGCTCGCCCTGCTCATATTGCGTCACATCGGCGCCATCGATGCGGATCGTCCCGTCGAACCCGCCTTCGAGCAGCCCGACCGCCTGCAACATCGTCGACTTGCCCGACCCCGAAGGCCCGAGCAGCGCGACGATCTCGCCGCGTTTCAGATGCGCATCGACCCCGCGCAGCACGTCGATCGTCACATCGCCCTGCGTGAAGCTGCGCTTCAGGCCGATCAGTTCCAGTGCCAGATCACTCATAACGCAGCACCTGCACCGGGTCGGTATTCGCCGCCTTGAACGCCGGATAGAGCGTCGCAAGGAAACTGAACACGATCGCCATCAGCGCAATCCCGGCAATCTCGAACGGATCGGGTTTCGACGGCAATTCGGTCAGAAAGCGGATCGACGGATCCCACAGCGGCTGGCCGGTCAGAAACTCCACCCCGCGCAGTACCCCTTGGCGGAAATAGAGCAGGCTGAACCCCAGCGCCATGCCCATCAGCGTTCCGGCGACCCCGATCGACAGGCCGATCGCCATGAAGATGCGCAGCACCGCGTCGCGCGGCGCACCCATCGTGCGCAATATCGCCATGTCGCGCGTCTTGGCACGCACCAGCATGATCAGCGACGACACGATGTTGAACGCCGCGACCAGCACGATCAGCGACAGGATGACGAACATCGCCACCCGCTCGATCGACAGCGCCTCGAACAGGCTGCTGTTCATCTGCCGCCAGTCCGAAATCACCGCCTGCGCGGCGACCTTTTCGCGCAGCGGGGTCAGGATGGCGTCGACATCGTCGGGGTCGGTGACCTTGACCTCGATCATCCCGATCTGGTCGCCCGACAGCAAAAGCAGCTGTGCGTCCTCCATCGGCATGACGACATACATTTTATCGAAATCATAGACCCCGATCTCGAACACCGCGGTCACCCGGTAACTGATTTCGCGCGGCACGGTGCCGAACGGCGTCGGGCGCCCTTGCGGGTTGATGATCGTCAGGTTCGATCCCACCGACGCGCCCAGATTGCGGGCAAGCTCGCTGCCGATCGCGACATTGCCGGCGTTGGGCGTCAGCGTGTTCAGATTGCCCTGCAACACCTTGCCGCCCAGCGTCTGGTTATTGCGAATGTCGGGGACGGTCATCCCGCGCACCAAAATGCCCTCGACCCGCCCGCCAAAAGTCGCCAGCAGCGGCTGTTCGATCAGCGGGGTGGCCGAAACGACATTGGGCGTCGCTTTCGCCTGTTTCAGCACGTCGCGCCAATCGTCGAGCCGTCCGCCGAACCCCTGCACCACCGCATGGCCGTTCAACCCGACGATCTTGTCGAACAGGTCGGCGCGCACCCCGTTCATCACGCTCATCACGATCACCAGCGCCGCGACGCCGAGGGTCACCGCGACAAAACTGAACGCTGCGGCGACGAAGATGAACCCTTCGCCGCGCTGCGGCAGCATATAGCGTTTGAAGATGGTGCGTTCGTAGGGACGCAGGATCATGGGGCAATCGGCCTTTGCGGCGCACGAGAAATGACACGCATGGCGCCGCTTTACGCAGCACCGGCAGCGCTGGCAATGGGCGCTGGCACGACGTCATCTTGCGAGCGAGTCGCAGAATATGTTGCCGATTCGCCACAGCGGCCCGCAAAAGGATCGCCGAATGGCTTCCACAGGGTGACAAACACCCTCCTTGCGCCTAGCCCGATGACTTCTGGATCAAGCGGCCCGAAGGCCCGGTTCCAGGGAGTGCAGGCCTTTCGCCGGGCCTGCAACAAAGGGGGACGGCGAGTGTTCGTCACACGCGCCCGGGTCTTGCAAAGCGAGGCCCGGGCGTTGTGATTCCAACTCGAAGCGATGATAAAATCACCCGCCCCTCCCTTATAGGGAGGGGTAGCGAGACTTGCGAACTTGTTCGCTAGTCGCAGCTAGGGGTGGGTATGCCGGATAGGCCGAGGCTCGCTGCGCTCGTACCCACCCCCAGCCCCTCCCTTGCAGGGAGGGGAGCAATCACCCCTCGCTCTCGCTGATATCCTCCAGCATGTCGGCATCCAGCACCCGCACGCGCCCCTGCTCCAGCGAGATCACCCCCGATTCCTCCCAGCTCTTCAACTGGCGATTGATATGCTCGCGGCTCATCCCCGCAAAATTGCCGAGTTCGGTCTGGCTCAGCTCCACGCGTTGCGACGCCTCGACGTCCTTGCGGATCAGACGTTTCAGATAGCGCGCCAGGCGCGGTCCCGACGCATAGGCGCGGTCGCTTTCGATCGTCTGGTCGGCGGTGCGCAGCCGCCGCGCGAGCTGCTGCATCAGCGACCAGGCGAATTCGGGATGGCTCGCGGCAAAATCCTTGAGCGCGTTGCGGCCCAGTTGCAGCGCGCTTCCAGCACTCGTCGCGGTCACCGACGCGGTGCGTTCGCCGCCGTCGAGCAGCGCAATCTCGCCCAATACCGCGCCGGGTTCGGCATAGGCCAGCACGATCTCGCGCCCGCCGCCGGTCAGCATCGACACGCGCGCCGTCCCCTGGGTCAGGATCAGCATCATGTCGCCCGGGTCGCCCTGGACCAGCAATTCCTTGCCCTTGACGAAATTGACCTGCACCGCGCGGCTGGCGATCTCGGCCCAATCTTCGACCGAAAGCCCGGAAAAGATGCTGTCGGGGCCCTGCAACTCGGCGAGTCTTGCGTGATCCATGCCCCTGATACCCCTTTTGTCCGACCGGTCAGACCAACCGGCTCTGCTTCACCGCCGCTTCGATGAAACCCGCGAACAACGGGTGCGGGTCGAACGGCTTTGATTTTAGTTCCGGGTGGAACTGCACCCCGATAAACCACGGATGGTCGGGCCGCTCAACGATTTCCGGCAACATGCCATCGGGCGACATGCCCGAAAAGACCAGCCCGCCCTTCTCCAGCCGCTCGCGATAGGCATTGTTGACTTCATAGCGGTGGCGGTGCCGCTCGCTGATGTCGTTCGCGCCATAGACGCTTGCAACATGGCTGTTGGGCGACAGTTTCGCCGCATAAGCGCCCAGCCGCATTGTGCCGCCGAGATCGGTGTCGGCGCCGCGCTTTTGCAGCCCTTCGGCGCTCATCCACTCGGTGATCATGCCGACCACGGGTTCGTCGGTCTTGCCGAATTCGGTGCTCGACGCGTCCGCAATGCCGCTGGTGTTTCGCGCCGCCTCGATGCACGCCATCTGCATCCCCAGACAGATGCCGAAGAACGGCACCCCGCGCTCGCGCGCAAAGCGGACGCTCGAAATCTTGCCCTCGGACCCGCGCTCGCCGAACCCGCCGGGCACCAATATGCCGTGCAAAGGCTCAAGATTGGCCGCCAGATCCTCGTCGCGCTCGAACATTTCGGCATCGAGCCAGCGGATATTGACCTTCACCCGGTGCGCCATGCCGCCGTGGACCAGCGCCTCGTTCAGCGACTTATACGCGTCGGGCAGCGACACATATTTGCCGACAACGCCGATCGTGACCTCACCCTCGGGATGCTGCTTGCGGTCCATGATGTCGTACCAGCGCGACAGATCGGGCGCGGGCGCGTCATGGATGCCGAAGTGCCGCAGCACTTCATTATCCAGCCCTTCACCATGATATTGCACCGGCACCGCATAGATGCTGTCGGCGTCGAGCGCCGGGATCACCGCCTCTTTGCGGACGTTGCAGAATTGCGCGATCTTGGCGCGTTCGCCCTCGGGCAGCGGCCGTTCGCAGCGGCAGAGCAGAATCTCGGGCTGCACCCCCAGCGACGCGAGCTCGCGCACGCTGTGCTGGGTCGGCTTGGTCTTCAGTTCGCCCGCCGCGGCGATATAGGGCACCAAGGTGACATGGACCGACAGCGTCTTGTCGCGCCCTTCCTCGTTGCGCAGCTGGCGGATCGCCTCGATGAACGGCAGCGATTCGATGTCGCCGACGGTGCCGCCGATTTCGCACAGCACGAAATCGAGATCGTCGAGTTCGGCGCGCGCGAACGCCTTGATCGCGTCAGTCACATGCGGGACGACCTGCACCGTCGCACCCAGATAATCGCCGCGGCGTTCCTTGGTGATGATCTGCTGATAGATGCGGCCCGAGGTGACATTATCGCTCTGCCGCGCCGCAACGCCGGTGAAGCGCTCATAATGGCCGAGGTCGAGGTCGGTCTCGGCGCCGTCGTCGGTCACATAGACCTCGCCGTGCTGATAGGGCGACATCGTGCCCGGATCGACGTTGAGATAGGGATCGAACTTCCGGATGCGGACGCGATAGCCACGCGCTTGCAGCAAGGCGGCAAGACTTGCCGCCATCAAACCTTTGCCAAGCGAGGAGACCACGCCGCCGGTGATAAAAATGAACCGCGCCATGGGAGGAAAGACTTACTCAATGGGAGGGGGACGGCGCAAGCCGTCGAATCGCGCGACGCGGATTTTATTTCCGCCGCGCGGGCTGCTGGATCGGCCGGGGCCGAGGATTATTGCTTGGCGGGCGCCTGCGCCGGAGCCGGAGCGGCGTCCTGCGTTGCGGCTGCGGCTGCGGCAGCCAGCGGATCATCGCTAGCCGGGGCGGGTGCCGCCGTGGCCGGGGCCGCCGGTGCGGGCTGGGCCGGACCGGTCAGCGACGACGTCGGCGCGGCGCCGCTCGTCTGCGCCGATTTCGACAACGAGGTATCGATGGTCGAACCGCTGCGTCCGACCGAAGCCATCGCCGCCAGCACGATCGACAGACCGACGAACAGGCACGCCAGGACCGTGGTCGCCCGGGTCATGAAATCCGCCGCGCCGCGCGCCGACAGCAGGCCCGCGGGGCTGCCGCCAACGCCCAGACCGCCACCTTCCGACTTCTGCATCAAGATGACGCCGATCATCGCCGCAGCGACCAGCGCCTGCAGGACGAGGATGAAGGTGAAAAGGCTGGACATCATATTTTCCCGAACTTGCGCCGCCTCACACGGACCGCGCTCGCGGCGCACATAGAGATGAAGCGGGCTGGCTTCAAGCCGTAAGCAGACCGACTTTGGCGCGAACCGCCCTTCCCCCTTGATGGGGGAAGGATACGCAGCCTTATCGCGCGGCGATTAGGCAAAGTTGGATGGGGGTGACGGTGCGTCATGGCAAGGTCATCGCAGGTCGAGAGCGCACCCCCACCGCTGCGACTAGGGTCAGGACGCATTAATTGCACGATCGAGGTTTGAAGCGATTTTGCTCAGGGCGAGGAAAAAAGGCGCAGGAATATGTCGATATTTCAAGACTTTTTGACGCGGCCCTGGGCAAAATCGGTCAAATCCCAAAGGGACGCCGAAATGGCTTCGATCTCAGGCCTGCGCGGCCTTGCGGGTAGCGGTGCTACCCGCTGCACCCGCCCAAGCCCGATATCTTCGCCATTTCGACGCCTCGATCGCGCAATTAATGGGTCCTGACCCTAGGCGGCAAGCCGCCAAGTCTCGCTGCCTCCCCCATCAAGGGGGAGGTTGCATTTCTTCTCACCTCAATCTTCTCACCCCAACGCCGCAGCCGCGGCCACAATCGGTGCAAATTTCGCTGCGGTCAGGCTCGCGCCGCCGACCAGCGCCCCGTCGACATCGCCCGCATCGAGCAAATCGGCGGCATTCTCGCCATTGACCGACCCGCCATAAAGCAACCGCATCTCTGTCGCCGCATCGCCGAACCGCGCCGCCAGCGCACCGCGGATCGCGCCGTGCATCGCCGCGACGTCGGCGACCGTCGGCACCAACCCGGTGCCGATCGCCCAGATCGGTTCGTAAGCGATCGCCAGCCGGTCGGCGGCAAAATCGTCAGGCACCGATCCGGCGATCTGCGCCAGCACATAATCGATCGCGCCGCCCGATTCGCGCACGTCGCGCGGCTCCCCGACGCACAGAATGACCGACAGCCCGGCGGTCAGCGCCGCCTCGGCCTTGGCGCGCACATCGGCATCGCTCTCGCCGCATCCCTCGCGCCGTTCGCTATGCCCGACGATGACCAGCGTCGCACCGGCGTCGGCCAGCATGGGCGCCGCCACCGATCCGGTATACGCGCCCGACGCGGCGCTGTGGCAATCCTGTCCGCCGACCGCAGCGCCCGGCGTCGCCGCCGCCATCGCCGTGATCAGGGTAAACGGCGGGCAAAGCGCGACATCGACGCCGGGGTGATCCCCGGCCGCGGCAAAAATCGCCTGCGCGTCGGCGATCGCCGCCGACAGCCCGTTCATTTTCCAGTTGCCGACCACATATTTGCGCCGTGCCATTGCCGCGCTCCTCCCGCTGTTCGCATGATCCCCCTGCCCTAGCGGTGGGCGGGGGCGATAGGCAAGCCGCCACGGGGCGGCGCGAAAAACCCCATGGCGCCTTGATGCAATGCGGCCTCCCGCCTAAAGCATCGCCCAAACGCGCATCACCGCGCCCCGCCGAAAGACTGCTTGTTCCATGATCACCGCCATCCGCCGCATGTTTTCCTCGACGCTCGGCAAGTTCCTCGCGCTCGGCTTTGTCGCCTTTATCGGCGTCGCCTTTGCGCTGAGCGATGTGACCGGCAATTCGACCTTTGGCGGCATCGGCGGCGCCAATGTCGCCAAGGTGGGCAGCGAGGAAATCGGCGTCGGTGAGCTGCGCGACCGCGTTCGCATGGCGTATAACCAGGCGCGGCAGAACCAGCCCGGGATGACGATGGCGGCGTTTGTCGAATCGGGCGGTCTGGACCAGGTGCTCGACCAGTTGGTCGAAGGGCTGGCGTTCGATCAGTTCGCCACCGACATGGGGTTTGGCGTCAGCAAGCGGCTGGTCGACGGCCGCATCGCCGACATCCCCGCCTTCGCCGGGGTGTCGGGCAGCTTCGACCAGACCGCGTTCGAACGGTTCCTGCGCGATAACGGGATGACCGAAACCCAGCTTCGCCGCGACCTGCGCCAACAGCTGCTGATCGAACAGATTGCCGCCCCGATTGCCACGATGCCGCGCGTCGGGCTCGGCATGGCGCAGCCCTATGCCGCGCTGCTGCTCGAACAGCGCCGCGGGCAAGCCACCTTCATTCCCGCCAGCCCGTTTGCGCCGACCGCCGATCCCGGCGATGCGGCACTCAAGACCTATCTGACCCAGAATGTCGCGCGCTTCACCATCCCCGAACGGCGCGTCATCCAATATGCGCTGTTTGATCGGACCGCAGTCCCCGTCCCCGCGGTCACCGACGCCGAGATCGCCAAGGTCTACAAGGATAATGCGCCGCGCTACGCCGCCAGCGAAACGCGCCGCTTTGCCCAGGTGATCGTCCCCGATCAGGCGACCGCCAACAGCCTCGCCGCCAAGGTCCGCGCCGGCACGTCGCTCGCCGCGGCGGCGCAGGCCGCGGGCCTCTCGGCATCGACGACCGGCGATCTCAGCCAATCGGCCTATGCCGCCACCAGCACCGCCGCGGCCGCCAAGGCCGCCTTTGCTGCCAAACAGGGCGACCTGATCGGCCCGATCCAGACCGGTCTTGGCTGGACGGTCGCGCGGGTTGAGAATGTCACTGCGCGCCCCGCCCGCAGCCTGGCCGACGCCAGCGCCGAGATCCGGACCGAACTTGCCAAGAACAAGGCGAATGAGGCGATCGTCGATTATTACAATGCGATTCAGGACGCGGTGAACAGCGGCGCGTCGATCGAGGAAATCGCCGCCGACCGCAAGCTCGCGCTCGCCACGACCCCTGCCCTGCTGCCCAGCGGCCGCGTCCCGGGCCAACCGGCGTTCGCCCTGCCCCCCGAGCTCGCACCGCTGGTTGCACAGGCGTTCCAGGGCGGTTCCGAGGGCGAGGGCCAGCTCGCCACGCTGGCCGAGAATGAGAAATTCGCCGTCTATGCGGTAAAATCGATCATCGCCGCCGCACCGCCGCCGCTGGCGCAAATCCGCGCCGACCTGCTCGGCGACTGGCGTCTGGCGCAGGGGCAAAAGATCGCCCGCGACAAGGCCCGCGCGATCGCCAAGGCCGTCGAAACCGGCAAGAGCCTGGCCGAGGCGGTCGCTGCCGCCGGCCCGAATATTGGCAGCGTCCAGACGATCGGCGGACGCCGCGCCGAGCTTGGCGCCGGCGGCAAGCCGGTGCCGCCCGAACTCGCGCTGCTGTTCTCGATGGCCAAGAACAGCGTCAAGACGCTCGAAATCCCCGGCAATCGCGGCTGGATGGTGATCGCGCTCGCCGACGTCCAGCGCCCCGATCCGAAGTCGATCGAACCGGCACGGGTCGCCGGGATCGCCCAGCCGCTTGCACCCGCCTTCGGCAACGAACTGATCGAACAGCTGTCGGCCGAAGCCAAGCGCCGCGTTGGGGTGACGATCAACAAGGAACTGGTCGAACAGCTTCGCAAAGAACTCACCGGCA